>Ga0302235_10000143_pt1 | contig 63889 bp, 54 predicted proteins | sample II_Palsa_N3_3_FD_193577 | JGI IMG/M metagenome (GOLD analysis project Ga0302235, IMG submission 193577) | Peat permafrost microbial communities from Stordalen Mire near Abisko, Sweden - II_Palsa_N3_3 | ecosystem: Environmental > Terrestrial > Soil > Palsa > Peat permafrost | place: Sweden...
TGAGGCAGCATCGACCTTCAGAACTGCCTCGTCGGCTCCGGCCCACGTCCAGTCGCTTGGCCCGTCCTTGCCGAGGTAGTCCACCCGGCGGCGCCTACCATCCCAGTGCACGTCAGGGAGGAGTGCCGACTGATGCTTCGCGATCCGGTCGCGATGCGGCAGCAGATCCTCCAGCATTTCCCGCACTTCACTGGCGACATCACGCGAGGGCTGGTAACCGAGCTCCCGCAGACGATCGTGGTCAGGCGCGAAATGATGACCATGCCGTTCGACCGCCGCGCGCGGATTCTCTACCGGCGCCACACCAGCATTCAACCCTAGCGTCAACGCGACCTTCTGCACCGTGTCCGCAAGTTCACGGATGCTATAGGTCTCCGCGAACTGGTTGAATACGCGGTACTCCCCCGCCTCCGGCGGATTTTCCAGGCCGAGCGAGAGGCACTGCATGGAATCGCGCAATGGAATGAATCCGCGCCGCTGCCCTCCTGCGCCATATGGCGTCAGCGCATGCTCGATCACCGCCTGGCAGGAGAACCTGTTGATCACAGTACCGAAAGCCTGATCGAAATCAAGCCGGGTCCGCAAGCGCCAGTCTTCACCCATGCCGTCGATCCGAGAGCCGAAGACCACGCCCTGCATGACATCCGTGGCTCGCAAGCCCCATATCTTGCATGCGAACATGATGTTGTTCGACCCGTGGACCTTGGACCAGTGATACCAACTCGGCGCCTGCCGCGGAAAGGGCATGCGATCCTTGCGGCCCCGGTACTCGACATCGAAGAAACCCTCGGGAATATCAACATTTGGAGTGCCGTACTCACCCATCGTCCCAAGCTTCATCAGGTGGGCGCCTGGAGCTAGATCACGTATGGCGAACAGGAGGTTGAACGTGGTCGTGAGGTTATTCATCTGCACGAACATGGTGTGCTCACGGTCGATCATCGAGTACGGAGCCGACGGGCACTCGCCGAGGTGGATAACCGCCTCGGGCTCGAATTCCCGAAAGATCCGGTCAACTAGGCCATAATCCCGCAAGTCACCGTTCCAGAACGGGATTGCATTGCCCGTGTTCTCACGCAACGCTTCCAGACGCCGATCGATCGTCGCGATCGGGATGGCACTGGCAGAGCCCATCTCCTCGACCCACGACCGACGATATAGTGCGTCGGCGCCGGCCACCTCATGGCCGCGCCGAGCGAGATGCTGAGCTAGTGACCAGCCCAGATAACCGTCCATGCCCGCGATGAACACCCGCATCAGTATTCGCTCCCCCTGTTGCACTCTCGCACTAGCTCACCGTGCGCCTGCCTGGGCAGCAACCGGCGCCTGGCTAGGTCACCCGTCAGAAACACACAGGGAGGCAACCTGAGCCCCCTTGCGACGACCCCCTGCTTGCCCTAGCGAAATATGAATTCGGACCTATTGTCCGGAAAACCACCGTTCGCCACGAACAAATCATTTCCCCGTAGTCATGCTACAACACCCGATGCTGAGCGCAAGAATACCGAGGGCCAACATAACTACCGGCGTTACGGCTTGATGAATATCGCGGTATCTGTGACACCCGAACTAGTCCAAATCGAACGCCAGTCAGCGAGGTCTCTTGCCAACTCCGCCCAAACGGGCCCATTGGGTCCGAGTGCGGCGGTACGCGAATAGGGCGCATGTGTCTGTGACGGCAAGCACCAGTTGACGTTGTCAATAATGAGCAGCCCACCAGACTTAACCTTCGGCATCATAAGTCTCGTGACGTATTCTCGGTAGAGGCCGTCGATCAACACGAAGTCAATGCTCACTTCAGCGAAACTGAACGCGGTGCGCGTGTACTCACTCGTGCTGCCGAGTTCCTTAGGCTGACCTCGAGGCGCGAGGATATAGTCTACGTTGCTCAGTCCCCGGTTCTTGAGTTTGGCAGATACTGTGGCGTACCACTGTTCGTTGTGTTCTACGCTGGTTAGCTGGCCAACGCGTTCTGCAAACCAGATTGTGCTGCGGCCAGAGCCGTACTCGACGCCCCGATCGGACGGCCGGAGCATCGATGTCAGCAGCCGGACGGCCTCGGGGGTAATCCACGGATCGTCGGGGTAAGAATGCTCGCGCAACATCAGCCGTGTGCGATTGTAGACGTAACGCGCCGTCCAGTGCCGTAGGTTACGCATATATGCCCCAAACGGGACGTTCCATTGGATTAACCGTTCCAGCCCTCACCGAGGGCAGCGCAGCTGATGGCGCCGGAGTGCCTCAGATTACGAATTCCGTCTTAATTTGTCTGGGGCTATATTCGCGTCACATTCGACTATTGCGCTCCACCACTAGACGAACGTTATCAGATGTCACCGGTATTCGCCCGAGCAGACCGTGAGCCCGATGATCCACCGATGAAACCCCTTAGCATGTACAGATCGGGGCTCCGCTCGGTTCTCGGCTGGGCACTGTGCGTGCCAATTTTCATCAGTTTGACAGATATGCAGGAATTTGAGCGATCGGTGCTGATTACTGGCGGTCGAGCGGCGGGTACCCAGCCCGATCCTCCGCACGCTTCGAGAAGGACAGCGACGGCCAGGACGCGGAGAGTCTGGCAGTTCGCGGGCCCGATCAGGCCTTGCGGGCGACGAAGGTCATGTTCTGGGTCACCACGTGGCCGCGGAGCACTCCGGTTTCGGCTGCAAGCGCGAACTTGCACAGCCCGCTGACCGGCTTCCATGCCGCCACCCGCACCGCGCTCCTGAGTCCGTGCGCGGCCGGCGGGCAGGGGCGCACGGCCACCGACCAGAAGCCCGCAGCAGCGGTGATCTGCCGGACGCTCCGCGCGGTGTAGGACGACTCCTGAGTGAAGTCCCCGTACCGGACGTAGGCACCGAGCGGGCTGGCGGCGTTCGGCACCCGGGCGACAAAGACACCGCCGGGGGCCAGCGCCCGGAAGACGTGATCGAGGGTGTCAAGCACCTCGTCCTTCGTCAGGTGCTCCAGCAGGTCAGTGGCGGTAACCGCGGCCAGCTGGCCCTTGCGCTCCAGCAGCAGCTGCCGGTAGTCGCCCAGTTGCACCCGGTCCAGGCCGGTCGCCTGCGCTCGGCCGACCTGCTCCGGGCTGGCGTCGATTCCCTCGGCGTCATAGCCGTCCGCGACCAGCAGCCGGACCAGGTGACCCTGCCCGCATCCGATGTCGATGACCGGCCCGGCGGAAGGACGGGGCAATGCCGGGCGGATATCGCGGCGGTAGATCAAGGCAGCGGCCCTGCTCCCGGCGCGGTCGGCGGGCGGGGACGCGTAGGCCTTGTGCAGCCGGTCCCGTGAGGCGATGGGGTCTGCCGTCGTAGTCACGGACGGATTCTATCCATTTACAATTCGTGATCACCCGGCTTCTCTGAACAAACCCGCCCGCTGCCCCGGGGGATCGCGGCACGCACGCTGGGAGAGCCTGCCAGCTCTCGCCGATGCGCCCGCCCGCGCGGCGCTCCGTCGCCTAGTGTCGTCACATGACCAGCCTGGCCAGCTACCGCCAACCACCCGAGCCCGCGTTCCTCTTCGATCTGGACGGGACGCTGATCGACAGCGTGTACCAGCACGTGATCGCCTGGCGGCACGCGCTGTCCAGGCTGGACATCGACTTGTCGGTGTGGCGAATCCACCGCCGGATCGGCATGAGCGGCGGCCTGTTCGTTTCCGCCCTGCTGCGGGAGACCGGGCGGTCGCTATCCGCCGCGGACATCGATGCGCTGCAGGAAGCCCACGCCGCCGAGTACCTCGCGCAGGCGGACTCCATCCGGCCGCTGCCCGGTGCCGCCGAGCTGCTGGCGGCCCTAACCGCGCGGCAGGTGCCGTGGATGATCGCGACGAGCGGCCTTGCCGTGACCGCACGGCATGCGCTGCCCCTGCTCGGGCTGCCGGCCAGCACGGTCATGGTGACCCGCGACATGGTGCGGCACGCCAAGCCCGACCCCGACCTGTTCCTGGCCGCTGCGGCGCTGCTCAGCGTGGACCCGAGGGATGCCATGGTGGTGGGAGACAGCGTCTGGGACCTGCTCGCAGCCCGGCGGGCCGGGGCAATCGGCATCGGCCTCATGTCGGGCGGGTACGGCCGCGAGGAACTTGAGCGGGCCGGCGCCTACCGCGTCTACGCCGACCCGGCCGAGCTGCTGGCCAGGGCCGACGAACTCGGCGTGCGCGGGCTTGTGCCCGGCCCGCCCGGGTAGCCGCGCAGGGCTCCGTGAGGGCTCAGCGCATGATTCCGCCTAGGGATCAGCGCATGGGTTCCGTTAGGGATCGCTGCCGCCCCGCATGGGTTGCGCATGGGCGCGGCCGTTCACCCGATCCCGCGAGTTCACTGACGTCGTCAGCATGCGACGCCTAGGAGGACTCCGTGTCCGACGTGATCTATATCGGCCTGACGATCGTCGTCTTTGCCGTGCTCTTCCTCATCGTGAAGGGGGTTGAGCGCTTTGAGCGCTGAGAACCTGATCGGCCTGATTGTCGGCATCCTGCTGGCCGTCTACCTGTTCGTGGCCCTCGTCCTGCCTGAGAGGTTCTGATGAGTAGCGCCCTCGCGGGCTGGCTGCAGGCCGGCCTCCTCGTCGCTGCCCTGGCGGCATGCTATGTGCCCCTTGGCAACTACATGGCCCGCATCTTCACCACCGACAGGCACTGGCGGGTCGAGCGCGGCGTCTTCAAGATCATCGGCATTGACCCGAACGCCGACCAGAAGTGGAGCGCCTACGTTCGCAGCATGCTGGCGTTCTCCGGCGTCAGCGTGCTGTTCCTGTACGGCCTGCAGCGGCTGCAGCACTACCTGCTGTCCTTTATGGGCCCGCACATGGCCAACGTCCCGCCGGACCTGGCCTGGAACACGGCCGTCTCGTTCGTGACCAACACGAACTGGCAGAACTACGCCGGCGAGTCCACCATGACCTACCTGGTGCAGATGGGCGGCCTCGCGGTCCAGAACTTCATGTCCGCCGCCGTCGGCATCGTGGTGGTATTCGCGATGATCCGCGGTTTCACCCGGTCCAGGACCGACAAGCTCGGCAACTTCTGGGTGGACCTGACGCACTGCGTGTTCCGGCTGCTGATCCCGCTGGCGATCGTCGGCGGCCTGATCCTCGCCGCCGGCGGCGTGATCGACAACTTCGCCGCCTACCACACGGTGACCACGCTGTCCGGCGCGCACCAGACGATCGTCGGCGGGCCGTTCGCCTCGCAAGAGGTCATCAAGGAACTGGGCAACAACGGCGGCGGGCCACTGAACGCCAACTCCGCGCACCCGTTCGAGAACCCCAATCCGCTCACCAACTGGTTCGAGATCTTCCTGCTGCTGGTGATCCCGTTCGCCACCCCGCGCGCATTCGGCAGGCTGGTCAGGGACAACCGGCAGGGCTACGCGCTCGTCGCGGTCATGACGACCATCTGGCTTGCGGCCGTCGCGGGCATCAGCTTCTTCCAGGCGCAGGGCGGCGGAGCCGCCGCCAAGCTCGCAGGCGGCGCGATGGAGGGCGTCGAGACCCGGTTCGGCACCGCGGGCTGCTCGCTGTTCGCCGCATCGACCACGGTGACGTCGACCGGCGCGGTGAACTGCTTCCACGATTCGCTGACACCATTCGGCGGCGGCATCGCCCTGTTCGACATCGCGCTGGGCGAGATCGCACCAGGTGGCGTCGGCGCCGGGATGTACGGCATCCTGGTGCTCGCCATTGTCACCGTGTTCGTCGGCGGGCTGATGGTCGGCCGGACGCCCGAGTACATCGGCAAGAAGATCCGTCCCGCCGAGATGAAGTACGCGGCGCTGTACTTCCTGACGCTGCCGGTGGTCATCCTGACCGCGGCCGGGCTCTCCATCGGGACGAAGATCGGCCAGAGCTCGATCTTCAACCCCGGGCCGCACGGCCTGACCGAGATCATGTACGCGTTCGCCTCGATGGCCAACAACAACGGCTCCGCGTTCGGCGGGCTGGGCACTGATACCACCTGGTACAACACGCTCGGCGGCGTCGTGATGCTGCTCGGCAGGTTCGCGCCGGAGATCTTCGCCCTTGGCCTGGCCGGCTCGCTGGCCAGACAGCAACCGGTGCCCGCGAGCGCGGGCACGCTGGACACCAGGACGCCGCTGTTCGTCGGCATGCTGATCGCCGTCATCCTCGTCCTCGTCGGCCTGACCTACTTCCCCGCGCTCGCGCTGGGCCCGTTCGCAGAAGGACTCCACTGATGTCTGTGACAACGACACCCGAAGCCCCGGTCGGCGCGGGCAAGAAGCCGGCTGACGGCGAGGCCCACCGGATCGGCGGCGGCCTGCTCGACCCCAAGATGCTGTGGAGGGCCACCCCGGACGCGTTCAGGAAGCTGGACCCGCGGGTCCAGTTCAAGAACCCGGTCATGTTCGTGGTCGAGGTCGGCGCGGCCCTGAGCACCGGCTCGGCCATCGTCAAGCCGTCGATCTTCAGCTGGACGATCGTGGTCTGGCTGTGGCTGACGGTAGTCTTCGCCAACCTCGCCGAAGCCGTGGCCGAGGGCCGCGGCAAGGCGCAGGCGGAGACGCTGCGACGGACCAAGCGGGAGACCGTTGCCCGCCGCCTGGTTGGCTGGCGCCCGAATCAAGGCCAGAACGAGCTTCACGAGGAGCCCGTCCCCGGTACCCAGCTCACGCTCGGTGATCATGTTGTGGTCGAGGCGGGGGAGATCATCCCCGGGGACGGCGATGTCGTCGAGGGCGTCGCCTCGGTGGACGAGTCGGCCATCACCGGCGAGTCGGCCCCGGTCATCCGCGAGTCAGGAGGCGACCGCTCCGCGGTCACCGGCGGCACGATGGTGCTGTCCGACCGGATCGTGGTGCAGATCACCTCCAAGCCGGGCGAGACATTCATCGACCGGATGATCGCCCTGGTCGAGGGCGCCAAGCGGCAGAAGACGCCCAACGAGATCGCGCTGAACATCCTGCTCGCGTCGCTGACTGTCATCTTCCTGCTGGCCGTGGTCACGCTGCAGCCGATGGCGTTCTACTCCAAGGCGCCGCAGAGCACAGTGATCCTGGTCGCGCTGCTCGTCGCGCTGATCCCGACCACGATCGGCGCGCTGCTGTCGGCGATCGGCATTGCCGGGATGGACCGGCTGGTCCAGCGCAACGTGCTGGCGATGTCCGGCCGTGCGGTCGAGGCGGCTGGCGACGTGAACACGCTGCTGCTGGACAAGACCGGCACCATCACCATGGGCAACCGGCAGGCGACCGAGTTCCTGCCGGCAGACGGAGTCTCAGCGGCCGAGCTGGCCGATGCAGCCCAGCTGTCCAGCATGGCCGACTACACGCCAGAGGGCCGCTCGATCGTCGTGCTGGCCAAGAATTCTTACGGCCTGCGCGAGCGCGAAGAAGGCGAGCTGCACGACGCGGAGTTCGTGGAATTCACCGCGCAGACCAGGATGAGCGGCGTGGACCTAGCGGACGGCCGCGAGGTCCGCAAGGGCGCAGCGGCCTCGGTCATGCAGTGGATCCGCGACAACGGCGGCACGCCGACAGCTGGTCTCGGGCAGATGGTGGACAGCATCTCGGGAGTCGGCGGCACCCCGCTGGTGGTGGCCGAGCATGCCCATGGCACCGCCAGGGCGCTGGGCGTCGTCTACCTCAAGGACATCGTCAAGGAGGGCATCGCCGAGCGGTTCGCCGAGATGCGCAAGATGGGCATCCGCACCATCATGATCACCGGTGACAACCCGCTGACCGCCAAGGCGATCGCGGACGAGTCCGGGGTGGATGACTTCCTCGCCGAGGCCACGCCGGAAGACAAGATGGCGCTGATCAAGAAGGAGCAGGAAGGCGGCAAGCTGGTCGCGATGACCGGGGACGGCACCAACGACGCTCCCGCGCTCGCCCAGGCCGACGTCGGGGTGGCCATGAACACTGGTACCTCGGCGGCCAAGGAAGCCGGGAACATGGTGGACCTGGACTCCAACCCGACCAAGCTCATCGAGATCGTGGAGATCGGCAAGCAGCTGCTCATCACCCGCGGCGCGCTGACCACCTTCTCCATCGCCAACGACGTGGCGAAGTACTTCGCCATCATCCCGGCCATGTTCGAGGGTGTGATCCCCGGCCTGGCAAAGCTGAACATCCTGCACCTGCACAGCCCGCAGTCGGCGATCACCTCGGCGATCATCTTCAACGCGCTGATCATCGTCGCGCTGATCCCGCTGGCGCTGCGCGGCGTCAAGTACCGGCCGAGCTCGGCGTCGGCACTGCTCCGCAGGAACCTGTGGATCTACGGCGCTGGCGGGCTGATCGTCCCGTTCATCGGGATCAAGGCCATCGACCTCATCATTCAATTCATTCCTGGATTCCGGTGATTGACATGAATCGTCTACCCAGCATCGTCCGGCAGCACATCGCTGCGCTGCGCGGCCTGCTCCTGTTCACCGTGGTCTGCGGGATCATCTACCCGCTGGCAATGCTCGGCATCAGCCAGGTTGCGTTCCACCACCAGGTCAATGGCTCGCTGGTGAGCTACAAGGGCCAGGTGGTCGGCTCCAGCCTGCTTTGCCAGGAGTTCACCGATGCCAAGGGCAACCCGCTGGCGCAGTACTTCCAGCCGCGGCCGTCCGACGCGATCCTCGCGGGCGCCAAGAACGACTACGGCTGCGACCCGCGGTATTCCTCCGCGTCGAACCTGGGCCCGGACAACCCCGTGCAGATACAGCTAGTCAAGCAGCGCCAGCAGCAGATCGCGAAATTCGACCACGTCCGGATCTCCCAGATTCCGGCAGACGCGGTCACCGCTTCCGGCTCGGGCCTGGACCCGGATATCTCGCCGCAGAACGCGGCCATCCAGGTGGACCGGGTGGCGGCGGCACGGCACGTCAGCCCGGCAGTGATCACGGCACTGGTCAGGCAGTACACCCAGGGCCGCACGCTGGGGTTCCTCGGCGAGCCGCGGGTGGACGTGCTGACCCTGAACATTGCGCTCGATGAGAAGTACCCGGCCTGATCCCGGTGCCGGGAAAGGGCAGTTTACGCGGGCGCGCGGGCGGACGGTGAGCCCGCCCGCGCGTCCTGCCGCAGCCAGGAACCCGCGGATCCTGATAGTCGAGGACGAGCCCGCGCTGCTGCGGGCGCTGCAGATCAACCTGCGCGCCCGCGGCTACGAGGTGGCCGCCGCGCCGACGGGGCGCGAGGCGCTCGCCGAGGCGACCAGGCAGCCCCCCGACGCCATCCTGCTGGATCTCGGGCTGCCCGACCTAGATGGCGCTGAGGTGATCCGCGAGCTGCGCGGATGGTCCGCAGCTCCCGTCATCGTGATCTCCGGGCGAGCCGGCTCCGGGGACAAGATGGGTGCACTCGACGCGGGCGCCGACGACTACGTCATCAAGCCGTTCAATATGGCGGAGCTGCTGGCGCGGCTGCGGGCGGCGCTGCGTCACGGCGATCACGCGCCGGACCGCGCCAGATTCAGCATCGGCCGGTGCGAGATCGACCTGACCAGCCACACGATTACCAGGAACGCCGGTCCGCTCCCGGCCGCCCGGCCCGCCGCCGGGCAGCCAGCTACCCCAGCCGCCGGGCAGCCAGCTACCCCATCGGAGACGGTTCACCTCACCCCCACCGAATGGCGGCTGCTCGAGATCCTGCTGACCTCCGCCGGGCAGCTCGTCAGCTCCGATCGCCTGCTGACCGAGGTCTGGGGGCACGGGTTCGAGCGCAGCACCCACTACCTCCGGTTTCACATGGCCAGGCTCCGCCGCAAGCTGGAAGACGATCCGCCGCGCCCTCGCTACCTGCTGACCGAGCCAGGGATGGGCTACCGGTACCAGCCATGAACGCCTACCAGAGCGCGGCAGCACGCGGCGGCAGCTGGATCACGCCGGGCCGGTCATCCGGGCGGCCGCCGGGGTGGCTTATGTTCCAGACAGAGCGCATGTCCCAGGCAGAGCGCAGCTCTTCCGGACAGAGATGCGCGGCGCGCTGACAAGGAAGGCTATGAGCCAGACGGGCTATCCGGGCCAGCAGGCCCCGCCGAACCGCGGCCAGCTGAGGATCTACCTCGGCTCGGCAGCCGGCGTCGGCAAGACCTTCGCCATGCTCGGCGAGGGCCACCGGCGGCAGGAGCGTGGCGCTGACGTCGTCGTGGCCTTCGTCGAGACCCACGGCAGGCAGCACACCGCCGACGAGCTGGACGGCCTGGAGGTCGTCCCCCGCGCCCGGATCCCCTACCGCGACACGTTCTTCGAGGAGATGGATCTCGACGCCGTGCTCGCGCGCCGCCCGGAGATCGCGCTCGTGGACGAGTTCGCGCACTCGAACGTGCCGGGGTCCCGCAACTCCAAGCGCTGGCAGGACGTCGAGGAGTTGCTCGCGGCAGGCATTGAGGTCATCTCGACGGTGAACATCCAGCATCTGGAATCCCTGAACGACGTGGTCGAGAAGATCACCGGTGTTCCCCAGCGGGAGACCGTGCCCGACGCGGTCGTCCGAGCAGCCGATCAGGTGGAGCTGGTCGACATGACCGCGGAGGCGCTGCGCCGCCGGATGGCTCACGGCAACATCTACCCCGCCGAGAAGATCGACGCAGCGCTAACCCATTACTTCCGGGCAGGGAACCTGTCCGCGCTGCGCGAGCTTGCCCTGCTGTGGCTGGCCGACAAGGTGGACGAGGGACTGCAGCGCTACCGCGCGGCCCACGACATCCACGGAACCTGGGAAGCCAGGGAGCGCGTTGTTGTCGCGCTCACCGGCGGTCCTGAAGGGGAGACGCTGATCAGGCGCGCGGCCAGGATCGCCGCGCGCTCCTCGGGCGGTGACCTGCTGGCCCTGCACGTGACCAGGTCCGATGGCCTGACCGGCGCGAACCCGGCCGCGCTGGCCGCCCAGCGGCACCTCGCCGAGTCCCTGGGCGGTACCTATCACCAGGTAATCGGCGATAATGTGCACGAGGCCCTGCTCACCTTCGCCCGGGCCGAGAACGCGACCCAGCTCGTTCTCGGCGCGAGCCGGCGCAAGTGGCTCTCGTCGCTGCTGACCGGACCCGGCGTCAGCATGCGGACCATCCGCGACTCCGGTGACATCGACGTCCACATCGTCACGCACGCCCAGATGGGGCGCGGGCGCGGGCTGCCGAAGTCCCGCGGCGGGCTGCCGCTGCGGCGCAGACTCGCGGGATACGCCCTGGCAGTTGTGCTCGCGCCGCTGCTCACCGCGATCCTCGCCATCCTCCGCAACGAGCTCAACCTGACCAGCGATGTGCTTGCCTTCCTGCTCGCGGTCATCGCGGTAGCCCTAGTAGGCGGGTTCCTGCCCGCCGTCCTGGAGGCAATCGCGGGCTCGCTGCTGCTCAACTTCTACTTCACGCCGCCGATCCACAAGTTCACCATCTCCCAGGCCAACAACGCGCTGGCTCTCGGCGTCTTCGTCGTCGTGGGGCTGGTGGTCAGCTCGATAGTGGACGACGCGGCGCGGCGCACGAAGCAGGCGGCCCGCGCCAGCGCGGAATCTGAGCTGCTGGTCACCACGGCCGGCAGCGTGCTGCGCGGCCAGCAGGCGCTACCTGCGGTGCTCGACCGGGTCAAAGAGGCATTCAGCATGGACTCGGTGACCTTGCTGGAGCGCACCCCCGGCCGGGCCGGCGCTCCCCGCGGGCCCGCTGCGGGCTGGATCGCCGTCGCGACTTCCGGCGAGCATCCGGTCCCCCGGCCCGAGGACGCCGACGTCGAGGTGCCGGTGACTGACAACGTGTGCCTCGCCCTGCGCGGGCGCCCGCTCCCGGCCACCGACCGCAGGGTCCTCGGCGCCTTCGCCGCTTACGCCGTGGCCGCGCTCGAGCAGCAGCGGCTGACCGCGGAAGCCGAGGCAGCCCGGCCGATTGCGGAAGCCGACCGGATGCGGACTGCTCTCCTGGCTGCCGTCAGCCACGACCTGCGAACACCGCTTGCCTCGGCCAAGGCGGCGGTGACCAGCCTGCGTTCCGAAGACGTCCAATGGGGCGCCGAGGACCACGATGAGCTGCTCGCTACCGCCGACGAGTCGCTCGACAAGCTGGCTCATCTGGTCGACAACCTGCTTGACATGAGCAGGCTGCAGGCCGGGGCGCTGTCGGTATTTCCCCGGCCTGCCGATCTCGAGGAGATAGTCGCCCGCTCACTGGATGACCTCGGGCCAGCGGCCAAGACGATCATTGTCGACATCCCAGATGATCTGCCCGAAGTCGGAGTTGATCCGGCGATCCTGGAACGAGTGATCGTGAACCTCGCGGCCAACGCGCTCCGCTATTCGCCACGGGGCAAGCCTCCGCTGCTGACGGCTAGTACCCTCGGCGACCGCGTCGAGCTGCGCGTCGTCGACCGCGGGCCCGGAATCCCCGAGGAAGACAGGGGCCGGATGTTCGTCCCGTTCCAGCGGCTCGGTGATACCGACAACACCACCGGCGTCGGCCTCGGGCTCGCACTGTCCCGCGGCCTGACCGAGGCGATGGACGGCACCCTTGAGCCGGAGGAGACCCCCGGCGGCGGGCTGACCATGTCGCTGTCGCTGCCCGCGGTACCGGGTCCGGCCCGCGCCGTCGCCGGCGGACCAGAACCTGGCCGGCCGGGGCCAGGCGGACCTGGCGGAACGGGCGCGAGCGGGCACCCCGCCGGCGAGAACCCTGAGATTCCCGCTGCCACCCCGGTGTTGCGGGACCCCCGTGGCGGGTGAGCTTGTGACACGGTGAGCGGGTGACTCGCGTCCTGGTCGTCGATGACGAACCGCAGATACTCCGCGCGCTGCGGATCAACCTGCGGGTGCGCCACTACGACGTCTCGGTCGCGGCGAACGGCGCGCAGGCGCTGGCCGAGGCCGCCAGGCACCCGCCGGACGTCGTCATCCTGGACCTCGGGCTCCCCGATCTGGATGGCGTCGAGGTGATCCAGGGGCTGCGCGGCTGGACAAGCGCGCCCATCATCGTGCTGTCCGGCCGCGCCGACAGCACGGACAAGGTAGAGGCACTGGACGCGGGCGCGGACGACTACGTGACCAAGCCGTTCGCGATGGACGAGCTGCTCGCCCGGATCCGCGCCGTCGGCCGCCGCATGGCACCCGACGGGGAGGTGCCGGAGGTCCGCCTCGGTGAGCTGATCATCGACCTCGCCGCCAAGCGGGTGACGCCGGCGGCCAAGCCGAGGCCGGGGCACAGGCCGAGGCACGGGCCCGGGCCGGCCGGCGGCACGGACGTCCGGCTCACCCCGACCGAGTGGCACCTGCTGGAGGTACTGCTGCGGCATCCCGGCAAGCTGCTCAGCCAGCGCCAGCTGCTGACCGAGGTCTGGGGACCCGGCTACGGCGACGCGGGCGGCAACCTGCGCCTGTACATGGCCCAGCTGCGCCGCAAGCTCGAGCCGGACCCGGCCCGGCCGCGCTGGCTGATCACCGAGCCCGGCATGGGCTACCGGTACCAGCCCGGAACGGACGAACCGGCCGATTAAAGGTCTATTAACGTACAGTCACGAATTAAATGCTAAGAGTTACGCAATAGTCGTCCCATTCGGCTCTTCTCGTGCGACGATGATTGCATGGGATTTCGAAAAAATACCTTTGTCCTGGTAAGTGTCGTAAGCCTGTTCGTAGTTGGAGCGCCCGCGCTCGCGCAGGCCGCGGCCTCCGGCGGCTGGCACACGGTGACCTACGACGGGGTAAGCCTGCGGGCACCAGCCGCCTGGCCGGTGCTGAACCTGTCCGCGCAGCCGTCCGCCTGCCCGATGCTGGACGTGCACGCCGTCTACCTCGGCACCCCGGGGCCGCAGTCATCCTGCCCGGCTGCCGCGCAGGGAAAGACCGAGGCGGCCTGGATCCAGCGCGCCAACCCGGCCAGCCCCGACGCGCGGGAGGCGACCGCGAACGTGACGATCGGCGGGCTGCCCGCGCGGACCAACCCCGACTACGGCATAACACATACGATCACCGACATCCTGCCGGCCGCCGGCGTCGAGGTCAGCCTGACCTACGGCAGTGACCCGGCACTGGCCAGGCGGATCCAGTCCACCATCGCGATCAGCACCGCCGCCGGCCCGCGCGCCGCGCCGGCCGGCCGGGCCGCCCGGGCTGCCATGCTGGCCCGGCCGATGGCGCCGCCGGCAGCCGCGCCGCGGCAGCCGCCCTACGAGGGCGGCGGATTCGACACCTGCGCCGCGCCCGCGGCCAGCACCATGAAGGACTGGCTTGCCTCGCCGTTGCGTGCCGTGGGCATCTACATCGGGGGGGTCAACCGGGCCTGCGCACAGGCCAACCTCACTGCCTCGTGGATCACTGCCATCCAGAAGCAGGGCTGGCACTACTTCCCGCTCTACGTCGGCCTGCAGGCAAGCTGCGTGCGGGCCGACGGGGACGCCGTCATCATCCCGGCCGAGGCCGCGGCGGAAGGCAAGGCCGCCGCGAAGGACGCGGCGGCCCAGGCCAAGGAGCTGGGCATCCCGGCAGGCACGCCGATCATCGATGACATGGAGGCCTACTCCGGATGCGGGTCCGAGGTAGTGACGTTCCTCAGCAGCTGGGACAGCGAACTGCACGCCGCGGGCTACCAGGCGGCCGTCTACGAGTCGTTCTCCAACATCGCCGACCTGGTCGATGCCGCCAGCACCATGACAGAGCCTGACGTCATCTACTACGCGGACTGGGACGGCCAGGCCACCACGAAGAGCTCCTACATGCCGGCCACGATGTGGACGAATCACCAGCGCATCCATCAGTACCAGGGCGGCCACAACGAAAGCTGGGGCGGCGCAACCATCGATGTCGACAACGACCAGCTCGACACCAGGCTCGGTGGCCCCGTTCCCGTCCTCCAGGGACGCCCCAGCTTCCGCGTCGCCGTGAGCCGGGACCTCAACAAGGCGGCCGAGTGGTTCGCGATGGCAGCCAACCACACGCTCGTGCACGACTACCAGCACCCGACGAGCAGCCACACCTGGTCCGGGATTCAGGCGGTCGGCGACTCGCCGCACAACATCGCGAGCAACCCGGCCGTGGCCGCGGACGCTAACGGCGACCTGACCGTATTCGCCCGCACTGCCGCTGGCCAGGTAGCACATGCCTGGCAGCAGCCCAGCGCGCCCGACGGATGGCAGTGGGGCGGCCCGGTGGGCGCGGGCGGGCAGCCAGGCGCCATCACGAAGGATCCGGGGGCGGCCAGGCGGCCGGGCGGTGATGTCGAGGTCTTCGTCACCAGGTCCGGCGGCACCGTGCGCGCTACCCGCCAGACCGCGGCAAACGCCGACAGCAGCTGGACGCCGTGGAAGGGCATCGGCGGCAGCTGCGCAAGCTCGCCGGTACCGCTGCCCGGCCCCGGCAAGCTGACGGTCTTCTGCATCACCACGGCGGGAACCGCAGCGGCCGACCGCTGGCACGGCGGCTCGTGGCACGGCTGGCATGCAGTCGGTGCCAGCCCGTCCGGGCTTACCGCGAACCCCGCCGTGGCGCGCGACGCCGCCGGGCAGACCGAGCTGTTCGCGACCACCACAGCCGGCGGCCTGGACTATGCCTGGCAGAGCCTGCGCACGGGCGGCTGGAACTGGGGCACGCCGCTGGCCGGAGGCTCGTCCGGCCAGCAGATCCGGCGGACCCCGGCCGCGATCCGCTGGCCCGATGGCCTCGTCAGGGTTTATGCCCAGCTGGCCAGCGGCCAGCTCGGGGTGATCGGCCAGCTGCGAACCGCGGGAGACGCCCCCTGGTCCGGCTGGACCTCGATCGGCGGGCACGTGCTCGGCAGCCCGGCTGCGTGGACCAGCGCCGGCGGGGTCCCGGCCGCTGGCGGCATCAACGCCAGCCTGCGGATGGGATCCACCAACTTCACCGGCGGGGAGTGGAGCGACTGGAGGGAGTTCGGCGGCAGCTTCTTAGCCCGCCGTCGGCGGCTTTCCTGAGCCGGCCCGCGGCAGCGGTTCCTGAGCCGGCCCGCTGCGCCGGCGTGCTGCCCTGCGGGCTGGTCAGCCGTGATCCGGCGGCCGGGCCAGGGCTGACAGCTTGAAGTGCAGACGGCAGATAACCACGTTGACGGTGCCGTTCTGGATGGCCCGGTCGAGCACAAAACCCCGCTGGTTGTGCAGGATCCGCTGCCAGCGCCGGTCCGGCTGCACCTCGGGAATGAGCACCACCAGCCGGTGGTAGCGGTCCTCGTTCTCGGTCTTGCGCACGTAGTCCACGATCGGCGGGGCAAGCGAGCGGTGCGCCGTGCGCAGCGTGACTAGCCGCACGTTCGGGTGCCAGGCATCCCACTGATCGCGGAAATGAGCATCCACGTCGCTGTCCTCTGGATCCGCGTAGCAGACATAAACCGCGACAACCTCGTCGCCCAGCGAGAGCGCCGCCGAGATCGCCGCAGCGGTGAGCCGTGACATCCCGACGACCGGCACCACCACCAGGGAGCTGCTCTTGCGCGGCGGCGGCGGCTGCCGCCCGAGCTGGAGCTGGGCACCGATCCGGTCGTAGGCGGCGTGCACCCGGGTGAACATCAGCACGAGCAGCGGCACGACGATCACCACCAGCCAGGCGCCCTCGGTGAACTTGCTGAGCAGCTCGACCGCGAGTACCACCGCGGTAAGTACAGCGCCCACGCCATTGATCGCGGCGCGGCGCATCCACCCGCGGCTGTGCTGTTCGTGCCAGTGCCGCACCATGCCCGCCTGGGACAGGCTGAACCCCACGAAGACGCCGATGGCGAAGAGGGGGATCAGCGCCTGGGTGGACCCTCCGGAGGCGGCAAGCAAGATGGCCGCCGCCGCCGCAAGAACGCCCACGCCGTAGCGGTGCACCTGCCGGTCGGCGCGCAGCGAGAACAGGTGCGGCAGGAAGTCGTCCCTGGCCAGCAGGGACGCGAGCACCGGCAGGCCGCCGAAGGAGGTGTTCGCGGCCAGTGCGAGCAGCACGGTGGTGATCAGCTGGATCGCGTAGAAAGCGATGCCCCGGCCGAGCGAGGCCGCGGTGAGCTCGGCCAGGACGGTCTCCGACGGCGACGGGGTCGCGTGGAACTTGCGGATCAGCACCGCGATGCCGAGCAGCATGGCCCCGAGCAGGATGCCCAGCCACATCTCGGTGTGCTGCGCCCGGCGGACCCGCGGCTGGCGGAACGACGGGACGGCGTTCGCGATCGCCTCCACCCCGGTCAGCGCGGAACAACCGGACGCGAACGCCCTCAGCAGCAGCAGCAGGCCGACCGTCTGCGTCACCTGCGGCAGGTTGTGCGCGACCGGGACCAGCGGGTGCGCCCGGATCAGGCCGCCGATGATGACGGCGGCGATCGCCACGATGAAGACAACCGTGGGCCCGATGAACAGCCGGGCTGACTCCGCGACGCCCCACATGTTGGCCGCGGTGATCAGGGCGAGCACCACCAGGCAGAGCACCACCCGGTCGGGGTAGAGCCCAGGGAAGGCAGAGGTCAGTGCCTCTACTCCGGCCGACACGCCGACGGCCGCGTTCAGGATGTAATCGACGAACAGCGAGGCGGCCGCGATCAGGCTGGGCATGGTGCCCAGGTGCTTGCCTGCCACCGCGTAGGCGCCGCCGCCGCCGGGGAATGCCGCGATCACCTGCCGGTAGGAGGTGACGAGCACGATGAGCAGCAGCACGATCGCCGCGGTGACGGGCAGCGCGTAGGACAGTCCGGCCGTCCCGGCGGCGACCACGACGATGACGATCGCCTCCGGCCCGTACGCGACCGAGGACAGCGCGTCGAGGGAGAGCGCGGCCAGCCCCTCAAGGGCCGTCAGCCGGTGCTTGTCGTCACCGGTCGCCGGGCTCATGACCGGTCATACAAGCATGGGCGGCGTGAGCCAGTCAGAGCGGCCCGCCGGATGGCCCAGGAACCGCCCGCTGGCAGCCATCGCTGCCGGGCCGGGCCTGTGCCCTGGCGGGTGACCAGCGCCTCCGGCGTGCGCCCGCAGGCCCGTCTGCGCAGGCCCGTGCAGGCGGCTACTTGTTGATGACCAGCAAGGCGATGACGCCGAGGACGACCGCCGCGGCGATGATCACAATGACGAGCAGGGCCACGCGCTTGCCGGATGCGCGCATCGACCAGGGCGGCGCGCTGTCGGCGCTCGTGCCCGCAGCGAACGCGCGGAACTCGGCGGTGCTGGCGGAGGTATCGGGCTCGCGCTCGGACATGCTGACGACTTTAACGGATCAGGCTGGGAACATCTCCCGGTCGGCCAGATCCATCCCAGACCTCCCCAGACATCCTCATCCCAGGGCACCCGGCACCCTCATCCCAGTGCTCCCCAGCACCCTCATCCCAGAGCACCCGGCACCCTCATCCCAGGGCTCCCCAGCACCCTCATCCCAGAGCACCCGGCACCCCCATCCCAGAACTCTCAGCGCCCTCATCCCAGAGCACCCGGCGGGAGAACGTCCGGCCGGTTCACCAGCCTCGACAGGACAATCACGCTGCGCGTGCGCACGACGAACGGCTCCGCGCCGATCCGCTCCACCACCCGCTCGAAATGGCGCACGTCGGCGGCCCTGATGTGCAGCAGCGCATCGGCCTCCCCGGTGATCGTCGCGGCCGCGATGACCTCCGGATACCTGCCCACCGCCGCGGCGATGCCGGCGGGCGAGGTGCGGCCCCGGCAGAAGAGCTCGACGTAGGCCTCCGTCGTCCAGCCCATCGCGGCCGGATCTACCCGGGCGGAAAAACCGGTGATGGCGCCGGACGCTCGCAGCCGGTCCACCCGCCGCTTGACCGCCGGCGCGGACAGCCCGACGCCGGCCCCGACCTCCGCGTAGGTGGCCCTGGCGTTGTCGACAAGGGCGACGACGATCCGCTCGTCCAGCTCATCGAAGGCCACCACCGCATCCTGCCACTCCCGCGGCAACGCCAGGCTGTTCGGACGCCGCTAGCCGACGTGAGGTACCCCTCTGCAGTCCCGGCCCGCGCGGCTGGTTCGTCAGCGCGGGCTCCGGGTGGTCTGGCCGGCGCCGAATGCGCGTCCAGCCTGATCGGCCAGTGTCACGGCGACCAGGCGCGCCTGCAGCGAGGGCTTCGAACCCGGCTCGGGCTTCAGCATGAACCGGCCGTAATACTGGCCGTTGCCGAAGGTCCGCAGCTCGATCTCCTCGCCGGGCAGGCCCAGCTGCTCAACATCCCACCGGGCGCGGCCCACCATCACGGTGCCGTCTGTTTCCAGGCGCGGCGGGTGGCCAAGCAGGGAGCCGTACTCGAAGCGGGATGCTTCCAGGTCAAGCAGGCCGATGAGCTGCTCCTTGACGTGATCGGCAACCGCATCAGGAGATCGGGCGGACTTGCTCATCGAGGCGGTTTCGTGGATCTGCGCCAGGTAACCCGCGTCCGTGATCGCGACAACCTGCAGCCGCCGGGCGCGAGCAGCCAGCTGCGACACTGCCAATCCGGTCAGCAGCAGCAGGACCGCGGTCGTCACATCCGCGGAGCTGCGGATCGTGAACTGGTAATACGGCAGGGTGAAGAAGAAATCGAACCAGGCTGCCGCCCACACCGCCGCCAGGGCGCCAGCGACCCGGTTCCCGATCGCAGAAACCCCGACTACCACCACGACCAATAGCAGGGCTACGTTCGTGTTCGACCAGCTAGCGCGAAACGGCAGCAGGATCGCCGCCGCACTGAGCGGTGCCGCCAGCGCGGCCAGGATCGCGATACGGTCCCTGGTTAGGTAGCGGGTCATTGGTGACACCTCCGTCAGGGTCCGGACTGCTCGCGCCAGAGCCTCATGCCGCCAACGGCCAGCACCACCAGGGCCGGAACGAAGAACAGCCCGATGTGCAAGATACCGCCCGCGATACCCGCGATCAGGACCACCACTCCGGCGACGGCAGCCAGCCTGTTCAGCGGGACCGGGGCGAACGCTGCCGCCGCGGCCAGCGGTGCAGGAGCGATGGCCAGCAGCAGCGACCACCAGGTTACGGCCAGCGGATCAGCGCTAGTCAGCGCCGAGATGGTGATCAGCTGCGCGGCGCCAGCGAGGATCAGCGCCCCGCGGCGCCACGGCCAGCTCGGCGGAGCAGATACAGGCAGCGGGCTGGCCACGGTGGCTGTGCCTGGGACGGGAGAGGTGCTGGCGGGTGCGTTCTGCGTGGTCATCGCGTGCTCCTGGTGGACGAATGCGACAGCTTCGAACATCGCGCCGACCAGGCTTCCCGGCTCACCTGACTATCACCCTAGACCCCCGTGAGCTGACGGCCAAGAGCAGCAGCTGGCGAAGCGCCGAGCCACGGGCCTTCCATCCAGGTGCCGGCCTGCTTGACCCGCCGCAGCACGGGCGGGATCGTGGCTATCGCGGCGATGCGCCCCCCTGGGACAGCTGCGCGGGCGTGGCTCCATCGGCAATGGCGAGCTGATCGAACCAGCCACAGCGCGGATCGCCGGGTGGCCGGTCGAAGCGGGTGACGTACGGCTTGAGATCGATGACGGGCGTTCCGTCAATGAGGTCGACGCCGGCGAACAGTATGGCTGGGCCGGTGACCCGGAGAAGCTGGATGAGACTGAGCCCGATGGGGTTGATCCGGCGCGGCCCGCGGGTAGCGAATACGCCCATCTGGCGCTGCTGGCTTCGCAGCAGGAAGGGAACCTGCCGAAGCGGCGGATCGGCGGCCGGCTCGTCTGGCGCGTGCAGCCAGGTCAGCAGCCAGGCGTAGTCGAAGTCTTCAAGCCCCTCCAGGCCATCACGGAAGGGCTCCGCGATTTCGAGGGTCCCCTGCTCGCCGCGGTTGATTCCGGCCTGGATCGGCGTGGTCTCCAGCTGCGTATGGCCGCTGCGGACAATCCCTATAACCGGCAGCGGGATAGTCGTACCCATGCCCGTAATCCTGTCACCCGGGCTGAGCGCGTACTCTTCACCTTCGGCTGAGACGGTCATCGCGGCATGGGCAGCCGGTTGCTACCGTTGTGCGGGTGACGGAGCTGACCAGGGACGAGGAGGTCCGGGCGCAGAAGCTGCTGGACGCGCAGGCCAAGGCCGCGGACCTGTTCGGTGCCGTCGAGGAGGGCGGCCTGATCGCGCCAGGGGTGCGCGAAACGGCCGCCAGCGACGCCATCCGCGACCTGGCGGCGGACATGTTCGGGGTCAGCCGCTACTGGCACAAGCGGATCGTCCGCGCGGGTCCGAACACGCTGCAGCCCTACCGGCAGAACCCGCCGGACCGGATCCTCGGCGAGGATGACATCGCCTTCTGCGATTTCGGGCCGATATTCGAGGACTGGGAAGCCGACTTCGGCCGGACCTTCGTCATCGGCGACGACCCGGTCAAGCAGCAGCTGCGTGCCGCGCTGCCGGTCATCTTCGACGCCGGCCGCGCGTTCTTCGACTCTCATCCCGACGTTACCGGCGAGCAGCTGTTCGACCACGTCACAGTTCTCGCCGGCCAGGCGGGCTGGGAGTTCGGCGGAACCATCGCCGGGCACCTGGTGGGGGAATTCCCGCACGAGAAAATCGCCGGTGACGAAATCGGATCGTACATCGCGCCCGAGAGTGGCGAGCCGATGCGCCGCCTGGACCGGACCGGGCGCCGCTGCCACTGGATCCTGGAAATCCACCTGGTCGATCGTGACCGGCAGATCGGCGGCTTCCACGAGGAACTTCTCGACCTCGGTCACTGACCTCAGCTGCCGGGGCAGCGCCCCGGCAGCTGGCTAGCAGAGCGGTGGCGGACGTTTCGCGACACCCCCCGATGATGCCGCTCAGCCGGTGTGCTGCAGGGTATAGCGGACTGTCTGCACCCGGATCTGGCCGTCGCTGAACACGAAGGTGTCGATTCCGTCATCGACGCGGGTGGCAGCGGCGACGGCCGACCACTCCAGGAACAGCACGTCGCCTTCGTAGATCTGGGTCTTCAGCTCCCAGGCCGCGTCCGGCACGTCGGCGAGAAGCTGGGTGAACGCCGCCCGCACACCGTCCTTGCCGTGCAAGGTACCCGCAGGGCTGATGAAGACGGCGTCGTCGGCGTAGTCGGCAACGATCCCCTCAAGGTCTCCGCCGCCGAGCGCCTGGGCGTGATGCTGGAAGACTTCCTCGGGCGTGCGTGTCATTGATCTTCCCTTTCGTCGCGAGCACCTCGGTCCACCGTATGGTCATCGAGGGACCGGCCGACAGGCCCAGCGGATGTCAATCTCGCGGGCGGACGCGGCCGGCGGCGATGCTGGCCGCCTGGTGCCCCGGCGCGCTAGCGTTGCGTTTGCTCACTTCCTTGCGAACTAGCGCAACGGATAGCGGCGTCAGCATAGCGACGCCTTTGCCCCGTTGACTCGATGCCGGAACGTGACGTCATTTGGCGTTGCGTTGAACGCCGAGCCCACGGGTGCTGCTGTGAACAGAACTCCCCTGCGTCAGCGCAACTTCAGCCTGCTCTGGTCGGCCAGCATGATCTCGATCACCGGAGACTGGGCGCTGCGGGTCGCGCTGCCGATCTACGTGCTCAGGCTGACGGGCTCGCCTGCTGCCGTCTCCGGCATCGTGCTGGCCGGCTTCTCGGCCAGCCTGGCTGGCACCAGGGTGGCCGGCCGGTTCCGGCCGGTGGCCCGGGCCTCCGCCTGCTTCGCCCTGTTCGGCCTGGTGGACCTGGCCATCTTCAACTACCCGCGGTTGAGCACCGCGCTGTGGCCGGTCATCGGGATGTTCTTCCTGATCGGCATTCCGGGCGTGCTCGCCTTCGTGACGATGCTGACGCTGTTCCATGTGCAGGCGGCGGATCAGTTGCGGGGGAGGATGTTCGCGGTGCTGGCGGTGTGCCAGGCCGGGGCCGGGATGGTCGGCGCGATCGTGGCCGGCGCACTCGGCCAGACGGTCAGCGTGGTCAGCCTGCTGACCGGGCAGGGCGCCGGCTACGTGCTGGCCGGCATCGCGCTGCGGCTACTGGCCGGCCGCGGCCCGGACTCGCTGACTGTACCGGCAGGCGCGGTGGCCAGGCCGGGAAACCACGCTGAGCCGGGAAACCAGGCTGAGCCGGGAAACTAAGCCGAGCCGGGAGACCGCGAACCCGGAGAGCACGGCCGGGAGACTGCGAACCGGGCGCCGCGTCTCAGCCGCGGATGCGTTCGATCAGGGTGCGCAGGAGGTGCCACGACTGGTCGTCTTCGGGGCTTCCCGGGTGCTGCCTGCGGAAACGGCTGACGTCGATAGCGACATCGGCGAGATCCCATTTGATGCGGTAGAGCTCAAGCGTCGAGGGCTGCGGCGTCACGCCGGTGGCGTCCGCATAGGCCTCCAGGACAGTTCCGTCACCGGGATCGAGGCTCCACAGATCACGTTCCGGCGGTGCCACCAGAGCGGTGTCCCAGTCGATGAGCAGCCAGCCGCCGGACGCCAGCATGGTGTTGCCAGGATGCGGCTCCCCGTGGGTGAGGACCCTTGCGGATGGCCGGGCGCGACTCTGCGCCACCAGCGCGTCGTAATGCGCGAGCAATCGCCGGACGGGCGCAGCGTTCTCAGCGAGAAGCACTGCCACCGGACCCGCGAAAGGGCCGCAATCTGGGACATCGCCGGCCGGGTCGAGGGCCGCTTCCAGCTCGTCACGATGCGGAACCGAGAAATCGTCGGCCATGGCACGGCGGGAGGCCGCAGCCGGGGCCGTGTGAGTAGCGATGATCAGGTCGAGCAGGCCGCGGCGGTGCGCAGGCGTGAGGAACTCGCCCCACTCGAAGCTCTGCCCGTCGACAAATGGGTAGAGCGCGACGCCGAACCGGTCGTTCGCCCGCGCCAGCGGCTCGCCGTCGGCCGCAGAGACTGGCGCGACGACGAACGCGGCGCCGCAGTCCCTCAGGTCGCTGGCGGCGGCCAGCGAAGCGCGCAGCCGGCCGAATGCCGCCGTCAGCGGCTCGCCCAGCGAGTGCCGCTTGTTCTGAAGTTCATCGGCAGTGCAGAACCATCGGGTACCCGCCGTGTCGATGACCTGCCAGTGATGGCTGCCGAAGCCGACTGCCCGGTAGGTCATCGAGGCGACGGCGACCTCCCAGCTGCGGGCGAGTGCCGACACCAGCACGTCCTCAGGCAGGCCGTCCGGCGGGGTCAGCACCTGACCAAGGTAGACGTCAGCGGCGATCACGCCGCCAGGCGGCCATAACATCGCCGGGCTGGCTGCAAGACCGCCAGTGGCCGATGCATGGGCTCAACCGCTTCGCAGCGCAGGCCGGCCGGGCGCCAGCATCCTCGCTGCCAGTCACCGTGTTCGACCTGCTCATGGTGCCAATGTGACTCGTGCTGGCAGTATGAGCTGCACGAAGGTAGCCGCGAGACCGCGAGCGGCAGCATGAGGCATCACCATGCAACCTGCGCTCGCAGCCGGGAGAGGCTGGCATGGGCGGAAGGCACGAGGGACGAGAGCCAAATACCGACCTGTTCATGGCCACGGTCGTCTTCGCGCTTGTCGCCCTGATGGCGGTCATCATCACGCTGGCTCTGCTCAACAGCTGAGCAGGCGGCGGCCCGGCCCTGCGCGCTGAACTGGAACACCGCCAGACCGGGTACGTGCTAGCGGTGGCCGCCGGCCACCAGGTCACCACCAGCGACAAGCCAGGCAGCCATGAAGATAACGTCGTTAAGCGCCAGGGTCAGCCTGGCCCGGCGGAAACCCAGGTGCCCCCAGCGCACCATCTGGGTAGAGTCAGGCCGTGCCCGAGCTGCAGCGGCTGCAGGCTGGCCATGCCCCGGCGGTCCTGGCCTTCGAGCTGGCGAACCGCGCCTACTTCGCCGCCTTTATATCCGACCGCGGCGACGAGTTCTACGACCAGTTCACCGACCGGCACAGCGCCATGCTGGCTGAGCAGGAGGCCGGCATCTGCGCCTTCTACGTGCTCGTCGCCGAGGATGGCTCGGTACTGGGCCGGTTCAACCTGTACGAGATCAAGGACGGCACCGCCGACCTCGGCTACCGGGTCGCCCAGCACGTCGCCGGCCGCGGCGTGGCGACCGCGACCGTCCGGGAGTTGTGCCGGCTAGCGGCGGCACGGCACGGGCTGCGCACACTCAAGGCGGCCACCGCCCGTGAGAATACCGCGTCCCAGAAGGTGCTGACCAAGGCCGGGTTCGTCCCGGCCGGCCCGGCCGACCCGGCCCGCCTCGGCGGTAAGCCAGGCACCAGGTATCAGCGCGACCTAGCCGCCAGCTGACCCTGACCAGCCGGCGGCGACGTGCAGCAGCAGCACGCCGCGGCCCGGGATCAAGCTGGCGGCTGCCTCGCTGACCCCATCCGTGACGCCGACCGTAGCCCGGTCCCGTCCCAGGAGGTGACGACTGGTGAATGATCTCTGGTGGTCGCCGGCACACAACGATCTACGGCTGGCGTATTAGGCGGGCCAGACGGCGGGAAACAGCGGATGGTCCATGACCGCTCCGCCGGGCAGCTCATCCCCAAGGCCGTCGAACGGCGGGGAGGTACGCCACGGCCGCGGCGCGTGCCGGGCACCGGCGGACAGGTAACGCAGCGACAGGACCCGCCGCCGGCCAGGGAACGGGAAGCCGGGCGCGCCGTGGACGGTGAGGAAGTCGAAAAAGATAGCGTCGCCTGGCGCCAGCTCGAACCGGCGGATATCGAACGCCTCCCGGCCGGCCTCTATGTCGGGCAGCTCGGCCAGGCTTCCCTCGGGAAACCACCTGGCCTCGCCGGCCAGGAACGTGCGGGGCATCAGCCACGGACCGAGGTGCGAGGCGGCCAGCAGCTCGAGGCAGCCTGCCTCGGGCACCGGGTCCACCGGGATCCAGGCACTCACGCCACGGCCGTCGACGTTGTAGTACGGCTGATCCTGATGCCATGGGGTGCGCTGCTGAGTCCCGCCTTCTTTTACCAGGACGTGATCGTGGTAGAACCGCAGCTGCGGCGTGGACATCAGCGCTGCCGCGATCTGCGGCACCCGGGAACCCCTGGCCAGCTGCTCGATCTCGGGGATCTCCCGCCACCGGCAGAAGTCCTCGAAGAACGAGCCGGGATCATCCGCGCTGCTTGCCACCTGCGAGATCGGGCTGGGGTTTGCCAGCACGATCTCGATCGCCCTGGCCGCGCTCGCCAGCTCACCGGGATCAAGTACCTGCCGGACGCACACGACGCCGTCCCGGCCGAAGGCGGTGGCCAGCTCAGCACCCACGAGCGACGTAGCCACTGCACTAGCGTACTGAGGATGACAGCTCCCGTGCGGGCTGCCGCCGCAGGCAGGCACCTGCTGCGCGGTGCTGAGGCCGCCGAGTACTCCGAGGCGTACCTGTGGGGTGAGTCCGGGCGGTCGCTCGGGCACCCCTGTGACCTCCGATTTGGCCGGAATGTCACCGGAATCCTGGCGGCGGCGCAACGCCAGATCGACGCCCGCACGTAGCCTGGGCACTCATGGATCACTCCAGCGCTCCGACGACGGGCCGGCGCCGCAGCCAGCGCTGGCGGTCTGCCTGGCTCACGCTGGGCGTGCCCGCCGGTGTGCTGGTCATCCTGACCGTCAACGTGCTCGCCCACGGCCCGCTGATCGGCGTCGACCAGCGGATCCGCGCGAACGTGCAGGCCCTGGCGAGCTCTCACGCCTGGCACTGGCTCGGCGGGCCGGCCGGGCTGATCATCAATCTCGCCCAGCCCTCGGTCGCCGTCCCCGTGCTGCTGGTGAGTGCGCTCGCCGTCAGCGCCCGGCGGCGTAGCCTGCGCCCGCTGTGCACCGCCGCAGTCGCCATCATCTTGCTGGTGGTTACCGTCATCCCGGGGAAGATCCTGATCGGCCGGCTGGCGCCCGGCCAGCTCCGCTTGGCTCCGGATGGCTGGGGCGCATTCCCGTCCGGTCACGCCACCACGTCGTCGGTGTGCTACGTCCTGGCCGTGCTGCCGCTGCTGCCGTACCTTCCGGCCTTGATGCGGCGCGCCGCCCTGGCGGCCCTGCCCGTCTGGTGCCTTCTTATCGGCGCCGCTCTGGTGTGGTGCAATTACCACTGGTTCACCGACGTCGCCGCAGGATGGGCACTGGCGGCGATCATCATCCAGCTGACTCTGTGGCTGACGCGTGAGGCGTACTCCGGCCTGAGTACGCCACCGGGAGTACCGGACGAGCGGATCGCCTCCCCCAGTACGACGTAACGATCGCCTGCGAGCACGAGGATCGGGAACGACCCACTCCCCGGCTCGCAGGAGACGAAGATGTCTTACCAGCCCGTGCCCCGGCAGCGCGACGGCATGCTCGGCGGTCTCGGCCGCGCCTGTTACCGGCACCGCCGGCTGACCCTGCTCAGCTGGACCCTCGGCGTGGCCTGCCGAAGGCGTTCCTGCGCGAGGACGAGCCCCCGGCCGGGGCCAGGGTGCCGGTCAGCGCCGGGGACTAGTTCCCTCTCTCCCTCTCTCCCTCTCTCTCCCTCCCTCCCTCCCGGCCGGTGGGACGGCTGGCAGGACGGCCGGTGGCGTCATCAACCCGAAGGATTCGCGTCTCTGGTGACGCCGAATCCTTCGAGATCATGGTCGGCCGCCGCTTGCGCTGACCTGAGTGCGCCCGCAGGCGGGCTCCCGCAGCCGGAAGCCGGCCCGGTCCGCAGTGCGGGCGCTACGCTCGGTCCCCGGGAGGACGACATGACTCGGATCGGCGGGCTGTACGGACCTGACGCGACGTTCCTCGGGGTGCCGGCCGCGGATCTCGCGGACCCGGCTTCCTGGGCCGGGACCGACATCATGATCATCGGGGCGCCGTTCGACGGCGGGACGTCGCACCGGCCGGGAGCCAGGTTCGGCCCGCAGGCAATCCGCTTTACCGACTACCTGCCGCACGACGGATCGCGACCGCACCTCGCACTGGGCGTCGACCCGCTGCAGGAACTCCGGGTGGCCGACGCGGGAGACATTGAGATGCCCTCGGGCGAGACCGAGGTATCCCTGCGGCGCCTGGAGGCCGCCGTGCACCGTGCCTGCCACGGCGGGGCGATCCCGGTGATCCTGGGCGGCGACCACACCGTGGCCTTCCCCGACGCGACCGGGGTGGCGCGGCACGTCGGCTGGGGGCGGCTGTCGATGATCCACTTCGACGCGCACGCCGACACCGGGGACACGCAGTTCGGCTCGTTGTACGGGCACGGCACGCCGATGCGCAGGCTGATCGAGTCCGGCGCGGTGCGCGGCGACCGGTTCCTGCAGATCGGGCTGCGCGGCTACTGGCCTGAGCCGGAGACGCTGGACTGGATGGCCGGGCAAGGGATGCGCAGCTACGAGATGGCCGAGGTGGTGGCGAGGGGCCTGGACGCATGCCTCACCGAGGCATTTGCCATCGCGACCGATGAATGTGACGGGGTGTTCCTGTCCGTGGACGTCGACGTCGTCGATCCGGGCATGGCCCCGGGCACGGGCACGCCTGAGCCGGGCGGGCTGACCGGCCGCCAGTTGCTCGACGCGGTGCGGCGGATCGCGATGGAACTGCCCGTGGCCGGGGTCGACGTGGTCGAGGTGTCGCCGCCTTACGACCATGCGGAGATCACTGCGTTCCTCGCCAACCGGGTCGTGCTCGAGGCGCTGTCCGGGATCGCCTGGCGCCGCCGGAATGCCGCCGCCGGAGCCGACGGCGATGGCAGAGCCGGCACCGCGGCCGTCAGGCGGCCGGAGGCGCCACTGCTGGAAGGCCGCCCCGCGCCCGGGCACTAGCCCCCCCAGCCCCGACGGCGACCCGTGAATGTGGCAACCACCGGCACCTGACACCGTGAACGTCACATCCATGGGGTTGCGATGGCGTGCCACACCACTGCGGACGGGCACCAGAATCGTCGTGATCAAGGAAATTGCGGGGCTGTGGCCTGTTTTGATAGGCCTCTGGTACTTCAGCAGCGTAAATGATCGAGGCTGTCTATAATTCTCGCCATGCTGGACGTGACGAGGCTCCGGGTGCTCGTCGCAGTGGCCAGGTACGGATCGGTTACCGCGGCGGCGCGGGCGCTGAACTACGCCCAGCCGTCCGTCAGCCACCACATCGCCAGGCTGGAGGCGGAGACCGGTGCGAGGCTGCTGCAGCGGGCCGGGCGCGGGGTCCGGCTGACCGACGCCGGGCGGCTGCTCGCGGAGCGGGCGGAGGAGATACTCGGCCGGCTGGACGCGGCGGAAAACGAGCTGGCCGCGCATGTCGGGCTGCGCGAGGGCAGAGTCCGGCTGGCGGCGTTCCCGTCGGCGCTCGGCACGATCGTGCCGGCCGCCGCGGCCCGCCTCGAAGCCGAGAGCCCGGGCATGGACCTGATGCTCACCGAGGCCGAGCCGCCGGAAGCACTGCGCATGCTCCGGGCCGGTTACGTGGACGTCGCCCTCGTCTTCCGGCACTACCAGGAGAGCGCCGATGCCGGCCCGCCGAGCGGGGACGACGAGGGAGCGCGCGGCGTACTGCTGCTGGACGAGCCCGTGCACCTGATCACGCCGGCTGCCCGCCCGGCCGGGGACATCCCGTCTGGCGAGCCCGGTGCCGCTGACCTGGCCGCATACGCCGGACGCCGCTGGATCGCGGGCTGCGAGCGCTGCCGGGGTTACCTGCTCCGCCAGTGCGCGCTAGCCGGATTCATCCCGAAAATCGCGTTCACCACGGACGACTACATTGCCGTGCAGGCGCTGGTGGCGGCCGGGCTCGGGGTCGCCACGCTGCCTGATCTCGCGCTCCGCTCAGCCCGCCATCCGGGTATCTGCACCGTGCCCATCAGCGGCGCGCGCCGGCATGTTTTCGCGATGACCTACGGCGAGCCGCCCGATCCGCCGGCCACGGCGCGGCTCATCGAAGTGCTGCTGCGGGCAGCCAAGCCGGACCGCTCCGCGGCCTGACGGCAGGACTGTTCACCCAGCTGTCACCGCGCCCCGGCCACGCCGGACGGGAGCCGTCAGGGGGCGTCGAGTTCAGCGGCGACTTCAGGCTCGGCCTGCGCAGGCTTCGGCCCGGGGGCGCCGAGCCGCACCGCGACGCGTTCCAGCCAAGAGCCTGCCAGGAGCGACGTCACGACGGAGAGCATCACGAGGCTGACGAAGAAGGTCTCGTAGATCGGGATGAAGAAGCCGAACGAGATGCCCGCGAGGGGGTTGCGATCCCGGGCGTCGGCGCCGTCATGAGCGCTGTCACCGGCACTGCCATCGGCGCTGGAACCCGCGACAGAGGTGTCAATGTTACCGCGAGTGGCCATAGTTGCTACGAGACGTGCCCACGGTCTGGTCACCCGGCCCACTCTGGTGCAGATTGCACCATAATCTCTGCTATTGCCGGGCCACGCCGACAGACCGGGCCGATACATGACCGCCGCCGAGATCGCGAAACGCGTCCTGGCCGGCCAGGACGCTCAGATGGCGCGGCCTTGCCCCGCCCAGTACGGGTCCCGCAGCCGGCGCTTGAGCAGCTTGCCGCTGGGATCCCTGGGCATCTCATCGACAAAATCGATCGACCTGGGCCATTTCATCCTGGCCAGCCGGCCTGCCAGTGAGCCGAGGATCTCGGCCGCGAGTGCCGGTCCGGCCTGCGCGCTGCCGATTGGCTGCACTACCGCTTTGATCTGCTCGCCCCACTCGTCGTCGGGGATGCCGAATACGGCGACATCAGCGACCTTGGGATTCATGATGATCTCGGCCTCGATCTCGGCCGGGTAGATGTTGGCGCCACCCGAAATAATCATGTCGGACTTCCGGTCGCAGAGAAACAGGAAGCCGTCATCGTCTAGGTAGCCGATGTCACCCACGGTGAAGAAACCCCGCAGCCGGCTGGCCTCGGTCTTCGCCGGATCGTCCTTGTAGGCGAACTCGGACGTGCCCATCTTCATGTAGACGGTGCCCGGGACGCCGGCCGGGCATTCCTGGCCCGCGTCGTCGGCCACCATGACCTCGCTGGCCGGCCAGGGCGTGCCGACCGTGCCGGGCCGGGCCAGCCAGTCCTGCGGCGTGGCGATGGTGCCGCCGCCCTCGGTCGCCGCGTAGTACTCGTACACCCGCGGCCCCCACCAGTCCAGCATCGCCTGCTTGATCCCCCGCGGGCACGGTGCGGCAGCGTGGATCAGCCATCTCATCGACGAGAGGTCATACCGGCTGCGCGTCTGCGCTGGCAGGGACAGCATCCGCTTGAATTGCGTGGGCACCATGTGCGAGTTGGTCACCTGGTGGCGCTCCACCAGCGCCAGCACCTGCTCCGCGTCCCAGGCATCCATGCAGACGAGCGTGTGCCCCAGGTGAATGGCGCCGCCGCCGAACACGGTGACGGCCGTGTGATAGTTCGGCGATGTGACGAGATGCACGTTCGGCGGCCCGGTCGTGATCCCGAAGAACTGCAGCAGCACCGACGTCAGTTCCGAGGCCTCATCCGGATCCAGGCCGGACAGCTCGCGGCGCACCCCTTTCGGCCTGCCGGTGGTGCCGGAGGTGTAATGCATGGTGCTGCCCGCGGTGCGGTCCGCCGGCATCGTGACCGGCTGGCCCGCCCGGAGGTCAGCGACCGGAGTGCAGCCGGGCACGTCACCGTAGCCGAAGCGGGCGGCTGCCGGGAGGCCTGCCTGGTCGGCGGCTAGGACGCCCGCGCCGGCGAATCGCTCGTGCACGAACAGCGCCCTGGCCTCGCTATCCCGGACGATGTGGGCGATCTCGGGGGCGGTGAAGTGCCAGTTGATCGGCGTGAAGTACCAGCCCGACTGCAGCGCCGCGAGATACAGCTCCAGCGGGGCCACTCCGTTCGGCAAGACGGCGGCGATGCCATCGCCGGGCCGCAGCCCGCGTGCGCGCAGCCCGCAGGTGAGCTGGTTGACCCTGGCCAGCAGGTCGCCCGCGGCGTGGCGGGTGCCATCCGCCTCGATCACCGCGATCCAGCCGGGATTCTCCTGCGCGCGGCGCCAGAACCCGAGCGATCCCATGCCCACCTCCCAGCCGGCGGACGCGGCAATGCCAGTCCGCCGAAGACAGGCTAAACCGGCCCGAACCCGAAGTAGAGCATGCCGCATTTCGGCAGGCAAGGCCGCGCGGGCAAGGGCCGCACGGGCGCGGGGCGGGAGCTGGCGGACGTGGCAGCTACCAGGCTGCCGCGGCCGTCTCGTACTCCGTGTTCGCCGGGGACCTGTCTGACTTGCGGCGCCAGAGGACCAGGCAGGCACCGGCAGCGAGGATTACCGCGCCCGCTAACCCGAGCCCGAGCGGGCCAGTCCTGGTGATCGCCTCGATCTCGGCCCTTCTGGTGCGGTTCGATCTGACCAAGCTCAGGATGCTGCGCGGCGTCATCTTCAGGTCACCCTGGAACAGCACGAGTCGCTGGACTCCGCTGTCCCTGAGGGTGATCTTCTGGTCTTCGCTGGTATCCACCACGGCGCCGGTTACCGGGTCCACCCAGTACGTGTTGGCCGCCTGGTAGTACTCCTGGAGAGTCACGGTGGGCTGGCCATGCAGGCCGACCAGCGAGCCTGGCAGCTTCTGCGTGCTGAACTGCTCGGCGGGCACATGCTCGACGAAGCGGTAGGTGGGCAGGCCGTCGATCGTCACGCGGCCCGCGTACTGGACACCCATCGGCTTGAGCAGGGTCGTATCGAAGATCTCGTAGGACCGCGGCCTGGTGCCGTGCGGCCAGACGAATGCCAGGCCGGCCTGACGGCCGGTGTACGCGCCGACGGTCTCACCGCAGCAGCCGATCAGCGCGCCGGTGCGGCGGTCGAACGCCGATCGCTGGGTCAGGGACTGGTAGGCCACCGCGTTAGTCGCGTCGTAGCTGTAGCTGAACTGCGTCCAGACGGCGCGCGACGAGGTGCCGGCCGCAACGTCGCCCTCGGTGGTTTTCGTCACCCGCATGGTGACGCCCGTCACGTCCTTCAGCAGGCTAGGGCTGAAGTAGGTCACATCCGTGCCCGCCAGCGCGGCGATCTGGTACTCATTCAGCGGGAACCTGACCACCTGGCCGGCCACGTAGAAGCGCAGCAGCAGGCCGGATACCAGCAGGAAAGCGCCTAACCCGGTGGCAATGAGCCCGGCAACGCGGCGCATCCGCCCTCCAGCTCCGCGCGCAATCGCGGTGAGCACATTGCTGCCACCTGCTCAGCCCGTGCCGTAGTTGTACAACGGCGCGTTGGCCGGAGGGCCGTTCATGACTCCGGCAAGATAGGTAGCAGTCAGCAGGCTGCCGCCGACGGCCAGCATGGCACCGATAACGATGGCGATGAGCAGGCGGATCACGAGGCTCCTTCCTAGCCCGGGCCTTGACTCAGCGTAGAACGCGCGCCGGCAATGAGCCAGGAAAAATTGGCAAGGAGCAGCAATCCGGGCTTCTGGCTCATGCTGATCAATACCGGGATCCACCACCTCATGGCAGCGGCTGGCGTGTCGCCTACCGCGCGAGTATCACCCGGTCGAGTTCCGAGCCGTCCTCGGCGAGCCCGCGCAAGGTCAGCGTCGAAGGCGCACCGGGCCGCCAGCCGGGCTTACTGTCCATCACCAGCAGGCAGTACCCGGTGAAGCGGGTCCGCGACCATGTCACCGTCTCGCTGACCCTCGTGCCGCCGATCTCGTTGACGAAGGTGGTTACCGACGGGACGTTACGGACGTGGCCCTGGTAGCTGTCCGGCGCGTCGAAGTCATAGCGGCTCACGCCGGCCCCGCCGGCTGCGATGTAGGTAGTGCCCTCGGTGGCCGGGCGGACGGTCGATCCGATCGGAGCCGGCCGGGAGATCCCGCCACGAAGCGGATCGGTGCGCTCGTAGATGTGGTTGTGACCGTTGATGACCAGGTCAACGCCGTAGGAGTCAAACAGCGGGACGAAGAACTGCCGCGCGCCGCCCTCAGAGCCGTGCACGGCGCAGGTGCAGTATGCGCAATGGTGGAAGTAGGCCACGATGAAATCGATGCCCGGCTGCTGGCGCAGGCTGGCGAGGGTCTTGGCCAGCCACGCCACCTGGGTGCCACCCGTGTAGCCGTTGTTGGCCGGGATCTCGAAGGACACGTCGTTGGCGTCGAGGCTGACAATCCCCACGTTGCCGTAGACGAATGAGTAGTAGGTCGGCGGGGCGGCGCTGGACGTCTCGCCGGGGAAGTCGAAACGGGCGTACTGGCCGCCATAGCCGTGGGGTGAGTACCATGCCTCCATTTCATGGTTGCCGACCGCGACCTGCCAGGGAATCGAGGCTGCCGCCGGCTCTATCTCAGTAAAGAACGAGTCCCAGGTGCGCGGGTCGTAGGAGTCGGTGACCAGGCCTTCGCCGCCGGACTCGGCGTAGGAGATGTCGCCCGCGTGCAGGTGGAAGGCCGGGTTCTGAGCACGGATCAGCGCGGACGTCCCGACGGCGTCGTCGCTCACTCCCTGGTCGCCGAACGCCGTGAAGGTGAACGGTGGCCGCCCGCCGGGAGCGGTGCTGAAGCTGCCGATCGCCGCGGAGCCCCCGCTGGGGTCCCAGCCCTCGTGCCCGACGCGGTAGAAGTAGGTGTGCCCGGCCCGCAGCCCGGTGATCCTGGCGTGCAGGTAGAACTGCTCGATGGCCGCCGGAGCCGACGGCGGCACGGAGTCCACCGGCTTGGTGTCGCTCACTTGCGTGGTCAGTGCCCGGACCTCGGCGCCGATCCGCTCGCCGAGGTCCCATGGCGTAGTCCCGACGCGGATAAACGGATTGCTGACCTGCGCCGGTACCTGCCAGGCAACAGATATCTGGCTGGACGGGTCGCTGCCGTAGGCGATGTGCCTGCCGAATGGCGGCACCGCGGATCCGGCTGGCCCGCTGGGCTTGGCGAGCAGCATCGGGCTCGCGGGCCTGGACCGGGCCACCGTCGCGGCCGATGCCGCCGGGGCCGTGCCGCCCAGCAGGACCGGCCCGGCGGCGAGCGCCCCCGCCCCCGCAACGCCGCGGCGCAGCAGCGTCCGGCGGGAGGTAAGGCGCCGGTACCACTCATGCTGTTCAGCGAGGGTGAGGCGCTTGGCCTGCTCCGGGGTCATCCGGGAAGAGTTCATGACACGGACGCTAGGCACCGGCAGTTGCCGGTCCTGCTCGCGGAAATGAACGCAAATCGAAACCGGCCGGAACCTTGACCCGCGCCTGCGCCGGGTACGAGGCCCTCGCGCACGGGAGTCCCCTGCCTTCGCCCGCGGGAGTCCCTGCCTTCGCCCGCGGGAGTCCCTGCCTTCGCGCGCTGGAGGCCGTGCCTTCGCGCGAAGGCCCTGACCGCCGCCGCCAAACGCTCAACCAGGGCCGTGCGTGCCTTGCCAGCGATACCGGCCGCGATTAGACTGAACATTCAGTCAATCGCGTCAGGAGTACGCAATGACCACCCAGCAGGCCGCTCCGATCAGGCTGCCAGGCCCGCGGACCGAGGCCCCGGTGAACCTTCCCGACATCATCGCCCAGCAAGAGGAAATCTTCGTCCAGCGGCAGCCGGAATCACGCCGGATGGCCAGCCGGGCGGGCCATGCGCTGGCCGGCGGCGTCACCTCGAGCTGGCAGAGCACCCGCCCGCAGCCCGTCTGGCTCAGCCACGGCAGGGGCTCCAAGATCTACGACGTGGACGGCAACGAGTACGTCGACCTGGCCGGCGGATACGGCGCGGCGATGGCCGGCCACGGCCATCCGGCCATCGTGGAGGCCGTCCGCGGCCAGGTAGGTCTCGGCACGCACTTCGCCCAGCCGACGCGAAATGCGATCATCGTCGCCGAGGAGCTCTCCGTCAGGTTCGGCCTGCCGCAGTGGCGCTTCGGCAACTCCGGCACCGAGGTCACGATGGACGCGGTCCACCTCATGCGCGCCATCACCGGCCGCGACGCGATCATCAAGGTCGAGGGCTGCTACCACGGTCATCACGACTCGGTGCAGGTGTCGGTCTGCCCGGATGCCGACGAAGTCGGGCCGCCCGGACAGCCTCGTTCCGTGCCGTCGAGCACCGGCATCCCGAAGGCAATCACGGACCTCACGCTCGTCGTCGGCTTCAATGACCTGCCGGCCGTGGCCAGGCTGCTGGAGGGAAACCCGGGAAAGATAGCCGGGATGATCGTCGAGCCGATCATGATGAACTCGGGCATCATCCTGCCGCAGCCGGGCTACCTGGCCGGCCTGCAGGAGCTGCTGCACGCCCACGGCGCGCTGCTCACCTTCGACGAGGTCAAGACCGGCCTGACCGCCGGGCCGGGCGGCGTCACCGGCTTGTCCGGGGTGACACCGGACATCATCTGCCTGGCCAAGGCCATCGGCGGCGGCGTCGCGGTGGCCGCCATCGGCGGCTCAGCGCAGGTAATGAGCCACGTCACCGACGGCGGCTACGAGATGGTCGGAACCTTCAACGGGAACCCGCTCGCCATGGCCGCCTGCCGCGCGATGCTCTGCGAGGTCGCCACGCCGGCGGCTTATCAGCGGGTGGAGGCCCTGCGGCTGCGTGCCGTCGAGGGACTTCAGCGAGAAATAGCGCGAACCGGCCTCAGCGCGCATGTCGTGTCCGTAGGCGCGAAGGGCTGCGTGGTGTTCTCCGCCGGGCCGGTCAGCGATTTCCGCGACTTCCTGGAGATCGACGACTCCTGCAGTCACGCGCACTGGCTCTTCCAGCACAATGGCGGCGTCTTCCTGCCGCCCTGGGGGAAGACCGAGCAGTGGCTGATCTCCGTGCAGCACGACGAGGCGGATATCGACCGATTCGTTGATAATTTTGGCACGTTCGCGACCGCAATGCGGGGCTAGTCTGGACGGAATGTTCAATCAGGACTGCCGGAGAAGGGGTGAGGCGACATGCACCCTCGGGAAGGCTGGCAGGGTCACGGGGCTCCGCGACGCCTCTCCCGGCGGAGCTTCCTGACCCGCGCGGCGGGCGCCGGGCTGGCGATGGGCAGCCTCGGCCCGCTGCTGCAGGCCTGCGCCCCGGCGCTGGCCGGAGGCACGGCGGTGCCGCTGCCCCGGCCGAACAACCCGGTCAGGTGGCCGACCACGGGCAACAAGCCGATCGCCAGCGGGCTCCCCCCTGAGCGCGGCGCCACGCTGCAGATCTTTAACTGGGTGGCATACGTCAACCAGGCCTGCCTCAACCACTTCGCCAAGAAATACAACTGCAACGTGCAGCTGACCACGTTCAACACGATGGACGAGGCGATCTCCAAGCTGCGCAACGACAAGGAGCTGACCTTTGACGTCTTCATGGGCGTGACCGTCGATGTCTTGGGCCAGCTGATCGAGTCGAAGCTCATCCAGCCGATCAACCACAGTTACATCCCGAACATCACGCAGGCCTGGCCGGACTTCCAGGATCCCTTCTACGACAGGGGCTGGCAGTACACCACGCCGTACACGATCTACACGACCGGCATGAGCTGGCGGAAGGATCTCGTGCACGAGAATCCCTACGCCATGGCGAATGCGTGGGCGATGCCCTGGCAGCCGAAGTACAAGGGCAAGGTCGCGATCCTGGACGACTACCGGGAGGGCATCAGCCTCGGGCTGATGAAGAACGGGCTCTACAACCTGAACACCACCGACCGCAGCCAGATCGACCTGTCCCGGCGGACCCTGCAGGAACTGGTCAGCCTGGTGGACGTGCGGATCGACAACAACGACTACACCGAGGTCCCGGACGGCCAGACCTGGATCCACCACGCCTGGTCCGGCGACATGGCCGCGGCGGCTGGCTACATGCCGAAGGGCGTCCCGGTCGAGACCGTCGGGTACTGGTTCCCGACCGACGGCAGGGGGCCGGTGGCGAACGACACGCTGACCGTGCTCCGGTCGTCAACCAGCCCGGTGCTCGCCCACCTGTTCCTGAACTACCTGCTCGACCTGCCGAACGTGCTGGAGAACATCAGTTACAACGGCTACATGCAGCCGCTGAACGCGGTCACGCCGCAGCGCCTGGTCAAGGAGAAGATCCTGCCGCCCAGCCTGATGTCCACCGCCGTGCTGCCGTCCTACTTCCGGCGCGGACTCGGCGAGCTGCAGCTGCCGGTGGACACGGACGCGCTCTGGCAGCAGGCCTGGCTCGTCGTCAGCAACGGGATCTAGCATGCAGACTCCGCCGCAGGACACCGGAACGAGCCCGCGCAAGGGACGCACGGGACGCAAGGGTGCCCAGGCGCAGCCGTCGAAGGCGTTCTGGGTCGCCCTCGCCGCGCCCGGGATCATCTGGCTGACGCTGCTGTTCATCGTCCCCTTCTACGCGGTGCTCGCGATCGCGGAAGGCCAGCTGAACCGGCTGTTCGAGTCGCCGATAGCGGTGTACAACCCGCTGCACTGGAGCTCGGCGAACCTGTTCAACGTGTGGCACGACCTGTTCGGCGCGTCCTCGTTCGCCGGGCCGATCGCGCTGCGCACACTCGTCTACGTGGCGGCCGCCTCGATCTTGTCCCTGCTGATCGCGTACCCGACCGCGTACTTCGTGAGCCGGTTCGCCGGGCGGCGTAAGGGCCTGTTCCTCGTGCTGCTGATTGCGCCGTTCTGGATCAGCTACATGATGCGCATGCTCGCCTGGATCGACCTGCTGCAGACGACCGGGTACGTGAACAAGATCCTGGTAGACCTGCATGTAGTCGGCCAGCCGGTCAACTGGCTGGGCGGCCACTCCTACACCGTCATTCTCGGGCTCGTCTACGGCTACATCCCGTACCTGATCCTGGTGCTCTACGCGGGCCTGGACCGGATCGACCCCTCGCTGATCGAGGCCGGGCGGGATCTTGGCCTCGGCCGGGTGCGCACGTTCCTGCGGGTCACGCTGCCGCTGTCCCGGCAGCCGATCCTGACCGGAATGCTCATCACGGTGCTGCCGATGGTGGGCGACTACTTCACTAACCAGTTGCTGTCCGGCGCGCCGCAGACCTCGATGATCGGCAACCTGATCCAGGGCCAGCTCGGCACGCCGGGGCTGGAGGGCCAGGGCGCGGTGCTGTCGCTGCTGCTGCTGGTGGTACTGCTCATCCCGATGATCTACTACGTGCTGGCGACGAACCGCGCTGCCAAGGAGGCAGCGTGACAACGGCCAGCGCGGCCCCAACGGCGGCCAGCCCGGCGCAGGCGGAGGCCCGCCCGCCGGCCGCCACGTCCCGGCCCTGGCGTAACCCGTGGCGGCACGCATGGTTCCTTGAGGGATTCACCTGGCTCTACCTGCTCTGGTCGCTGGCGCCGATCGCCATCGCGGTCCTGTTCTCCTTCAACAAGGGCAAGTCGCAAGCCTCCTACCAGGGGCTCTCGCTGCGCTGGTATACCACCGACAAGCTGCAGTCGGTGCTGCACAACCCCACCTTGCACCACGCTGTCATCCAGACCCTGTGGCTGTCCTTCCTCACCACCCTGATCGCGGTGCCGCTCGGCGTCGCCTTCGCGCTCGGCATCAACCGGTGGCGCAGCCGCACGTCGTCGACGTTCAACTACGTGATGATCCTGTCGTTCGTGGTGCCTGAGCTGATCTTCGGCGTGGCGATGTTCTTCGTCTTCACGACCCTGTTCTCCTCGATCGTTCAGCTCGGCACCTGGGCCGAGGTGCTCGGCCTGGTCACCTGGAACGTCAGCTGGCCGGCGATCATCGTGCAGGCACGGCTGGTCACCATCGGCAAGCAATACGAGGAAGCCTCCGCCGACCTGGGCTGCACCCAGCTGCAGACGATGCGGCGGGTGCTGCTGCCGCTGCTGACCCCGGCCATCTTCGCGAGCGTGATCCTGGTGTTCTCCAGCGTGATCGACGACTTCGTGATCGTCGACCTGCTGTCCTCCACCTCGCTCACCCAGCCGATGTCGGTGATCATCTACTCCACGCAGCACGGCGGCAATGGCGGGCCCGCGCTGAACGCACTCGCCACGATCATGCTGGTGATGTCCTTTGTCGTGGCCGGGGCCGGCTATCTCGGCTACCGGTGGATGACCCGCGGCGAGCGCATCGACGGGAAGCAGGCAATCGCCACCATCGCCGGCGTCTGATGACGGGAACGCATTATCGGAATATCCGCTGAGCTTATTCGGATCGGTATTTGCCCGTCTTCGGCCTGAATCGGTTGTTGCCCCGGGCAGGTTTACCGCTGATTTGCAGCGTCCTTCGATGGACACGCGCAGGCTGCAACGGCTACGCGCCCAGCTGGATCACGATAAGGTCAAGGCTGCGACGGTAATCGCTAGTTTCCGGTGGCGTGGACTGCCAGGCTGCAGCGTGAACTGCCAGGCTAAGGAGGGGAAAACTATGCGGCGGCACAGTATCGTGATGACCGCAGGGAGCTGCGGAATTGCCGCACTGGCCCTGGCCATAGCCCCCGCCACCGCGCAAGCCGCGCAGGCAGCACAAGGCGCGCAGGCCGCGCATACTCCGCGGGCAGCACACGCGACACAGAAGGCGCGGGCGGCACGCAAGGCGCGCACCGGGCGGGCAGCACGCGGCGCGCAGGTGCCCGGATGGCGGATCGTTCATGTCAACGGCTACGGCGACCACGACTCGCTGACCGCGGTAGTCGCCGTCAGCCAGCAGGACGCATGGGCCGGCGGACTCATCAGCAATGCTGGCTCCCATGCCTTCCTGCAGCACTGGAACGGGCAGACGTGGACCGCGGCGGACCTGCCCGCCGCGATCAGCAAGATCAGCAATGCCCAGGTCAGCGGCCTCGCCGCCTCCAGCGCCAGCAATGTCTGGGCATTCATCAGCGGGCATCCGGCAGCGGTGGCGCGCTTCGACGGCACGGGCTGGCAGGTGATGCGGGAATGGCCGGCCGAAGGCTTCTCGATCACCGGTGCGACGTTCGGCCCGGCCGACGTCTGGATGTTCGGCGGGATTGGCCCGCAGACGTCCGGGACCTGGCACTACAACGGGCGCCGCTGGAGCCGGCCGAAGATGCCGCTGACGGCATTCGGAATAAGCAGGATCTCGGCTCGCGACGAATGGGCCATCGGCGAGCGGCCCACCCGGCAGGGAGGCTATGCGGGCGGAGTCGAGCGGTGGAACGGCCATTCCTGGCGCACGGTTCCGACCCGCGGGCTCGTCCCCGCTGACACCGCGACGCGCAGCACCGGGCTCGGGCAGATCTTCGCGCAGTCACGCCGCAGCGTCTGGGTAACCGGCACCACGTACACCGGCAGCTTCAGCCATCTCCGCTCGTTCGTCCTGCACTGGAATGGCAGGAAATGGCGCCGTTTCACCGGCGCCAGCGACGTTAGCCTCGGCCCTGCCATCGTCGCCGACGGCAGCGTACAAGCCGTGTCACAGCACGTCAGGCTGTCTGACCAGACTTATATCGACCCTGCGCCTGTGCTGGTCTCCTACGCTGCCGGGCACCTTGTCACCCTGGCCACGCCCCCGCATCCCGGCCGGTCGCTGGAGATCAACGGCATGGCCGGCATCCCGGGCACGCAGTCCGCCTGGGCCGTTGGCGGGTACTTCACGGACAGCACCGTCAAGGGCTGGGTGCCGACCGGCGGCGTCATCCTGCGCAGCGGCAACTGACCGGGCACGGCAGCCCATCCAGCCAAGCACCGCCCGGCGGCCGCCGGCGTCAGGGGGCCGAGACGCCCAGCGGGTCCAGGCCGTGCTCCTGCATGTACGCGGGCAGCGAGTCGTACTCGAACGCGTGCCAGAAGCCACGGTCGACGGCCTGGTTGAGCCGCACGGTGCTCTGGCCCCCCGCCTTGCCCGTGACCAGGTAGGGCGCAGTGGCGAAAACGACCCCGCTCGTGTGCAGTCCGCGCAGGCTGAGCGCCAGGTGCAGCATCGCGGTGACGCTGAGGGTGTTGTCCACGCTGACCGCGGCGGTGAGCGAGTGCATGACCGAGCTCGCGGCTAGCGGATTGGCTAGCGTGCCAGTCCGGTGCAGCTGCTGGAACAACGCACGCAGGTATTCCTGCTGCCGTTGCACGACGCCGATGTCGCCGCTGGGCGGCCCGTGGCGGTCCGTGATGTACTGCAGTGCCTGGGTGCCGTTGAAATGCTGAGCGCCCGCCGGCCAGGTCACGTGGATGGGCGGATCGTATGTTGTCTCCGGAACCTTCACCGTCACCCCGCCCAGCGAGTTCGTCAGGTTGCGGAAGCCGGCCCAGTCGATGATCGCGAAGTGGTCCACCCGCACGTTGGTGAGATGCTCCACCGTCTGGATCATCAATGCGGAGCCGCCATCGGGATATGCCGTGTCGATGCTGCCCTTGCCATGGCCGGGAATCGGCACCCGGGCGTCGGGCGGTATCGACACCACGTAGGCACCGAGGCCGCCGGCGATGAGATGTACCAGCATCAGCGTGTCGGAGCGGTCGCTCTGGCTGCTTGCCGTATCGCTGCCCGTCGCGTCCCCGCCGGCGGCCGGTGCCGGTGGCTGGGTCTGCAGGCCGCCGACGAGGAATGTCACATCCTGAGCCGCCGTCCCGGTCGGCACCGGCGGCCGCGAGGAACCGGGTATGGCTGCGAACGGGTCGCCGATCCGCCGCATGCTGCCCAGGTCGTGCCTGGCCACCAGATACGCCGCGGTCCCGGTCCCGGCGATGAGCAGGACCAGCGCCGCCAGGCTGATCACGATGACCTTACGCGCGCGGTGCCGCCGCGGCGGACTCGGCGGCGGCCAGGGGGCATCGTCATCTGGGTCCCACGTCACCTCCGGCACCGCGGACCGCATCCCCAGTCCCGGATCGGTCATCCCCGGATCGGACGTTCCCGGATAGCCCGCGGGCCGCCTCCGTGACCCTGGATCTTCCACCGGATTAACCTCCCCCACGCACCTGCACCCAATGCCGCAATATGCCGCTAGATCCTGCCTTCAGCCGACGGAAATGATCTCTGCGCGGTAGGTAACCTGGCGAGGATCTCGGCGGATATCGCGGCACCGGCAATGCGCCAGGGCCGGATGAGGAATCTCGGCCGGCCGATAGCCGCCTTGCGGGCGGCGCCGGGCATGGCAGTTCCCGGAGAATCAGCTGAGCACTGCGGCGCGGCTGCCCCGCGGCAGAATTCGGCGATGCTTCTCACTCGACCCAGCATTTGGGCTCATTGTCGCCCAGATAACTCGTTCTGTCATGAATTCACGACAAATGCTCGGACCCCGGCTTACCGGCAGCGGTCAGCTGACCTTCAGGGCGTCGTCGCCCGCAGCATCCTCGGCCGACCCTGAGTCGGCGAGCACGCGGAGCGCGTCCGGCGCCAGGAACGCGTGCACCGGCGTCCCCTGGGTCAGCTTCTCCCTGGTGCCGTCGTTCTGCAGCAGTACCTGCAGCTCCGCCCCCGGCGCCAGCCGCAGGATCACCTGGGTGGCCGAGCCCAGGTACACCAGCCGCTCGACCATGGCAGGGACGCGGTTGGCACCCGCCGAGCCGAACTCCTCGACCCGGACCCGCTCCGGCCTGATCACCACATGCGAGTGGCTGGGGGTATCGGCCCCGCCGTGCTCCACCTCAAGGACCGATTCGCCCAGCCTGACCTGGCAACGCGCACCAGGGCCGCGCTCGACGACCTCGACCTCCATGAGATTGGAAACGCCGAGGAAGTCGGCCACGTAGGTGTCCGCGGGCTCCTCGTAGACCTCGTGCGGGCTGCCGAGCTGGACGATCTTGCCGTCGCGCATGACCGCCAGCCGGTCGGACATGGTCAGTGCCTCTTCCTGGTCGTGCGTGACGTAGAGGAACGTGATGCCGACCTGCTCCTGCAGCGCCTTCAGCTCGACCTTCAGCGACCGGCGCAACTTGGCATCCAGCGCGCCGAGCGGCTCGTCAAGCAGCAGCACCGACGGCTTGAGCACGAGCGCCCTGGCCAGCGCCACCCGCTGCTGCTGGCCGCCGGAGAGCTGGCCGGGACGGCGCTTGGCGAACGAGCGCAGCTTGACGAGCTCGAGCGCCTCGTCGACCTGGCTGGCCAGGCCTGCCTTGCTCAGCTTGCGGTTGCGCAGGCCGAACGCGACGTTATCGAACACGGTCAGGAACGGGAACAGCGCGTAGCTCTGGAAGACGGTGTTGACGTTGCGCTTGTGCGGCGGAGTGCCGGAAACGTCCACGTTGTCAAGCAGGATCCGGCCGGCGGTCGGCTGCTCGAACCCGGCGATCAGCCGCAGCGTGGTGGTCTTCCCGCAGCCGGACGGGCCGAGCAGCGAGAAGAACTCGCCGCTGGCAATCGTGAGGTCGATCTCGTCGACCGCGGTCTCTGCGAAGCGCTTGGTCAGCGCGACCAGCTCAACCTTGCCACCGGCCATGCCGGCTACCTCCCCTTCTGACGGGGCTTGCGGTTGCCGCCGGGCCTCCCCCGGCCCGGGCTCCACTCGAACCCCAGCTGGTTCGCGGCAAAGTGCATGCTGAGCTCGAATGCCCGCACCGGGTCAACCACCCGGTCCTCAAGGGCGATCTGGACGGCCAGCCCGTCGAGCAGCGCGGACAGGGCGACCGAGAAGTCCGCCGCGTCCACGCCGGCGAACTCGCCTGCCTCCTGCCCGGTGAGCACCAGCGACGTGATCATCTCACGCCAGCGCTCGTCGGACTTCTGCCGGACGCTGGCAACCTCGGGATTCCTGGCCGCCTGGGCCCAGAAGTCGAGCCAGAGCAGCCAGGAACTGTGCGGCTCGGGGTCTGCCTCGGGCAGGCAGCTCATCGCCACGAGCTCCTCGACCCGCGCGGCCGCCGTCGGCAGCGACGCCAGCCGGCGCTGGCCGTCTTCGTACCAGGTGTCTTCCGAGTACCTGATCGCCTCGGTCAGCAGCTGGTCCTTGGTCTTGAAGTAGTAGATGACCAGGGCCGGGCTGATCCCGATCCGCTCCGCGACGTCGGCGATCCTGGTGTCGGGGTAGCCGCGCTCGCAGATGACCTCAAGGGCCGCGCGCAGCATCTGCTCCCTGCGCAGGTCGGCAGTGCCCTGGGCCTCGACGGTTCCCCGGGCCCCGACAGCCTCACGGACCTGGTCTGTCATCGCGGCAATCCTCTCCGCCTCTTGTCATTAAGGTAGCAGCTTTTTAGACTGAACATTCAGTCAACTCTCAAGGCGGGCTCGTCGCCGCACCGGAAGGAAGGCAGACTCATGGCCGCAACATACGACGCGATCGTGGTTGGCGGAGGGCATAACGGGCTTGTCGCAGCCGCGTACCTGGCCCGGTCTGGCGCCCGGACCGTGGTGCTCGAGGGACGGCACAAGACCGGCGGCGCCGCGACCACCGAGGCGCCGTGGCCGGAGGCGCCCGAGTTCAAGGTCACCCGGCTCTCCTATGTGATGAGCCTGATGCCGCCGACGATCATCAAGGATCTCGACCTCGCCAGGCACGGCTATCAGATCTACCCGATGGGACCGTACTACCAGGCGTTCCCTGACGGCGGCTCAATCAAGCTCTACGCCGACGATGCCCAGCGCAATCACGAGGAAGTTTCCAAGTGGTCGAAGAAGGACGCGGACACCATGCCGCGCTGGGATGCCTGGCTGGAGGGCCTCGCCGAGGTGCTCGGCCCGCTGCTGCTGACCGTGCCCCCGGCGATCGGCTCGCGCAAGCCGCGTGACCTGGCCGGCACGCTCAGGCTCGCCTGGCGGCACAAGGGCCTGGACGTGCGCACGATCGCCGACGTGACCCGGCTGATGACCATGAGCATCGCCGACCTGCTCGATGACTGGTTCGAGTCGCCGCAGGTGAAGGGCGCTCTGGCGGTCAACGGCGTGATCGGCACCTGGGCGGGCCCGTGCGAGCCGGGCACCGCGTACGTGATGGCGCACCACTCGATCGGCGACGTCGGCGACGGGCATCTGGGGAACTGGGGCTTTCAGGAAGGCGGCATGGGCGGCGTGTCCTCGGCCATCGAGGCCGCCGCCCGGGGCTTCGGCGCGGAGGTCCGCACGAACGCCAGGGTGACCAGGATGATCATCACCGACGGCAAGGCCAGCGGGGTCGTGCTGGAGAACGGCGACGAGATCCGCGCCGGAGTCGTCGTCTCCACCCTGCACCCGCGCACCGCGTTCCTTGAGCACATCGGCGCGGAGAACCTGCCGCCCGACTTTGCCAGCGACATCGAGCACTGGAAGACCCGCAGCGGCGTCGTGAAGATCAACCTGGTGCTCGGCGAACTGCCGGACTTCACTGCCGACCCCGGTTCGAACCTGCAGGAGCACCACACCGGCTCGGTGGAGATGGCGCCCTCGGTCGAGTACATCGAGCGCGCGTTCCAGGACGCTCGCGAGGGCAGGCCCGCGCTGCGCCCGTTCAGCGACGGAGTGATCCCGACCGCCTTCGACAAGAAGCTGGTGCCCGAGGGCTACCACGTCATGTCGCTGTTCACCCAGTGGGTGCCGTCCGGCTGGAGCGAAGAGCCGCACACCGCGGAACTCGAGGCCTACGCCGACCGGATGATCGACTGCTACAACGAGCTTGCCCCGAACCTGAAGTCCGCGATCGTGCATCGCGACATCGTCGGCCCTTATGAGATGGAGCACGAGTACGGCCTGGTCGGCGGCAACATCTTCCATGGCGAGCTGTCGCTTGAGCAGCTGTTCCACATGCGCCCGGCGCCCGGCTTCGCCGACTACCGCACCCCGGTCGACGGGCTGTACTACGGCAGTTCGGCCACGCACGGCGGCGGCGGCGTGTGCGGCATCCCCGGCTGGCAGGCGGCCGCGGCTGCGATCGCGGACAAGAAGGCCGCGCGGCGGGCCGGGACGGTGCGCAAGATCACCCGGCGGTCATGACCATCGGGGCACACCGAGAATCGCCAGAACGAGCACTTCGGCGCGCTGCCATCCGCCGCCGGCCGGCGTTGCAGGCGATGCTCGAAGCGCGCAGCGTCGCGCTGGTCGGCGCGTCACCGCGGCCGGGCAGCTTCGGCCAGCGGATGATCGGCGAGGTGGCCAGCAGCCCGGCCGGGCCGGACATCCACCTGGTCAATCCCCGGTACCGGCAGATCGGCGGGCGGCCCTGTCATCCGTCGCTCGCCGACCTGCCGGACCCGGTCGACCTGGTGCTGCTCGGCGTCCCTGACGCCGCGCTGGAGCAGCAGCTCGGCCTGGCCGCCGGCCGCGGCGACGCCGCCGCGGTGATCTTCGGCAACGCGCATGAGGACCCAGTGGCCGCGGTGCCAGCGGGCGCAGCGTCAGTGTGGGCACCGTCAGTGTCTGCGGCGCCAGCGGGCGCAGCGTCAGTGTCCGCGGTGCCAGCGGGCACAGCGTCAGTGTCTGCGGTGCCAGCGGGCACAGCGTCAGTGTCTGCGGCGCCAGTGTCTGCGGCGCCAGCGGGCGCTGCTCAGGTGCCGGGTCACCCGGACGACCCCCGCCAGGGCGAGCTGGCACCGTCACTGCGCGAGCGGCTGGCCGCCATCGCCGTGGCCGGCGGCATGGAACTGTGCGGGGCCGGCTGCATGGGCTTCGTCAACGTGGCCCGCGGCCTGCGGGCGATCGGCTACGTCGAGCCCGATCAGCTGCCCGCGGGCCCGGTCGCGCTGGTCACCCACTCCGGGTCGGTGTTCTCCGCGATGCTGCGCAGCGGCCGGGCGATCGGCTTCACGCTCGCGGTCTCCTCCGGCCAGGAACTCGTCACTACCGCCGCCGCCTACCTGGAGTACGCGCTCAGCCTGCCGGAAACCAGGGTGCTGGCGCTGGTGCTGGAGGCGATGCGCGAGCCTGGCCGGCTGCGGGCGGCGCTGGCCAGCGCCGCCGCCAGGGACATCCCGGTCGTGCTGCTGACGGTGGGCAGCTCGGCCAGGGGGCAGGCGATGGTGGCGGCCCATTCGGGCGCGCTTGCGGCCAGGGACGGCGGCTGGGAGGCACTCGCCGACGCCTACGGCGTGCACCGGGTCGGCGACCTGGCCGAGCTGGCGGACACCCTGGAACTGTTCGCCATCGGCCGCCGCGCCCGCCTGCCCAGCCTCCCTGGCCTCCCCGGCCTCCCCCGCCACGACCGCCAGGCCACGCTGCCCAGCAAAGGTGATGAACCCACCACCCGGCGACCCGACAAAGGTGATGAACCCACCACGCAGCCGCCAGGCAAAGGTGGTGAATCCCCGGATCGGTCACCTTGCAAGGTGACCGATCCGGGGATTCATCCCGCCCAGGCGGGGCGGGCCGCCCAGGCGGGGCGGGCCGCCCAGGCGGGGCGGGCCGGCCAGGCGGGGCGGGCCGGCATCGCGACGGTGCACGACTCCGGGCTCGAACGCGCGCACGCGGCGGATCTCGCCGACGAGCTCGGCGTGCCGTTCGCCTCGATCGGCGAGCCGACGCTGGCCCGGCTCGCCGCCGTGCTCGACCCCGGCCTGCAGCCGGCCAACCCGCTGGACATCTGGGGGACCGGCGCCGACGCGCAGCGTCAGCTCGCCGATGCGCTGGCCGCGCTGGCCGACGACCCGGCGGTCGCCGCCGTCGCGCTGGCCGTCGACCTGATCCGCGAGTTCGACGGCGACCGCTCCTATCCCGGCGCGGTGCTGGCCGCCGCCGGCCGCACCGCCAAGCCGCTCGCCGTGCTGACCAGCCTGGCCAGTGCCGTGGACCAGGACGTGGCGGCCGAGCTGCGCCAGGCCGGCATCCCGGTGCTCGAGGGCATGCGCACCGGCCTGCTGGCCCTGCGTCACCTGCTCGACCATGCGGGGACTACCGCCGCGGCCGCCGATCCCATGGCGGATCCCCGCTCGGCTGGTCCCGACGCCAGTCCACCCGGCGTCACGGCGCTCGACGCCAGTCCACCCGGGGCCACGGCGCTCGACGCCAGTCCGCCCGGCGTCACCCCGCTCGACGCCAGTCCGCCCGGGGCCAGTCCGCCCGGCGTCACCCCGCCTGCTGCCAGTCCGCTCGCCGCCGGCCGCCGGGCGCGGGGGACCGCCCTGCTGGCGGCCGGCCAGGCCAGCGGGGCGCCGCTGCTGGGCCTGCTCCGCGAGTACGGGATCGCCGCCGCGCGCAGCGATCCGGCCGCGGACCTCGACGCGGCGCTCACCGCCGCCGCCGCGATCGGCTACCCGGTCGTGCTGAAGACAGGCGAGCCCGCCATCACGCACAAGACCGACGCCCGCGGCGTGCTCCTCGGCATCCGTGACCCGGCCGAGCTCGCCGCCGCCTACCGGGATCTGTCCGCCAGGCTCGGCCCGCGGGTACTGGTCTGCGAGACCGTGCCGCCCGGCACCGAACTCGCGCTCGGCATCTCCCGCGACGCGGACCTTGGCCCGCTCATCGTCGTCGGCGCCGGCGGCGTGCTGGTGGAACTGCTCGCCGACCGGGCGGTCGCGCTACCGCCAGTGGGCGAGGAACAGGCCAGGCGCATGATCGGCAGGCTGCGGGCAGGCCGGCTGCTGGCCGGGATCCGCGGTGCGCCGCCCGCCGACACCGCCGCAATAGTCCGCGCGATCACCGGCCTGTCAGCGCTCGCGATCGACCTCGGCGACGAGCTGGCGGCACTGGACGTGAACCCGCTGATCTGCGGCCCGGCCGGGGCCATCGCGGTCGACGCGCTGGCGATCAGTCGCCCTCGTCGCCGTTGTCCTGTTCCGTCATGCCCTGGACGGACTTGAACTTCGTCAGGCACTCCTGCAGTTCGGCTACGTTCCCGTCGCTGGCGTTGGTGGTGCTGTACTCGACCGCGTTGATCATGTTGATCAGGCTCCGCTGCTTCGGCACCGCCATCGGCCGCACGTTCGGGATATGCGAGCACGCGGCCCGGACCTTGAGCTCCTGCGCCACGGTGGTGTTCGCGTTGAAGCTGACCGTCACCCACTGCTTGTCGAGGCTGGCGTCGATCTTCGCGCAGCCCGTCAGTACCACCAGCAGGACGGCCGTCGCGGCGACGCGGACGTTCATTCGCGCTTGCATGCGCCTCTCCCGGCATCGGATCGTAGGAATGACACGCTAGCCTGCCCCGTGAAAGGGCCGGCAGGCGCCAGGGGCGGGTAGCTCGGCGCTGGACTGACGCAGAGAGGCAGGGGCTTACCGTGAGCCGTGGAGAGCGCGCCGGCGATGCAACACCAGCCTCGCGCACGCCGTCAGCCGGCCACGGATTCCCGGAGGAGCCCGGTGACGCCGGCATCCGGTGGCAGCGGCCGTCGCCGCGGCTCCTGCGCGCCAGGCGCATTCAGGCCGCGCTGGTGACCGGCCCGGCCGCGCTCGCGGCCGGGCTGGCCGTCGGCCTCACTGTGTCGCTCGCGCTCGGCCTCGGTGCCGGGCTCTTGCTGGTGGCGGCGGGGCTGCTGTCGGAACGGCTGCTGGCCCGCCGCGTGGCCGCGTGGGGTTACGCCGAGCGGAACGACGACCTGATGGTCCGGCGCGGCGTGCTGATCCGCCGCCAGTCGGTCGTCCCCTACGGGCGGATGCAGTTCATCGACGTCACCGCCGGCCCGGTGGAGCGGAGCCTGGGGCTTGCCACCCTGCGGATGCACACCGCGGCCGCGGCCAGCGACGCGCGCATCCCGGGCCTGGACCGGGCGGAGGCCGCGAAGCTGCGCGACCAGCTCGCCGCGCTCGGTGAAGCGCAGGCAGCCGGGCTGTGACCAGCAAGGCTGCCGGCAGCTCGCCGGCCGCGGCGGACGACTTCGCGAGCTGGCATCGCCTGCACCCGTTGTCACCTCTGGTCCGCGCCGGACGGCAGCTACTCACCATCGTCGTCCTCGTGCTCGTCCTCTTTTTCGCCAACCATCACGGGGCTGGCAGCGACCTCGTCGTCAACCTTCTCCTCGTCGCGGTGCTGCTGGCCGGCGGCGTGGTCAGCTGGCTGGTGACCCGCTGGCAGGTCGCCGACGGCGTGCTGCGCATTGAGACCGGCCTGGTGCGGCGCCAGTCCCTGCGGTTCCCGCTGTCGCAGGTCCAGGCGATCGACGTGGTCCAGACCGGGCTGGCGCGGGTGCTCGGGCTCGCCGAGCTCCGGCTGCGGATGGCGGGTGCCGACTCTTCCGGAGGGCGCCTGGCCTCGCTGCCGCTCGCAGACGCCGAGCAGCTTCGCCGCAGGCTCCTGTCGATGGCCCGGGCGCCAGGAGCCGTTGCCGCGGGCGGGCCGGCGGTGACAGCGGGCGGGCCGGCGGTGACAGCGGGCGGGCCGGTCGCGCCGCCGGGCACCGAAGGCGCATCCGGGCAGGCAGATGACGACGGGGCAGATGGCGACGGGGCAGCCGACGACGCGCAGGAACGGCTGCTGTTCCGGGTACGCCCGGGGCGCCTCGCCGCGGCCATCATCATGAGCAGGACAGGCGCGATCGCTGCCATCGTGATCGCCGCGATGGCCACCGCCGTTGCGCTGACCGGCCAGCCCGGTGTCGTGGCGTCGTTCTTGCCCTTCGGGCTCGGCATCGTGCTCGCGGTCTGGCGCCAGTTCAACGGCGAGTACGGGACCGTGGTCGCCGCGGCGGCTGACGGGCTGCGGCTGCGGTCCGGACTCGTGCAGACCACCGCGGAGACCATCCGCCCGGGGCGGGTTCAGGCGGTGCGCCTCGTCGAGCCCCTGGTGTGGCGGGCGTTCGGCTGGTGCCGGCTGGAGGTCGACGTGGCAGGGCCGCGGCAGCGGCGGGAGAACCGGTCGGAGTCGCAGCGGCTGCGCGCGCTGATCCCCGTCGGGTCCCGCGCGGACGCGGCGCAGATGATCGGCGAGTTGCTGCGCGCTCAGCCGGTGCCGTCGCAGCGAGCACCGCGCAGCGCGCGCTGGAAGGCACCGCTGACGTATCACTTCCTCGCGTGGGGCAGCGACGACCGTTACGTCGTGGCGTCGCGCGGCCGGGTCTGCCGGAAGACGACCTGGGTCCCGCTGGAGAAGGTGCAGAGCGTCCGCTGGGTGCAGGGCCCGGTCCAGCGCCGGCTCGGGCTGGCGTCGGTGCGGCTTGACGTCGCGGGCAAGCGGGTGACCGCGAGCATCGGTGACCGCGAGGCCGCCGAGGCGCACGAAATCCTCCGCCGGCTGCCCGGCCTGGCCAGCAATGCGCGGAAACGAGCCCAGCCGGCCTAGCCAGCTGACCAAGCAGCCGAGCCGGTGCCGGCGGCCATGCGCGTCGCTGGCAGCGCCGACGGCGAGATGAGATCATGCGATCGGCAGCAGGCGCGTTGCCCGTGCGGCGTATCGAAACTCCGCCGGGTTACCGCTTATCGCCTCGACGTACCAGCCCGTACCGATCGAGAGGGACCATGACAGCCAGCAGCGAAACCGGCGGCCGATCGAGGAACCTGATCCTGGCGGCGATGATCTTCGCCGTCGCGATGACCTTCATCGACCAGACCATCGTGTCCATCGCCGTGCCGGAGATCCAGAAGGAACTCGGCCTGACCAGCACCGGCGTGCAGTGGGCCGTCAATGCCTACCTGCTCTCGCTGGCGGCGCTCTTCGCCTACGGCGGCCGGCTGGCCGACACGCTCGGCCACCGGAAGATGGTGACGCTCGGCGTTGTCGTGTTCGCCGGCGCCTCGGCGCTGTGCGGGCTGACCCCGAAGGGGAGCCTGGCCGAGGCCTGGATCGTGACTTTCCGGGTCGTTCAGGGGGCTGGCGGGGCGATCATGTTCCCGGCGGCGCTGGCGATCGTGGTGCAGACGTTCGCCTTGCGCGAGCGGGGGAAAGCCCTGGCGATATTCTTCGGCATCGCTGGCGGCCTGACCGCGATCGGCCCGATCCTCGGGGGCTATCTCACCGAGTGGACCTGGCGGGCCATCTTCTGGGTGAACATCCCCGTCGCCATTATCGCCCTGATACTGATCGTCATCTCGAAGCCGGCCACGCTGCATAAGCCGGCTCCGATTGATTACCGCGGCCTGGTCCTGATCGCCGCCGGCGTGGCCCTCAGCGTGTTCGGATTCCAGCAGTCGTCCATCTGGGGATGGAGCAATCCCGCCATCGGCGCTAGCATCGCGGTCGGCGCGGCGCTCCTGGTCGCGTTCTACTTCGTTCAGCTCCGCACCCCGTCACCGCTCATTCAGATGCACATCTTCCGTATCCGGCCGTTCTTGGTGGAAAACATCGTGCTCGGCGTTGCCATGCTGGTGTTCATCCCGGTGTTCTTCTTCGCCAGCGAGTACGCCCAGATCTCGCTAGGGAAGACGTCCCAGCAGGCCGGCCTCTTCCTGCTGTACTTCTTTATCGGATTCGTCATCGCGGCGCAGATCGGCGGCCGGATGCTGGACCGGGTCGGGGCCAAGCGCCCGGTGGTGATCGGCTGCGCGCTGTCCGCCGTGGGGTTCGGGCTGTGGGCCGGGAAGGTCACGGAACTCAGCTTCGGCTCTCAGGTCTGGTTCATCATCATCGCCGGCGCCGGCATGGGGCTCATGCTCGGCCCGGCCAGCACGGACGCCGTCAACCGGGCATCCAGGCTCTCCTACGGCGAGGCAACCGGCATCACCCAGACGGTCCGTAATTACGCCGCCAGCCTGGGGCTCGCGATTCTCGGCACCATCCTGGTCTCGCAGATGCGCTCCCGGATCACCACGTCGCTGCTCTCCCTGGGGGTTCCCCAAGGCAAGGCAGCGAGCGAGGCGTCGAGCCTTTCGCAGTCCCAGGGCGGGCACGGCAGCATCGCGTCGATTCCTCATTTCGTCCGGCTCGACTTCGCCTACTCCATCCGCACCGTGTTGTACGCGATGGCGGCGATCATGGCAGTAGCGGCGGTGGTCGGCCTGCTCGGCCTGCGGTCAGGCGTACAGCAGGAAACGGACGCAACCGGGACAGATTCTGCCGGGAAGCCAGCGCCTCCTGCGGCTGAAGGGGTTACCTCTCATCCTGAAGAGGCCTGACCCCAGCCCGGGCCCTCGCCTTCGGCTAAGTTCAGGCGGCTTGCTGGTCGCCCGAAAATGGGACCCGCGATCGGCAGCGGCGCGGACGATTACCTGGTGAGGTTGCTGCCAATCAGGCTGCCGACGGCGAACGTCACCCCGATGGCGACCGCGCCCAGCGCGAATTGCCGGAGGCCAGAACGCAGCAATGAGCGGCCGGTCAGCCTGCCCACCACCATCCCGCCGACGACCAGTGCCACCGCCGTGACAGCCAGCGTCGCGGCCAGAAAGGCTAGGCCGATGAGGTAGGGCAGTAGCGGCAGCAGCGCCCCGGCAGAGAACGCGACCAGCGACGAGCCGCCAGCTACCACCGCCGAGGGCAGGCTATCCGGGTCGACGCCGAGTTCCTCGCGGGTGTGCACGCGCAGCGCGGTATCCGGATCACGGGACACCGCGGCAGCCATCCTCGCCGCGGTCTCCTTGTCGGCCCCGTAGCCGCAGAAGGTGTCAGCCAGCTCGGCCTGCTCGGCGGCGGGGAACCGGGCGTGCATCCTGCGCTCGACGGCGACTTCGGCGTGCACCAGCTCGTTCTGATTGGTCACCGACACATACTCCCCGGTGCCCATCGAGAACGCCCCAGCCACCAGCGCGGCCACGCCGGTCAGCACGACAGTGTGCGCCGGCACCCCTCCGCCGCCGAGCCCGGCAATCAGCGAGGCATTGGTCACCAGGCCGTCGACCGTCCCGAACACGGTAGGCCGCAGCCAGCCGCCCGAAACGTCGCGGTGGCGATGCGACCACCCGGCCGCCGCCGCCGCCGAGCCCACCGCCTGATTCGGCTCCCGCTTATCCTCGTCGGCCACCTGCCGGATTATCCTCCACCGTGGCTCAGCTGTAGGGAAGGAAGCAGATGCCGGCGTGAGCCGAGTACCCGTCACAGTCGCTGGCACCCGCCTGGTTGTCGCTGGCGATCCACAGGCCCGCGCTGGTGATGAGCATGTCGTCAGCGCCGAGGCCCCGTCCCCTGCTGTAGTAGCCGGCGGTATCCGCGGAGTTGACGTAGAGACCGCCGCCCGCGCTGCTCGCTGCCGGGTTCAGGGCCTCCATGCCAGGGGCGTTGTACGCGCCCTCGTCCGTGCCCACATCCGGGCCCAGCGCGTCACAGTCATTCGGGTTCATTGAGAACCGCTCATGGCCGCCGAAATAGGCCGCGTTGGCATCAGCCGCTGCTGAATACAGCGAATCACAGCCGATGTAATTGATCCATAGACTGTACTCCGTTTCCTGAGCTGCCGGGAATGCGGCGGCGGCATCACACAGCCCGGTGCGCGGCGTCTCGCCGATCGGCCAGCCGTTCGGGTGATAACCAGTGGTCCCGATGTAGATCGTTGAGTCATCCGGTGACCAGGCCGCGGCCTGAATGTAGAACGGCTCCACGCCGGCGCACTGGTACGGATACCCGGTGGGACCTCCTGGCAGCTGCTCGCCCTGGCTGCCATCCCACTGCGGCGAGGTCCACGCGGTCACCGTCGCCGGGCTGGTGGCCAGGTTGAGCATGAAGATCTGCTGCCTGGGCACGCCGCCCACTGAGGTGAAGTCGCCCATCACCAGGTCCAGCGTGCCGCCATGGCTGAGCGACTGGTTGTATACCCTGGTGGCGTTGCTGGCCACCTCGCCGTTGCTGGGACAGCCAGGGCTGCCCGCCTGGCAAGTGAACTGGTAGTTCCCGGAGATGTTCAGCTGCACGAACCCGTCGTCCTTGCCGGTGACCGGGTTCAGGCTGGTCATGTAAGGGTCGGCGCTGCTGCCGTTGATCGTCTTGTAGTAACCCCCGGCCAGGATATGCCCGTCCACGCCCAGCAGTGTCTGCACCGAGGCGCTGGCGCTGTGCCCGAAGGCGCTGACGACATCGCCAGTGCTCGTGCTGATCTCGGCGATGTCAGTGACCTTGGTTCCGTTCACCGAGGTAAAGTCGCCGCCGATATAAGCATCGGCGCAATTATCACCGTTGAAGGCGATGGAGTTGACGACCCCGCTGCTACTAGTGCTGGAGCCGACGATATCAGGGGCCCACGAGGTAACCGCGTACGGAGCGGTCGCGCTGAAGCTGAAAGCGTTGTTCACGGCGTAGACGGTGGTCCCCTTCTTGATCGACGTGAAGGTACCCACCGCGTACATCGTGCCGCCGCACTGCACGAGCTGGCGGATCTGCTCAACCGAACCCGTCGTGCTGAGCTGCGGAGTATCAGCCGGCGTGTACCCCACCACGCCCGCCGGGGGTGGGCTGGCCAGGCCCGTTGACTCGAACGGCCCTGACGCGAAAGCGAACCCGCTGCCGAACAGGACAAGGGCACCGCTGACGATGACCGGGACGATAACTCTGCGGAATTGCATTTTAATGTCCCCCCAAGATTGTTTCATGCGTTTTGCGTTGCCATGCGAAGATACCTCAAGAATCTAAGCCTCGATACTCGCAAGCCTGCGGAGCGTCCCGCGGCGAGCAGAGTGCAGCCGGCGCTCGGGCCGAACGGGCCGATGCCGCGGGCCGCGGGCCGCGGGCCGCCGAGGCTACACGGCCGGCAGCCGCCAGCCCTGGGTGGCGACGCTGCTGGAGCAGGCGGCGATGTCGAGCAGGGTTCCGCTGTTGGTCGAGCCGTCAGCATTCAGGCACAACCCGGCTGCCTCGTTGATCAGCGTGTGCCCGGTGCCCTGCGTCCAGACCTGGGTGGTACTGGAGCCGCATGTGTTGAGGACCACGCCAGTGCCGCTGGCCGTGGCCTGGCCCGCGGTGTCCAGGCACTGACCCTCGATCTTGATGTTGCCGTCGGATTCGATGGTCGCGGTCTGCACGGCTGCGCCGGTGCAGGTGTCCATCTGGACGGCGGTGCCGGGGGCGGTGCCGGAACCGGTGTTGATGCAGCCGGGCTGATTGACGGACTGGCTGACCTGGGAGGATACCGGCCCGGTTGGCGTGAGCGATGCCGGGGCCGGGGCACCGGGCAGCGGCCACACCTGGTTCGCGCCGCCCGAGCAGGCGGCGATGTCCAGCACGGTCCCGCTGGCCGTGCTGGAACCGGGGTCATCCAGGCAGCGGCCGGCTGCCTTGTTGATCAGCGTGTTCCCGGTGCCCTGCGTCCAGACCTGGGTGGTACTGGAGCCGCAGGTGCCCACGACGACCGTGGTGCCGCTGGCCGTGGCCTGGCCCGCGGTGTCCAGGCATAGGCCGTTGACCTCGACATTGCCGTCCGATTCGACGGTCCAGTTCTGCTCGGGAGCGTTGCTGCAGGTGGAGAATTCCACGTCGGTGCCAGCGGTGGCGCTGTCCCCGGTGTCGTCCACGCACATCGCGGCGATTCCTGACCCGCCCTGGCCCTCATCGTGGCCGCCCAGATCGCCCTGGCTGAAGATGCCCGACGGGATGGACCCGAACGCGGGCGACGTTGCCGTGGACGTCAGCGGGAACAGGGCGTTGAAGCTGTGGTAAGTACCGCCGTTCTCGGTCACGCCGTTGCCCAGCAGCAGCCCGCCGTCAGATCCCGCGTACGCGCCGGCCGGGAAGGTCGTCAGCGACATCACGCCCTCGCCGCGCAGCGTCATCGGGTGGAACCAGGGAATCGCCAGGCCGGTGTTCGCGTCCAGCGCGGACAGGCCCATCACCAGGACAGCGTTGGACTCGCAAACCACGTTGTTGCCGCATTCGTTGTTCACCCAGCGGTTGTGCCCGCCCAGGTACACCACCGAGCCGGCCACCTGGACTGAGTAGAACGAGTCGCCGCCGGTGTAGTCGATCCAGGCCGGCTGGATGTCCGTGCCGGTTGCCGCGGCCGGGAACCTGGCCGCCGCGTCGCAGACGCTGGCCGACTTCGAAGGCGACGACTTGTAGCCGGTATCTCCGATGACGAGGAACGAGCCATCCGGGGAGAAGTCGATACTGCGGACGTCATCATGCTCGGCGGAGCAGTTGTTGGCCAGGATGGGCGCTGCCCAGTCGGCCAGGGTCGCCTTCGAGCCCAGCGCGCCGCCGGTATTGATCAGCGCAACCCGGGGCCGGGATTGCCCGCTCACCTCAAGGAAAGGCCCGGCGATCGCGAGTTCCTGGCCGTTCGCGGTGAGGGACAGCGCCTCCACCTTGACCGCCAGCCCGGAGGCCGGGGAATCGCTGATCGGCATGCTGAACGTGGTGTCCACCGCGCCGGTCGTCGCGTTCAGCCGCGCATCCCCTTGCTCCGCCGTGGTGTCGGCCGAGGTGAACTGGCCGCCGATGTACAGCGCGTTTCCGTTCAGCGCCATAGCGCTGACGTCATTGCTCACCTGGCCGGCAAAGGCAGTGACCACCTTGCCGTCCGTCGACGCGGTCCCCGGCGTCACGCTGAGCTGCACCAGACCCCGGTGGCTCAGCCCGTTCACCGTCGTGAACGCCCCGCCGACGTAGACCGTGTTGCCCGGGCCCGCCAGCACGCTGTAGACAGGCCCGGAGTTGAGCTGCGGCGCGAAGTCCGGGTCGATGATCCCGGTGCCGAGCTGATAGGCGAAGATGTCGTCGCGCGTCACCTCCGTCCCGGCCGCGCAGTGCCCCGACGAGGACGGCCCGGGCTGGCACGCCTCGGTGAAGGCGCCGGCCACCACGACCTCGCCGTTCACCACAGCGGTGCTGCGGATGATGGCGGTGCTGCAAGCCCCGCCGAACCAGGTGTCACACACCGACGTGGTGGTGGTGCCCGCGAACACATTCGGCGTCCACGACACCGGCGTTCCGGACACCAGGCCGGGCAGCGGCACAGCGGCGCTGGCCGGCCCCACGCCGAACAGGACAAGAGCGGCGCTCACAACCGAAGCCAGCAGCACCCCCGGGACTACTCGGCGCATGAGATTCCTTCGGGTATCGGACGGCAGACAATTCACCTGCAAACGTTTCCTGCATAAGACGCCTGACTGGCAATTACGGTTTACTCCGGTAGATTGCGCAAGTGCTTTAATCTTGGCCTGCTAGACGCGTTCCCGGCGGCGCCAGCGGGCGGCCCGGCGGTCGGCCATGATCTGGCGGACCACATTCCGGCCGGGGATCCCGGTGACCCCGCCGCCGCCGTGGGTGGCCGAGCCGGCCTGGTAGAGCCCGCGCAGCGGGGTGCGCAGATCGGCATAGCCGGCCGCCGGCCTGGCGTGGAACATCTGCCCGAGGCTCAGTTCGCCGTGGAAGATGTTGCCGCCGACCAGCCCGTATTCCTGCTGCATCTGGTGCGGGCCGATCACCTGGCGGTGCAGCACCGAGTCGGTGAAGCCGGGCGCGACGGCTTCCATCCGCGCGATCACCCGGTCGGCGTAGGCGGCGAGCGCGGCGGCGTCAGGCTCGTCGGCGTAGCCGTGCGGCACCCACTGGGTGAACATCGACATGACGTGCTGGCCGGCCGGGGCGAGCGAGTCATCGAAGACGCTGGGGATGCAGATGTCGGCGAACGGCGCCGACGACGGCCTTCCGGAGACCGCCTGCTGGAACGCGTCCTCGACGTCGTCCAGGCTCTCTGCCAGCACGATCGTGCCGCCGTGGATCTGCGGGTCGGCGTCCGGGTGGCTGGCGAAGACCGGCAGCCTGTCCAGCGCGAGGTTGATCTTCACCGTGCCGCTGCGGGTCTGCCAGCCGCGGATGTCGGCCACGAAGTCAGCGGGCAGCGCGGCGGGGTCGAGCAGCCGCAGGAACGATATCTGCGGGTGCGCCGTGGTGACGACCGTGGCAGCGTCTATCTCCTGGCCGCTGGCCAGCGTCACCCCGGTCACCTGGCCGGCCCTGGTCCGGATGCTGGCGACCTCGGCGCCGGTGCGGATCTCGGCGCCGAAGGACCGGGCCGCGGCGCCCAGCGCGGCGCTGACTCCGCCCATCCCGCCGCGCGGGAACCCCCAGGCGCCCGCCTGGCCGCCGGTGTCGCCGATGTGGTGGTGCAGCATCACGTAGGCGGTCCCGGCCGACCTCGGGCCTGCCCAGGTGCCGATCACGCCGGATACCGCGAGCACGCCGCGCATCGCGTCGCTCTCGAAGTAGCGCTCGACCAGGTCGGCGATGCTGCCGGTCAGCAGCCGGGTGACATCGACCGCGCCCCTGGTGTCGAGCTTGCGCAGGTGCCGGAGCAGCAGCCCCTGGCGCCACAGGTCGGCCGGCCGCCGCGAGCCGAGCCGCGGCGGTATCTCGTCCAGCATCGGCCCGAGCACCGCGCCGATGCGGGCGAGGTGGGCCTCGTAGCCGTCGTAGGCGGCAGCGTCCCGCGCGGAGAACTTCCCGATCTCGGCGCGGCGCGCCGCCGGGTCGTTCGGCAGCTGGAGGTACCGCCCGTCCGCGCGCGGCGCGAAATAAGGACCCTGCGGGTAAACGTGGTAGCCGTGGCTGGCCAGGCGCAGATCGCGCACCAGGTCCGGGGGCAGCAGGGAGACCACGTAGGACAGCGACGTGACCGTGAAGTCCGGCCCGAACGGGTGCTCGCTGACCGCCGCGCCGCCGATCACGTCGCGCCGCTCGCAGACCAGCGTGTCGAGCCCGTTCCTGGCGAGGTAAGCGGCCGCGACCAGCCCGTTGTGCCCCCCGCCGACGATCACCACGTCCCGGCTACCCGTCATAAGCCGCGTGATCCCTTCTCGCCCGGAGCATGCCGGGCACAGCGCTAGAAGATCACGTAGACCTTGCGGATCTTCTCGTGGATCTGCCAGGTGCCTGCCCAGCCGCGCGGGAAGACGGCCGTCTGGCCCTGGCCGATGTCGCGGGCCTCGCCGCCGTCCGGGGTCACCGTCATCCGGCCGGACACGATGTGCACGAACTCGTGCGTTTCCAGCTTCCAGTAGGACGGGCCAGGGGTGCACTCCCACACCCCGACTTCCTGCTCGCCGTCCTGCCAGAGGGTGCGGCCTGCGGTCTGCATCGGCTCACCGGTCGCTTCCTCCAGCGGGCCCCAGTCCTCCAGCTCGGCGGTGGCGGCATCGGACAGGAACGGCGTTGCGGCGGTGATTTCGGTCATGGATGTCCTCTCTGGGACGTCAGGAGATGGTCAGCTTGCCGGGGGCTTGCCCGGCGCGGGAAGGGAAGGGCAGCGCGATCGGGTCCGCGGCCAGGCGGCTGCGGCCGTCGGCGTCGAAGCGGTCCAGGCCGAGCTGCGTCGTGTCCACCACGTCGGACCGGCCGGTCAGCGCCACATCGGCGGCAGCGCGGGCCACGCCCGGGCCCCACATCATTCCGGCGCCGCCGGCACTGGCGACGATTGCCCCGTTCAAAATCTGGCCGGTGCCGGTAGCCGGGCCGATGATCGGAAGGTGATCGGGGGTGTAATCAATGGTCGCCGCCCAGATCTTGCGCAGCCCTAGTCCGGCCGTGACCGGAACGAGCTCGGCGAGGCGCTCGCGCATCAGGGCCAGATAGGGCTCGTCGATGCTGGTCGCCTCGCCGGGCGGCTCGGCCGGGTTGCTCATGCCGAACAGCAGGCCGCCCTCCTCCGGCCGCCAGTACAGTCCGGCGGACAGGTCGAAGACCATCGGGAGCCGGCTGCGGGCGAGATCGGGGTGCGCCTGGGTCACCGCGACCTGGTGCCGGACGCCGGCCGCGGGGATGCGGACCCCGGCGAGCTTGCCGACGTCGGCAAGCTCGGGGCCGCCGGTCAGCACGACGATCGGGGCGGCGATCGGGCCCGCGCTGGTCTGCACCCCGGTGACGCGGTCCGCTTCGGTGCTCAGGCCGGTGAAGGTGACGTGCTCGCGGACCTGCACGCCGCTGGTGGCGAGCGCCACCGCGTAGGCAGTCACGTTGCGCGGCGGCGTCAGGTAACCGTCCTCGGCGCAGAACGTGCCGCCGAGGGTCAGGCCCAGCGCCATCGTCGGGTTGAGCTCGTCGAGCTCGGCAGGCTCCAGCCAGCGGACCGACAGGCCCTGGGCGTTCTGCATGGCCATCCGGTCGCGGGCGGCGGCGACATCGCCGGCGGTGAAGCAGGGCAGCAGGTACCCCTGCGGGGTGAAGCCGGAGTCGATGCCGAGCTCATCGCGCTGGCCCAGGTAGAACTTGCGGGACCACTCGCCGAGCTGAACCGCCCACGAGGTGCCGCCCTGGGTCCGGACGATGCCGGCCGCGCGGCTGCTCGCGCCCTGGCCGAGGGTCCGTTTTTCCAGCAGCACGACGCGGCCGGCGCCGCTGCGGCGCAGGAAGTAGGCGCACCACGCGCCCACGGTCCCGCCGCCGACGACGACGGCGTCCGCGGTGTCCGGATGGCCAGCTGAGAGCATTGGCACGAGGCTGATGCTGGCATAGACTGAACGTTCAGTCAAGAGCTGATGAAGACGAGGGGTGTCATGTACGGCCTGTCCGATGCGGACCTGCAAATCCAGGCACGCGCCAGGGAATTCACCGACGAGCTGATCCCGCTGGAGGTCACCGCCGAGCTGAACAACGGGGAGCTGCCCGCCGACGTGGTGGCCGGGCACGCCAAGCGGGCCAGGGAACTTGGCCTGCATGCGGCGAACATGCCGGAGGAACTCGGCGGCGGCGGCTTCTCGTCGCTGCAGCAGGTACTCGTGCAGGAACAGGTCGGCCGGGTGACCAACGCGCTTGCCTGGGTGGTCGGCACTCCCCCGTCCTGGCTGCCGGCCGTGGCCACGCAGTACCAGCTGGACCGGTTCGTGCGGCCGGCGATCCGCGGCGACGCGGAGGAGTGCTACGCGATCACGGAAGAGGGCGCCGGCTCCGACGTGGATGCCATTGAGGCAACCGCGCGCCGGGACGGCGACGACTACGTGCTGAACGGTGAGAAGTGGCACGTGACGTCGTACAACACCGCGAGCTTCGCGTTCTTCCAGGCCAAGCTGGCCGGCGGTCGGCATGCGGGCGAGCACGCCATGTTCCTTGTCGAGCTGCCCAGCTTCGGCGTCAGCGTGGTGCGCACGCCCGCCTACTCGCACACGATCAGCCACCATCACCCGATCGTGGCGTTCCGCGACGTGCGGGTGCCCGCCGCCCATCTCGTCGGGGCGGAAGGGGACGGGATGAGCTTCGCGTACGAGTGGTTCCGCTTCGAGCGGCTGATGGTGGCGGCGCGCTGCGTCGGCGCTGCGGAGCGGCTGGTCACGGAAATGACGGCGTTCGCCGCCGAGCGGATGGTGCAGGGGCGGCCGATCTCGTCTCTCGGCACCGTCGCGGCCATGCTCGCCGACAGCCTGACCGAGCTATACGCGGCCCGGTCCCTGACGTACGAGACGGCCCGGGCGATCGACGCCGGCGCGGACGTCAAGGTGCAGCACGCGCAGTGCTCGATGGCCAAGCTGTACGCGTCGGAAATGGCCGGCCGGGTGGCCGACCGGGCCGTCCAGGTGTTCGGCGGCCGCGGCTACATGCGCGAGAACGTCGCCGAGCGCTTCTTCCGCGAGCTCCGGGTGGAGCGTATCTGGGAGGGCACCAGCGAGGTCCAGCGCGCGATCATCGCCGACCAGATGACCAAGCGCGGGGTGCGCGCACTGGCGTAACGCGCGCTGAGGTACCGCGGCGCCGGCCGGAGCGCTGGCGGGGGCGGCGCTGGCGGGGGGCGGCGCTGGCGGGGCGCGGCACTGGCGGGGCGCCCTGGTCAGGCGAGGCTGGACTCGATGGCCTCAATCACCTCGGGGGCCTCGGGCTCCGTCCGGGGGCGGAACCTGGCAAGTACCTTGCCGTCCGGGCTCACCAGGAACTTCTCGAAGTTCCACTGGATGTCGCCGGCCTCGCCGTCGGCGTCGGGCGCCGCGGTCAGCTCGGTGTAGATCGGGTGCTGCCCGGGCCCGTTGACCTCTATCTTCTCGAAGAGCGGGAAGCTCACCCCGTAGGTGGTCGAGCAGAACTCCTGGATCTCGTCGGCGGTACCTGGCTCCTGGCCGTGAAACTGGTTGCTGGGGAACCCGACAACGGAGAACCCGCGGTCGGCGTAGCGCTCCTGCAGCCGCTCCAGGCCTGCATACTGCGGCGTCAGGCCGCATTTCGAGGCGACGTTGACGATGAGGAGCGTCTTCCCGGCCAGGGCACCGAGCGTGGCGGGCTGGCCGGGCAGGGTGTTCACGGGAGCGTCGAGCAAAGTCACGAGCTGATTCCTTCGCTAGTTGGCGGGGCTGCTCTGCTCTCCTGGTAACAGCGAACCGGGCACTGATGATGCCCGCCGCGTGATGCCCGCCGCGCTGGCCTGCCGCGGCCCGAATGCTGGCGGCATCAGCGGTCCCCCCTCCCCTCCGCGCGCGAACAACGGCACGTCGCGAAACGCGGAGACGGCAGATCGCGCGCCACGACTACCCGATGATCAGCGATCCCGAAGGATTCGCGTCCCCCGTGACGTCAGATCCTTCGGGATAACCGCTGCCGGGCAGCCTGCAGACGCGGCCGTCATGGCAAGGCACGGCGGCCTGCCCCGCCGAGCAGCCGGGGCCGAGTCAGCTGGGCCGAGTCAGCCGGGGCCGAGTCAGCCGGGGCCGAGTCAGCCGGGGCCGAGTCAGCCGGGGCCGAGTCAGCCGGGGCCG
>Ga0302235_10000149_pt1 | contig 62559 bp, 67 predicted proteins | sample II_Palsa_N3_3_FD_193577 | JGI IMG/M metagenome (GOLD analysis project Ga0302235, IMG submission 193577) | Peat permafrost microbial communities from Stordalen Mire near Abisko, Sweden - II_Palsa_N3_3 | ecosystem: Environmental > Terrestrial > Soil > Palsa > Peat permafrost | place: Sweden...
CGCTCGGCACGGCGATCAACTACGGGCGGGCGATCGGCTTTGCCCTGTTTCTCTCGCTATGCGCCAGCTTCTGGTGGAAGGCCCGGCAAGAGGAGCGGATCATGAGCAGCCACTTTCCCGACGCCTACGCCGAGTACAAGACGCACGTCCGCGCGATCATCCCATTCGTGCTGTGAGTCTGTGAGGGGAAGTTGCCTCAGCTCGAGGAACGCAACCGCCCGGCGGCGCAGGACGTGTCTCAGAGTCCGTCGCCGATGAAGGCGGCGACCGCTGTGCCCACGTCAGCGGCAGCGACGGGCCCGAGGCGAAGCGTCCAGGCGTCGTCGAGCTCCTGTCGCAGCTGGTAGCGAATGTCTTCGGCGGTGAGCAGACGCTCGTGGCGGTGCGCCCGCGCGAACCCGCTGCTGCCTGTAAATGTCGCGTCAAGCCCAAACCTGCCACCCTCGACCGGCCAGATCGACAGCTTGTCGGGGATTGGCCGCGCTAGCTCTCTCGACACGCACCCATCCTAACCTCGCCGGTTGGGAGAGAGGAGCGGCCATCGGCGCGGGATCCGGCCGTGTCACACGCGGGCGCCTTCGCGCAACGATAGGGGTGATGCTGCCTTCGCGAGCAGATGAAGCGGGTTTGCTGCGACAGATCGCCGCGGGCGATGACGAGGCGTTCTCGCTGTTCTACCGCGAGCATCTGGACGCGGTCGTGGTGTTCTTTGCGCGACGCGTCGGCGATCGCGAGCTCGCGTTCGACCTGACCGCGGAGACGTTCGCGGCGGTCGTCGTGAGCGCGGGGACATACTCGGGCGACGCTCCCGCGGTGGCGTGGCTGTTCGGGATCGCGCGCAACAAGCTGCGCGAGAGCCTGCGCCGCGACCGCGTCGCCGACGCGGCGCGCCGTCGCCTGGGGATGGAGCCGATCGCGCTCGACGACGCGGCGCTGGCGCACGTCGAGACCCGCGCCGGCAGCGGCGAGAGCGACCTCACACGAGCGCTCGAAGCATTGCCTGAGGCGACGCGCTCGGCGTTGCTCGCACGCCTGGTCGAGGAACAGGACTACGGCGAGATCGCGGCGCGCCTGCAGTGCTCGGAGCAGGTCGTCCGTCAACGCGTGCACCGCGGCCTGAAGACGCTACGCGCCAACCTGAGGGAGGAAGCGTGAACAACAACGGCGACGTGTTCGACGAGCTCGAGATCCAGCTGCGCGGCGCGGTGCGCGCCCGTCGCAGAGTTCGCCCGCCGTGGCTACGGCGCGGGCACAGGCGCACCCCGGCGCTTGTGCTGATCGCGATGCTCGTGATCACCGCGGGCGCGCTCGCCGCGGGCGGCGTGATTCAGATCGGCGCCCCCGCCGAACCTCGCGGGTCCTCCGAATCGTCGTTCTACGCACTCAAAGGCGGCGGCATCGTCAAGGGCACGGTGCGCCTGCTGGCCGTCTCGACCCCCGACCCAGTCGGCGGGCCGCCATGGGGCATGCGCGTGCTCAGCACCAAGCGCGGCGAAGGCTGCGTCCAGGTCGGACGGCTGCTCGACGGCAAGCTCGGCGCGCTCGGCCAGGACAGCGCCTTCCACGACGACGGGCAGTTCCACGAATTCGCCGTCAACACGTTCGGCGCCGAGCGCGCGTGCACGTTGCTCGACGGCAACGACCGCCTGTTCCTGAACGCGGTCGTCGGCGACATACCCGCGAGCGCGTGGACGGAGAGCTACGCCGACAAAGGCTGCGTCCCCAGCACCGCCGGCCCCTACGAACGGTTCGCCGAAGACGGCAAGCGCAAGCCCTACCCCGTCTGCCCGCAGGCCGACGAGCGCAACCTCTACTACGGCCTGCTCGGCCCTGCCGCCAAGAGCATCACGTATGTTTTTGACGGGCAAACCCATACCCAGCCCACAACCGGGCCGGAGGGGGCGTACCTGCTCGTCACGAAGGCCTCCCCCACCCAGCTGTTCAATTTCAACGCCGGCGGCACCCAGGACGTCGTACCGGTGGACGGCCCGATCACGGAACTGCACTACCGCGACGGCGCCACCTGCCACCTGACCAGCAAGAGCTGGATCGGCGGGAAGTATGCGTGCACCCCAGCGCTGAATGTCCCCGTCGGCTGGGTCCCGCCAAGGACCCCGGTCCCGAGCGCGGCGCAGGTCGCCTCGCCTGTGCATGTGCGCCTGATCCACGGACGATTTGGCGGATACGAAGCGATTCTGCAGTTCACCTCCCGGATCGCGATCAGCAAGGCGAGTAGCTCCTACACCGTCCAGTGGCACGAATCGGGCCAGCCGCCACAGGTGAACGGCTTCGGACCCCCACGGCCCCTGTTTCCCGCGGTCGGCCAGATCGAGACGATGCGCTTGGGCCGCGGCGGGCCGGGCCGGGGCCTGCACCGCGGAACCACCACCGGCGAGGTCTTCTTCCAGGACCAGAGCGGGCCCGGCAACCTCGAAGAAGCCGGAGGGACCATCCGGCACACGGTCGGGCGGTTCAGGGTGGTTGTGCCTTGAGGGTGGGGCCGGGCGACGTGGTAGAGATCCACGCACGATGTCCAGTCCGCAGGCGGTCATATTCGACAACGACGGCCTGCTGCTCGACACCGAGGACGCGTGGACGCGCGCCGAGGAGACGCTGTTCGCACGACGCAGCCGGGAGTTCACGCTCGATCACAAGCGCTCGCTGATCGGCTCTGCGCGTGCAGCCGCCGCGAAGAAGCTGGAAGCGATGCTCGATCAGACGGGCGAGGGCGAGGCACTGATGGACGAGCTGCACGAGCTCGTGATGGAGGAGGCGCTCGCGGGCGTGGCGCCCCGCCCGGGCGCGCTGGATTTGCTGGAGCGGCTGCGCGGCGCGGGCGTGCCGATCGCGGTGGCGTCGAACTCGCAACGAGCGTTTGTGGAGCGCACGCTGGCCGGCGCCGGCCTCTTGGACGGACGGTTTCAAGCGGTCGTGTCCGCCGAGGACGTCGAGCACCCCAAGCCGGCGCCCGACATCTACCTGGAGGCATGCCGGCGCCTGGGCGCCAAGCCGGGTAGGTGCGTCGCCCTGGAGGACTCTCCCACGGGAGTCGCCGCCGCCGTGGCGGCGGGGATGTACGTGATCGGCGTGCCCTACTTCACCGGCGCTCAACTGCCGAGGTGCCATCTGCTCGCCGCGAGCCTCGCCGACCCGGCGGTTGGCCGCGCGCTGAGGCTGCAGTAGCTACGTCAAACACGTCCTCGAGAACGAAAACAACGCGGTCCCGGGCCGCTTGAGGAACCCTCCCCAGCTCGCCTTGCGGCGCTCCGGCTTGGGTGGCGCGGCCTCACACCTCGGTGGCCTCGCTCTTTGCGACTCGGTTCCGCGTCGAGACAGAACATAGGGGGTGACTGACACCGGTTCAAGAGGTCTCGCTGGCGCATTCCGCATCTTGCGGGAAAAAGCGTGGCGTCCAGAGGCGATCCACATCCTGTGGGTCTGGCGTTGTCCTCGCGAGTCCTATTAACTCACCCGCGCACGCGCGAGCGCAGCACCACCCGCGCGCCGCGCGCAGGGATCATCGTGACGTTGCGGTGCTGGGCGTGCTCGGGCTCGGGCCGATCGGGGGCCAGATCGAGACGGCGAACCATTGCCTCGAGCACCACGCGCTGCTCGGCCATCGCCAGCGCCGCGCCGAGGCAGCGACGGGTGCCGCCGCCGAAGGGCAGCCACTCATAGGTCCCCGGGCTGTGCCCGAGCCAGCGCTCGGGACGGTAGGTGAAGGGATCGGGGTAGAGGTCCTCACGATGGTGGACGAGCAGGATGCTGATGCTGACGCCCTGTCCCGCGGGGACGACGTAGTCGCCGAGCTGCCATGGCACGGCCACACGGCGCCCGATCACTGGGATCACCGGGCGTGAGCGCATGCCCTCGACGATCGCCGCCTCGACGTGCTCCTCGGCCTGGGTGTCGGAGCGCACGGCATCGCGCAGGCGCTCGTATGCGGCGGGAGTCCTCACCAGACGCTCCCATGTCCATGCCAATGAGTTGGCCGTCGTCTCAAAGCCGGCGAGGACCAACGTGAGCAACTCGTCGCGCAGCTCGTGGTCTGAGAGCTGCTCGCCGTCCTCACTCTTCGCGCGCAGCAGCAGCGAGAGGATGTCGCTGCGCTCGCCCAGATCGCTGGCGCACCGACGGGCTTCGATCACCGGGTAGGTGGCGCGGTCGAGCAGCGCCACGGCAAGACGTGTGAGGCCGGAGGGCTCTTCGCGTCCAACGTTTGTGAGTTCGCCAAGCATCGCCAGCGGCGAGGTCGAGGCGGCGGCGAGCTGCTTGATCGTGCGGCGCAGGCGATGCTCGGCGCTCCCCCGAGCCGGAGCGCCTTCGATGCCGAAGATGCCCGACATGATCACGTCGAGGGTGATCGCCTGCATCCTGGGGGCAAGCGCAAACGGACGACCCACGGGCCAGCGGTCCAGTTCGCGTTCGGTGACGTCGCTGATCATCTGCGCGTAGCGCTCGATCGCCTCGCCGTGGAACGGCGGTAGCAGCAGCTTGCGCTGGCGCAGGTGGCTGGGCCCGTTGGCCGTCAACACCGAGTTGGGGCCCACGATCGGGCGCAGCGGCGACTCGGCGGTCAGCGAGGGCACGAGCTCTGCCTTGGCGGTGAACAACGAGCGGACATGATCGGGGTGGCTGGTCATAACGATCCCACCGGGGATCACGACGAAGCGGACCTTGAACACGTCGCCGAGCTCGCGCCGCGCGCGAAACACGAACTGGATCTGGCGCTGGGTGAAGCGCAGCGTCTGCAAGACCGGGGGCAGCTCGACGCTCGGCGGCTCGTGCAGCTGCGCATCGAGCCCGACAGGGCCCGCCGGGGAGGGGCTCGCGTCACCGATGTAGAACATCACGCAACCACCCCGAGGCTGAGCAGCCCCGCGATCGGCACGAGTGCAACGATCGAGCCAGCAGCGGTGGTCGCGAGAATCACGAACCCCAGCCTCTCAAATACCCCCGGTCACTGCGTTGCGATCGCGGCAATCGGGTTGCTATTCCCTGAAGAGCTATGTGGGCGACAACCTCACTACGGCCGGCACAGAGGATCAAGCTGACGGTGGTGCTCGTCATGGGCCAGCGGCCCATTCGCGGCACCAGGTGAACCTAAAATATCGTGGTGCGGTTTTCGCGACTAATATAATATCCAACGATGAAGAGGACGCGCACATATTCGCCCATCACGGTGCAAGCAGCCCGACTGCTCGGCGCTCGTGTCCGGCTGGCGCGACGTGAACGCCGCTGGACACTTCAGGAGCTGGCCGAGCGGGTCGGCGTCACGCATGTGACGATGCGCAAGGTCGAGCGCGGCGATCTGACGGTCGGGCTGGGTGTCGCCTTCGAGGCCGCGGCGGTTCTCGGCGTCCCGCTGTTTCACGAGGACCCATCCCGCCGGACGCTCGAGACTGGTCGTGTCGATGATCGTCTTGCCGTGCTGCCGGCACTCGTGCGCAAGCCCACGGAGGTGGACGATGACTTCTGAGCCGCGGCAGGCATTCGTGTGGGTATGGCTGCCCGGAGCGGCCGACCCGGTCGTCGCCGGTCGGCTGGACAGGACCGGGGAGATCGTCACGTTCACGTACGGGCAGAGCTACCTCGCGCGCGAGGAGAAGATCGCGCTCTATGAGCCGGAGCTGCCGCTTCGCCGCGGTGAGATCTCGCCGCTGGTTGGTGACGTGGCCGGCTGTATCGCCGACGCAGCGCCGGACGCGTGGGGTCGGCGGGTGATCCTGAACCGCCGGGCTGGTCGGGACGCCGTCGACACGACGGAGGAGAACCTCCTTACCTACCTGCTGGAGTCCGGCTCGGACCGGATCGGGGCCCTGGACTTTCAGAGATCGGCGTCGGAGTACGTCGCGCGGTCGACCGCGGACGCAACGCTCACCGAGCTCGCCGAGTCCGCCGAGCGCCTCGAGCAGGGCATCCCGCTCTCGCCGGAGCTCGACCAGGCGCTACTTCACGGCAGCTCGATCGGCGGCGCACGGCCGAAGGCGCTGCTCAGCGACGGCGCCCGCCGGCTGATCGCGAAGTTCAGCTCGACCACAGACACCTACCCCATCGTCAAGGGCGAACTCGTCGCGATGGAGCTCGCCCGCCGCGCCGGCCTGAACGTAGCGACGGTCGCGCTCACGCACGCGCTCGGTAAGGACGTGCTGCTGATCGACCGCTTCGACCGCCCGGCCGCCGGTGGCCGTCGCGCGATGGTCTCGGCGCTGAGCATCCTCGAGCTCGACGAGATCGGTGCGCGCTACGCCAGCTACGCCGAGCTCGCGCGGATCGTCCGCGCCCGATTCACCGATCCGCTGCCGACTCTGCGCGAGCTGTTCTCCCGCATCACGCTCAACATCCTCACCGGCAACAACGACGACCACGCCCGTAACCACGCCGCGTTCTGGGACGGAACCGCACTAACCCTCACCCCCGCCTACGACATCTGCCCGCAACCACGAGCCGGTGGCGAGATCGCCCAGATCATGGCGATCGGCGAGGACGGCTACCGGATGAGCCAGCTCGCCGGCTGCGTCGCCCGCGCATCCACATACCTGCTATCCGAGACGGACGCCCGCGAGATCATCGATCACCAAATCGACGTGATCGAGACCGATTGGGCCGACGTATGCGACCAGGCAACCCTGACCGAGATCGACCGTGCGAGGTTCTGGCAACGGCAGTTCCTCAACCCGTATGCGACTGAGGGCTACTGATCGTCCGAGCCCCCGAGGGCCAACAGCACCAGACGCTTGGATGTGACAGCATTTGACATAACGTTCATTATCGGTGATACTACTTGCTATGTCAGAGGCCGCTCACCGTCCATCCCTGCGCGATGAGCAGAAGGCGCTCACTCGCCATCGTCTGATCGATGCTGGAGAAGCCGTGTTTGCCCGGAGAGGCTTTCATGGCGCCTCCGTTGAGGAGATCGCACGCGAGGCCGGGACAAGCACGGGGGCGCTGTACTCGAACTTCGCCGGCAAGGAGGACCTGTTCCTCGCTCTCTTCGAGGAGCGGATTGCCGCCGATGTGCGCGACTACTCCCAGATCTCCGCCGCTGGAGCGACGGTCGAGGAGCAGGCTCGCGGGACCGCTGACCACTGGATGGCAATCCTGCGCGAGCGTCCCGACTACTTTCCCCTGTTCATCGAGTTCTGGGCTTACGCGATCCGCGAGCCACGGCTCAGGAAGCGCGTGGCCGGACAGTTCGCGGCGCTTCGCTATGCCGGCGCACGGTTGTTCTTGGAGGGAGCGGGGCAGCAGGGCATCTCATTGAGCGGTGAGGCAGGCGAGCTCCTGGGGATCCTGATCAACGCGCTGGCCAACGGCTTGGCTTTGGAGAAGTTGGCGGACCCGGACGCTGTTCCCGATTCGCTTTTCGGGGACATGCTGATGCTCGTCTTCCAGGCCCTGCAGGCGCTCGCACGGGAGAACCCGGGCATTGCCGAGCAGGGTGGCGTGAGCCGCTCAGAAGAGCAGGTAACCAACAAGAAAGGCGGCAAAGATGGGTGACAGCTCGCAAACTGTTCAGCGTGACGCACCGTCAGCGTCCCTCGCCGAGCCTCGGCTTCGTCAGGCAACCGCGGAGGATGTCCCGCGCCTGAGGGTGATGTTGGCGGAGGCATTCGCCGATGACCCAGTATTTGGCTGGTTGATGGGAGATGACAGCAAGAGACGAGCGAGGTTGCGTCGCTACTTCGGGATCGATCTGCGGCACCTGACGTTGCCGCGCGGGCGCGTATGGACGACCAGCGATCTGACCGGCGCCGCGCTGAGCCTGCCGCCCGGCAAGTGGCGCGTGCCACCACAGGTCAGCATGCTGCAGGGCAGCGCGTTCGGTGTGAAAATCGCGAGGGCCGCAAGGATGGGAGCGGCGATGGAGTGGCGCCACATGCGTCTCGTGCGCGTACCCCACTACTACGTTCGCGACATCGGCGTGCACCCTGACATGCAGGGCAAGGGTCTCGGCGGCGCGCTTATGCGCCCGACGCTCGAGCGCTGCGACCGGGAGGGCCTGCCCGCCTACATCGAGGCCTCGAGCCGGCGCAGCGCCGCGCTGTACGAGCGCCTCGGATTCGAGCACATCGAGGAGTTGCGGGTTGGGGGCAGCCCACCGCTATGGCTCATGCTCCGTCCTGCACATCCCAACGACGTGAAGCGATGAGCACACGCGCGACAAGCTTGCCGGCCTTGCCGGCGTGGTGAGTTGCGTGCTTGGGAGCGCCGGCGGCCCGCTGTTTATCTGGATCACCGGTGTGGCCCACGGTCACGCGGATGAACTCGGTCTTTCCCTCTGTGTACGCCTCGCGGTCGTTTGTGAACTCCTCCGCCAGCCGGCGCTTCAGCGCACCGTATGCCTCGGCGACATCGCGGTGCGCGCGTAGGTAGTCGCGAAACGCCAGCTCGTCGTTGAATCTCGGCGAACCGGTGGGGATCAGGTGCAGGTGGTGCGTACGCCGACTTGGATCACGCTTGCAAAACCAGTGCATCTCCTCGCTCCGATACGGGGCATACAAATATCTGAGCCCGCCGAGCCTCTCGAAACAGGCGCGCGACTCCTCGAGGCTCTTCACGCCGACGAGGATGTCGATCACCGGCTTTGCCGCCAGTCCTCGCACCGCCGTGCTGCCGACGTGGTGCACACCGCCGTCCACCCACTCGCCGATCGTGCCGTTCAACGCCGCGCGCTCCCGCTCGAAGCGCTCGGGCCAGGCGGGGTCGTAAGGCACGATCCGGATCGGCTCGTCGGTCATCTCGTCACCGCCATAATCTACGGATGACTCCCTCACGATCGCTGCCCTTCACGGCAAGACCCCCGCGCGATGCGGCTAAGGACGCAGCCGGCTGGGACGACGTGCGCCGGATCGCGCTCGCGCTGCCCGAGGCCAGCGAACGAATCGCGCGCGATCTGCGCCAGTGGCGGGTCAACGACAAGCTGTTCGTCTGGGAGCGCCCGCTCCGCCGCAAGGAAATCGAGGCGCTCGGCTCCAGCGCCCCCGATGGGCCGATCCTCGGGGCGCGCGTCGAGCACCTCGGCGCGAAGGAGGCGCTGCTCGCGGACGATCCCTCCGTCTTCTTCACCACCCCGCATTTCGACGGCCATCCATCGATCCTCGTGCGCCTCGGCCGTATTGCCCGGTCCGAGCTCGACGAGGTGATCGTCGAGGCATGGCTCTCGCGCGCGCCGAAACAGCTTGCTCGGCAGTACGCCAGCACCCGACTGACCCCTCCTGGAGGCTGATCCCACCATCTATCGTGACGCGAGCCCTGAGAAGGTCGGCCGACCTCAAGCTCGTCCTTGTTCGAGCGTGGCGCCGACGATGTGCAGATATCGCCCGGCTTTTCTGTAGCGTATTGTCTGCTTTCGTGAAAGAGGGCGATCCGAGAGACGACGCCGCAACAGGCCCCACAACCCTGCCGCGCGATGTGCAGACACGCTGGGACACGCTCGCGGACACGGTAAGACAGATGGCATCGGCGACCGACGACGCCGAGGGCTTCCAAGGCGCGTGGAACGCGATGAGACTGGTAGGACGCAACATCGACCACCAGCAGATCCTCAATGCCATGCACGTACCCGAGGACGCCGGCGAGCACGAGGAGGCGCTGGAAGGGATGCTCGCTCGCATCCCCGATGGCTGGGGACGCTGGATCTCCTGTAGCCGCGGCTGGTATCCCCTGCTCGTTGAGCTCGACGAGAAGCTGAGCACACTGCTGCCCAACTACATAATTCACCAAGTGAAGGAGAAGTTCGGTGGCCTTCGCTACTACTGGGAGCCCGGGGAGGAGATCCACGACCCCAATGACCCCGAACCGCCGATACCCGGCCGAGGGTGCAGCGACGCTGAGACGGCGAAATGGGAACGAGCGCACGAGGCCTGGTGCGAGCGCCTGGACAGCTACCGACAGACGCCCGAGGGACAGACGCGCCTGGCCGACCTGGAGCGGCGCGTGGAGCTGGCGGGTCAGCTCGTTGACAGCGCCGAGAAGCGCGCGGGCGTCACCTGCGAGGTCTGCGGTGCGGCAGGTCAGCCGCACCGCACACCCGCACGCCGGTACAAGACGCTCTGCCCGGCCTGCGCCGAGCGGGAAGGCTACGTGCCCAGCACAGAATCAGACTCGTAGTAAGGCAAGCGGCTCGCTCTCAACGCGCCTGATGAACGGGGCCTTGGCCTCTGTGTAGGCCTCGCGATCCTCGGGGTGGCGCGCGGCGAGGGCGCGCTTCAGCGCCGCATACTCATCTGCCAGCGCTGGATCTGCGCGCAGCCGGTCACGGAAGCGCAGGCGACGCTCGAGCTCCGCGCAGTCATCCACCAGATGGAGGTGGTGGGTGCGATGCGAAGCCGTGGGATAGCACAGAAAGCGCCGGTGGGCGAAGGTCGCATTGAATACCCGTGCATACTGGTAGCCGTTGTAGATGAGAGCAGCGATTGGTGCCGCCAAGTCGTCCACGAGCGCGACGATGTCGATGATCGGCTTGGCGAGGAGCCCGGGGACAGCAGTGGAGCCGATGTGATGAATCTCCAGGGCATCGAGCAGCGGCTCGAGCCGTTCGCGCTCGGTCTCGTAGAGAGCCGGCCATGCGGAGTCATACGCGACGAGCTCGACACGCCCATCGCGAACTCCCGTGGGCGTGAGGTCTCTTTCAGCGGCTGCTCGGCGGTCATCTCCCTGCATCGGCGCGTAGTCTTTCAGAGGATCATGGCCTACGACGAGGATCTCGCCAACCGGATCCGCGAGTTGATTTCAGCGGAGCCCGACCTCACCGAGAAGCGCATGTTCGGCGGGCTGGCCTTCCTGATCGGCGGCCACATGTCCGTCAGCGTCAGCGGGCGGGGCGGCCTGATGCTGCGCTGCGACCCGGCCGAAGGAGAGGCACTGCGGGGCAAGCCGCACGCCGGCCCGTTCGAGATGCGCGGTCGCGTCATGGATGGATGGCTGCGGGTTGACCCCGAGGGCCTGCTTACCAAGCGACAGCTCGAGCGCTGGGTCGCTCGCGGGGTCACCTACGCGCAATCGCTGCCGCCGAAGAGATAATCACTGGGCTGCCTTACACGCGGCCAGCGCGTGTTCCTTCACCGCCCCCGCGGGGATCGGCGAGGCGTTGATGACTTCCTCACACACTTCTTTCGCGGCCGCGCGGGCGCCCGCGAGGTCGCCGTCGGCGGCTTTGTTGCAGATCGCTTCGACCTTCGCCTTCGTGCTCGCCCCCAGCGTCGGCGCCTCTTTGATCACCGACTTGCACTCGGCCACGGCATCCGCCACGGCCGCCGAGCTCGCCGGGTTGGGGATCGTGCTCGTGGTGCTCGACGTAGTCCCGGTGGACGGCGGACTCGAGCTCGTCGTCGCGCCCGTCGCGGCGGTCGAACCACTCTGGCTGCTTGTCGAGGAGCTGCTGCTCCCGCACCCGGCGATGAACACGCTCCCGATGATGGCCACAACCACAAGCCACTTGGACAACTGCCTCGACATCTCTGTCCCCCTTGATCGATCAGATAAGGACGCCTGCCCGGCAGCTTCTCAGCCCTCGGCCGGCGCGCGTACCGACAACGCTACACCCGCGCGCGGACCCCGGCCGGCCCTCACTCCGTCGGCGAGGCTCCGCGCTCCCCCATGACACGAGCGGTCCGTCCGCCGAATGCGCTCAACAACATGCCGGCGGGCCTCGGCCGCTCCCAGGCGGCATTCCTACCGCGCGTCGAGCACGCGCTCGCGCTGGTGTCGACGCCACGTGCGGCGTCCGGCGACGGTCGCGAAGATCACAAGCGCCAACGGCACGAGCACCGCGGCGGCGATCAACAGGACCGCGAGCGTCACGACGAGCACCCTGCCCGCGTCGTGCAGCCCTCGGCTGAGGGTCAGCCCTTCGCTGCCCACACTCCTATCGCCGATCACGGTCACTTCGACTTCGCTCGTGCTCGCCTTCTGCGAGACCGCCCGGAGCGCCGTATGGGCTTGGGCGATCGCGTCGCGGTTCTGCGCGAGTCGTTCGCGCAGGCTGTCGATCTCGCCTTCGGTGCTCGCCTTCGCCAGGGCGCGCAGCAGCGCCTGCCGTTCGGCGTTCGCGTCGCTCAGCCGCTGCCGGGCCGCGTCGTAGGTGTTGGTGATGTCCTGCAGCGTTTGGCTCTCCGCGCGCACGGGCGCGAGCGCTCCCAGGGAGGCGAGCGCGGCACTCAGCTTTGCGCTCGGCAGGATCAGCGTCAGGTTGGCTTCGCCCGCACCTTCACCCTGGTCGACGTGGGAGCTCTGCACGAAGCCACCCTCGCTCACCACCAGGCGAGACACGCGGTCGGCGGTCGCCTGCACTTCGCCAGGCGTCGCCGCCAGCCTGATCGAGGCGCCGAGTTGCTGCACGCGTCCGGGCGCCGCGGCCGGAGCACCGGATGCCGGCCCGAAGTCTTCTGGTGCCAGGGCTCTGCCCGCGTTCGCTGCCGCCGCCGGGGCGCTTGCAACTGCGCCAGACGCCCGGCCGGCGTTATCCGTACGAGCAGCTGTCGACGGCGACTTCTCGAAGCTCTCGACCGCATGACCGGCCGGTCGCCAGGGTGCCGCGATCAGCACTGCAGCGATCACTGCGCACGCCACCGAGACGCCAGCAAGCGCGGGGCGACTGGGCCGGGGCGGCCAACCCCAGCGGCGTCGCGTCTGTTTGGGCGTGGAGCCATTGGGTGCGGAACGCTTCGTTGCCGAACGCGCGCTCCGTTCGGCGATCCGTTCGCCCAGTCCACGCTCGAACTCGGGACTCATCGGCGGCACGAGTGCCCTCACGTCCTCGCGCAACTCGCGCCAGGAGTCCGCATGTGGACCCTCGGCGGACCCGTCCAGCGCGGCCTGGAGCTCGGTCAGCCAGGCCTCGTTGGGACGCTCGGCGCCGCCGCCCGGAAAGGGAATGACCCTCATGCGATCTGCTCCTCTCGTTCCAGCCCATCGCACTGCTCGCGCAGGCGCGTCAGTGCCCGGTGCAGTCGTGAGCCGGCGTTTGACTCGCTCACGTCGAGCGCCTTCGCGAGCTCGCCGTTGGAGAGCTGGCCGTGGAACTTGAGCAGCACCACCTCGCGCTCTCTCAGCGGCAGTGCCCCGAGCGCGTCGCGGACCGTCGCGCGTCGCGCGAGCTGCTCAAACGCCTCGTCGAGGCCCCGATCGCCGGGCAGCTCCTCGGGCAGCTCGCTCTGCGGCTGGCGTTGACGGCGTCGCAGCTCGTCGAGCGCCGCGTTGCGCGCAATTGCGAACAGCCACGCTCTCGGCGTTCCGCGGCCATGATCCAGGCGTGCCCGGGCCCGGTAGAGCCGCTCGAACGCGAGCGCGGTCACATCCTCGGCCGCGGCTCTACTGCCGAGCAGGGAGACGGCGTACCCGTGCACGTCAGTGGCGCTTTCGCGGAATAGCTCGTCGAAGGCCTTGTCGTCGAGTTGGGCTCGTGCGGGCGCCGTGACTGCCCGCGGCACGGTGTTCTCAGCGGAGGGCACTTTTGCGCTCATACACCTATCTACGCTTTGGGTCCGGGTTCATCACAGATCTTCCGGTAGTCGACGCGATCGGGGTGCTGGGATACTCGCTGCGATGTGCAGGCTGGTGACGCTGCTAGCAGAAGTAGCACACGACAAACAGGGGGCAACGATGGCTTCTATTCGCAAGGAAATCCTGATCGACGCGAGCCCCGAGGATGTGTGGGCGGCCGTTCGCGATTGGGGGGCGCTGCACGAGCGTCTGGTGCCGGGCTTTGCGGTCGACACGCGCTTGGACGGAGATGACCGAATTGTCACCTTCGCCAACGGCACGGTTCTCCGTGAGATCCTCGTCGACCTCGATGACGAGGCTTGCCGCCTTGTCTGGTCGGTGGTCGATGGCCCGTACACCCACCACAACGCATCGGCGCAGGTTTTCGGAGACGGGGAGCACGGCGCCAGGTTTGTCTGGACCGCCGACCTCTTGCCGAATAAGCTCGCGGCCGGCACCGGCCAGGCGATGGAGCAGGGGACGAACGTCGTCAAGCAGACGTTGGAGGCCCGGACGGTGACGAGCTAGCTGCGGAAAGCGTTGGTGCGCTGCGGGCTAGGTTTCACCGACGTAGGAAGGCCTGTCGCTGCCAAGCTCGGTGGTTGAGCTCCACTCGGGCAACAGATCACCGACGCGACCCGGCGGACCAACGACGTGCACCGGCCGTGCCGCGCCGGTCAACATCACCATGTACCCCTGCGAGCGCGCCTCGCGCTGCGCTTGGCGTTCAACCGTTCCCGCACCGGTCAGCCAGCGCGCGGTCTGCGCAAGCGACAGCCGGACCGACCGCGGGGGCTCGCCGCGCTGCACGGCGGCCACCGCGAGCAGCGCCGCGGCCGCGGCGAGGTAGCCGGTGGCGTGATCGAGTGCCTGCGCCGGCAGTGCGCCGGGCTTCCCATCGGCGCCCTCGGCAACCGCGATGCCGGTGGGGCACTGCACGAGCGAGTCAAAGCCACGTCGCCCAGCCCACGGCCCGGTCGCACCCCACGCCGACAGCGTCATCACCGACAGGTGTGGATGCCGTTCGAGCAGCGCATTCGGAGCCAAGCCGAAGTGGGCGAGCGCGCCCGGCCGGTAGCCCTGCACGAGCACGTCGCTGACGGCCAGCAGCTCCTCCAACCGCGCCCTCCCGGCAGGCTCGGAGAAGTCCAGCAGCGCGCTGCGCTTGCCCGGTAAAGTGTCGAGTGCCTGCGCGGGAATCTCGGGCAGGTGCGGACTGTCCAGTCGCAACACCTCCGCACCCCAGGCCGCGAGGGTTCGTGTGGCCACAGGTCCGGCGATCACCCGCGTGAGATCCAGCACACGCAGACCCGCGGCCACACGACCGGCGCCGATGTTCCTGCCTGGACCGCTGCCGGCGACATGATCGAGTAAAGGCAGCATCGCTACGGCCTGGCCCTGCGGGTGCAGCCGCCAATCCTGTGCGCGACGGACCGCGTAGCCGACGCCGCCGGCCGCCGCGAGGGCGTCCTCCAACTCCTCGCCGCGCCAACTTTCGATCGCTGCCGCAACAGCCTCGGGCCGGTCCTCGCACGCGAGCACGCTCAACGCCCGCTCCCGGTGCCAGGCGTAGTTGGCGTGCAGACGCAGCCAGCCGTCAGCCGTGCGCCAGAACCGCGACAGCGGAGCGAACGGATCATCAGGCTCCCCATCGCCCTCCATGCGCGCATACCGCTCACTGCGCGCGGCCACCGCCACGTGCTCCGCGTCGATGAGGATCGGCCGCGGCGGTGGACCTGCATGCCTGGACGCATCGAGCACCGACGCGGCGAGCGTCGACGCCGCAGCCGCGGCGAGCATCGCCGGCAGCACCGGCAAGGTCGACGGCAACAGGCCCGCGCCATCTCCCGTCGTCTCGACGAGGCCGAGCAGATTCATTTCGCCGCCGAGCGCCGACCACGCCTCGCGCAGCAGCCTGCCGGTCACGTCTTCCTGCGTTGCCGTCACGACCTGACTACGTCCTCGCCAGATGCATGACAGCCATCCAACCACCGTACTGGTCAGGTGGGCACCGGGACTCCCTGCTTCAACGTCATCGCCGACACCCAGCACTGAGCGCGGCGGGAGCTCTCTGGATCACTCCGGGTCGGCCACGCTCTCCGCCGGCGCGGCTCTCCGCTCCCGCATCACCCTCGCCGTCCTCCCACCGATCGCGCTCAACAGCATCCCGGCGATTGCGGTGATCACGATCAGAAACGGCGGGAAGCTGCCGAGCGAGACTTTCGCATGGGTGCCGGCGAGCGCATGCACGAGCAGCAACGCAACCCCGTAGATCGCGCCCGCCACCAGCCCGCGGTCGGCCGCGCCCCAGCCGTCCTCGTGCTCGAAACCGCCGACGATCGTCGCGAGCGCGATCACCGCGCTGTACGCCCAGTACCCACCGCTCGAGACCCCGATCAGGACACCGGCGATCGCGCCGGCGATCGCCGGCACCACGCCGCCGAGCGCAATCTGCGCGGGGCGCTCGCGGTCCCGAAACAACATTGGGTCATACATTTGGCTCCTCCCCCGGTTGTCCCCGAGGTCTTCTGTTTCCCCTGCGCCAACCATATCGGGTGTCGGAGGCGTCGGAGCGGGATTGCTACCGCGCGTAGAGCCGCCACATCACGTGGGTCTCATGTCCTTCAGGTCGGGCCGCTTTTGCTCAGGCGGACGGAAGGGCGGCGGCAAGAGTGCGGGCGATCGCGTCGATCGTGGGAGGCTGCAATGGCCCCTGCTTGTTGATTCGCTTGGCGAGCGCTCTGCGGTGAATCAGGAGGTGCCCGCGCATCTTGGGCGTGCCGAGCAACGGTAGGTCGGCGGTCGTGAAGCACAGCACGCCCTGCACCCACACGTCCGGGTGACCGCTTGCCGTGAGCGCGCTGCGCACGGCATGCACCTGCCGGTCGAGACCGTCGATCAACTTGGTGCGATCGCGCCCGGACACACGCAGCTTGGGCTTCCCGAATAGAGACCTCTGGACACGGACCTTGCCTTTGATCGCCTTTGCATCGATCACAAATACGCCTGTTGGAGCGATCGCGAGATGGTCGATGTCGCCGCGCCCGCCGGGCATCCGACGGTTGTGCAGGATGATCGCCGACCCACGCGCCGTGTGTTTCTCGAGGTACGCGGCGACCGCCTTCTCTCCGATATCACCCTGATGGAAGGCCGACTCGTGTTGCGGTGTGCCGCGAAGCGCGAGTAGCAGGCCCCCTATCCACGGATGGGTCTTGCGGGTACGAGCTTCGCGGTTGCGCTTGCGCCGCTGATACTCGCGAGCAATGCTGGCGCCTGCCTGCCCGCGATCAAGCGCAGACTGTGTGCTTTCCGCGGCACCGACTTGAGCCTTCGGCTCCGCGCTCGACTCCACGCAAGCCGCGCATGTCATCGTCCGTGTCGTGGCGTCCCATCCGGCCCGCGACCCGGCTGGCAGAGCAGTACCGCACACCACGCACACGGCGGGCCAACGCAGCTTCAAGATCCGAGACGCCATAGAACCAAAGCTCGTCATTCAAGCGTCCCGTCTTGAGCAAAGTTACTGCCCTTCTGCTCATGAGTCTTCCTCGTCTTGCTCCTCTGATCAGGAATGTCCAGGGACATCCTGCCCTCCGTCTTTCACCGAGTCGATTGACGCCCACGGCCTCGTGGCCACTCCTATCCCCTGCTCCCTTCTCCGACGACGCCCGGCAAACGGGACATACACATATGAACGAGGTTGTCGGCAGCGCGGCAGAGTTTGTGACGCGCTTCGAGAGTGATCTAAAGATCCGCGGGTGCTGAGCCTTCCGTCAAGCGCTCGGCACTTCGGCCAAGTCACCCTCGTCCAGCCCGACGCGGGCGTGCAGCCGCTTGAGCCACCGCGGCGCCCACCAGTTCCACTTGCCCATGAGCGCCATCAATGAGGGCACGAGCAGAGCTCGAATGATGCTCGCGTCGACCGCGACGGCGAGCGCGGCGCCGAGGCCGAGTTGTTTGGTTAGGAAAAGGTCGGAACTCGCCAGCGCACCGATCGCCACGCAGAACAGCAACGCGGCGGCAGTGATGATCCGGCCGGTGCGCTCGATGCCGAGCGCGATCGCCTCGCGGTCGGGCAGACCGTGGTCGTGCGCCTCCTTGATGCGGGCGATCACAAACACCTCATAGTCAGTGGCCAGCGCAAAAGCGACCACGAGCATCAGCACGAGGCTCGACTCTTCCAGGCCGCCGAGCGGCGTGAAGGAGAGCGGACCGGATAAGTGGCCGTCCTGGAAGATCAGCACTTGCAGTCCGACGGCGACGCTCACGCTGAGCATATTCATCACAAGCGCCTTGATCGGGATCGTCACCGAGCCCGTCATCAGGAACAGGAAGCCCGCGGTGAGCGTCAGCAGGATCGCAAGCGCCAGCGGGATGTGCGCGGCGATCGCCGCCTTCTGGTCGACGAAGAACGCGCTCGCGCCACCGACCAACGCGTTTGGAGTCCCACCCTCCCGTGCGAGCGCGCGCAACCTGCCAAGCAGCTGCTGCTGGACGTTTGAGTACGGGGAGCCGTGGGGCAGCAGCGTGATCACCCACGTGCTGCGACCGAGGTAGACCGGGGCCGCGACGCTCGCCAGCCGCTCCGCGGTACCGGCCGCGGCGGCGGCGAGGCGCTCCACCGAGGAGCGCGATCCCCGCAGCACGATTTCGGTTGCTTCGCCAGCGTCGGCGGGGAAGTTCTTCGCAAACGCAGTTTCGAGGAGCCGGCTTTCCGCGCTCGCGGGCAGCAGGTTCGCTCCGGGCGAGGTGAACTGCAGGCGCAGCGCCGGGATCGCCGCGGCGAGCAGGACCACCGCGCTGAGGAGCGCTACGGGAGCGGGCCGACGCACCACGCCGTGCGCGAGCCGCCACCAGCCGCCGTCCGTGGCTGCCCGCGCCGTGCGCGCCGCGCGCCGCTGCAGCCATGCCGGGGAGAGCGCATTGACACGCGGCCCGAGCACGATCAGCACGGCGGGCAGCACGAGCAGCGACACCGCGCCGCCGCACAGCACAACGACCGCTCCGCCGATCCCCATCGAGGAGAGAAAGCGGATCGGGAACACGAGCAGGCTCATCATCGCCGCCGCGACCGTCAGGCAGCTGAACAGCACCGTGCGGCCGACCGTCCGCAGCATGCGCTCAATCGCCTCGTGAACGTCGGCGCCGCCCGCGAGCTCCTCGCGGTAGCGGTAGAGCACGAACAGGCTGTAGTCGATCCCGAGACCGAGACCCATGCCGCTGACGAGGTTCAGCGCGAAGACAGAAATCGGCGTGAACTGGTCGATCACTCGCAGCGCGAGGAACGCGAGCACGATCGCAAACCCGCCGACCAGCAACGGCAACAGCGCCGCGACCAGACCCCGGAAGAACCAAAACGACAGCAACAGCAACAACGGGAACGCGAGCAGCTCCGCGCGCCCAAGGTCACTGGTCGTGCGTTCGTTGAGTTCCTGGCTGGTGAGCGCGTAGCCACCGAAGCGCACGCCCACCCCCGCGAGCTTCGCGCTCAACGGGGGCTCCGAGAGCGCGATGCGCACACGCGCGATCGCTGAGGTCGCGTCGGTCGCGGTGGCATACGCCGCGAGCACAACCGTTTCGCGACCGTCGCGCGAGAGCAACGCACGCGAGCGGGTTGCGGAATAGTCCAGGACACGCTGGAACCCATGCTGGCCTGCGAGCAGCGGCGCGAGCGTTCCAAGCGCATCCTGAGCCACCGCACCGGTCTTCAACTCGCGCCGGCTCCGCAGCAGCACGGCCATGTTGTAGTACGGGATCTGCCCGGTCGCGGCCTGAATCGCGGCGTTCGTGCGTTCGTACTGCGAGGCGGGATCCTCGAAGTCCTGCGCCGAGCTGCCGAGCATCCCCGTCACCGGCAGGCCGAAAACAGCCGCGATCACGAACAGCACACCGGCCGCCGCCAGCACGCGCCGCGGGCTGTTTGTGGCGAGCGTTGTGAGCCATTTAATCATGGCACCGGCAGGTTGGCGAGGATTTGAAATATGAGGGGCAGTTTCGGCTCGCGCCAGCGCCCGCGCAATCGGGAATGTCCCTAACCCGTCCCCAGCGCGCTTGACCCGTGTGCCTACTCATCGATCAACCGCCGGTGAACCGCCCAGCGGCTCAGCTCGTGGCGGCTGGAGAGCTGCAGCTTGCGCAGAACGGCGGAAACGTGAGCCTCGACAGTCTTCGCTGAGATGCCGAGCTGGGCGGCGATCTCCTTGTACATGTATCCGCGCGCGATGTGTTGGAGCACCTCGCGCTCGCGCGGCGTCAGCAGGTCGAGCTCCGGGTCCACCTGCGCGGCCGGGATCTCACCAGCGAAGGCGTCGAGCACAAAGCCAGCCAAGCGAGGCGAGAAAACAGCGTCACCCTCGCGTACGCGGCGCACGGCGTCGGTGAGCTGGGGACCGGAGATCGTCTTGGTCACGTAGCCGCGGGCGCCCGCGCGGATCAGCGCGATCACGTCCTCGGCCGCGTCGCTGACCGAGAGGGCGAGAAAGCGAACGGCCGGCCGGCTTGCGGCGACGCGCCGGATCACCTCCGCCCCGCCGCCCCCGGGCATGTGGACATCGAGCAAGACGACGTCAGGCTCAAGCTCCTCGATCACCTGCACGGCGCCCTCCACGTCGCCGCTGTCACCAATAACCTCGACCCGCGGGCCGAGACTCGCGCGCACGCCGGCGCGGAAGAGGTCGTGATCATCGACGATCACGACCCGGGGTGCCGATCCGTCGCTCACGGTCTCTCTCCACGATCAATCGTGATCTCGACCTCTGTGCCTCCATCCGGCAAGGCGTGCACCGACGCCCTGCCGCCCGCGCGCTGCATCCGCCCGACGATCGACTCTCGCACGCCACGTCTCGCCTGCGGCACGGCCGTGGGGTCGAAGCCGGCACCGCGATCGCGGACGAAGACCTGGATGCGCTCGTCGGCAACCTCGGCGTAGACGGAGACCGGCGCCTCGCCGGCGAACTTCGCGGCGTTGAGCATCGCCTCGCGGGCAGCCGCAACCACGGCGCCACCATGCTCGTCGAGCGCGCAGTCGCCGACGGCCACGACCTCGACCGAGCCGCCCACCGCCACCTCCACCTCGGCCGCCGCCGCGTCCAGGGCGGCGGCGAGCGTGTCGCCGGGCTCGCGCGAGTCCCCGCCGACCAGCCAGCCGCGCAGCTCGCGCTCCTGCTGACGAGCCAGCGCCGCCACCTCCTTCGGGTCCTCCGCGCTTCGTTGGATAAGCGCGAGCGTCTGCAACACCGAGTCGTGCAGGTGCGCCCCCACGTCGGCGCGCTCTTGTGAGCGGATGCGCTCGGTGCGCTCGGCCGCGAGGCTGCGCGCGAGGCGGCGCCAGGAGGGGGCAAAGATCAAGGCGACGGCGATCAGCACCGCAAGGCCCGCGAGCACCGTTTCGCCAGCCGGCCGCGTCGCCCCGCTCGCCCACAGGAAGGCAAGTCCGCCGGCGAGCACGAGTGCCACGCCGAGCCCGCCGCGGCTCACCTCAGGCCGCCCGAGCGCACGCACCCGCTCGGGCGGCTCGCGCGGCGGGGAGGGCTCCGCCGGGCGATGGGCGGCCCATCCGCGACGCCGCCGCGGCGCGAGGATGGGCGCGCGCCAGATCAGGAGCGCTCCCAGAACGGCGACAGTGGCCGGCCAGACGATCGCGTCTCCCGGCCAGGGCCCCGCCGCGCGCACAAACAGCAGGCCGCTGCCGACCAGCAGGCCCGTGCCGATCGCGATCCTAAGGGAGCCGCGCTGCTGGTTCGCGGAGTGGGACATCGCCGCTCATGATCTCAGCCACCGCCGCGACCTCGGCCGGCTAGGCCGCTGGCGAGCAGGATCGCCCCGAACGCCCCGACGAGCACGGGCGCCATGTACGCGAAACGGAGGTCGATGGTGCCGTCCGCGTCGAGCACGAGCAGCACGCCCAGCGCGAGGACGGCGATGCCCGTCAGCAGGACCGTGACGTTCGGCGGACGCGTCATCGTCCCACCCCCGCCGAGGGAAAGCAGGCTTCGTTGGAGCCGTACGCGAGGGGGTGGAAGTGGCTGCCGAACTCGCCGCCCCAACCGCCCCAGTCGTTCCAGCCGTGTTCGACGGGATGGTCGGCCACGAGCAGCGCGCCGAGCCCAACGTTCCCGTCCAGCACCAGACGCGGCGTCCGGGGCGGTGGCGAGGGACTTTCGGTCCAGTCCACGTCGAGGCCCCCAGACCTTCGTTCGAGCGCTCCGACATAGCCTCCGCCGATACGCGCACTGGTCGCGACGCAAACGCCGCGGGGTACGAGGACGACGAGCTCCCCCACACCCAGCCGAACGTGTAGCCGGGTGCTCCCCGGTGGAAACGCGATGTCACGCAAGTCGACTTCGAGCCGGCCAGCGCCGAGTTGGTAGCCGTCACGCAGTGCACTCAGGGCCTGCGGACGATAAGTGCGTTCGCCCATGCCGCCGTGCAGGTCAACGTGTGCGGCGGCGATCACCGCCACCGACAGGGCAAACGCGACGGCCGGCAGCACCAGCCAGCGAGCCCCGCCCATGAACGCGGTGACGATCAGTGCAGTGCCGATTGCGACCACCGCCCAGGCGGCGAGCCGCCCGTCGATACCCGCAAGCCACGCGCCTGTCACCGCAAGCAGGACAGCCCAGGCGACGACGGCGGTTCCGAACGCGAGACAGCGGAATAGTCGTCGATCGGCACTCACGTGCCCCGGCTCCCCAATGGGCCTGCGCAACCGCAACCAAACCAGCGCGGCGATGCACCCCACAAGCGCCACCGACCCTACGCCTACCCCAAATCCCCACGCGCCGCGGTGTCCCTCATGGCCGGCCGCGTGGAGCGCTACCCCCGCCGCCACGAGCACCACAACGACGCCGAGGACGATCCGCCAGGATGAGCGGCGAAGGTAGATCGGCGCCCGGTTCGCCCCCTCCTCCGGCACCAGCAGCAGGATCGCCAGATACAGCGCGATCCCGACCCCCGAGAAGATCGCAAGCCCGACGAACGCGATGCGAAACAGGATCGGGTCGACGTCGAAATGAGCTCCCAGGCCGCTGCACACGCCGCCGATCAGGCGTCCGCGCCGTGAGCGGACGAGGCGGGGGCGCCGCTCGCGCCCGCTCTCAGGAGTAGACATCGGTTGCGCCGCCGGCGATTGCATGATCGGTACTTGTTCTTGTTCTGAGCATGGGGACAGTGTCGAGGCGTGGCGCCGGCCGCGCAATCGGGAATGTCCCTAACTTGTCCCCAGTAGTCCGTTGAGGAGACAAGACACTGCGGATCGAGACGCCGTGCACGAGACGGCGGCAAAGGAGCTTGGGGCTAGGCGCGCACTATGCGGACACGCCTCCCAAAGAGCAGTCCTGCCTACCTCCCGGAGTCTGATCCAGGATGGGGCACTGTTGCAAGCACAGTCGCAGCCGGGAAGACGGTTCTTTGCTACAACTAAAGGCTGCGACGCGGGGTGGAGCAGTCTGGTAGCTCGTCGGGCTCATAACCCGAAGGTCGCGGGTTCGAATCCCGCCCCCGCTATGCAAGAAAGCCCTCCAAACGGAGGGTTTTTTTGTGGGCGCATAGACCTCGCCAGGCAGAGCCGGGTGCAAACGGGGTGCAATTTGGGACGGCCGGCGGGATGAGGTACGTCGATAATTCTGCTCGCCGACAGGCTTGCTACTGCGCCAGTTCGACCGCAACGCCAGCCTGCCCGATGGACATGAGGGATAGCACCCATGATGAGTCGCCTCGGCGATACCGGCTGTCAAAGTAGCCAAGCTCTGCAGTTAGCGCCGCTAGTGCAGAGTTCGTAGTGCAGGGCTTTCGAATCTCGGCCGACGAGAGGAACCCCAAGCGGCTGTGGTTAGGGCACTGAGATTCGCTTGCGTGCGGGGCACCCAGCTCGGCTTAGGGGATGCCATGGCGCTCGGACTTACCACCTCGCTTTCCCCAGAGACCGATGGTCTCTATGAAGATGAACCAAAGACACCGAAGGCGGTCGAGCGCCGTGAGTAAGCGGTCCTACGGCAGCGGAAGCCTCTTCGTCTACAAGAGCAAGAATGGCAACGAGTCGTGGTATGGCTCATGGCGCGTGGGATCGAGTCGAGTCCAGCGCAAGATTCAGGTGTCGTTCCAGCCTGACCCGGCGGTGTTGGATCATCTTGCGGCACCGATCCAGCCCGGCCCGGCGATGGTGGAGCGCCGATCCCACCTCGAAGCGTCGCTGGTGATTTCGGTAGAGGAGCTGTTCCCCCTATCTGCGACAGGAGTCGAAGATTTGCCCCAGTCCGCGCTGGCCCCGGCGGATTTCGAGCAGACGCTAGAGACGCACGACAGTCCCGATATCTCTCTGCGCGATTGGCTGGAGACGTTTGCTTCACTAGTCCGAAATCGTGTGTTCATCGCCGCAATGAGAACGCTGGTGATGGTGGTCACCCTTGTAAACGCAGAGGCCGATATCGAATCGCCAGGTCACATCCTGCTCATTATCTTGGTGTTGCTGGCTATGGCTGACCTTTGCTGCACGCGGAACGAGAAGCCCGAGTAGGGCGTGGCGAACGCCGTGTCGAGGTCGGCGAGCAGCTCGTCGAGGGAGCCGGTTGACCGAGTCGATCAGACCAGGATCGAGTCCGCGATGGAGGAGCTGCGCGTCCAGTCTGTCACTGCACCGGATGTCATTCCGTCCCCTTCAGAAGCTCCTCGATGGCCGTGTCGAACGATGTCGGATCACTCGGCGAGAATCCGCTCATCGTGTCCCCGCTCGCGCCGATCAGAAACGATGGGGTTCCGGCAAGTCCAGCGTTCTCCGCCGCCCGTGCGTCGCCGGTGATCTCGTTGGCGAGCCCTGGGTCGCGTCGGTCGCTGGCCCAGCGCGCGAGGTCGAGGCCCGTGACCTGGTTCGCTATGCCCTGGAGGTATGCGTCGGTGACGTAGCCCGAGTTCTCCTCTCCCTGCTCCGCGTAGAAGGTCTCGATGAAGTGCCAGGCCAGCTCCTGCCTGCCCGCCGCCAGCGCCGCTACCTGCTGGGCTACGAACACCTCCGGGTCGCGCGTCGCCGCCTGCAGAGCGTGGGACTCGATTCGCAACTTACCGGCTCCTACCCATCGCTCGATGATCGACGGCAGCACCTCGAGCGAGAAATCCCGACAGTAAGGGCATTGCAGGTCAGCGAAGTACGCAAGCGTCACCGGAGCCGCCGATTGGCCCAGTGCGTTTGTGCTCTGCGGGATGCCCACGAGCAGGGCTGTGATCTCATTGTTGTCGTTCATTGAGCTCATTCGGCGGAACCTAGCATCGCGTGGTGTTCCCGGTGGCGCGCCCGTCCAGGCGCTCTCTGCTTTAAAACGGTGTGATGCACATGACGGCGAGCGTCCTTCCGGACGACCTGCAGGTTCCCGAGGAGCTGAGTCGTCGCAAGGTGCGCAAGCAGCTGCTGTTCTTGACGGGGGTCGTCCTCGTCGTCGTGGCGGTCGTAACGCTGCTCCCGGGGCTCGACGGGTTGCGCGCGCGGCTCTCGCACGCCAACCCCGCGTGGCTCGTACTTGGCGCGGGGCTGAAGGTGCTCTCCGGCCTGGGGTATGTGGCGATCTTTCGGATGGTGTTCTGCAGGCGCATGAGCTGGCGCGTCAGCTACCAGATCGGGATGTCTGAGATGGGCGCGAACGCGCTCCTGCCGACCGGCGGAGCCGGTGGCCTGGCGCTTGGGGCCTGGGCGCTCAAACGGGGCGGGATGCCGACAGCCGAGATCGCGCGGCGCACCGCCGCCTTCTTCATGCTGACCAGCGTCGCGAACGTGGCCGGCGTGGTCCTGATCGGGGTCGGTCTCGCCGTGCGGGTGCTGCCGGGGGAGACGAACCTGGCGCTGACGCTCCTGCCCGCCGCGATTGCCGCCGCCGCGATCGTTTGCTCGCTGCTGGCGGGGCGCTCCTCCGCGGGCTTGCACCGGCGACTGGATCGCAACGAAGCAAGCGGGGAGTCCTCGCGCCGCTCCACGCTGGCGCTGAAGACCCTGGTGGCCGTCGCCGACGGCGTCAACGAGGCGGTCGCGCTACTGCGCGAAGGCAACGCTTGGCTGATCGGCGGGATCCTCGCCTACCTCATCTTCGACGTCCTGATCCTGTGGGCGACGTTTCGCGCCTTCGGCGCCGCGCCGCAGCCGGCGATCCTGGGGATGGCCTACCTGATCGGCGAGCTCGGCGGACTGATCCCCGTTCCCGGGGGAATCGGCGGCGTCGACGCGGGCCTCGTGGGAACGTTCGTGCTTTACAACGTGCCGATCACCGCCGCAGCCTCCGCAGTGCTCGCGTATCGAGCGATCGCGCTATGGGTCCCCGCGATCCTCGGCTCCGCCGCCTTCGTCTCACTGCGCCGAACGCTGCGTCGCGAGTCCGCCGAGATCGCCGTCTGCGCCCCCCAAACAGAGATGGAGGTCATCGGGCTCGGACGCGTCGTGATCGAACCGGCATCGGCCACGCCGGCGAGCGCTTCGATGAGAACGGCCGGCTGAACGAGCCCAACCTCGAGCAGGAGGTTCGCGAGGTCGTAACCACACTGCTCAGCGACGCTCAGTCCGCAACGACCAGCCAGCCTGCCGCCAACGCGGTCACATCCTAAAAGAGAAACCACACCGCGCGTTCGCGCAGCAGACTGATAGACAGCCGGCTGATGGCTACATCGCGCGAGAAGCAGCTGACCCTGCTCGCAGCCGTGCTCGGTACGAGCGTGGTGTTCCTCGACGCGAGTGTCACCGGTGTCGCGTTGCCCGCGATTCGAGGCGACCTCGGTGGCGGTCTGGCGGGCCAGCAGTGGGTGACGAACGCGTACCTGCTGGCGCTCTCCTCGCTGTTGTTGATCGGCGGCTCGCTTGGAGATGTACTGGGTCAGAAGCGCGTCTTCTTGGTTGGCGTCGCCGGGTTCGGCCTCACCTCAGCTCTCTGCGCGGTCGCATCGTCGATCCCCGAGCTATGCGCGTTTCGCGCGATGCAGGGGGTCTGCGCGGCGCTCGTGACGCCGACCGCATTGGCGGTGATCATCCACGTGTTTCCCGAAGAGGAGCGGGCCAGAGCGATTGGGACGTGGACCGCCCTCAGCTCGGTCGTCGGTGTCATCGGCCCGTTCATCGGGGGAGTGTTGATCGCCGCCGGCTCGTGGCGCCTGATCTTTCTGCTCAATGCGCCGCTCGTACTCGTGACCGTGACGCTGATCGCTCGCGGTATACCTGCAAGCGCGAGCGCTGGCACCCGCGGGCGTCTGGACTTCCTCGGGGCCCTCTTGGCGGCGGTCGCGCTCTCGGGTTCGGTGTTCGCCGTGACCGAGGAGCCGGCGCGCGGATGGAGCACCCTGGTGATCGGCTCGCTCGCGGTAGGGATTCTGGGAGCCATCGCTTTCATCGCGCGCGAGGCGCGAGCGCCGGCACCGATGCTCCCGTTGAGCCTGTTCCGTGAGCGTAACTTCACGATCGGAAACCTCGCGACATTGACCGCCTACCTCGGGCTAGGTGGCGTGATCTTTCTGCTGCCTGTGTTTCTGCAGGAGGTCAGCGGCTACAGCCCCGTACAGGCGGGGCTCGCGCTGTTGCCGGTCACCACGCTGTTGATCGTGCTCTCCCGCCGCTTCGGCGCACTCGCCGATCGCATCGGGTCGCGGCTGCCGATCGGCCTCGGGGCGCTCGTTGCCGCAGGCGGCCTTTTGCTCCTGGCGCGTGTCGATCGGCGCGCCGATTACCTCAGCGAGGTCCTGCCGGCGCTGCTCGTGTTCGGGTTGGGACTCGCGATGCTGGTCGCGCCGTTGACCGCCACCGTCCTCGGGGCAGTAGAAGAGGATCACGCAGGCGTCGCCGCCGCGGTGAATACGACGCTCTCACGCGTCGCGCAGCTCTTCGCGGTCGCCGTGCTGGGAGCCGTGGTCTCGCTTGCGTTTGCCAGCCGCGTCGACGCGACGCTAGGACGGACCGCGCTTGCACCCGACAGCCGCGCGGCGATCAGCCGCGCCAAGCAAGCGCCGCTCGGGTCGCCCAGCCTAATTGGAGTGGCCCCCGGCGAGCGGGTCCTCCTACGAGCGACCTTCGAGGACGCATCCGTGCATGCCTTCCGTGTTGCGGACACGATCGCAGCCGTGCTCGTCGCCAGCGGAGGTCTGATCGCGCTCGCCGGGATCCGCAATCCCCGCCGCAGGGTGGCCGCCGAGCTGTGTCCAGCCGGGGCGCTCTGCGGAGCCAGCCAAGAACTCATCAGTACCGGCCCGGCGTGAATCTCGGACCGGGGCTTCGTCTGGCTACGCTTGTCCCTTCTATGGCCTTTCACGCTGATGATTCTCTGGCGGTTCCGGCTCGGGTGCTTTCGAGTACTCAGCTCGAGCTACTTGCCGAGCGCGGCGAGGAGCTCACGGCCGAGGTGGGCACGAAGCTGTATGAGATCGGTGACGAGACCTACCCGTTCATCGCGATCCTCGAGGGTGAGGTGGCGGTGCTGGATGGCGCCGGGCATGAGATCGTGCGTCACGGCACCTCGGGCTTCCTTGGCGAGGTCAACCTTCTCAGCGGGCAGTCGGTGTTCGTTACCGCGGTCGTCACGCAGCCGGTGCGCTACATCTCCCTTCCGCGTGAGGACCTGCGAGCGTTGCTGTTCGAGGATCCTTCGCTCTCGGATCTGATCCTTGGTGCCTTGGTGGAGCGCCGCGAGCTGCTTCAGCGCCGCCAAGGCATCGGGCCGGAGATCATCGGCGCGCGCGAGTCGCCCGACACGCGCCGGCTGCTCGAGTTCGCGCGAGCCCAGCGGCTTCCCCACACCTGGGTAGATCCCACCGAGGCGACTGACGGTGCCGGCTCGTCAGCAGAGCCCTCTGTGTCGGAGACGGCACTGGTGCGTCTGCCTGGCGGTGTGGAGCTTCTGAACCCGAGTAACGGAGAGCTCTCGCGGGCGCTCGGCATCGGCATGGAACTCGCGCCGCGCGAGGAGGTCGATCTTCTGATCATCGGCGGCGGCCCCGCGGGACTCGGCGCAGCCGTGTACGGCGCTTCAGAGGGATTGGACACGCTGATCGTGGAGAGCAGGAGCATCGGTGGTCAGGCGGGCACATCGCGCAGGATCGAGAACTACCTGGGCTTCCCCGCCGGGATCAGTGGCAACGAACTGCTCAGCCGCGCCGCCACTCAGGCGCGCAAGTTCGGCGCCCGCCTGGCCTCGCCCTACCGTGTCCAGGAACTCCAGCCCGGGATCGAGCGTCACCTCGTGAAGCTCGAGGACGGCAACGAGATCGCCGCACGCGCGGTGCTGCTCACCACGGGCGCCGAATACCGGCGTCTGCCCGTGGCGGGGCTCGAGGAGTACGAGGGGGTGAGCGTGTTCTATGCCGCCGGTCCGCCGGAGGGTCAGCTCTGCACCGCTCAGCGTGTAGCCGTCGTCGGCGGTGGCAACTCGGCGGCCCAGGCTGCCGTGTGGCTGGCGCGTGGGGGGGCGCTCGTCACGCTTCTGCACCGCCGCGGCGACCTACGGGAGACGATGTCGCAGTATCTGATCGACGAGCTCGACCGCTATGGGGTCGCGGTGCGCGATCGCTCTGAAATCGCCGGACTGCAAGGAGAGGACGGGCGCTTGGACTCAGTCACGCTCGCCGACGGCGAGCAGTTGCCATTCTCCTTCCTGTTCCTGTTCCTTGGCGCCACGCCTTGCACCGAGTGGCTCGGCGAGGTGCTTGTGCGTGACAGCGACGGTTTCATCCTGACCGGCGCGGACGCCGGCGCCGAGGGCCTGCTCGAGACGAGCGTGCCGGGCGTCTACGCGGCCGGCGACGTGCGCGCCGACTCGATCAAGCGCTGCGCGACAGCGGTCGGCGAGGGCGCTGCCGTGGTTCAGTTCGTACACAAGCGCCTCGCCCGTGCGGCCGCTGCACCGGGTGTCCAAGCATCGCAGGCAGGGTCGTCGTGAACGCGCGCCTCTGACCGTCTCAGGAGCCGGTCTCTGCTCGGCGTGCGTGCCACCAGGCGCTTCCTCGTGTGTGTATGAGAAACCCCTCGAGGCGGTGCTGCCTGCCCCACAGCTTCGCTTCGATGCTATCCAGTTGCCGGCGGCGCTCGTGTGTGAGCTTCAGTTGGCGTTCGACGTGCTCGAGCGCCTCGGCCGCGAGCTCTCCCTGCTCCTCTGGGTCCACGGTTTGCGCGAATCGCTGGCGCACGAGGTGGAGCGCGTCCTCGGCCTCGAGCATGCCGCGGGCGCTCTCCTCTGCCGGGCCGAGCACCTCCCTCAGCTGCGGGATCGTCTCCCCGAGGGCCGCGTCCGCTGCGCCTTCGGCCACAGGTGCCGTTTGGACGAGGTCAGGTTCTACCTTACGCGTTGGCATGGACGGGCCTCTGATCTGTTGCCTGTTGATCGCGCGAGAGGGTTGCGGAGGATTGCAGGCCTCGTTCGGGCTCGGCGTGCACGATCAGCACGGGGATCGGGCTGTGGTGTAACACGTAGTGGCTCACGCTGCCGAGCAGGACTGAGCGCACCGCGCCGCGCCCGCGGGAGCCCATGACAACGAGATCGTGAGCGCCGGTCTTGATCTGGTGGATCAGCGCGTGTCTCACCGGCTCGCTGCTCAGGACAGTGCTGAGCGACACTCGATCGGGGACCCGCTGGGTGGCCGTCCGGATGATCGTCTCGGTCTCGGCCTCGGCGTCGCGGCTGAGGTTCGCCACCACCTCACCGCTCACGCCGACGTAGGCGGCGCTGGGAGGCGTGGCGATGGCACTGAAGAGCGTCAATCGGCTGTGCTCTGACTCGGCGAGGTCGATCGCCTGTGTGAGCGCCTGATCTGAGTCCGGCGAGCCGTCGATCGGGACGAGGATGTTGTGGAACATGGTGTGCTCCTTTCTCACTGTGGAGCTTGTTGCGTCTTCCTTGATATTTATAACATAAAACTATATAGTTTGCAATATGACTAAGGCAAATATGTCCTCACAGGCAAAGCGGACAGAGCGAATCGATTACGTCGCCGAGCACCTGCTCCTGCGCGCCGCGCTGCTCGTGCGGCTGCTCGTCAAGCAGGTGCACAGCCGCGAGATCTCCCGTACCGAAATGGAGGTCTTGGGCATCCTCACCGAGGGGCCGCGAAGGATCACGGAGCTCACCGAGCTCGAGGGGATCGCGCAGCCCACGATGACGTTGCTCGTCAGGCGCCTACAGGAGAAGGGCTGGGTTCAGCGCGAAGGACTGCCGGACGACGGACGCGTGGTCATGATCAACATCACCGACGCGGGAAGCGCGGCACAACAGAAGCTCCGTGCGCAGTTCCTTGCAGCTATGCGAGGAGACCTGCAAGAGCTAACAGACCAACAGCTCGAGGAGCTCTCAGCCGCGACGGAGACCCTCAGCTCGTTCGTGGACGACCTACAGCAACGAGCCGGAAGTGTGCGATGACGACAGTCACAAACCTCAGCGACTTCCAGGCCCTCGACCCGTTCTTTCGCATCATCGAGGAGGCACTCGCCGGGCTCACCGACGGGGCGCACTTCTTCGACCTCCTAGCCGAGGACGTGGAGTTCGACTACATCATCACCGTGCCCGGCTATCCACGCCACGTCGTCGGCCGCGCCGCAGTCGCGGAGCTCTACCGCCCATACGGAGACGCACTCACGCTGAATCGGTGTTTCGACCTCGCCGTCCACCACGACCGAGAGACCGCGACAGTCGTGCTCGAGTACGCCTCCGAGGGCCAGGTCGTCGCAACCGGTGCCGCCTACGCCAACCGCTACATCTCGGTACTCACCATCACCGACCGGAAGGTCAGGAGATGGCGGGACTACCTCGACCCGATCGCGGTCTTCGACGCTCTCGGATGGCCGTAGAAACCGTCATCCGTCAGACTTCGTGGCATGAGCGATCCTGAACTGATCCTGGTGGCTGAAGTGCATGGGCGTGCTGCGCTCATAGCTGAGTTGCGCGCAGCACTGGGCGCATTGGCGGATGGCGCAAACGGCGAGCCGGGTTGCATCGGCTTTCGCGTTCTTTCAGGCGATGACCCGGGCGAGTTCGTGCTGCTCGCGTCGTGGACGAGCGAGGGAGCGCTACGCACGCACTACACCACGGCCCACTACCGACGCTACCGCGAGCAGATAGATCCGCTGCTGGCACGGCCGAGCGATGTGGTCGTCCATCACCTCGCCGCGACCGTCCACGCGCTCGATGCCCAACCCGCCCGACCCAGGGAAGCTCGGATGAAGACGGGAATTGCAGACATCTAAGCGGATCGGGTGTGTGCTTTCGGGCGGCGGCGCCCGTGGCGCGTATGAGGCGGGTGCGATCTCGGTCATCGCACCGGCGCTCGAGGCGCGCGGGGAGCGTCCGACGCTGATGCTCGGCACGAGTGTCGGAGCGATCAACGCGGCCTATATGGGAGCAAGCCGGCACTTGGGCGCCGATCAGCAGGCCGCCGGGTTGCTCGAACGCTGGCGGGAGGTTACGAAGGAGGGCGTGATCCGTCCGATCTTGCGCCACCAGCTGCCGTTGACGGCGTTGCGCTACATGGGTGGACTCCTATCGCTGCCTGGGGTTCGTGTGCCCAGCCTGCTCGATCCCTCGCCGCTTGCGCGCAGCCTCGAAAATTGGATGAGCTGGGATGATCTCCACCGCAACGTCGCAGACGGCCTCGTCCAAGCGGTTGCGGTCGTCGCGACCGCCGCGCGTGCCGGACGGACGGTCGTGTTCGTCGAGGCCCACAACGAGCTTGCGTTGCACAACTCGCACGTCGTTGACTACGTTCGGACCGTGCTCGCCGACGAACACATCCGCGCGTCGGCCGCGATTCCGGTCCTGTTCCCACCGGTACGGATCGAGGCTCCGGCCGAGGCTCGCGGCTGGTATGTGGACGGCGGCACACGACTGAACACGCCGATCAAGCCGGCCCTGGACCTCGGCGCCCACCGGCTGCTGGTCATCGGGACCGAAGCGATCGCCGAGCCTGCGTATGAGCCCGGGCGCCACGACTGCGAGCCCCCTGACTTCGCGGATGGCGCGCTGCACGCGCTGCAGGGAACACTCGTAGATCCGCTGGGCGAGGACATGCGCCTGCTCGGCAACATCAACGAGTTCTACGCAAATAGCCAGGACACGCCAGCCGCAACCCGCTACCGGCAGGCGCGCGGCAAGCCGCCCTACCGCCGCGTGCCTTACATCTTCATCGCCCCGAGCCGCCGCGGCATCATCGGCGAGACCGCCTCAGAGGTCTTCCGCGCCCGCTACAGCGGCCGGAAGGGTCTTCGCTCCCCGGACTTCCCCCTCCTGAACCGTCTCCTCGGCGTTGACAGCCCCGCACACGGCGAGCTACTCAGCTACCTCTTCTTCGACAGAGACTTCATCGACGCGCTCATCGACCTCGGACGAGCGGACGCCACACGCTGGCTGAACACTCCACGCGGACCGGAGCAGCCATGGCAGACCGAGCCACTCGACGCGTTCATCCAGAACAGTTAGGAGACAATTTCGCAGGGCAGCCTGGGTCTTTCCGAGTAGCCGGTGCCGAAGGCATCGATAGACCGCCACGTCCCCGGAGGGCTCCTTGGCCCGTCCCTCGTCCTCAGGCTCGTCCAACTCCTGTTGGGGCCGGTCTCTCTGAGCTTTGTCCGGTCGTTCGTGTTGTTGTCTCCCAAAATCTTCTCCCCCCAAGGTCGCCCTTCCCTGCGTATCCATCTAGGATCCCCGCGCATGACCTGCGTGGCCGTCGTCGACATCGGCACCAACTCGACCCGTTTGCTCGTCGCCGACGTCTCCCCCTCCGGCACCGTCTCCACGCTCGTTCGGCGCTCCACCGTCACACGGCTCGGCGCGGGGGTCGATGCCTCGGGGTCGCTCTCCTCTGAGGCAATCGACCGCGTGTTTCGCGCACTCGATGACTATTCCGAGGAGATCAACTCACACAACTGCACCTCAAACCTCGCCGTGCTCACCTCCGCCGTGCGCGACGCCGCCAACGGAGCCGAGTTCGCCGAGCGGATCCGGCGCGAGTACTCGCTCGACGCGCGCGTTCTCACCGGGGAGGAAGAGGCGCAGCTCACGTTCCTCGGGGCGATGCACGATCGTGCCTTCTCCTCCGAGCCGACCGTCGTGATCGACATCGGCGGCGGGTCCACCGAGTTCATCGTCGGCCACGACTCCTCGGCTGGGTTCCACGTCTCGCTGCCTGCCGGCGTCGTGCGCATGAGCGAGCGGCACATCCACTCCGACCCGCCTGCTCCCTCGGAGCTACAGAATCTCGCGCGCGACACGCGCGCCGTGTTCCTCGACGGGCTGGCACCCGAGCAGCGCGCGCCCGTCACGCACGGAATCGCCGTCGCCGGCACCGCCACCTCGGCCGCGTCGATCGACCAGGAGCTCGACCCCTACGATCCAGCCCGCGTCCAGGGCTATCCCCTGCAGCTCGCCACCGTTGAGCTGCTGCTCGCCCGCCTGGCCGACATGGACGAATCGCAACGCCGTTCAGTCGTCGGGCTGCATCCTGACCGCGCGCCCACAATCGTCGCGGGCATGATCCTCCTCTCCGAGGCCCTGCGCGCATTCGAGCTCGACTGCGTCGAGGTCTCCGAGCACGACATCCTGTTCGGTGGGGCTCTGCGGCTCGCCGGCGCCGGCTGAGGATCTCAGGCGAGGTTCGATTTGCGCGGGTAGACGACCGCCGGGTCCGTCAACACGTTCACGAGCGCCGGCTTGCCCGCACTGAACGCGCGCTCCAAGGCGGGCCTGAAATCCTGCGGGCGCTCCACCAGCTCGCCGTATCCGCCGAGCGCCTCCACGACCCGGTCGTAGCGCGTCTTCGGCCTCAAGTCGGCCGCAACCGAATACCCGTACAAGAACTCCATCGGATGCTTCTCCAGCGCCCAGATCCCGTTGTTCCCCATCACACCGACCACGTTCACCCCATGCCTCACAAGCGTGTCGAACTCCATCCCGGAGAACCCGAACGCGCCGTCGCCCAGCATCAACACTACCTGCCTGTCGGGGTGTGCCAGCTTCGCCGCGAGCGCGTACCCGGCGCCGGTACCCAGACACCCGAACGGCCCTGGGTCGAGCCAGCAGCCCGGCTGGAAGCTTTCGATCATCTTGCCCGCATAGGACACGAAGTCGCCACCGTCGCCGATCACGATCGCGTTGCGGTCGAGCACCTTCTGAAGCTCCGCGTACAAGCGCATCGGATGCAGCGGCGCGCGGTCGTCCTCGAGCTCCGCTCGCTCCCCCTCGCGCCGCTCGGTCTCAGTTGCCCGTAGCTCTGCGATCCAAGGCTCACTCTTCAGCGCCTTTCCCCCGGCCGCCGCGCGCAGGTCGTTCAACGTCGTTGCGAGCGATCCGTAGCACTCCGCCGCCACCTTCCGTGGATGCTGCCGCGCCGGCTCGGCCGTGTCGATCACCACGATCTCGGTCTCATCTCCGAACGCTCCACCGAAGCCCAGCCGGAAGTCCATCGGCACGCCCATCACGAGCGCCACATCCGCGCCCTTCAGCGCCTGCCCGCGCGCGCGGGAAAAGAACAGCTCGTGGTCCGCCGGCACGCACCCGCGCGCCAGCCCGTTCAGGAATACGGGGATCCGCAGTGTCTCCGCCAGCTCTTTCAACGCATCCTCGCCGTGCCCCCAGTACAGGTCGGTCCCGGCCATGATCACCGGCCGCTCGGCGCTCTTCAACAGCTCGGCCGCGCGTTCGATCTGTGTGGCGTCCGCGCCTTTGCTCGCGGGCGTTGGCAATCCCTCCAGCGCATCCTCTGGCTCCTGCGCCTCCATGAACACGTAATCCATCGGGAAGTCCAGGAACGTCGGCCCGCCGTGAGGCGTCATCGCGACCGTAAACGCCTCATCGACCAAGCCCGGGATCTCCGCGGTGCTGTCTGGCGTAGCCGCCAGCTTCGCGAGCGGCCTCACGAACGGCACGTGGTCGATCTCCTGCAGCGAGCCCATCCCCCAGCGTCCCGCCGGTGCGCGGCCGCCGAGCACGACCATCGGCGAGTGGTTCTGCTGCGCGCTCGCGATCGCGCTGATCCCGTTCGTCACGCCCGGCCCCGCGGTCAGCGCGCACACGCCGGGCTCGCGCGTCACCTTCGCCCAGCCCTCGGCCGCGAACGCCGCCGTCGACTCGTGTCTGACGTCGACGATCTCGATCCCCTCCTCCCTACAGCCGTCGTAGATCGAGAACAGATGCCCGCCCGATAGCGTGAACAGCCTGCTCACGCCGTGCGCCTTCAGGCGCCGCGCGATCAGGCGGCCGCCGTGGAAGGTCTGGGCCTCCGCAGCACCCATCTCCTGGATGCCACGAAGCGTCGGATATTGCGTGCCCTCTGTCGACATCCACGCGACTCTATCCGCTCCTATCGGCGCGAGATGCCGGCACTGGACCCCAATCGCTGCGACGATTAGATGCCCGGGGTGGGACTCGAACCCACATACCCTTTGCGAGCCACGGATTTTAAGTCCGCTGCGTATACCGATTCCGCCACCCGGGCCTGGGATCTCGACCTCAGTCACGCCAAGTCTATTTCAGCCGGCGAAGCGCAACTTTTCCCTTGCTACGGTGTACATAGGGTTAGAAAGGAGGAGTGGAGCCACCGTGGAGGCCACCGCACTAACACGCACCAACATGCCGGGTCTTTCCAGGCCCTCTCCGTTGCTGCGCCTGCAGTCCGACGAGAAGCTGGTCGCGCTCACTCGCCGCGGGCAACACGCTGCATTCGAGACCCTCTTCTCGCGCTATCAGTCACGCCTGCTCTCCTTCTGCCGGCACATGCTCAGCTCCAAGGAGGATGCCGAGGACGTGCTGCAGGAGGTCTTCACTGCCGCCTTCAACGCGATCCTCACCGACGAGCGCGAGATCAACGTACGCCCGTGGCTCTACCGGATCGCGCGCAACCGCTCGCTCAACCACCTGCGCCGCGCCTCTGCCGTCGGCGTGGACTCGATGGACATCCACTTCGCCGAGGGGGGCATCTCGACCGGCGAGAAGGTCCTCCGCCGGGAGAGCTTCCGCCAACTGATCTCCGATGTACAGCAGCTGCCCGAGACGCAGCGCACCGCACTGCTCTTGCGCGAGATCGACGCACTCTCCTACGACCAGATCGCCCACGCGATGGAGACCACTGTGCCGTCGGTCAAGTCGCTGCTGGTGCGCGCTCGGATCTCCCTGGCGGAGGCCGCCGAGGCGCGCAAGCTCAGCTGTGAGGAGGTCCGCCTGGAGCTCGGCGAGGTGGCTGAGGGCTTGGTCAAGCTCGGAGCGCCCGCGCGGCGACATGTGCGCGATTGCGAACGCTGTCACGACTTCAAGAAACACCTCAAGGCCAACAACCACGCGCTCGCTGCGATCTTCCCTGTTGGCCCGCTGCTGATGTTCAAAAAGCTGATCCTCGCCAAGCTCGGCTCGACCGCCTCTGCGGGCAGCGCGCACGTGGCGGGGGGAGCCGGAGCAACCGCCGGGGCGACGGCCGCAGGCACCGCGGCCGCAGGCGCGGCGGGCGCCGGTGGAGCGAGCGCCGCCGGTGGCATCCTCACCGCGGGAGCAGGCGCGCTCGCAACCAAGGCGGTTGCCGGACTCGCCGCTGCCGCGCTCGTCACCGCAGGCGCAGTCGCGGCGCAACACACCGGCCAGCAGGCGCGCCACCACCACACAGTCTCCGCCAGCACTGCCGCCGTATCGGTGGCGAGCCCCGCCGCGGTGCCGGTTGTCGTTCGCGACAGGGCCCAGCCGTCCAGCCCAGCGGCCGCCGTCGTCTCTGTCGCCGCTGTCACCCATCGCGGCAGGCGCCGGATCCTCGCCGCCAAGGTCAAGCCGCCCGTGACGCCCGCTACGGTGACCCCCTCCACCGCACACATTGTGCCCGCCGCGGTGGCCACGCCGCCGGTCAAGCCGGCGCCGCCGGCCAAACCGACAGCGACACCGGTCACGCAGGTCACGACCGAGACCACCGAACTTCCGACCGCAGCGACCGAACAGCCGCAGCCGAGCACGCCCGCGGCGACCGTGAGCACTCCGACCCCCAGCGAAGAAGTCGCACAACCCGCCACCACACCGGTAACCGAAGAACCGGCCGCGACTACCACGACGCCGAGCACCAGTCCCGAAGAAACATCATCCACTTCCGTCTCGGAGACGGGGACCTCGGGCAGCTCGATCGAACAGACCGGTGGCACCCCCGCGCCGGCGCCGGGCACAGTCCCCGCGCCCTAGCTGCGGCGGCCACACCTCAGCTGATCGTGAACGTCTCGACGGGCCGTTCGAGCACGCCGGCGGTCGCCACTTCAAGCGGCGATGTAACCCCTGCGCTCGGTAGCGTCAGCATCTCAAGCGCCACACCGTCGCGCAACCCCATGCCTTCCGGCAGCAGCAGCACGTCGCGCCCGTACATCTCGCGGCCTTCGACGGTCACTGTGTAGAAGATGTTGTACGCGGGGACCGTATTCACCCGCGTCTTGCCCTCGCCGCGCAGCACAAAGTCGCTGAACTTCGCGCGCAGCCGGTCGATGTAGCCGCTCGCGTACACCGGCAGCTCGCCGCTCAGCCCGCCGCTGTAGGGAGGCAGGTGCAGGGGAGAGACCGCGAAGGAATCCTCGAGCCGACCTCCGGCGCGGCGATCGATGCGCACGTACTGGCCGGCTTCGGGCGTCGTCCGGTACAGGCCCCGGTAGCTGAAGTGAAACGGCGCCGGGCCGCCGTGGGAGTAGGTGGCCGGCCAGAGTGCGAGGGTCGCCGCAATCGCGAGCGCGACCAGCCCCACGCCGACGGCCCGCACGAGGATCCGGACAGCCTGCGGCGCGGCGTGCCAGCGGGGCGCGAGCAGCGTGCCGAGCGTCGGCCCGTACTGCGGCTTCAGGGGGATCGTCGCCATCGGCGACGCAGTCTAAGCGAGGTCTATTCGCCGATGGAGAATAAAGACTCGAGGTCATGCCGCGAGTAGGCGGCGAAGGCGACCATCGTCTGGGTGCGCGTCACACCCGCCAGCCCGCCGATCTCGGCGGTCACGACGTCGGCGAGCTGCTCGTGGTCGGGGACGCGCACGATCGCGACGAAGTCCCACTCGCCCGTCACCGAGTAGGCCTCGGCGACGCCCTCCACATCCGCCAGCGCGCCGCCGAGGGTCGAGAGCGCGTCGCGCTCAGCCTCGATCAGCACGACGGCGTGGGTCATCGTCATGGCGTGTGGGTCTCCCCCGGCGCAAGCACGACCACCTGCGAGGAGGTGTCCGCCTCGACGTCGGCCTTGAACGCCTGCACGTCGATCTCGATCGGCGGGAACGTGTCGTAATGACAGGGGATCACCTCGCGCGCGCCGATCAGCTTCGCGGCCTCGACAGCATCGACGCGGTCCATCGTGTAGTGGCCGCCGACGCACATCAGCGCAACGTCGATCTCACCCGCGCGCCTGGCGATCAGCTCCAGGTCCGAGAACAGGGCGGTATCACCGAGGTGGTAAATCAGCTTCCCGCCGATCTTCACAAGCAGCCCGGCAGGGGTGCTCGCGGTCCCCTTAGGGGTAGTGGAGGTGTGCCACGCCGGCACCAGCTTCACCGAGCCCCAGTCGAGCTCGACGGTCCCCCCGAGGTTGGGGTCGTGGACCTTCTCCAGGCCCTCGCTTGAAAGCTCGCGTGCGATCTCCACGATCGCCACCACATCCGCACCAGTGCGCTTGGCGATCGCCACCGTATCTCCGAAGTGGTCGACGTGCCCGTGCGTGAGCAGGATCGCATCCGCGTTCACCTCGTCTGCTGTGGCGGCCGCCTTCGGGTTGCCCGTGAGGAACGGGTCGATCAGAACCGTCGTGTCCCCGTCGGTCAGCTCGAAGGCCGCGTGGCCAAGGAAGCGGATCTCCATCTGTGTGCTCCTCCTCTGTCGGGGTTTCCGTGCGCCACCATCATAGGAGCGTTTCGCGATCAGACGAGGTGATCGACCGTGGATCGCAAGTCGCCGCCTGGAGCCGGGACTTCGCTATCCCTCGGAGTCGAGACGGTACATGCCGAACCCCAGCACCAACCCGACCACCGCGCCCGTCACGCCCGCCAGCCAGCTCGCCTCCGGGCGCGCGTAGGGGATCGCAAGCAGCAGCGCGGCGATCGCCGCGACTCCGAGCAGATCGCCCTCGTAGTAGTCGCCCGCCCGCGCATCCATCAGGTCGGGGACCACCCAGGCGGCCAGCAGGCCGAGGGCGGCGCCGTTGCCGCCGCTCACGAACGGCTCCGCGTAGACGGCGCTCGCCACCAGCGCCCCGGTCGCCCCGGCGCCGAGGAACACCACGAGCGTCACCACCGGACCACGGCGGCGCTCCAGCAACCAGCCGAAAATCGCGACGGCGAGCAGCGTGACGAACGCATACAGGCCGTTCAGGTAGGCGAACTGGGTGCTGAAGAGCTTCCACCAGTCCCCGTGAAGCGGGCCGATGAACGCTAGTTCGAAGTACAGGATCGGTCTCGCATGAAAGATCACCCACAGAGCGCAACTGACCGCGACCAGGGCGATCGTCGCGTAGGGCCGCGAGTCGAGCCGCAGGCTCATCTCGCTATGGACCCGGCGGGCGCGCGGCGGAGCGAGCACCGATCCCTCCCCGAGGCGCCCGGACCGGCCGAAGTGCGGCAGGTGGAGGCGTCGTGAGCGCCGCCCGGCGGACGTCGCGTCCTTCCCACGTGGCAGGTCAGGCGCGCGACGGCGTAGACGGTGGCCGCAATAGGGACACTCCGTGATGTACGGGCTGACCTCCGATCCGCACTGCTTGCACACCACGAACAAATCGGCTCCAGAGGACATCGTCAACCCATTCTAAGTGCCTATCCAACCCGGCCCTGCGCGCTTCTTGCGTGGTAGCCCCAAGCACCGGTCATGTGCCGTTCGAGCGCTTCTCACGGATAGCGCCCCGAGTGCCTTCCCGCCCGACCCGCAAGCCTTTGAAATACTCAAGCGATGAAACCAGGCTACGACCAGAAGCTCTACATACTCGCGTTCGACCACCGCGGGTCATTCCAGAAGAAGTTCTTCGGTATCGAGGGCGAACCCGACCCCGAGCAGACGGCGATGATCGCCGACGCCAAGCACCTGATCTTCGAGGGCCTCCAGCAGGCGGTCGCCGCCGGCGCCGACGCGTCGGTGACCGGGGTGCTCGTTGACGAGCAGTTCGGCGGCAGCGTGCCCGAGGAAGCCCGTGCCCAGGGCCTGAAGCTGGCGATGCCGGCCGAGCGCTCGGGGCAGAACATGTTCGACTTCCAGTATGGCGAGGATTTCGCAAAGCACATCGAACAGTTCGACCCGGACTTCGTGAAGGTGCTCGTCCGCTACAACCCCGATGGGGACGCGCAGGAAAACAGCGAGCAGGTGGCCAAGCTCAAGCGCCTGTCGGACTGGCTTACAGCGCACGATCGCAGGTTCCTGTTCGAGCTGCTGGTGCCCGCCGAGGAGGCCCAGTTGCAGGCGATGGACGGCGACACCGATCGCTACGACGCCGAGTTGCGTCCGGAGCTGATGCGCCGCACGATCGCCGCGCTCCAGGACGCAAAGCTCGAGGTCGACATCTGGAAGATCGAGGGCGTCGAGGCGCGCTCCGACTGCGAAATGCTCGTCGCCCAGGCGCGCTCCGGCGGGCGCGATGGCGTCGTCTGCGTCGTACTCGGCCGCGGCGCCGACGACGCGAAGGTCGATCAGTGGCTCCAGGCGGCCGCCCCCGTCGATGGCTTCGTCGGCTTCGCGATCGGACGCTCGATCTGGTGGGAGCCCTTGAAGGCCTACGTCGACGGCAAGATCGACCGCGCCGCCGGCGCGCGCAAGATCGCCGAGAACTATCTGCGCTTCGTCGCCGTCTACGAGCGCGCCAAAGCCTCGTGAAGATGCGGCAGAGCCTAGGCGAGCTCGAGCGGGCCTTCGCCAAGGAGATCTCGCTCGAGCGCCGCCGCCGCGACTCGCTACAGCGGAGCACCGAGAAGCGCGCGCTGCGACGCGAAGTCGACCGCCGTCACAAGCGCGGCTCGATGCGCTTCGTCCTGCTCGTGCTCGCGCTGATCGCAACCGCGGTGATCGTCACCGTAGTGATGTTCCGCGTGCTCTACTTGCTGCTCGGCTGAGGACCTTCGCCTAGCTCCTGCAGGGCCTCCTCGACCTCGCCGCGGACATCCTTCTGCGCGGCGCCCTCACCGTCTTCGCGATGGATCTCCAGGTAGATCTCGGTCCGGAACACAGGAATCTCCTGCGGGGCCTGGATACCGATGCGTACCTTGTCGCCCATCACGGACAGAATCGATACCTCGACATCGTCCCCGATCATGATGCTCTGATTGGACTTTCGCGTCAGGACCAGCATTTGATGCACCCTTCCTCTTCGCCTACGGGCAACCGGCCCGCTAGCCCCCGCAGCCGATGGTCGTAGCATAGTCTCAGGGACGGGAGAAAGCGGCCTCGACGTACCGCCACCACTATGCGCTAGTCTCCCGGACCGTCTATGGCTCGTAGATCACTGCGCCCACATTTGAATCAGATCCGCGCCTGGGTACGGCAAGGCCGCACCGACGCCTGGGTCGCCCACCAGCTGGAAGTCAGCGTGCAGGACATCGAGCAATTCAAGCGCCAGAATGAGCTCTCGAGCGACGAGGACGCCACCGTGGGCGCCGGCGTGGGCGCTACGGACTACGAGGAGATCGACCTCCGCGCCGAGGACGACGCACTTATCGCCGCCGAGCTGGAGGCGGCCGAGATCGAGGCCGAGCGTCTGAAGGCGGAAGCTCCGCCGGAGCAGGATGAGGACGAGGCAGAGGCCGAGGACCAGCAGGACGCCCCCCGTCGTCGCCGCAGCCGGCGCGGTGGTCGCAGTCGCCGCACGGGGCGCAACAACGTTGGTCCCCTCGAGGGCACCTTCGACCATGGCGAGGAGGGCTATGGCCTATGGCTCGACCCCGCCGTGCAGGACAACCCGATCTACGCCGAGCACTGGGCCGGCCATCGCTCGATCGAGGTCCTCGTCGAGGAAGACCGAATCGTCATCAGCCGCACGAGCACCGACTCCGACGACACCTAGGTGTCGAAGAGCAAGCAAGGCAACGGTTAGAGGCCCGCCCGCCCCCGTGGCGTGCTACGCAGGCGAGCGACCGAGGATGCCGACCGATCGAAGATCGGCCAGCGCCGCTCAGCGACACCTAGGCGTTGACCTCCCGGCGGCCGCCGGCGTAGTCGGCGGCCTCGCGCAGGTATCTCCCGAAGGCAGCGTCGACGACGATGGCAGAGTCCCACGCCCATGGATCGTCCGGGGCCTGCCTCATCGCGACCTGCAGACACCAGGCTGTGCCACGCCCGTACATATCCACGAGCTCTTCCGCTGAGAACCTCCCGCCCAGGCGTCTGCGCAGCTCGGCGACCAACGTTTCAGTGACCCGCTCGAGCAGGGGACCGCGCTCGGCAGGGGCGCCGTGCAAGCGACGCTCGCCCTGCTGCCACTGGTAGATCGCGTTCTCGAAGGACACCCGCGCCGAGGTTAGCGGGCCTGTACCGCACCGCCTGCGTGGTCAGAGCGCTGGGCAGGCTAGTTGCTGGGCAGATTGCTGACGATGTACGGTCGCTCGTCATGTCTCATCATGCCCAGCTTGCGCGCCTGCGCTTCCACGGCACCAGGACTGCCCAGCGCTTCGTGCTGGCGCTGAAGCGCGCCATGTTCGCGCTGCATCGCCGCCACCTTCGCACTCTCGCCGCGCGCCTGGCGCCACGTGCTCAGCAGATGCACTCCCGCGCTGAGATACAGGTAGGCGAGGACGACGAGCACGCAAAGCATCGCCACGCGCCCCAGCCGATCCCAGCGCACGCGCGCGGGGGCGGGGCGTGCGCCGCGCCGCGCCGGGGTGCGAGGAGTAGACGAGCGGCCTGCCGATGAACGGCGGGCCGCAGCGCGGCCAGCCGAGGCGGAAGCGGAGGGCATCCTCTCGCATTCGCGCCGGCCCGACCGATCCCTGCATCGCAAGAGCCACTCGGGAGAGTCAATCGGCAATCAGGAGGACGAGCGAGAGACGAGGGAAGGTGACGAAGAGACGAAGGAGAGACGATCGATCGGAGGCTCAGCGACGAAAGACAGAGCGCCCGGGGAACTTCGCGTCCGCTCCCAGTTGCTCCTCGATCCGCAACAGCTGGTTGTACTTCGCCACCCTGTCCGAGCGCGACGGCGCTCCGGTCTTGATCTGCCCGCAGCCGGTGGCCACCGCCAGATCGGCGATCGTCACGTCCTCGGTCTCGCCCGAGCGGTGGCTCATCACCGCCGTGTACCCGGCCTCGCGCGCCATCGCGATCGCGGCCAGGGTCTCTGAGAGGGTGCCGATCTGGTTGACCTTGACCAGGATCGAGTTGCCAACCCCGAGCTCAATTCCCCTGCTCAGACGCTCGGTGTTGGTGACGAACAGATCGTCGCCTACAAGCTGCACCGAGTCGCCAAGACGCTCCGTCAGGGCCTTCCACCCGTCCCAGTCCTCCTCGTCCATGCCGTCCTCAATCGAGACGATCGGATAGCGCGCCGCCAGGTCGACCCAGTAGTCGGCCAGCTCCCCGGCGCTCAGCGTGCGGCCCTCGTGCTCGAGGACGTAGGAGCCGTCGTGGTAGATCTCGCTCGTGGCTGGATCCACCGCAATCGCCACGTCGGCTCCCGGCTGCAAGCCGGCGGCTTCGATACCTGCCACCAACATCCGCAGAGCATCCTCGTTGGAGTCCAGGTCTGGCGCAAAGCCGCCCTCGTCGCCGACGGTGGTGCCCAGCCCGCGCTCGCGCAGGGTGCCCTTCAGAGCATGGAACACCTCCGCGCCCATGCGCAAGGCCTCTGAGAAGCTCTCAGCGCCGCAGGGCACGACCATGAACTCCTGGAAGTCCACCTTGTTGTCGGCGTGCGCGCCACCGTTGAGCACGTTCATCATCGGCACCGGCAGCACGCACGCGGACTCGCCGCCGAGGTAGCGCCACAGGGGCAGGCCCTCCTCGGCCGCTTGCGCGTGCGCCGCCGCCAGCGACACACCGAGGATCGCGTTGGCGCCGAGCCGCGACTTGTCCGTCGTGCCGTCGAGTTCGATCAGCGCCTCGTCGAGGCCGCGCTGATCGGAGGTGTCTTTGCCGGCGACCGCCTGCGCGATCTCACCGTTCACGTTCGCCACCGCGTGTGTCACGCCCTTGCCCTGCCAGCGCACGCCGCCATCGCGCAGCTCCTTCGCCTCGAACTCGCCCGTCGAGGCCCCTGAGGGGACCGCCGCGTGGCCGTGCGCGCCCGAACGCAGCCCCACCTCGACCTCGACGGTCGGATTGCCCCGGCTATCGAGGATCTGGCGGGCGTGGACGCGCTCGATCTGACTCATCGCGGAACCACTGTCACCGGCGTCACCGGGGGGAGACTATTTGGTGGTAGTAGTCGTCGTCGGCGCCGAGGTGGAGCCGGTGCTCGTCTGCGGGACCGCGGTACCGGTTGAGCTCGTGGAGCTCGTCTTGGGTGCTTTGTACTGCTTGCAGTCCATCACGACGTATTCCGCGCGGCAGTCCGTCTTTGCCGTCCAAGTTTTTTTGAATTCCTTGACGAACTTGCTCAGCGCTGTCTGCTGCTGGGTGGCGGTCAGCTGCTGCTTGATCGACGCTTCCGACTGCTTGAGCGTCTGCTGGGTGCCGGGCGTTGAGCTCTTCACTTCGTAGATGTAGTAGCCGAACGGGGTCTTCACGGGGCCGCTCAACTTGTTGAGTGGTGCGGAGAAGATCGCGGTGTTCAGCGCCGCCTCCTCCTGGCCCTTGACCACGCCCTTCAATTCGCCGCCGGCGGCCTTACTCGTCGGATCGATCGACTTGCTCTTGGCGACCGATGCGAAGCTCTTGCCCGATTCGATTTCCTTCTTGGCTTCCTTTGCTTGCGCTTCGGTCTTCGTCAGGATGATCAACACGTTGCGCTTTTCCGGCGTACCGAAGTGCGACGGGTTTTCCTTGTAGTACTTTTCGATTTCGGCCTTGCTGGGGCTGCCTTTGCCTTTCGAGATCTTTTCCTGGATTTTTTTAGACAGCATGTTCAGCTTGACGCGCAGCAGCAGGTCCGAGACGGTCTGACCCGAGGTCGCCAGGAATTTTTCGAATTCGGCGGCCTTGGGGAATTGAGCGGTCTTGATTTTTTCGAATTCCTTCTTGACTTCCGCGTCCGACACGTTCACGCCAAGGTGGGATGCTTCGCCGATCACCCACTCCGATGAGATCAGGAAGCCGAGCACCTCCGTCTTCAACGACGTGTACTGCTGTTCGCACCCCGACTTCAGCGCCGCTTCGGTCGGCGGCTTCTGTCCCTTGACGGGTTTCGCGGCGGCTTTCGCGCTGGCGATGCAAGCCGTGTAAGCGGGCGGTACGGGGACGGCCGGCTTGGCTGCGCCGGGCGTCGTGGAACCCGAAGCCGACGCGACGCCCATCCAGTGTTCGAACGTCGTTTTCGTGATCGGGTTGCTCCCGACCTGCACGACCGCGTTGCTGGGAATGCCGCCGCCGCACGCCGTAAGGGCGAGCGAGGCAAAGAAAACGGCGCCTAGCGCCGGTATGAAGCGGAGTGTCTTGGACACGACGCGGGCACTCTAGCGGATACAGCCTAACTCGTGCTTAAAGAAGTTTTGATCATTGCCTAAAACGGCTTCCGCATGGGTGCTCATGCGGCTTCGCGGGTGATCGCCAAGAGCACGTCCGCCGCCTTCACGACGGTCGGGAAACGCTCCTTGCCCTCCTTCGGCACCCGTACGGAGACCTGCGAGCGCCCGGATTCATACAGCGCCTCCGGCAACTCCTCGTGCAGGCGCTTTGCGCGCCCCGAGTCGAGCTCGACCGGGGTCACCGCCAGGCGATCCCCGCGGAAGCTGACCGTCCGTACGCCCGCCTCGCCGAACTTGATGCGCGCGCGCTGCAACGCCAGCAGGTTCTCCAGCGGCTCCGGCACCGGTCCGAAGCGGTCCTGCAGCTCCTCGCGCAGCCCCTCCACATCGGCCACCTCGAACGCCCCGGCAACGCGGCGGTGCACCTCGATCTTCGCCTGCTCGTAAGGGACGTAGTCAGCGGGCACGTAGGCGTCGACGTTCACGTCCAGGCGCACCGGCTCCGGCAACTCCTCGGGCGGGTGGGATCCATTCGCGTCATCCTCCTCGCCGGCGGCACTGACGGCTTCGTCGAGCATCTGCATGTACAGCTCGAATCCGAGCGCCGCGACATGCCCGGACTGCTCGTCACCGAGCAGATTCCCCGCACCGCGGATCTCCAGGTCGCGCATCGCAATCTTGAAGCCCGCGCCGAGCTCGGTGTAATCCGACAGCGCCGACAGCCGCTGCGCCGCCTCAGCCGTGAGTGCCGCCGCCGAGTCGTACAGCAGATACGCATACGCGCGCTCGCGACTACGCCCCACCCGCCCGCGGATCTGGTAGAGCTGCGCCAGCCCGAACGCGTCGGCGTGCTCCACGATCAGCGTGTTCGCTTGCGGGATGTCGATCCCCGACTCGATGATCGACGTGCACACCAGCACGTCCGCACCACCGCGCAGGTAGTCCATCATCACCTCCTCGAGCTCCCCCTCGCCCATCTGGCCGTGGGCAACCGCGAACTTCACGCCCGGGCACATCGCCCGCAGACGCTCGGCGGTCTCGTCGATCGTCTCGACACGGTTGTGCAGAAAGAACGCCTGCCCGCCCCGCTCGTGCTCGCGCAGGATCGCACGCTTGACGAGCTCCTCCTCGTACTCGCCCACGTAGGTCTTCACCGGCCGGCGACCCTCCGGAGGCGTCTCGATCACAGAGATGTTGCGCAGCCCCGCGAGCGACATCTGCAGTGTGCGCGGGATCGGCGTGGCGCTCATCGAGATCACGTCAACCTTCAGCTTGAGCTGGCGCAGCAGCTCCTTCTGCTTGACCCCGAACCGCTGCTCCTCGTCGACGATCAACAGCCCGAGGTCCTTCGCACGCACGTCGCGCGAGAGCACCCGGTGGGTGCCGATCAAGATGTCCACTCTTCCCTCGGCGAAGCCCTTGATCGCCGCTTTCTGCTCGGCCACCGAGCGGAACCGCGAGACGTGCTCGAGCGTGAACGGGTAGTCGGCCAGCCGCTCGGCGAACGTGCCGTAGTGCTGCTGGGCGAGGATCGTCGTCGGCACCAGCATCAGCACCTGCTTGCCCTCGTTCGCCGCCTTGAACGCTGCCCTGAGCGCCACCTCGGTCTTGCCGTAGCCGACGTCACCGCAGATCAGCCGATCCATCGGCTGCGGCGCTTCCATGTCCGCCTTCACCAGCTCGATCGCCTCGCGCTGGTCGGGGGTCTCGGTGAAGGGGAAGCGCTCCTCGAACTCCCTTTGCCAATCGGAGTCCGGCTCGAACGCATGCCCGGTGCGACGACGACGCTCGGCATACAGGCTCAGCAGCTCGCCCGCCAGCTCCTGCGCCGCGCGTCGCGCGCGCGCCTTCATCGTGTCCCAGCGCGTACCCCCGAGCTTTGACAGCGGCGGGTGCTCGCCGCCCCCTCCCACGTATCGCGAGATCTTCGCGAGCTGCTCCGTCGGCACGAACACGCGGTCGTCGCCCTGGTATTCCAGGTACAGGTAGTCGCGCGTGACGTTCGCGACGGTTCGCGTCTCAAACCCCGCGAAGCGCGCCACGCCGTGGTCCTCGTGCACGACGATGTCGCCCGTGCGCAGCTCGGTGAACGAGCGCAACGCGCCCCTGCGGGGACCCCCCTGACCACCGCCCTGGTGCCTTCGGTCAGGACCGCGTCCGCGCTCGGCGCGGCGGCGGCGCAGCAGGCGATGTTCGGGGAATACCGCGAGCTTCAGACCCGGTGCGACGAAGCCCTCGCGCAGCGATGCCGCCGCGAAGCGCAGCGACGGCTCCATCACCTGATGGCCGACGTCCTTGGAGGTGCCCTCGCCCAGCCACGTCGCCTGCAGGCGACCCAGGTTGTATGCCGCGCGCTCGCCCTCACCGCGCTGGGGGAAGGCCACGACCGTGCGATAGCCCGAGCGCACCAGCTTCTCGAGCTCCGGCTCGGCTTCGCCCAGCGAGCGCGCCGCCGTGTCCGCGGTCTGTGCACGCAGCTCGATCTCCTGGCCGCTCGCCAGCGACGACAACCAGATCCGCGCGCGCGCCTGCAAGGCCTCTTCGATCTGCTCGGGGCTCACGTACAGGTGGTGGGCGTCCTCGTCTTTGAATGCCGTGGTGACGTCGGTCCAGTGGTCGCTCAGCGCCGGCGCAAGCTCCTCCTCGGCGGCGATCAGCAGCTGCGTATCCGCGCCAAGCAGGTCGAGCAGCGCGCCGAAGCGCTCGACCGGCAGCAGCTCGGCGATGTCCGGGCGGTTCGCCTGATCCTCCAAAGCGGCGATCTCGGCCAGCTCGCGGTGCTCGGCCGCGAGCTCCGCCGCGGGCGCGATCTCGACCTCCTCCACATCCCCCAGTGAGCGCTGCGTGAACGTCGAGAACCACCGCAGCGACTCGATCTCCACGTCGAACATGTCGACCCTCACCGCGCGCTCCTCGGTCGCCGGAAACACGTCCAACAGGCCTCCGCGCAGCGCGAACTGGCCTCGCTCCTCCACTTGCTCGACACGTTCATACCCCGCCGCCACCAGCTCCGCCGCGCATTCATCGAGGTCGAGCAGCTCGCCCCTGCGCAGCGTGAACGAGTGCGGGCGCAGCGCCGGGTCGGGCACCTTCTCCGACAACGCCACCGCGCTGACCACGACGACGGGTGGCTCGACCTCGGCGTCTTTTGATGCCAGCAGCGCGTCGAGCGCCGCGACGCGCAGGCCCACCAGATGTGGCGGCGGTGTCAGATGTGACTCATACGCCACGCCCCGCGACGGGTAGTAGCGCACCCGCCGCGGCGCCAGCCAGGCGCGCAGGTCCGCCGCCATGTCACGGGCCGCACGGTCGTCGCCTACGACCACCAGCGTCGGCCGCGCCCGCTCCGCCGGGCCAATGTCCGCCAGGGCCGCGATCGCGTACGGCCGCAGCGACGAGGACACGAACGCATGGCCACCCTCACGCGCCAGGTGCTGCGCCGATGCGTCCTCTTCAATCAGCCCTAACAGCGAGCGCAGCGCCATCTTCTACTCGTGCTCTCCAGCAAGCACCCGCTCGACCGCCGTCACCCCGCGCTCGATCAGCTCGGCGACCTCCGCCTTTGACTGGCGAAAGCGCCCCAGCACGTATCCCGTGACGATCTCCGGGTCGGTGCTGCTCGGGCGGCCCACGCCTACCCTCACGCGCATGAACTCCGTGGATCCCAACTCCCGCTTGATCGACTTCAGACCGTTGTGCCCGGCCAGACCTCCACCCAGGCGTGTGCGAATCTCACCGAACGGCAGATCGATCTCGTCGTGCACAACCAGCACGCGATCCAGCGGAAGCTTGAGCGAACCGCGCGCGGGCCCGACCGAGCGTCCAGCGTCATTCATGAACGTCTGTGGCCACAGCAGCGCCACGCGCGGGGTGGGGTGGGTGGGATCGATTCCGTCGCCCGCGCGTCCTTCGGCGATACGCCCTTTGAAGCGCTCCTTCGGCCGGCCCAGCCCCCAACGCTCGGTGAGCGCATCGACCACCGCAAATCCGACATTGTGGGGAGTACTGGCGTACTCGCTCCCGGGATTGCCGAGCCCGACGATCAGCCAGTCGATGGCTCCGCCACCACCGCCGAACGGTCGGCGCAGGAGCCGCTACTCCCCGCCGGAGGAGTCCTCGGAGCCGGCGCCCTCCGCAGCCTCGCTCGGCTCCTCGCCCTCGCCGACGAGCTCCGTCTCGGCCTCGATTTCCTCCTCCACCTCGGCCTGGAGCCGGGGCGGAGACAGGGTCGCGACGACCGTCTCTTCGATGTCGTCGAGGAGCGTCACGCCGTCAGGAATCCTCACGTCAACCAGCCCGATGTGATCGCCGATCTGCATCTCGCCGACATCGTGCACGATCGACTCCGGGATCGCGGTGGGCAGCGCTTCTACGTTCAGCTCGCGCGTGGTCTGCTCGAGCACGCCACCCTCCTTGACACCGGGCGCGTCCTCGGTGCCCGTCAGCTCCAGCGGCACGACCGCGTGGATCGCCTGATCCAGGCGCACCCTCAGCAGATCGACGTGTACGGTCTCGCCACGCACCGGGTCACGCTGGGTCTCCTTCAACACGACAGGGGTCGCTTTCGCGCCGTCGACGCTCAGATCGAGCACCGCGCCCGAGGAGGCGAGGGCGAGACGCAGCTCACGCGCATCGGCGTCGAAGCTGACCGAATCTCCGCCGCCGCCATAAAGCACGCCGGGCACGCGGCCGCCGCGGCGCAGGCGCCGCACCGCACGCGAACCGCCAGCTGAGCGGCTGCTCACATCAAGCTTTGTCGTCGTGCTCTCGGCCATCGGAGGAGAGGACTCTAGCAATCGGCTTCAGAACAAGCCGGCCCTCGCCGCTACATGCCCGCACACCTACCGTGGGGGGTCCGTGGGAGGAGCCTGCTCCTCCCACGCTAGAACAGCTGGTTCTCGCCGCCGAACACTTCGCTTACTGAATCGTCGGTGAAGATCCGCCGGATCGAGTCCGTCAAGAGCTCCGCACACGGCAGCACGCGGATGTTCTCGGGATGCCCCGCGCGCATCGGGATCGTGTCGGTCACCACGATCTCCTTCAACCCCGACTCCGCGAGGTTCTCGAACGCGTCGCCGGAGAACACTCCATGCGTGGCGGCCGCATACACGCTTGACGCCCCCTCTTCCAACACAGTCCGCGCAGCCGCCTTCAGTGTCCCCGCGGTGTCGATCATGTCGTCAACGATCACCGCCGTGCGGCCCTTCACGTCGCCAATCACGTAGCCGATCTCCGCCACCTGCTGCGCCGGGCGCTCCTTGTCGAGGATCGCCAGCTCAGCGCCGATCTTCGAGGCAAACTTCTTGTTCAGCTTGACCCTCCCCGCGTCCGGCGCCACGACCACCAGATCCGAGAGCCCGAGGTCGGCGAAGTACTGCGTGAGCATGAACAATGCAGTCATGTGGTCGACCGGCTTCTGAAAGAACCCCTGTATCTGCCCCGCGTGCAGATCCATCGTCAGCACCCTGTCTGCCCCCGCCGCCTCCAGCATCCTGGCGACCAGCCGCGCCGAGATCGGCTCGCGCGGCGCGGACTTCTTGTCCTGTCTGGAATAGCCGAACCACGGCGTCACAGCGATCACACGGTGCGCGGAGGCGCCCACCGCGGCGTCGATCATGAACAGCAGCTCCATCAGCGAATCGTTCGCCGTCACCCCCGTCTGGGGGTTGCCGCAGGTGGGCTGCACGATGAACACGTCGGCGCCCCTGATCGAGTCCTCATAACGGCAGTAGACCTCGCCGTTTGAAAAGGTCTTCAGCGTCACCGGCCCCAGATCGACGTTCAGCTTCGTGGCGATATCCGCAGCAAGCTGCGGGTTGGCACGCCCGGAGAAGAGCATCAGCCGCTTGTTGTAATCAAACGGCAGGCTCGTGGGCGAGGACTGGGAGCTCGTGTCCATCGCGCTGCTCATCTCTCCTTGAAGTTTAGAGATTCATCCTTGCGTCGCTGCGCGTAGCCCTCTTTATTGGTCTGACGCGCGCGGGCCATGCCCAGCGCTCCGGGAGGAACATCCTCGCCGATCACCGAGCCCGCGCCCGTATAGGCCTCGTCGCCGACCGTCACGGGCGCCACGAACGACACGTGCACGCTGCTGCGCACTTTCTTGCCGATCGTCGTGCGGTGCTTGTTATGACCGTCGTAGTTGGCGGTGATCGTGCTGGCGCCCAGGTTGGTCCCCTCGCCCACGTCCGCATCGCCGATGTAAGACAGATGCGGGACCTTCGCGGCCGGGCCGATGTCGGAGTTCTTGATCTCCACGAACGTCCCCGCCTTCGCGCCTTCGCGCAGGATCGTCCCGGGGCGCAGGTAGGCGAACGGCCCAACGCTCACGCCGTCCTCGAGCTCGCAATCGACGAGATATGAGCTCTTGACGACGCAATCGCTGCCGATCCTCGTCCTGCCTCTGATCGTCGTGCCCGGCTCGATCGTCGTGTCCTCGCCGATCTCCACGTCGAGGTCAATCACCGTCGCCATCGGGTCGACGATGTCCACCCCGGCGCGCATGTGCCGCTCGTTGATCGCCCGCTGAGCCAGCTTGCGGACTTGCGCCAAGGCCACGCGGTCGTTGACCCCAAGCACCAGGTTCTGGTCCTCGGCCGTGTGGGCCGCCACCGCCTGTCCATCGACCCTAAGGATGTCCAGCACCTGCGGCAGATACAGCTCGCCCTGGGCGTTCTCAGCGCTCAATCGTGGCAACGCGGCGGTCAGCGCGCCCGCGTCGAAGGCGAAGATCCCCGTGTTCACCTCTTTGATCTTTAGCTCTTCCGGGCTCGCGTCGCCGTCCTGCTTGGTCTCCACCACGCGCTGCACCGCGCCGTCCGCGCCCCGCACCACCCGTCCGTAGCCGGCCGGATCATCAAGCACCGTGGTCAGCATCGTCGCCGCCGCACCGCCCTGCGCGTGGGCCTCGGTCAGCTCGCGGATCGCCGCGGCGCTCACCAGCGGCACGTCGCCACTCAAGACCACCACCGGTGTGTTCGGCGCCAATGTATTCGCCTCAGACGTGAGATGGGAGATGGCCGCCACGACAGCGCCGCCGGTGCCGTTGGGTTGTGGCTGCACCGCCAGCTCCACGCCCTCCGGCAGCACTCCCTCGAGTGCCCTCGCCGGAGAATCCACCACGACTACCTTCTCCGCCCCGGCCTCCAGTGCCGCGTGCACCGGCCACAGCAGCATCGGGGAGCCGCAGAGCTCGTGCAGCACCTTCGGCGTCTTTGAACGCATGCGCATCCCCTGGCCCGCGGCGAGGATCAGGACGGTGGGAGCCAGCGTCACCCCGCAGACTGTAGTGCGCACTACCCGCACAGGCAATAACCGCACAGCCGATGTCATTGCACGAGCGACTGGGGAGCAGGGATTCGAACCCCGATTCTCAGGACCAAAACCTGATGTCCTGCCATTGGACGACTCCCCAAGGGGTTCCCACATCCTCGCACGAGAGGCGGATCGGGGGCGTTCACTACGCCGTCACAGTTCGGTCTCCTCTGTCTGCAAGGATCCTTGCACTCTGTCGTGGGGAGCGCGGACACCGGGGAGTACGACTGGCGCTGTGCGCGGCGGCGCGCTAGCGTCGCTCGCCGTCGCGCTGCTCATTTTTCTTGCCTCCTCGCCGCCGGCCACCGCGAGCGCGCAGACGAAGGCGAAGACGCACCCGTCCTGCGCGTACGCCAACCTGAGGCCAACCACCGCCGACACGGCGTTGGTCGACAGGGCGACGCTGTGCCTGATCGACCAGATGCGCGCCGCCTACCGCCTTCGACCGCTGCGCTCCAACCGCGAACTGCAGGCCGTCGCCGGCGAACAGGCCACGGGCATGGTGCGCGAGGACTACTTCGGCGACGACAGCCCCTCCGAGCAGACGTCGGCGACGTTGATCGCGGCGCTGCCCTATGGCACCCACGCGTCGAGGCTCGCGACGGGACAGAACCTCGGCTGGGGCACCCGCTCGGCCGCGACGCCCGCGGGCATCGTCACCGCCTGGATGCACTCGCCGCCGCACCGGGAAGTGATCCTTACGGGCGCGTTCCGCGACATCGGCGTCGGCGTCTCGCCGGCGGTGCCGTCGATCCTCGGGCATGGCACGCGGGGCGCGACCTATGCGGTCGAGTTCGCTGCGCGGAGTTAGCCTCTCTGCACGCGACTCAGGGGCGCCGGCCGGACCCACGTGGGACGCGACCGCCCTCCGCGCCCGCCTCAAGAGCGGGGCCGCCCGCGGAGGAGATGCCGAGCACGCGCATCGACTTCAGGCCGAGCGAGAGCTTCTCGCGTCCGTCACTCGAGGAAACGTCCAGCCCGGAGAGGTCGCGCACACGCTCCAGGCGATAGTAGATGGTGTGGCGGTGGGTGAACAAACGTTGGGCGGTGCCCGCAACGTTGCCGTCAGCCTCAAGGAAGGTCTCGAGCGTGCGCATCAGATCGGTCTCGTACTGTTCGTCGTAGGCGACCAACGGCTCGACCGTCTCCGCATAGAAGCGCTGCAGCTCGGCGGGGTTCTCGCTCATCGCGCTAAGCAGCAGCCGATAGGCTCCCGTCTGCTCGAAGGCGAGCGCCGGGCCGTCAGAGCCGCCCTGTGCGACGTTCGCCGCGAGCAGCGCCTCTGAGACCGCACGCGGCAGATCGACGGGATCCTCCGCGATCCGGCTGCGCCCGATCGCGAACGTGTAGCCGGCAAGCGCGGCCTCGAGCTCGCGCAGAACCGCCTCGGCGACGCGCGCCGCCAGCGGCTCCTCACCGCCCGGCACCAGCAGCAGCACCTCGGCTCCCACGGTCCCGTCACGGTCTGAAAGAGCGGCGATCGAGCGACTGACCACGGCTCGGGCGCCACGCTCGGAAACCGCGCGCACGCGTGCGCGCCAGCCCTCGTCGGTGGGCGTCTGGGGATGTGCGCGCGCGACGATCACGCTCGCTCCATCCGCCACCTCCAGTGACAGCTCCCGCGCCTGGGCGATCAACTCCTCGCGCTCGGTCAACTCGCGGCGCAGCAGCGCGCCCATGAAGTCGGCGGCAGCCGTCTCGGAGACGCGCTCCGGCGCGCGCACCCGCTCGACCTCCGAAGCGATCATCGTCACAAGCAACCTCTGCATCGACACGCTCGGCGCGGTTTTCGCGCGCATGTGAAGCGTGCCGACGACCGCATCGGCGACGCGCAGAGGGATGCTGCTCACACCCTCCCCCTTTGAAAGCAGCGCACGCTCCTCCGCCGGCGAGCGTGCCGCCACCGCCAGGGTCGCCCCCCAGGCGTCTGTCACCGCGAGACTCGCCTCCAGCGCCTTGCCCGCCGCGCGCACCACTTCTGGCAGGCCCGCGCCGGATTCGACCGCCTCGGTGATCGCGTCCAGCGCCGCGAGGTCGGAGCTTGGGTCCTCGGGCATCGCCTCAGCCCCAGTAGTAGACGGCGAGGAGCGCCGCCCCCACGCCGACGCCAATGAGCACCGCGAGCACGTAAAACGACAGGATGCTCGCGGCCACCCGCTCCCACAGGCGCGAGTAGGAGGTCCATGCCGGCACGAGGATCAGGCCAGCGTAAAGCGCCAGCCCGAACACACCCGCACAGACGACCGCGAGATCGTTGATGGTGCTCCGGCTCATCTCGGCCTCATTGTGACTGACCCTGAGGTCGTGCGCATGGCTCAGAGCGATACGCGCACGGGTATGCCCCGGCCGTGGGGATCCGAGCGCGCGTGTGAGCGGGCTAGGAGCCGGTCGACACGCGCGCGAAGGCGGCATCTACCGGCGTAGCGCAGATCGGCGCGGGAGCGCCGGAGGACCTCCGATCGGCCGCAAGGCCCGCGGCGGCCCGTTCTGCTCGGCCCAGGCCGTTTGCGTGGGGAAACAACCCCACGACCGTTGGCCCCGAGCCGCTGAGAAGCGCGATGTCCGCTCCCGCCTCGCGTGCCTGGGAGAGAGCGACGGCGAGCACCGGATAGAGCGAGATCGCCGCCCGCTGCAGGTCGTTGTCCAGCAGCTCGCTCGCCGCGGGCACCGCCGCGCTCAGCTCGAGGGCCCTACGCAGAGCGTGGCGACGCTCCCGTAGCACCTCGGAGGAGCGACCGAGACCCAGCCGATCGGCCTCGGCGTACACCTCCGCGGTCGAGAGCTCGGCCGCCGCGGGCAGGACGAGCAGGCCGAACGACGCCGGGTTCGGGTCCGGCAGCGCCTCCAGCAGCTCACCGGCGCCGCCGGCCAGCCAGCGCCCGGGGATGACTTGCGCGGGCACATCTGCCCCCAACGCCACGCCGAGCTCGCGTAGTAGCTGATCCTCGCCAAGACCCGAAACATGTCTGGCCAGTCGTAGCGTGGCGGCGGCGTCCGCTGAACCGCCTCCCAACCCGGCGGCCACGGGAATCCGCTTGACGATGCTCAGGCGCAGCGGCGGGGCGTCCCAGCCGGTGGCTGCGCGGAAGGCCCTCAGCGCCAGGGCCGCCAGGTTCTCCGTGCGCGCCCCAGAGACCCCGGGGCAGGAGACCTCGTCCTGCTCCGCTCCGGCGGGCGCACGCTCCAACGTGAGCTCGTCCGCCAGCGAGATCGACTGCATGACCGTCACCAGCTCGTGCTTTCCATCCTGGAGCCGAGTCGGCCCGAGGAACAGCCCGAGGTTGATCTTCGCGGGGGCAAGCGCTCGCGCGGGCAGGGCGAGGATCTCATCCATGCGCGGTGCCCGGGTCGGCAATGTCGCCGCCGCTCATAGCTCGAGCAGCCGCGCGAGCGCGCGGAAGTCCTCGGGGGAGAGACGCTCCGCACGCACATCGGCGGGGTGGCCAAGTCCTTCCAGCGCCTCGCGCACCTCATCGCGGGAGTGATCGCCACCTCGGCCGGACAGGGCAAGCGAGGAAACCAAAGTCTTGCGCCTGTGGGCGAACGCGCCGTTGACCAGACCCCGCAACCCCTCCGAGGCGGCCTCTTCACGCCGACGCAGTCCAACCAATACCGAGTCGACGTTCGGCACCGGGTGAAACACCGTGCGGGGAATCGCCCTCAGAACCTCCACCTCACAGGCGAGCTGCGCAATCACCGACGGCACGCCGTAAGCGCCTTTATCGGTCCCCGCCCGCCCGCCTTGATTAGTTCCCGCCCGCTCTCCCCCAACCGGCCCGGCGGCCAGCCGCTCGCCGACCTCGCGCTGGGCCATCGCCACCCAGCTCCTCACGCTTCCCAACTCCTCGATCGTGCGAAGGAGTGCGCCGGCGGCTACTCCGTAGGGGAGGTTCGCGACGACCTTCGTCGGCTCCGGGCGCAGCCCGGCGAGGTCGACCGTCATCACATCCGCCCAATGCACGGTCACGTTCTCAAACGGTTCGGCCGCGTCGGCAAGCGCATCCTCCAAGCGCCGGTCGATCTCGATCACATGCACGTGGCGAACCCGCTCCGCCAGATACTCGGTCAGAACGCCGAGGCCCCCGCCCACCTCCAGCACGACATCCTCGTCGGTCAGCTCCGCCGCGCGGCCGATAACGCCGAGGATGTTCGAGTCAATCAGGAAGTTCTGCCCGAGCTCGCGATCGGGGCGGACGTCGAACTGCTTCAGCCGGCGCAGGCTGGGTTGGACCGGCGTCACGGATGTGTCGTCCGAGCCAACGGAGTCGATCCTCGCGCCATCCCGGCTCGCGGCTCGTGCTCGGCGCGATCGGGGCACCTGCGCCACGAGCCCGCTCACCAGCCGAACACACGGGCCGCGTTGCGCTCCACCGTGGCTCCCAGCTCTCCCGCGGGGACCCCGCGCAGCTCGGCGAGGAAGGCGACCGTGTGGGCGACGAACGCCGGTTGATTGCGTTCCTTGCGGACCACCTGGGGGGTCAGGTAAGGAGCATCGGTCTCCACCAGCAGGCGATCCTCGGGGACCCGCCGCGCCGCCGCGGCCAGATCGACGGCGTTCTTGTAGGTGACGTTGCCCGCGAACGAGATCGCATAGCCACGCTCCAGGCACTCGTCCAGGCGCGCAGGCATCGAGAAGCAGTGGATCACCACGCCTAAGCCCTCAGCTTCGCTCGCGAGCTGATCGAGCGTCCCGTCGTCAGCGGCGCGCGTGTGGATCGTCAGCGGCTTTGCCGTCTCGCGCGCGAGCGCGATCTGCGCGGCGAACGCGCGCTCCTGATCGGCGCGCGGCGCGCCCTCACGGTAGAAGTCGAACCCGGTCTCGCCGATCGCCACGCAGCGCTCGTGCGCCGCGAGCGCTCGCAGTTCCGCGAGGTCGACGTCATCGAAGCCCTTCGCCGCGTTCGGATGCCAGCCGACGGCCGCGTAAACCTGGGGGAACGCCTCGGCCGCAGCCAGCGCCGTACGGGAGGACGCACCGTCAGTGCCGACCGTGAGCATCCGTGTCACGCCGACCGCTTCGGCGGCCACGACGAGCTCGGTGTCCGGCGGCTCGCACAGGTGTAAGTGGGTGTGGGAGTCGATCATGCGCTCTCGACGTTCATGCGTCCTTGGGGAAGAGCGACTCGATCTTGCTCACACGCTCGATCCCGCCGGCCCCAAACGTGGCGCCCGCCAACGAGAGATCATCGGCGCCGAGCGCGGTGAGCAGCCGCTCCGAGCTCGCGGGCAGGTAGGGCCAGAGCAGCACCGCCACGACGCGCAGCCCCTCGGCGAGGGTGCCGAGCACGCGGTCCAAATCTCCCGCGCGCGACTGCACCTTCGCGAGCTGCCACGGCGCCTGCTCCTCGACGTAGCGGTTCAAGCGGCGCACCCGCTCCCAGATCTCCTCCAGCGCGAGCGTCAGCTCAGCCTTTCCGATCAACTCTTCGACGCGGGCTGTGAGACCGCCGAAGTCAGGCAGGAGCACCGGGTCCATCTCGCCCGCGAGGACGACCCCATCGCGGTAGCGAACGATCATCGCGAGTGTGCGGCTGGCGAGGTTGCCGAAGTCGTTTGCCAGCTCGCTGGCGTAGCGCTGCTCGAAGGCGCCGGTCGAGACCGAGCCGTCCTGGCCGAAGGGCACGTCGCGCAGTAGGTAGAAGCGCAGCGCATCGGCGCCGAAGCGCTCGATCACTTCGAACGGATCGAGCACGTTGCCGAGTAACTTTGACATCTTCTCGCCGTCCATCAGCAGATACCCGTGCACGAAGATCCGCTCGGGCAGCTCAAGCCCTGCCGCCATCAACAAGGCGGGCCAGTAGATCGCGTGAAAGCGCAGGATGTCCTTCGCGATCACGTGGTAGTTAGCCGGCCAGAACTCGTCTGTCAGGTCCTCTCCCGGGCGGGCGTAGGAGAGTGCCGAGTAGTAGTTCAGCAGCGCGTCGAACCACACGTAGAAGACGTGCTCCTCGTCCCACGGCACCGGCACTCCCCACGTGAGCTTGTGGCGCGAGAGCGGCACGTCGCGCAACCCCGAGCGCAGGAACGAGAGCGCCTCGTTGTAGCGCGTGCGTGGCGCGACGAAGTCCTCACGCTCGGCATACAAGCGCTCAAGCGGCTCCTGGAACGCAGACAGCTTGAAAAAGTAGTTCTCCTCCTGCTCGCGCGTAAGCTCGATGTGGTGGATCGGACAACGGTTGCCCTCGTCGACTTCGTTCTCCGCCTTGAAGTCCGCGCAGCGCGGGCAGTACCAACCCTCGTAGGTGCCCTCGTACACGAACCCGTTCTCGCGCACGCGCGTCAACACCTCCTGGACCTTCGCCATGTGCTCGGGATCGGTCGTGCGGATGAAGAAATCGTTCGCCGCACCGAGCAGCGGCACGAGCTCCTTGAAGCGCTCGGCGTTTTTGTCGGCCAGCTGGAGCGGCTCCACGCCGAGCGCATGCGCCGCGTCGGCGACCGGCTCGCCGTGCTCGTCTGTCCCCGTCAGGAAGAACACATCCTCGCCGCGCTGGCGGTGATGACGCGCCATCGCGTCCGCGGCGATCGTCGTATACGCGTGCCCCAGGTGCGGGGCCGCATTGACGTAATAGATCGGCGTGGTCACGTAGAAGGACACTGTCGGCTCCAGGCTACTAGTAGGCTTTTCGGATGGGCCAGAGTGACCGCATGATCGCCGAGCAGGATCGCTGCAAAGTCTGCAGCGGAGCAGGCTGGACGTGGTGGACCAAGGACGTCCCGCCGCCGGACACCGGTAAGTGGATCGTCTGCCGCGAGTGCATCGGCACCGGGCGGATCGATCACAAGGGCCGCAAGCGCCAGAAGCCCGCGTCTCCAGTGAGTTCAGGATAACTGAAGGGCTCTCAGCGGGAACCCAAGTGCTCGGTGGAGTACTTGTTGGTGGTCGACCCTTGGGTTCGCGGTGAACCTGTGGGGTTGGTTTCGTGAGGTTCTTCGAGGAGCTGGCGTGCGGAGACCTCGTAGCGGATCGCGGTTGCCTCGGTGATGCCGAAGACGGCGGCGAGGTGGAGAGGGTCGGCACCGTGCGTGAGCGCCTCCTCGAGCTGCCGGTCGATCCGCAGCCGCTCCAGCGTGCCCGGGAGTCCTTGCAGGATTTTGTGCGACATCGCTTAGGACTTCTCGCGCTTCTTTTCGCCGCAGGCGATCAGGCGTCGTCCATCAGCTGCCTGTAGAGCTCGTTGGCAGCGACGCCGGTCAACTTCGATACGACCTTCGCGGCCGGCCGCGGGCGGGCGCCGGCCTCCACGAGTGCGTGCAACGCCGCGAGCGCATCCGCGCGGCCGGCGGGATCGTTGGAACTCGATCCGGCGCCACCCACCACCAGCACAATCTCGCCACGCGGGGGACTCTCGCCGTAGTGCTTCGCCAGCTCAGCGACTCTTCCCCGACGGACTTCCTCGTGCAGCTTGGTCAGCTCGCGGCACACAACCAGCGGGCGGTCCGGGTCGCGCTCGGCTAATTGCGCCAATGTGGCCGCGAGGCGCCGCGGGGACTCAAACGCCACGAGCGTCTCCTCGGTGTGCTCGAGCAGACTTTCCCGCTCGGCGCGCCTGCGCGGGAGAAACCCGACGAAACGCCAACGCTCGGCCGGCAGACCGGAGGCGACAAGCGCGGTCAACGCGGCGCTCGGCCCCGGCAGCACCTCGACCGGCAGGCCCGCCTCGATGCAGGCACGCACGAGCGGGAAGCCGGGGTCTGAGATCAACGGCATGCCCGCATCGGACACGAGCGCCACCACAGCCCCCGCCTGCATTCGCGCCACGAGCTCCTCGGCACGTGCTCGCTCGTTGTGCTCGTGGTAGCTGATGAGCTTCGCCGTGATCCCATGACGGTCGAGCAGCACTTTCGTGTGTCGCGTGTCCTCGCAGGCCACGATGTCAACCTCGCGCAGCGTGGCGAGCACGCGCAAGGTCACGTCTTCGAGGTTGCCGATCGGCGTGGCGCACACGAGCAAGCGCCCCTCAGCTCCATCACCGGACTTTGCCGCGGGCGCTTGTGTCATTGACGGGGCCACCCGACTGGCGCCTCGGTGACGACTGGCGCCTCGGTGGGAGTCATCTCGCAAATATAGGGTCCCCGCGATCTCCCCCGAATAGGTCCCTCCATGCCCACCGATCCCAACCAGCCGCCGCAGTACACCCGCTACCGAGCAGGCCGCCGCCTGCTGCCCCACCGTGAAGAGGACCTTCAAACGCCTCGCCTCGCGCCGGGCTCCTCGCCGCGATCGCCGCGGCGAGCGGACGGGCGCACGGGCGCAGCGGTGGATGGACGCGGGGATCGCGCTGGGACGCGCTGGCGCCGCTGGGCCAAACCGAAACGGATCGTCCTCACCCTGCTCGCGCTCGTCGCCTTCTGGCTATTGCTCTCGCTTGTGCTGTTCCTGCTCAGCTCGCAGTTCGAGCGCACCGCTCCTCCGTCGAACGTCGCCGCGGTGCTCGACCCGGCGGGCTTCCCTTTGACGAGCGCCAACAACATTCTCGTGCTCGGCTCCGACCGGCGCCAGAAGGACTCCAAGGAACCTGGCGCCGAAACCTCCGGCCCGGGCCGCTCGGACACGATCATGCTGATCCGCACCGGCGGCGGGCATGCGGCGCGGCTGTCGATCCCGCGCGACACGGTCATCGAAATCCCCGGGCACGGCCTGCAGAAGATCAACGCCGCGCACGAGTACGGCGGCCCGGCGGAGTCGATCTCGGTGATCAAGAACTGGCTCGACATCCCGATCAACCACATGGTGGAAGTCAACTTCGAAAACTTCCCGCAGCTGATCGACGCGATGGGCGGGGTCAACTACACAGGAGGTTGCATCGTCTCAAAGCTCGACGGCGGCTCAGCCGACGGCGGCTTCACCCTGCGCCTGCCCTCGGGCACCCACCACATTGACGGCAAGCAGGCGCTCGCGCTCGCGCGCACTCGTGAGAACCTGTGCGCACCCAACGAGAGCGACATCCAGCGCGAGGAACACCAGCAGGCGCTGTTCAACGACATGAAGGACCGCCTGCTCTCCCCCTCGAGCTTCCTGCGTCTGCCGCTGATCGCCTGGAACGCTCCGCCGGCGATCATCTCCGACATGAGCGGGCCGGAACTGCTGGGGATGTTCGCCGCGCTCGCCGTTGCGGGGACGCCGCCCACACGCGTGCTGAAGCCGACCGGACAGACCACCCTGCCCAGTGGCGAAGAAGGCCTGACGATCTCCGAAGCCGCGCGCCGCGCGGACGTCGCGCGCTTTGAGGCGGGGTGAGCTGATCT
>Ga0302235_10000150_pt1 | contig 62516 bp, 53 predicted proteins | sample II_Palsa_N3_3_FD_193577 | JGI IMG/M metagenome (GOLD analysis project Ga0302235, IMG submission 193577) | Peat permafrost microbial communities from Stordalen Mire near Abisko, Sweden - II_Palsa_N3_3 | ecosystem: Environmental > Terrestrial > Soil > Palsa > Peat permafrost | place: Sweden...
CTGTCTCTGCCCGGACGGTCCGCGCACTGGCTCGCCGCTGCAGTTCCGTGATTTCGGTTTCGGTCAAGTTCATTGCACCCTCCATGGATACAATAATACTTCCTTTTTAAACGTTACACTCCACTAGGGATGGCCGTGGCCAAACGAAGTCCCCATGGGGGACGTGGCAGGCGCCTTCGATCTTCAGGCACAGCCGAGGGGAAGTTTCAGCCCTTCCCCATAAGAGGCATTCCGGCGGTAACCATCTTTGCCTGCAAACTCGGCGCGGGACCAGGCAAGTGCGGATAGCCGCTAAAACCCAGCTGTGCGAGGCCACCGGAAACCCGCAGTTGCGCGGGCACGCCAAACGGCAGGGTGAACTTGTCCGGCTCGTGTCCCATCGGTATGCCCGCAATCACCGGCATGCCGGTCACCGCGCGGATCTTCTCGAAGCTGTCCGCCAGGTCGTAGCCATTGTCATAGCCACTGGGTCTGCACTGACTGAAATCACCCAGCACCAGGGCGCGCTGTCGCCCCAACACGCCAGACAGATGTAGCTGATACAGCATTCGTTCGACCCGAAACGGTGGCTCGCCGACGTCCTCGACAAACAGGATGCCGCCATCGATGCCGCCGCCATCGACACCCGGAAAATAGGGTGTGCCCAGCAAGCTGCACAGCATCGCCAGATTGCCGCCCCACAGCGGTCCTTCGACTTCAAGTTCCACCTCGGACGAGGTCGCCCACTCGACTTGTGTCGCTGGCGAACGCGCGGTGTGCCAGAAATGCTGCCAGGTGAATTCACTGAGCGTCGATGCACCAAAGTCAGCTCCAAGCATCGGCCCACTGAAGGTGCACAGTCCGCTACGCGTATACAGCGCCAGCTGCAAAGCGGTGAAGTCGCTATGCCCAACCAGCAAAGTGTTGCTGCCCGCCAGCCGCTCGCGCAACGCGTCGTAGTGCAGGTGTTCCAGCAGACGCGTCGCACCGTAACCACCACGAATGGCCAGCACGATATCCGGCAGCGATTCCAATGTGGCCAGCGCGTTCAGATCAGATGCGCGCTCGGCGTCGCTGCCGGCGTAGCGTTGCTCGTTGCGAGAGAGCACTTCCAGCCCGCTCAACGCACAGCCGGCGTCACGCAGCCGCGCGACGCCGCGAGTCATCGCTTCGCGATCGTGCGGATAACCGGAGGGAGCGATCAAGCGAACCTGTGTTTCGGACATCGATGCGGCTCAGGAAATGATGATTGATTATGCCGTCACGAAGCGGCTTCGGCATGACCCGGATATGGCAAGACTGGGCGTTTGCCTTAGGACGGGAGTGACTTCAGTCGCGATGCCTGGTCACTCCAACCATCTTCGGGTCACACGTATTCCACGACCTCGAGGTCGAAACCCGCCAGACCAATCAGCTTGCGCGGAGTGCCTAGCACGCGCAGCCGATGCACGCCAAGGTCCGCCAGCATCTGCGCACCGAGGCCAAGCTGACGCCACTCCTGCTGCTGCGCTTCTTCCGGCGCCTGCGTGCTGGGTTGACGATTGAGCCGGGCCAGTAACGCCTCCGGCGTGTCTTCGCCAGACAACACCAGCAGTACACCGCGATCTTCGTCAGCGATCCGGCGTAGTGCCGACGTCACGGTCAGTCCGAGGTCGTCGCGTTGCAGATGCAGTACGTCGGACAGCGTGTTGCGCACATGCACGCGAGACAGTACCGGCGCGCCGTCGTCGATCGTGCCGCGCACCAGCGCGAAGTGCAGCCCGCGACGGATCACATCGCGATAGGCATAAAGACGGAAGCTGCCGAACTCGGTCTGCACGTCTTCTTCGTGCACCCGCTGAACGGTTTTCTCCGTTTCCAGGCGATAGCGGATCAGGTCGGCGATCGAGCCGATCTTCAGGCCATGCTTCTTCGCGAAGATTTCCAGTTCAGGGCGGCGCGCCATCGAGCCGTCCTCGTGTAGCACCTCGATCAGCACCGCCGACGGCTCCAGTCCCGCCAGCGCCGCCAGGTCACAGCCGGCCTCGGTATGCCCGGCGCGAGTCAACACGCCTCCCGGCTGCGCGGTGAGCGGAAAGATGTGGCCGGGCTGGCTGAGATCCTGCGGCTTAGCCTCACGTTGCACGGCCACCTGGATGGTGCGCGCGCGATCGTGCGCGGAGATACCCGTGGTGACGCCCTCGGCCGCCTCGATCGAGACGGTGAAGTTGGTGTGGTACGCCGACGTGTTGTCGCTGACCATCGGCTTCAGGCCGAGCTGACGCGTGCGCTGCTCGGTCAGCGTCAGGCAGACCAGCCCACGCGCTTCGCGCACCATGAAGTTGATGTCCTCCGCACGCACTTTCTCGGCGGCCATGATCAGGTCGCCCTCGTTCTCGCGATCCTCATCGTCGAGGATCACCACCATGCGGCCGGCGCGGATATCGTCGAGGATTTCGGGAATGGTGTTGAAGCTCATGGGGATTCCTTGGTTGATGTGCTGGTGCCGAAGATGGGCACGCTTCGATCGCAGAGGAGGAGCAAAGCTCAGGCGAAACCGTGCTGTTTCAAAAACGCCTCGTCCAGCTTCGGCGGCGCCTCACCGGCATTCAACAGGCGCTCGACGTAGCGCGCGATCACATCCACTTCGATGTTCACCGCATCACCGACACGTCGCGCATGAAAGGCGGTGTGCTCGACCGTGTGCGGGATCAGGTTGACGCCGAAGCGCTGGCCTGCCACTTCGTTAACGGTGAGACTGGTGCCGTCGATGCACACCGAGCCCTTGGCGGCGATGTAGCGCGCCAGTGCCGTGGATACTTCGAACGTCCAGCGTTGGGAGCGGCCATCCGGGATGATCGAAACCACTTTGCCGAGACCGTCGACATGGCCGGATACAAGATGGCCGCCCAAACGGTCCGCCAGCCGCAGCGCCTTTTCCAGGTTCACCGGATCGCCGGCTTTGAGCTTGCCCAGCGTGGTCAGCGACAAAGTCTCGTTGGACAAGTCGGCGCTGAAGCCGCGCGCCTCCAGCGTTACCGCCGTGAGGCACACGCCGGAGACAGAGATCGAGTCGCCCAACTGCACATCGCTCAGATCAAGCCCAGCCGTATCGATGGCCAGGCGTACGTCGCCGCCACGCGGTTCAAGCCGCTCGACGCGGCCAACGGACTGGATAATGCCGGTGAACATCAGCGCACCTCCTGCAGGAGGGTGATGCCTGGTTTTGCCTGGATGAATTTCATGAAACGTTTCCCGCGTTGGACCATGCGAAAAAACGCCTCAAGGCATGGGGCCGACGCACGGCAACGAGGCCGTGCATCGACCGTCTTCTTTTATCCGGACTATGAGGAAGCTGTCGCCAGCTTCCAACCGTCGGCTCCGGCATTTGACCGGATCTGCTGACCCTCGGCGCGCTCCATCAGGACCGCACCAAGGCGCTCGCGGGCTCGTTGTCGGGTCACCCCTTCAACCTACCGCCGGTGGGGAATTTCGCCCCGCCCTGAAGACGCTATGTGGTATCACCAGCTATGCCGGCCCAGGTAGTCTAGCACCGACATCCCGGACATCTGACGTGCCGACCCGGTAATTCAGCGTTCGCCGTTACGCACAGTCCGTGCTCAGAACGGATGCAACCGAAGTCGCCAGTCGTTGCCTAGCTGACGCTGTTCGATCGGGCGCAGCTGCCAGCGCTCGGCCATGTCGCTGAGCGTGGGCAACTGCAGCAATGGGCGCGCACTGTCACCCAACAGCAGCGGCGCGACATAGAGCAGCAATTCGTCGACCAGGCCAGCGGCGAACAACGCGCCACACAGCGTGGGGCCGGCTTCGACATGCACTTCATTGCAACCGCGCTCGGCCAGCATGGCAAGGACGGCGGAAAGGTCCAGCGCAGCCCCCTGCCCGGCCACGGCCACGCACTCAACGTGCCGAAAACGATGATCCGGATCGATGCCTGCCGCGTGCACCATCAACGTAGGCGCCGCGTCATCCAGCACATGGCTACCGATAGGTGTGCGCAACTGGCGATCCAGTACCACGCGCAAAGGTGCCGTGAATGCTTCGCCCTGCGGCAGGCGAACCGTCAGTTGGGGGTTGTCGGCCAGCACGGTGCCACTGCCGGTGAGGATCGCCGAGCTGCGCGCGCGCCAGCGCTGCACATCAGCACGGGCGGCCTCGCCAGTGATCCATTTCGACTCGCCATTGGCCAGCGCGGTGCGGCCATCCAGGCTCATGGCCAACTTCACGCGCAGCCATGGCCGGCCACGCTCAATGCGGCTAAAAAAGCCGATGTTGAGCTCGCGCGCCGCTTCGCGCATCAGGCCGACATCAACCGTGATGCCAGCTGCGCGCAGCTTCTCGATGCCGCGCCCGGCTACCTGCGCAAATGGGTCCTCGGCGGCGATCACTACGCGCGCCACGCCAGCAGCGACCAGTGCATCCGCGCATGGCGGTGTACGGCCATGATGCGCGCAAGGCTCCAGCGTCACATAGGCGGTTGCACCGCGCGCGCGCTCACCAGCCTCGCGCAACGCGAACACTTCGGCATGCGGTTCACCGGCGCGCTGATGCCAACCTTCGCCTACCACGGCTTCGCCCTGGGCGATTACGCAACCCACGCGCGGATTCGGCTGGGTCGTGAACAGACCTCGCTGGGCCAAGGCCAGGGCTTGCTCCATGTGCGCGTGGTCAATGGCCGTGAAGATCAATGGGGAGGATGTCGGCATAGGCGGCATTCTGGCAGAAGCTCCCCGAGGTTTTTGATCAGTCCTGATCAGGACTGATCACACCGGTGAGGTCACCTCGGCGAAGTCAGCTCTTCTTGCCACGGTTCGCCGCATTTTCGCCGAGCAGGGACAGCTGCAGATTTTCCAGCCCCGGCAAGTCGCGCTCGAGTTTCTCGATCTCCTCGCGAAATGCATGCACATCCTCGAACTTGCGATAGACCGAGGCGAAGCGCACGTAGGCGACCTGATCGAGATTTTTCAGCTCACGCATCACCAGCTCGCCCAGTTGGCGCGAAGATACTTCGCGCTCGCCACTGCGGCGCAGGTCGTTGATGATCGAGCGCACCGCGCTGTCTACATCCTGCGTGGCCACCGGGCGCTTTTGCAGCGCGCGCTCGAAACTCACGCGCAGCTTGCGCTCGTCGAACGTCTCGCGCCGCTCGCCACTTTTGACGATCGTCGGCAGCTTCAGTTCGGCCGTCTCGAAGGTATTGAACCGCTCGCCACACTGCGGGCATTCGCGCCGCCGACGCACCGTGCCACCGTCTTCGGTGAGCCGTGAATCGATCACCCGGGTGTCTTCGTGCTGGCAGAAAGGGCAATGCATGCTTAGTGAGTGTCGATCATCGCCTGTACAAAAGCACGTACTGCCGCAGGCAACCGGCCCTGCAACGCGGCACGCTCGTGCTGAAACAACGTGGCAACAAAGAACGGATGACCCTCCAGCTCGATCCCGCGCACGTCACCGGCATCGTCCACGGCGGCGATCCACAGCGGACCATCGGCAAGTGCTTCGCGGAATTCGGAGCTCAGGCCATAGTTGCAGTGATAGCCCTCGACGATGGAGGTGACGCCATAAGCCTGCGCCAGTCGAGAACCTTCAGCCAGATGCACCGTATCGGTCACTTCGACCAGCGAGCACAGCAGCGGCACGATGACCTGACGCGGCGCATCGGGCGACGTTTCAGCATGCTCGGCCTCGGTCCAGCCCAGTACATTGCGCGCGTATTCGATCACCGCGTGCTGGAAGCCGCCGCAGGTACCCAGGAACGGAACATATCGCTCGCGCGCCACGCGGATCGCCGTGAGCGCGCCCTGCATGCTGCGATAGGGGCTGGCCGGAACGCACCAGAGGCCATCGAACTCGGCCAATGCAGCGCCGTTGCCGACCTCGTCCGTGGGCACCCAGATCGGTTCGATCTCCACACCGCAGGCTTCGGCCGCCATCCCCAGTGCCAGCGGGATGGCGCGATGGGCGACCACGTCGTCGTTGCGGTCGCCGATCAGTCCGATCTGCAGCGAATACATGCTGGCAGGCTCAGCCGTACACCGGAAACTTCTTGCACTGAAGCGTGACGTTATCGCGCACTTTCGCGATCACTGCCTCGTCGCCCGGTGCATCGAGCACATCGCAGATCCAGTTGGTCAGCTCGATCACGTCCGCTTCCTTGTAGCCACGGGTGGTGACTGCCGGCGTGCCCACGCGCAGGCCGGAGGTGACGAAGGGCTTGCGCGGGTCGTTCGGCACCGCGTTCTTGTTCACGGTGATATGCGCCTTGCCGAGCGCCTCTTCCGCATCCTTGCCGGTGACATCTTTGCCGATCATGTCGACCAGCATCAGGTGGTTTTCGGTGCCGCCGGAGACAATCTTGTAGCCACGATCCATGAAGGTCTTTGCCATCGCCTTGGCGTTCTTCACGACCTGGGTCTGGTACGTCTTGAACTCGGGCTCCAATGCTTCCTTGAAGGCCACTGCCTTGGCGGCGATCACGTGCATCAGCGGGCCGCCCTGGATACCGGGGAACACCACCGACTGCAATTTTTTCTCGATCTCTTCGCCGGCGTCCTTGGCGACGATGATGCCGCCACGCGGGCCGCGCAGGGTCTTGTGGGTCGTCGAAGTGACCACGTGCGCGTGCGGCAGCGGGCTCGGATACACGCCGGCAGCGATCAGGCCGGCGACGTGCGCCATGTCGACAAAGAAGATCGCGCCGACCGAGTCGGCGATCTGGCGCATGCGTGCCCAGTCGACGACCTGCGAGTAGGCGCTGAAGCCGCCAACCAGCATCTTCGGCTTGTGCTCGGTGGCGAGGCGCTGCACTTCGTCATAGTCGATCAGGCCGTTCTCGTCGACGCCGTACTGCACCGCGTTGAACAGCTTGCCGGAGATATTGACCTTGGCACCATGAGTGAGATGGCCGCCGTGCGCGAGGCTCATGCCGAGGATCGTGTCACCCGGATTCAACAGCGCGAAGTACACCGCCTGATTCGCCTGCGAGCCGGAGTGCGGCTGCACGTTGGCATAGGTGGCGCCAAACAGCTGCTTCAGGCGCTCGATCGCCAGCTTCTCGGCGACGTCGACGTATTCGCAACCGCCGTAGTAGCGCTTGCCCGGATAGCCTTCGGCATATTTGTTGGTGAGCTTGGAGCCCTGTGCTTCCATCACGCGCGGACTGGCATAGTTCTCCGAAGCGATCAGTTCGACGTGATCCTCCTGACGCTGACCCTCATCGGCAATGGCCTTGGCCAGTTCATCGTCATAACCAGCGATCGTGTCGTTCTTCGGGAACATCATGGCCTCGGCGGGGTGGTGAGCGGGGTTTAAGCCTGAAAGTGTAGCGCCGCCGGGCATTTGCAGCCACCTGCGGCGCCCGGGACAGCGTCCTTCACGCCTGGCCGTCGACCGTTGGGCGACCCCCCAACGTGGTCACTGCCCAGTCTGACACTGGCCCCGCTGCCGATTGTCTTTCGAAAACGCTATCGTTGCAGTCCAGCATTCGGCCATCCCCGCCCGGAGTCCTTCGATGAAATTGCGTACGCTTGGTCGCCACGGCTTGCCTGTATCCGCCCTAGGCCTCGGCTGCATGGGCATGTCCGACATGTATGGTCCCACCGAGCGCAGCGAAAGCATCGCCACCGTGCATGCCGCGCTGGATGCTGGCATCACGTTGCTCGACACCGGCGACTTCTACGGCATGGGTCACAACGAAATGCTGCTGGGCGAAGCGCTGGTCGGCCGCCCCCGTGACAGTTACCAGCTGAGCGTGAAGTTCGGTGCCCTGCGCGGGCCCGACGGTCAGTGGCTGGGTTACGACGCCCGCCCGGCTGCGGTGAAAAGCGCGCTGGCCTACTCGCTAAAGCGTCTGCGCACCGACTATGTGGACGTGTATCGCCCTGCCCGGCTCGATCCGAACGTGCCGATCGAAGACACCGTGGGTGCGATCGGCGACCTGATCAAAGCCGGGTACGTGCGCCAGCTCGGCCTGTCGGAGGTGGGGCCGCAGACCATACGCCGGGCCCATGCCGTACTTCCAGTGGCTGATCTGCAGATCGAATACTCGCTCATCTCGCGCGGCATCGAGGAGGCGATCCTGCCCACCTGCCGCGAACTGGGCATCAGTGTGACCGCCTATGGCGTGCTGGCGCGTGGCCTGATCAGCGGTCATTGGTCGAAGGGGCGTAGCACCAATACGCGTGACTTTCGCACGCACAGCCCGCGCTTTCAGGGCGACAACCTCGAGCACAACCTGGCGCTGGTCGAGTTGCTGCGCGAACTGGCTGAAGCGCGCCGCGTCAGCGTGGCCCAGCTGGCTATCGCGTGGGCGCTGTCGCGCGGTGAGGACGCGATCCCGCTTATCGGCGCGCGCACCCGCCACCGGCTGCAGGAAGCGCTCGGCGCGCTGGATATCACGCTCAGCGCCGATGACCTGGCCGCGATCGAACGCGCCGTACCCGCTGGCGCCGCCGCTGGCGAGCGCTACAACGCGCAAGGCATGGCGTCGTTGGATAGCGAGCACAAGTAGCGCTTGCCGCCTGGCTGGCAGACAGCCAGGCGCCCCGGCCAGGGGCTGGGCCCTCCGTCGATCGGCACGGCAAATGTGGCCCGCGGCGCCGCACAGGGCGCGGTCGGGCGATCTGGAGCCTGATTGGCAGCAACTGTCATGGGCCTGCCATGGCGGCCAAGGGGCTGATCGGCGATAATCAGGGGTCTTCCTTTTTTCCTAGCCCATTCCCTTGCCGGGCCGCGCCCCAGCGGCTCGCAGACTTCCTATAGATTGAGAGCCCGCATGCAGTACATCTACACCATGAACGGGGTCAGCAAGATCGTCCCCCCGAAACGCCAGATCATCAAGGACATCTCGCTGTCCTTCTTCCCCGGCGCGAAGATCGGTCTGCTCGGCGTCAACGGCGCGGGCAAATCCACCGTGCTGAAGATCATGGCCGGCGTGGACACCGATTTCCAGGGCGAGGCACGCGCCAATCCGGGCACCAAGATCGGCTATCTGGCGCAGGAGCCGCAGCTGGATCCGGAGAAGACCGTGCGTGAAGCGGTCGAGGAAGGCGTTGCCGAGATCCTGGATGCGCAGAAGCGGCTGGATGAAATCTACGCCGCCTATGCCGAGGAGGGCGCGGATTTCGACAAGCTCGCGATCGAACAGCAGAAGTTGGAAAACCTGCTCGCCGCGAACGACGCACATGCGCTGGAGCGTCAGCTGGAAGTAGCCGCCGACGCGCTGCGTCTGCCGCCGTGGGACGCGAAGATCGGCCCGTTGTCCGGCGGTGAGAAGCGCCGCGTGGCGCTGTGCCGCCTGCTGCTGTCCAAGCCGGACATGCTGCTGCTGGACGAGCCGACCAACCATCTGGATGCCGAATCCGTCGATTGGCTTGAGCAGTTCCTGCACGACTATCCGGGCACCGTGGTGGCGGTCACGCATGACCGTTACTTCCTCGACAACGCGGCCGAGTGGATTCTCGAACTCGATCGCGGTCGCGGCATTCCGTGGAAGGGCAACTACACCGAATGGCTGGAACAGAAAGGCGAGCGCCTGGCGCGCGAAGAATCCGCCGAAAAGGGCCGTCAGAAAGCGCTCGCGCGCGAACTTGAATGGGTGCGTTCTGCTGCCAAGGGACGTCAGTCCAAGGGCAAGGCACGGATCAACCGCTTCGAGGAACTGAACTCGGTCGAGTACCAGAAGCGCAACGAGACGAACGAACTGTATATCCCGCCGGGCGAGCGCCTGGGTCAGGAAGTGATCGAGTTCAAGAACGTCAGCAAGTCGTTCGGCGACAAGCTGCTGATCGACGATGTGTCGTTCAAAGTGCCGCCGGGCGCGATCGTCGGCGTGATCGGCCCCAACGGTGCCGGTAAATCGACCCTGTTCAAGCTGATCACTGGCGTGGAAACACCGGACCAGGGCGAAGTGAAAATCGGCCACACCGTGCAGTTGGCCTACGTCGACCAGTCGCGCGACAACCTCGATGCCAAGAAGAACGTGTGGCAGGAAGTATCCGGCGGCGCCGACATCATCACCATCGGTCGTTACGAGTTGCAGTCGCGTGCGTACATCGGCCGCTTCAACTTCAAGGGCACCGATCAGCAGAAGCTGGTTGGCAGCCTGTCCGGCGGTGAGCGTGGTCGTCTGCATCTGGCCAAGACGCTGATGCAGGGCGGCAACGTACTGCTGCTCGATGAGCCGTCCAACGATCTGGACGTGGAAACCCTGCGGGCGCTGGAAGACGCGATGCTGGAGTTCCCCGGCTGCGTGATGGTGATCTCGCATGACCGCTGGTTCCTCGATCGCGTCGCCACCCACATCATCGCGTTCGAAGGCGATTCGCACGTCGAGTTCTTCCCCGGCAACTACAACGAGTACGAAGCGGACAAGAAGCGTCGTCTCGGCGAGGAAGGCGCGAAGCCGCATCGGGTGAAGTACAAGAAACTGGCTTGATCCACGTCTGCATTGCTCCCTCCCCTGCTCGCAGGGGAGGGTTGGGGAGGGGTGGCTCTTGGCTCTAGCTTGGCTCTAGATCAAGAGCTTTACCCCCTCCCAGCCTCCCCCTGCTAGCAGGGGGAGGAGCATAGAGACGGAACGCTCGCCCTGACATCGAGTGCGATCGCGACAAGAAACCGGAGACCGAAGATGAGTTTCATGCAGTCACTGCAAGCGGCCTGGCAGCGCAACGACTCGCTGGTCTGCGTCGGCCTCGATCCGGAGCCGGCGAAATTCCCCGCGCACCTGCGTGCGCAGCCCGATGCGGTCTTTGCGTTTTGCCGCGATATCGTGGATGCGACCGCCGATCTGGTCTGCGCGTTCAAGCCGCAGATTGCACACTTCGCCGCGCTGCGAGCGGAAGACGCGCTGGAACGACTGATCGCGCATATTCACGCAAAGCACCTGGGCGTGCCGGTGATTCTGGATGCCAAGCGTGGCGACATCGGCTCGACGGCACAGCACTACGTCAGCGAAGCGTTCGATCGCTATCAGGCCGACGCGGTGACGTTGAATCCCTATCTCGGCCGCGACTCGGTGCAGCCATTCCTGGACCGCGCTGACAAAGGCGTGATCCTGCTGTGCCACACGTCCAATCCCGGCGCTGCCGATCTGCAGGATCTCGACGTGGGTGGCAAGCCGCTGTACCAGCATGTGGCACAGATCATCGCGCGCGACTGGAATACGAACGGCAACTGCGCGCTGGTCACTGGCGCGACCTGGCCGGAACAGCTCGGTGAAGTACGCGCACTGGTCGGCGACATGCCGCTATTGGTACCTGGCATCGGCGCACAGGGTGGCGATGTCGCGGCCGTCGTGCGCAACGGCCGCAGTGATCAGGGCAATGGCCTGCTGATCAGCTCCTCACGGGCGATCCTGTATGCCGGCAACGACGAAGCTTTCGCCGGGGCCGCGCGCATCGCGACGCAGGAATTGCGCGACACGATCAACCGCTACCGGCACGATTAATCGCGTTGCACGACTAACGCGCGGTCAAACCACCGCCGATTTCGCCGCCTGCAGCATCTTCGACTTCAGATCCATCGCATCGGCGGCATCCAGCAGCGCGCGCGCAAAACTACGCACTTCGCTCGGACGCAGTGAATACCAGTTTCCGATCTTCGTCGCTTCGGGCACATTGCGTCCCGCACGGGACACGTAGTGCGGCCGAAAAATCACCATGCCGCTAAGCGATTCCGAGCTGATATCCGCGGAAATGATCTGCAAGTGTGTTTCGTCTTCTTTCTTCACCAAACATCTCCCGGACGGATATCCGCCCACTGCAGCTTACGCCACGAGGAGTTCAGCGGTTGTTTTCTACTCGGCGCGCGTGTTATGGCGCGTTACCGCTGCACGTCGGCCATCACAGTTTCAACAGCTACCGCCTGGCGATAGTCAGCCTGCCTGTTCGGCTTCAGCCATAGCGCGCGTAGCGCACGGTCGCAGGGAATCGAGATATAGCGCGCAACCAGCAGGCCCAGCAGCCAGCTCAACAGCACCGCGGGCACATACCAGAGATAGCCAAGCGCGATATCGCTGCCGGTAGCCTTGAACAACCTTACGACGGCAACCACCACGAACATGTGGGTCAGATAGATTTCGTAGCTGAGCCGGCCGAATGATCGCAGCCAGCCAAAGGCGGGGGCGGATGACCAGCCACCGCGTGCCTCGCGTTTGGCGCTGGCGAGTACCAGGCACAGTGCCGACAACGTCAGCATCAGCATGTAGCCGTCAAGCAGCTCATGCCACAACACACGACCATCCAGCATCACCGCAACCAGAGCGACGGCGCCAAGCCATCCCAGCAGCGTCACCGTACGCGGCGGCCACACCGGCACGCGCGCCGCCAAAAGTGCGCCGAGCACACCCGTGGCAATCGCAGCCATGCCCGGCAGGTAAGCTTTCTCCTGCCAGATTTCGTTGTCCGCGAGTGCCGCATGCGTCAGCGGCAGCGACAGGGCCAACAGCACCAGCAACGGCACCAGGACCCATGCACGCCGCGTCAGCAGGCAAACGATCGGAAAGCCGATGTAGAAGACCTCCTCGATCGACAGCGACCACAGCACATCCCAGCTACCAGGCAGATAACCGTAATGCCCCTCGTACCAGTTCAAGTGCAGGCCAAGCGCCGCAATGATGGCGCCTGGCAGCGACTGGCCGGCACGCCTGATCACGTAATCGTCGACACCGAGCAGATGCAGGCCGCCGAGCACGACAACCAGCAAGAGCAGACACGGCATGATGCGGGCGAAGCGGCGCGCGTAGAACGCCTTGACGTCGATGCGATCCAGACTGCCCCAGCGCTTCAACGTATGACTGGTGATCAGGAAGCCGGAGATCACGAAGAACACGAACACCGCTTCGTAACCGTTGTAATTGAGCCCATCCAGCAACCAGCGCGGCATGAACGCGGCAATGGCCGTGTGCTTCAGCGGAATACGTAGTCCGGTGTGATGCAGCACCACCAGCAGAATCGAGATGCCGCGCAACACGTCGATGCCCTGGTTGCGCACTCCGCTTTGCGGACGCACCGTCGCAGGCTGGCTCGATTCCGTTGGCAGCATGTTCGACGGCACTCTTTCAGGAAGCCGACATCATCCGCGAATCCATGCGTGCGTTACAACGCTGCTGCTCAGTCGAGCACTTCAACCCCACGCCAGAACGCCATTCTGTCCTTGATCTGCGTGGCCTGCTCCGACGGCGTCGGGTAATACCAGGCGGCGTTGGCGTTCACCTCGTCGCCAACGACGACATCCATGTAACTGGCGGTGCCTTTCCATGGGCAAATACTGTGGTGATCGCTATCGCGAAAATATTCACGCTTGAGCGATCCGGCCGGAAAGTAGTGATTGCCCTCGACCACCACGGTGTCGTCGCTTTCGGCCAGGACTACGTTTTTCCATAGTGCGCGCATCTCACTCGTCTCCCGTCATGTCCTGTCCCGGAAACAACACCTCGGTGTAGCCGAACTTGCTGAAGTCGGTGATGCGCGAGGGGTATAGCCGGCCAATCAGGTGATCACATTCATGCTGCACCACGCGGGCATGGAAACCCTCGGCGGTACGCTCGATGCGTGCGCCCTTCGGATCGATACCCTCGTAGCGGATCAGGCTGTAGCGGCTGACCGCACCGCGCAAACCGGGCACGGAGAGACAGCCTTCCCAGCCTTCCTCCATGTCCTGCGACAACGGAGTGATCACCGGGTTGAGCAGGATCGTTCGCGGCACCGCGGGTGCGTCGGGATAGCGTTCGGAATTGTCGAATCCAAAAATCACCAGCTGCAGGTCGACGCCAATCTGCGGTGCGGCGAGGCCGACGCCATCGGCGGCAGCCATGGTTTCGAACATATCGGCGATCAGCGCATCCAGTTCGGCGCGGCCGATCATGCTATCGGGCACCAGCGGCGCGATACGCAGCAGGCGCTCGTCACCCATCTTCAGAATTTCACGGATCATGGATGCCTCGTTGATGAATGGCTGGTCCTGACGTATGGCCATGCCGGGCAGAAGCAAGCGTGCCCGATGTGGCGTAATGAAAGCATTACGCCCGCAGGCCCATGGGTCCATTGGCGTTGATCGGGCGCCAAGGCCTACACGAAACGTAGCAGTCAAGGACCGTATTGAGGCGGTTGCGGCGGGATAAACGTGCAACCATCCACGCTTGAGGTTCGTGACACCCCCAACTTCACCGCCCTGCGATGCCGCTCTATCGACCATTCACCCGTCGGGCGGCGACAATGCCCCCTTGCCTTGCCACCCCCGACCATGCCCGACACTTCGAGCGCCATCCCATGACGTCCATCCCGAAGCGCAAATCGAGGCACAGCGTTGGCCTGCGCATCATCGCGATCTACAAGGCAGTCAAGACCGTCGGCTTGATCCTGGTGGCCACTGCCGCTTTCCACCTGGACCGCACGCAGAACTTCGAGCGGCTGGTGCACTGGCTGGAGCATCTTTCACTGACCGACAGCAACAGCCTGCGCTGGAGCCTGGTCAACCTGCTGGAGAACATGGGCCCGAGCAAGTTTGTCGCGATCGGCATCGTGGCACTCGTGTATGCCGCGATCTTCGCGACCGAAGGTATCGGACTGTGGATGCGCAAATACTGGGCGGAATGGTTCACCGTGATCGCGACCGGCTCACTGATTCCGCTGGAGCTCTACGAGACCGTGCATCATTTCACCGGGTTCAAGCTGGCTGCGCTGCTGGCCAACATCGCCATTGTCGCGTATCTGGTGCGCATCGCCCTGCAGTCGCGGGCGGAGCTGGCGGGCGAAGGCTAAGCCGCGCGGGCTCAGACCTCGTGATGGAACGCTTCGGCCGACAACTCGAGGGTCGCCTCACCACGCCGTGGCACCAGCTCCACCAGATACATCGCCGCCAACACCAGCGCACCACCGACCAGCATGCGCCAGGTAAGCACATCGCTGCCAAGGGCAACCGCGAAGGCCGCGGCGAATACCGGCTCAGTGGTCATCACGATCGCGGCGCGGGTGGCTGGCAGGTGTGACTGGGCCCAGGTCTGCATCAGCATCGCGCCCGCGCCGGCGACCAGGGCCATGTACAGCACCGCGAACCATGCGCTGCGATCGGGCGGCAGCAGCGGGCCGCCGTGCGGCGCCGTCGCGAGCAGACAGACCACGGCGATCGCCACCATCTGCACCGCCGACAGGCCAAACGCCTCGCCCGGACGCGACCATTGGCCCAGTCCCACGATATGCAGCCCATACAGCGCCGCCGAGGCCAACGTCAGCCAGACGCCCGCATTGACCGATACACCATTGAGCGACAGCAGTGCCAATCCCGCAGTGGACAGCAGCACCGCCAGCCACACGATCCCGGCCATGCGCTGACGCAGCAGCAGCATCGCCAGGATCGGCGTGAACACCACATACATGCCCGTGACGAAGCCGCTGACGCTGGGCGCGATCAGCGCCAGGCCCCAGGTCTGCAACAGCTGTCCCGCGCCGTAGACGATGCCCAGCAACAAGCCACGCATGATCTGCTGCCGGCCGAGCCGCCACACATGCCCCGCGAAAAGCAGCAGCATCGCTGCCGCCGCAATGGTAAAACGCACGGCCAGGAAATCCGCCACCGGCATGCGCGCGACCACGTCCTTGATCAGCACGAAGGTCGAACCCCATACCGCGGTCATCGCGAGCAGCCCAAAGGTTGCCAGCGCGGCGATCCGCCGGGTTCTGGCTGACGACGACGCGTTCAACGACGCAGCAGCAAACGCACCAGCTGACCGGGAATCTGCAGCAGGAAGTGCACCCAGATGCCGAGCCAGACTAGCCCGGCGACCAGCGAATTGCGCGCGGCCGGATCGAATTTGCGGAACCAGCGCCACATGCCGGCATGCTTGTAGCGGCTGACAAACACCGGTCGATGGCGGCTCGAACTACCCTTACCGTGAAACACCCGGACGTCGCCAGCCAGCAACACTTGGTAACCGATGTCGCGCACGCGCCGGCACAGGTCCAGATCCTCGCAATGCAGGAAGTAGTCTTCGTCAAAACCACCTACCCGCTGGAACATCTCGCGCGTCAGCAACATCAACGCACCGGACACCGCGTCGACTTCGATCACTTCGGCGGGAATCTCCTGCCCCATGTTGACCTTCTCTCCAGGCCCGCCAAACATGCTGCTGAGTGAGCGACGCAGCAACGGATCACGACGCCATGAGGCGGGATCCGGACGTCCGTTCTCATCGCACACCACGGCGCCGATCAACCCCACCTTCGGCCTTTCCGCCTGTAGCGCAAGCAATCGTTGCAGGTCGTCATCCTGCACGATGCAATCGGGATTGAGCACCAGCAGCGAATGACCGTGTGCCTGCCTCGCTCCGATGTTCACCGCCTGACCGAAGCCCAGATTCTTGCGGTTGTAGATCACTTTCAGCCGCGGGTCGTGCGCATGCGCCCGCTCGATCGCCGACGGCACACCATCGTGGGAGTCGTTGTCGACCAGGATCAGCTCCATCGGCAACTCGCTGCTCAGCAACCGACGCACACATTCGCGCAGCGACGGCCCGCTATCGGCCGATACCACGATCACACTGAGCACAAGCGAAAACGGTGACCGGGGGTAGGCAGAAATATCCATCCCGCAAGTATGCGCGAGGATGCGCAATGGGAAAACATCGCCAGCTGAAATAATTGGTGAAGAGCGTGTGACTACAACCACCGCGCAAGCGCACAAAGCGCATCCGACAACGCGTCAAGGGTCGTCCTGCTCCTGCACTACCGCTTGCAGCGCAAGCGGCATGTCACCTTCACGCCTGGCCAGCCACGGTTGCTCCTGATGCCAGCCAACCAGCTGCCAGCCGCGCAGACGGTGCAGCTGGTTGCGTTGGCGATCCCATAGCACGGTGCCACGGTCGCCGTTCATGCGCGCGGCAAACCAACGAGCCTGCGGACTGAAACTGGCATTCGGGCCAACACCGTCGATCGAGGTGCCGTCGGTAAAACGGTAACCGTCGTTGAGGTAATTCACGCGACCTGCACGCGGATCAGCGAAGTTATCCGCGACCGACTGCCAGACCGGCGGCTGCAATTCGATGATTTCCGCTGGTGGCCCGATCGGCGCCATGGCCAGTTCGGGCCACTGCGCGGACGCTGCCGCAGCGGGCGCGCGACGCAGATCCCTATCCAGCCAGGCTTCCAACCCAGCCAGCAGCGTATACCCGGCCAACGCGCCGAGCAGCGCCACGCCCCACGCCAAAACATTCCCACCCAATCCACGTTGCAACGCAAACAGCGCACCGGGCAGTCCCCAGTGCAAACCGCGCCGGAACAACTGTGCGTGCTCAACGGACAGTCGATGCTGCAACAGCAGCAGCGCTGCCGCCAGGGCGAGCAACAACGGCAGGCCCAGCCACCAGGGCAGGAATGCCAGCAACATCATCCATGCCACACCGATTAGCAGGATTTTCCGCTTCGGCGTGCGCTGAGCCATGGCTCAGCGCGAACTGCTTGCAGACATTGAACCGGCGCTCAACCGCACCACACGCGAGCGTTGCGGAATATGCGCATCCACGGCGAGTCCTCACCCCATTTGTCCGGATGCCAGCTCATCTGCACGCTGCGGAACACGCGCTCGGGGTGCGGCATCATGATCGTTACGCGGCCATCGGCAGCAGTGAAGCCGGCCAGGCCACCGGGCGAGCCGTTCGGATTCAGCGGAAAGTTCTCGGTCGGCTTGCCGCGGTTGTCCACGAAGCGCGCTGCACCACCGGACTTTGACGGGCTGCATGCCTGCGGGAAGCTGACCCGGCCTTCGCCGTGTGAGACCACCGAGGGAATCCGCGAGCCGGCCATGCCCTTGAAGAAGATGCTCGGTGAATCGAGTATCTCCAGCGTAGCCAGCCGCGACTCGTACTGTTCGGACGTGTTGCGCAGGAACTTCGGCCAGTGCTGCGCGCCGGGAATGATGTCTTTCAGCTGCGCCATCATCTGGCAGCCATTGCACACGCCGAGCGCAAATTTCGTCGGATCAGCGAAGAACGCGGTGAACTGCGCACGCAGCATCTCGTTGTACAGGATCGAGGTGGCCCAGCCGCGACCGGCACCAAGCACGTCGCCATAGGAGAAGCCGCCGCAGGCAGCGAAGCCGCGGAAGTCGGCCAGCTTGATGCGACCACTGGCCAGATCGGACATGTGCACATCGACCGCGTCGAAACCGGCACGGGAGAACGCCGCCGACATCTCGACCTGACCGTTGACGCCCTGCTCTCGCAGCACCGCAATGCGCGGTCGCGCGCCGCTGCCGATGAACGACGCCGCTACATCGTCGGCCGGATTGAAGGTCAGCTTTGGCGTGATGCCCGGGTCGTCGTCGTCAAGCCGGAATTCAAGTTCGGCATCGGCGCTTTGCGGATTGTCGCGCAGCCGCTGCATCGCGTGACTGGTTTCGTTCCACGCCTTGAACAACGTGACCCAATTCCACTTGAACAACGTGTCGCCATTGAGAAACAGCTTGATGCCGAGCTTCTCTTTTGGACGTCCAATGCGGTAGCACATGCCGGCCAGGCCATGCTTGACCAACAACGCCTCGAACGCCTCGCGATTGGCTTCGGCCACTTGCAGCACAGCGCCAAGCTCTTCGTTGAACAAGGCGCGCAGCGTCGCTTCAGCCCAGCCGTCCAGATGAATTTCCAGACCACAGTGACCCGCAAACGCCATCTCCAGCAGGGTGGTGATGACACCACCGTCGGAGCGATCATGATAAGCCAGCAGCAAGCCGCTGGCGTTCGCCTCCTGCACCAGCTCGAACAATCCCTTCAACCGCTTCGCGTCGTCCAGATCCGGCGGCACGCCGCCGCTGCGATTGAACACCTGGGTCAGCGCGGAGCCGCCGAGGCGATCGCGTCCGGCACCCAGGTCGATCAGCCACAGATGGGAATCACCGCGATCGAGCTTGAGCTGCGGAGTGAGCGTGCGGCGCACGTCGCTGACGCGGGCAAAGCCGGTGATCACCAGCGATACCGGGGATACCGTGCGCTGCTGCGTGTTGCCGTGCTGCCACACGGTCTGCATCGACAAAGAGTCCTTGCCGACCGGGATCGAGATATCCAGCTGCGGGCATAGCTCCATGCCGACTGCCTTCACCGCGTCGAACAGCGCGGCGTCTTCGCCAGGATGATTGACGGCAGCCATCCAGTTCGCCGACAGACGGATCTCGCCCAGACTCGGGATCGCCGCGGCGGCGAGATTGGTGATCGCTTCACCGACGGCCAACCGTGCGGCGTCGGCGCTATTGAGCAGCGCCACTGGCGCGCGCTCGGCCATCGCCATCGCTTCGCCCGCGTAGCCGTCGAAATCGGCGATGGTCACGGCGACGTCGGCCACCGGCACCTGCCATGGACCGACCATCGGGTCGCGTGCACTGAGGCCACCCACGGTGCGGTCGCCGATGGTGATCAGGAAACTCTTGGAACCTACCGTAGGCAGCCGCAGTACCCGCAGCAATGCCTCGTCCATGCCGATACCCGTGAGATCGGGCAGCAGGTCCACTCGCGGCTTGATCCGCTTTGCATCGCGGTGCATGCGCGGCGGCTTGCCGAACAACACATCCATCGGCAAGTCGATCACCACCAGCTCGCGGCGCGGGTCAGTCACCAGCAGTCGGCGTTCCGCCGTGGCATCGCCAACCACTGCATACGGGCAGCGTTCGCGCACGCACATGGCCTCGAATTCGGCCAGGTTCTCCGGCGCGATCGCGAGCACGTAGCGTTCCTGCGATTCGTTGCTCCACACCTGCATCGGCGACAGTTGCGGATCGTCACAGGGAATTTTCGACAGGTCGATCTCGCCGCCGACGCCGGCGTCGTTGAGCAGTTCGGGAATCGCGTTGGAAAGGCCACCGGCACCCACATCGTGCACGCTGACGATCGGATTCGTATCACCGCGCGCGCAGCAGGCGTCGATGACTTCCTGACAGCGCCGCTCCATCTCGGCGTTGTCGCGCTGTACCGAGGCGAAGTCCAGCTCCGCACTCGACGCGCCCGAGCTCACCGACGAGGCTGCACCACCGCCCAGACCGATCAGCATCGCCGGACCGCCCAGCACGATCACCTTGTTGCCCGGCTGCACGGGGCGCTTCAGCACATGACCGGCGCGCAAATTCGCCAGGCCACCGGCCAGCATGATCGGCTTGTCATAACCACGACGCAGGCCCGCTTCACCGGTCTCGTGCTCGTAGCTGCGGAAATAGCCGCCCAGACATGGACGGCCAAACTCATTATTGAACGCGGCGGCTCCGAGCGGACCATCGCGCATGATCTCGAATGCGCTGGCCATCCGCGGCGGCAATGGGCGCTCCACTTCCCACGGCTGCGGGTGGCCGGGAATACGCAGATCGGACACCGAGAATCCAGTGAGTCCCGCCTTCGGCTTGCCACCGCGACCGGTGGCGCCTTCGTCGCGAATCTCGCCACCGGCACCGGTGGCCGCGCCCGGCCACGGCGCGATGGCCGTTGGATGGTTATGCGTCTCCACCTTGATCGCGTAGTCGATGCGCTCTTCGTGACCGCGCCACACGCCATCGTCCGGATCGGCGAAAAAGCGCTTTCCGACACTGCCCTCGATCACCGCAGCATTGTCCGAATACGCAGACAACGTATGCGCCGGCGAATGCTGGTGGGTGTGCTTGATCATGCCGAACAGGCTCTTGTCCTGTTCCACGCCGTCCACCGTCCAGCTCGCGTTGAACACCTTGTGCCGGCAATGCTCGGAGTTCGCCTGCGCGAACATGAAAAGCTCGGCATCGGTCGGGTCGCGGCCCAGTTCGGCGTAGCGTTCGACCAGATACTCGATCTCGTCGTCGGCCAGTGCCAGACCCAGCCGCGCGTTCGCTTCAGCGAGTGCCGCTTGTGGGTCGGCGCCGCGCGCGATATGCACCAGATCGCCGGGCGAGCCGACCAGGAACAGGCCTTTCGCTGCCTCAATGCGGGTCAGCACCGACTGCGTCATGGCATCGTGCAGCACCGCCATGATTGCGGCGTAATCCGCCGCGTCCGACGCCGGAAGGCCGCTTACCTGCCAGGCAACGCCACGTTCGACCCGGCGTATATCCGAGCCTGACGCGTTGAAACCCGCGCCATGCAGGATATCGGTAGCCTTGCTCGACCATGGCGAAATGGTGCCGAAACGTGGCACCACCCATAGCGTGGCCGGTTCGGGAATGGCGTCCTTCGCTTCCAGCACAGCGAGCAAGCGCTGGCGCAACGCACCCTCGGGCGCGGCATCGGCGTCGATGAAATAGACGAACCACGAAGCCTGCACACGCACGCCACGATGCAAGGCATCGAGTCGTGCATTGAGACGTTCGAGGCGAAACGGCGAGAGGGCGCTCTGCCCGTCGAGTGCGATCATGCGGGGAAATGGCGCTATGCGGGGAAAGCGCCCATTCTAGCTGATGCTGCAATACGGCATCACCCGCCCGCCCAATAAAGGGGGTCAGCTGCCTGCGCTGGAGTGCTTTTCGACGGCGTTCAGCATTTCGGCAGGGGAGAGATAACCGCCGATCATGCTGCCATCTTCGGCGAACACCGCTGGAGTGCCCATTGCATCGATACCCAGCCGCAACCCCAGGTCGTATTGCTGCTTGACCGGATTGACGCAGGTCACCGGCTTCGGCACATGATCGTGCTTGGCTGCGGTGAGGCTCGCGTTGCGGTCGGCAGCGCACCAGACCGACACCATCTCGGTGTAGGTGGCAGTCGGCCCGCCACTGGCGTTGGTCACGCCCTCGCGCGGCCACGCCAGGTATTCCACGGCAATGCCTTCCTTGTTATACGCCGCGATGCTCTCGTGCAGCGCGCGGCAGTAGCCGCAGGTGACATCGGTGAACACGGTGACGGTGTATTTCGGGTGCGCCGGGGCAAACACGATGCGCTCGGAGGTCGGTACCTTGGCCAGCTCGGCCTTGCGGAACGCGGCCCAGCCGGCATCGCTGAGATTGCGCTTCTTGCCCAGGTCGATCAGATCGCCGTTCAACAGATACTTGCCATCGGCACTGACATAGATCAGCTGGCCGGCGGCGATCACCTGGTAAAAGCCCGGCATCGGCGCCGGTTCGATCGAGTCGATCTGCACATCCGGCGAGAGTGACACCAGCGCCTGCTGCACTATCTTCTGCGCGGCCGGCGTCACCGCCTGGCCAGCTACCGGCGCCGCGCCGCCATCGGCAGCGCACGCACTGAACGCCAATCCGCCGACGCACAGGGCCAGCAACCATTTCTTGAACATTACAAACCTCGTCGATCGGTCCGCGCACACTGCAAGCAGACAAGCCGCATTCTCGCACACCCAGCTGAACCGCTCTGACGACGCCTTGAGGCTGATCAACTGTTTTTCTTGATCGACACATAGAACGCCCGAAGAGCGGTCCTGGGCACTATTTTTTTGCAATCCACCCGAGGCGCCTTTCAATTTCCAAAGGGCAGGTCAGCTTTGAATTTCGGCGAGATTGGCTTTTGGCTCCTTCCCCTGTTTGCAGGGGAGTGAGATTGGCTTTTGGCTCCCTCCCCTGCTTGCAGGGGAGGGTTGGGGTGGGGTAAAGCTCTTGCTTCTGACGGGCCAAAGAGCACCCCCTCCCAACCTCCCTTGCGTGCAGGGGGAGGAGCCATGCCCGCCAGTCTTGAAGTGATCGCTAACATTCGACGTCAGGAAAGACTTTAGACGAACTCTCATCCGCGTGGATGATGCTGCGCATGCAGCCGCTTCAAACCTTCCTTCGCCACCAGCGTGTAGATCTGCGTGGTGCTCAGCGAACTGTGGCCAAGCAGCATCTGCAGCGCACGCAGATCGGCACCATGATTCAATAGGTGGGTGGCGAACGAATGCCGCAGCACATGTGGTGAGATGCGTTTCGAATGGATGCCGATCCTTATCGCGTAACGCTTCACCAGCGTCCAGAACATCTGCCGGGTCATGCCCTCGCCGCGCCGGCTCAGGAACAGTGCCGGCGGCTGACGGCCCTTGGCGAGTTCGGGACGCGCGCCCGCCAGATACGCACTGATTCGCTCCAGCGCCACTTCGCCCACCGGCACCAGCCGATCCTTGCCACCCTTGCCGGTCACCCGCAGCACGCCCTGGCGCGTATTCAACGCCGCCAGCGGCAACTCGACCAGCTCGGACACGCGCAGACCGGAGGCGTACATCAGCTCCAGCATGGCGCGGTCACGCAAACCCAGCGTGGTGTCGGCGTCGGGAGCATCCAGCAGGCCTTCGATCTCGCGCTCGGCCAGCGCCTTGGGCAAGCTGCGCGGCATCTTTGGCCGCTCGATCAGCAATGTCGGATCGGCAAAGCCCGGTTCGATGCGCGCGAGAAACGCGTAGTAGCGACGGAACGCCGACTGCCGGCGCGCGATCGAACGTATCGCTGCCGACTGCGCGCCGTGATACGCAGAGATGTCTTCGCGTTGTGCGGTTCGCAGGCTGCGGCCGCGGCCAGCCAGCCAACGCGCCAGCGCTTCCAGGTCTTGCCGGTACGCTTCCAGCGTGCGATCGGCCAGACCATCCTCCGACCATACCCGTTCCAGAAACTCACTGATGCTCCGCCGGTCGGCTTCGGCGACAATGCTCGGCGGATCGCCTTCGGCGATACTGGCGGGTCTTTCTTCTTTCTTCATGCGCACGATGCTGGCCATTGCGCGCGCTCTACGCAAGCGACAAACCGCCATGTCCGAAAATCCTGCCGCTACTGCCCTGCCCTGCCCGCTATGGCGTCGCCTGCTTGCGCTGGTCTATGACCTGCTGATCGTGACGGCCTTGATCATGGTGGTGGGTCTGGTGTGCGAAAAACTTACCGGGGGCATGCTGGTGAGCACCGATTCCAGCGGCCATGCTCATATTGCCTGGTGGTATCGGCCGCTGCAGGCGCTGGTGGTGTCGGAGTACTTCATCGCTTCCTGGCGGCGCGGTGGCCAGACCCTGGGGATGCGCCCCTGGCGCATCCGGGTCTGCCGCGAAGACGGCGGCACGATATCGATCTGGCAAGCCGTGATCCGCGTGCTGGTTGCAGCTGCGCCGCTGCAGCTGCTGATGTTGGAGCCTTGGCTCGGACTGCACACCACGTTGTGGACGCTGCTGCTGGTGTGGGCTGGCTGGTTTGCGGTGGCGCTGTTCGACCCGCGTCGGCGGGCTCTGCATGACGTTCTCGCGCGCACCGAAGTCCGCCGGCTCGACTGAGCTTCACATTCCCCTCAGCCCGTGCAGGATTCAATTCGACGATGTCCAGCACCAGCACAGCCGAAACCCGCAGCGACGCGGAACTGATCCGCGCCAACCGCGGCTTCTACGAATCGTTATGGGCCGATGCGCGATTGATCGGGCCAGAGCGATTCAACACCTGGCCGCTGCTCAGCGATCTGGCCGCCGCTGCGCCGCGCCGATTGGAAGTGGCGCCCGGCCTGCGTCCGCGCCTGCCACTGGATGGCACCTGTTTCGTCGACATCAGCCATGCCGCGTTGAGCCGCCTGCACGATCGCGGCGCCTATGCCGTGCACGGCATGATCGGCGCGCTACCCTGCGCCGATGCCAGTTTCGATCTGCTTTGTGCGCTGGATATTCTCGAACACGTCAGCGACGACAACGGCGCACTGGCGGAGCTGGCACGGGTGGCGGCACCCGGCGCAAGCATGTTGCTTTCGGTGCCGCTCCACCCGTCCGCGTGGACGGCGTTCGATGATTTCGTCGGCCACTGCCGCCGCTACGAGCCGGCGGTAATCGCCAGCAGGCTCGCCCAGCACGGCTTCACCATCGAACACAGCGCGATCTACGGCATGCAGCCAAAATCCTCGCGCCTGCTCGACCTCGGCCAGTGGTTCCTCACCCATCGTCGCGAACGCGCAATGTGGTGGTACAACCGGGTGATGATGCCGCTCGCCCTGCGCTTCCAGAAACCGCTGAGTTGGCGCGTCGGGCTGGGCGATACGCAAGGCGTGGATGAAGTTCTGCTGCATTGCCGCTATCGGCAAGCCATTGATTGAAAAGTCGTTGATCAGCTAAACGCAAGCAATTGCGGCGGCGCAACACGGCGGAAGGAAACGGCGCTAAGATGGCCGGATTCCGCCTTTGGCCACTTGAATCACCATGCTTTATCAAATCCACGAATGGCAGCGCTCGTTCCTCGGCCCACTCAGCTACTTCGCGCAAGCCAACGCGCGCATGCTCAACGACAACAGCAGCCCGCTCACGCAGCTGCCGGGCGTGCAGCGACTTGCCGCCGGCTATGAGTTGATCCATCGGCTGGGCAAGGACTACGAAAAACCCGAGTTCGACATCCACACTGCCACGGCACACGGGCAGGAGATCGCGGTGATCGAGCGCGTGGCGCTGGATAAGCCGTTCTGCAAGCTCAAGCGCTTCAAGCGCTTCAGCGACGACCCGAACACCATCGAGAAAATGAAGAGCGATCCGGTGGTCCTCGTGGTTGCGCCGCTGTCCGGCCATCACGCCACCTTGCTGCGAGACACCGTGCGCACGCTGTTGCGCGAGCACAAGGTCTACATCACCGACTGGGTCGATGCGCGCATGGTGCCGACGACCGCCGGCGCCTTCAGCCTGGATGATTACGTCGGCTATATCGAGGAGTTCATCCGGCACATTGGCGCCAGCGAACTGCATGTGATCTCGGTCTGCCAGCCGACCGTGCCGGTACTGGCGGCAGTATCGCTGATGGCCGCGCGCGGTGAAGCCACGCCGCGCAGCATGACCATGATGGGCGGCCCGATCGATCCGCGCTGCAGCCCCACCAGCGTCAACAACCTGGCCACCAAGCAGCCGCTTTCCTGGTTCCAGGGCAATGTGATCCACACGGTGCCGGCAAACTATCCCGGCCGCGGTCGCGAGGTCTATCCGGGCTTCCTGCAGCATGCCGGCTTCATCGCGATGAACCCGGGCCGTCACCTCAATTCGCATTGGGATTTCTACCAGGACCTGCTGCGCGGCGATCTGGACGACGCGCAGTCGCATCGCAAGTTCTACGATGAGTACAACGCGGTGCTGGACATGCCGGCCGAGTACTACCTGGATACCATCAGCACGGTATTCCAGCAGTTCCTGTTGCCGCGCGGGCTGTGGGATGTGGGCGGTGAACGGGTGAATCCGGGCGCGATCAAGCACAGCGCACTGCTGACCATCGAGGGTGAGCTGGACGATATCTCCGGCATCGGCCAGACCGAAGCGGCACACGGTCTGTGCAGCGGCATCCCGGCCGAAAAAAGCTTGCACAAGGTGATTGAAGGTGCCGGTCATTACGGCATCTTCAGCGGTCGTCGCTGGCGCGAAACCGTCTACCCGCAGGTACGCGACTTCATCCGCAAGTTCGATACCGCGCAGGCAACTGCATCCACGGCATCGGCCACCGTATCGCCGATCAGCCGCGCGCGAAAAACGCGCTGAATGCCTCGACGACGCGGGCAATGCCTGCGTCGTCGATATCCATATGCGTCACCAGCCGCAGCGTCGGCAGATAGCCGATGCTGATGCGGATGCCGGCAGCACGCAAATGGACGTCCAGATCGCCCAGCCGATCAGCCGGCACGTTGATGAAGACCATATTGGTGTACTGCCCGAGCAGGTCGATGCCGGCGACTTCGCGCAGGCGACCGGCCAGATACGCTGCACGCTGATGATCCTCGGCCAACCGAGCTACGTGATGATCCAGCGCGTACTGACCCGCTGCCGCGAGAAAGCCAGCCTGACGCCAGCCGCCACCAGCTACTTTGCGCCAGCGTCGCGCCTTGTCGATCAATACCGTGGAACCGACCAGCAACGAACCGACCGGCGCCCCCAGCCCCTTGGACAGGCACACTGAAACGCTGTCGAAATACTGTGCGATTTCGCGCGCCGGCACTTCGCTGGCGACCGCCGCATTGAACAGGCGTGCGCCGTCCAGATGCAGGCCCAGGCCGCGCTCGCGGGTAAACGCGTGTGCCGCGCGCAGATACTCCAGCGGCAGCACCCGTCCATGCCAGGTGTTTTCAAGCGCGAGCACCCGGGTGCGGGCGAAATGCGGATCGATCGGCTTGATCGCTGCGGCCAGCTTGTCCAGCGGCAGCGTACCGTCGGCGTCATGCGGTATCGGCTGCGGCTGGATGGAACCCAGCACCGCTGCACCACCACCCTCGAACTTGTAGGTATGCGCGTCGGCACCGACCAGGTATTCGTCGCCGCGCTCGCAATGCGCCATCAGCGCCAGCAGGTTTGACTGCGTGCCGGTCGGCACGAACAGCGCCGCCTGCATACCCAGATCGTCGGCGATGCGTTGCTGCAGGGCATTGACCGTCGGGTCCTCGCCATACACGTCATCGCCCACTTCGGCATCCATCATCGCCGCCCGCATGGCCGGCGTGGGTTGCGTCACCGTGTCACTACGCAGATCGATCAGGGTCACAGCCGTTTCTCTTCAGGTGGGGCACCGAGAGTGCCCGTTCATCAGCGGCCGGGCAAGTGAAGATCGGCCGATGACGCGAACGTAGCGGCCGAGATAACGCGAAGCCTCAAGGGCTGCGAGCAACAGATCACTGGCACCAATGACGCTAACCATGCTTCCTGAAATACAGCCATGCGGCGAGCGCCAGCAGTACGGCTGGTAGCAGGTTGGCCAGCATCGGCGGAATACCGTAAACCGTGCCGAAACTAACCATCGCCTTCTGCAGGAAGTACCAGCCGATCGCCAGCAACATGCCGATGAACATGCGCTTGCCGAGGCCGCCGGAACGCAAGGTGCCGAACGCAAACGGCATCGCGCAAAACACCAGCACCAGCACGTTGAGCGGATACAGCACACGCCCCCACAGGGCGATGGCATAGACGCCGGCTTTCTCGCCGTTGCTTTCGAGGTATTGGATATTCCGGCGCAAATCTCGCACCGGCAGGTATTGCGGCAGGATCAGCGACTGCTGCAGCACTTCCGGATTGAGCCGTGAATCCCAGTGCTCGCTGGCTGCTGTGGTGGTATGCGTGCCAGCAGTATCCAGCGTGGTACTGCGCACGTCGTGCAGAACCCATTCATGACCGTCGTGCACGGCGCTCTTGGCCCAGTCGAAACGCGTGACCTGTCCGTCAGGAGTGAACGTAAGTACGCGCACGTCGACGAGCTGCACTTCGTCGTACTTGGAGCCATGCTTCAGCAGGCTGCCCTTCGCGTTGATGATGCGGTTGCCGTCGCGCGCCCACAGGCCACTGTTGGTGTTCGCGCCGATGTTGCCGGACTTCAGCCGCAACTCCATCGCCTGCGCCTGCTGGTCGCCCCACGGCCCGGCCGTCTCGCCGAGGATCACCACGCCGACGATCAACAGCGCCACGACACCGGACGCCGACACCGCGATGCGCAGCTTGGACATGCCGGCCGCACGCAATGCCGTCAGCTCGCCGTTCGCCGCCAGACCGCCCAGGGCGAGCAGGCCACCGATCAACGCGGCGTTGCCGAACATCTCGTAAAGCCGACGGGGGAAGGTCACCAGCACATAGACCACGGCATTGAGCACCGTGTAGCCGTTCTTGCCGACGTCGCCAAGCTGGTGCATGAACTGGTAAACCGCGTCCAGTCCGGTAAGCACCAGCCAAACCATCAACAACGAGCCCAGTACCGTGGTGCCGATCAGCCAGTCGACCCGTTTGAAGCGCCACGTCATCATCAGGCTCCGGCTCGGCGCACTTTGCGCGGCATGTACTGGCGGCGGAACATCCAGGCAGCGAGTGCAAACACCAGTATCGTCACGATCCACATTGGCGTCGCGTGATGCCAGCGACCCTTGACGATCTGGCTGCGGCACAACTCCAGCAGCAGGAAGTAGAGATAGAAACTAAGCACCGCCAGCAACAGGCGCCCATAGCGCGGCTCGCGCGGGCTCTGCCTCGACAATGGCAATGCCAGCATCAACAGCGCCAGGGTCATCGCCGGCGCAATCGTGCGCCACGCCAGCTCAGCTCGGGCGTTGGGGTTGTCCGTGCGCAGCAGCGTGGAGGTGGGCATTTCGTGGGCTGGATCTTCTTCGTTATCGGACTGCACGTCCGACAACGAGCTGTCGTTTCGTTCGTATTTCATCTTTCGCCAGTTGTCGGCACCCAGCGGTATGTCGTATTGCCAACCGGTGTACAACGCGAGGAAGCGGCTGTTGCCGTCGCTCTCCGTGTATAGCTGACCGTGCGTGCCGGTGACCACCTTGAGATGGTGGATGCCGTCTTTGCCGATGCGCTCGGTGGAGAGGAAGGTTTTGCCGAGCTTGCTGCCATCGCGGCTCAGTGTATCGGCCAGAATGATGCCGCCCTTGCCCGGCAGTGAGGTAAAGCGGCCGGCGTCGAGCCCGGCGGCAATCACGGAACGGTTCGCGTTGGCGACCAGCGTATCGGACGTACTCGCCGCCCACGGCCCCAGCCATAGCGACACAATGCCCACCAACACAGCGACCGCCACCGCCAGCAGGGACACCGGCAACATCAGTCCGCGCGCGCCCATGCCCGACGAGGCCAGCACGTGCATCTCGCTCTCGCGGTACATCCTGCCCAGCCCGTTCAACACGCCGAGAAAGGCGGACAGCGGCAGCATGACGGTCATGCCATCGAGCATGTTCAGGCCTAGCACCTGGAACATCACGCTGGCCGGAAAGCTGCCGTTGGCAACCTGCCTGAGCACGGTCGCGAACTGAGAACCCGCCATGATTGCCACCAGCACAATGGCGGTGGCGATCAGGGTCTGGGCCAGTTCACGCAGAAAATAGCGGTCGAGAATGCTCAGCATGCGATAAGATGAAAAGCCCAGTGTCGTGCCGCAACCGGCCGGCAAACCCCGATTCTATCCTGTCCGGCGCGCGCCGGCTTCCCGTAGGACATCCATCGATGACGCTTCAGTTCAGCCTAGCTTCCGCCGCCCCCGAAACCGTCGACACTGCCTGCGTGGTGGTCGGCGTCTACGAAGGTGGCGTCTTCACCAGTGCCGCCGCCCGTGTGGATGGCGCCGCTGACGGCGCGATCAAACGCCAGGTGGAAAGTGGCGACATCAGCGGTAAAGCAGGTTCCAGCACGGTGCTGTTCGCCCCGGCGGGAGTCACGGCACGCCGCGTACTCGTGGTCGGCCTGGGTGCACAGAAGTCGTTCGATGCGGCGCGCTACCAGAAGGTCAACATCGAGGCGGTCCGTGCACTGGGTCGTCTGCCGATTGACCGTGCCGTGTCCTATCTGTCTGAAACCGATGTGCCGGGCCGCGACGTCGCATGGCGCGTGCGCACGGCCGTACTGGCTGCCGATCACGGGAGCTATCGCTATACCGCGACGTTCAAACCGCGCGAGAAGAGCGCGCCGACCGAGCTGGGCACGCTCGTCTTCGCCGGCGAGAGCAGCTCGCAGGGCGCTCTGGACCAGGCCGTCGCGATTGCCGAGGGCGTGCGCTTCGCGCGTGAGCTGGCCAACCTGCCGCCGAACATCTGCAACCCCGCCTATATCGCCGACCAGGCCAAGGCGTTCGCCGACGGGCAGGACACGGTCAGCTGCAACGTGCTCGATCATGTCGAGATGGAAAAGCTCGGCTTCGGCTCATTGCTGGCGGTCGCCCGCGGTTCGGTCAACAAGCCCAAGCTGGTGGTGCTCCAATACAACGGTGGCAACGATGGCGACAAGCCGTACGCGTTTGTCGGCAAGGGCGTCACGTTCGATTCCGGCGGCATCAGCCTCAAGCCCGGCGCGGGCATGGAAGAGATGAAGTTCGACATGGGTGGCGCGGCCGGCGTGCTCGGCGGCTTCATCGCCGCGGTAAAGATGGGGCTCAAGCTCAACCTGGTCTGCGTGGTGCCGGCCGTGGAGAACATGCCTGACGGCGACAGCTATCGCCCCAGCGACGTGGTGACCAGCCTGTCCGGCTTGACCATCGAAGTGCTCAATACCGACGCCGAGGGCCGGTTGATCCTGTGCGACGCGCTGACCTATACCGCGCAGACGTTCCAGCCGCACACCATCATCGACGCCGCCACGCTTACCGGCGCTTGCGTCATCGCGCTGGGAAAGCACGCCAGCGGCCTGATGAGCAAGCACGACGACCTCGCAGCCGAGTTGCTTATCGCTGGCGAGGAGACGCTCGACCGCGCCTGGCGTCTGCCGCTGTGGGACGACTACCAGCCACAGCTCGATTCCGGCTTTGCCGACATCGCCAACATCGGCGGCAAGAGCGCCGGTGCGATCACCGCTGCCTGCTTCCTGTCGCGCTTTACGGAGGGTCAGCGCTGGGCCCATCTGGATATCGCTGGCACCGCATGGGAAGAAGGCCGCAAGGGCCTGGCCACCGGCCGCCCTGTCGCATTGCTGGCGCAGTGGTTGATCGACCGCTGCGTATAAACCGGATGACCGCGTAGGTTGGGGTGAGCGCAGCGATGCCCAACGTGGTGGTGTGCGGTTCTGTTGGGCATCGCCGCGCTCACCCCAACCTACCACCCCAACCTACCGAGCTTTTTCATGCCACGCGCCGACTTCTATCTGATCGACAAGCCGCGCTTCCGCGAGCAGCCGTTGCTGCTGGTGTGCGAGCTGGCGAAGAAGGCATTTGCAACCCAGCAACCGGCGCTGATCCTGTGCCGCGACTACGTCCAGGCCGAAGCGCTGGATGAACTGCTGTGGGCATTCGACGATGACGCATTGATCCCCCATCAATTGGCCGGTGACGACGACGATGCGGATACCGCCGTGCTGATCGTGCCGCCGGGCATCGATACCGAAGATCGTCCGCTGGTGATCAACCTGCGCGAAACCTGTGCCGCTGGTCAGTATCAGCGCGTGCTCGAGGTGGTGGCTGCCGACCCGGGCGAGCGTGACGGCTCACGCACACGCTGGCGCGAATATCAGCGGCTCGGCTTCGAGCTGCACAAGAACGATATGTAGTTTGTTCTGACCTTCGCGCAGCCTGCTCTACAGAGCATCGATAGGTGCTGCCGCCTTGGTCACGACCAACGCCAACGCGCTGGCCAGTTGCTCGCCGCTGAGCGGTTTGCGCAGAAAACCATCCATGCCCGCTGCGCGGGCGCGCGCTTCGTCCTCACTACCCGATCGCGCGGTCACAGCAACGATCGGCATGCGCTGACCGGCGTGCTCACGCTGGCGTATCAGTCGGGCTATCTGGAAACCGTCGACGCCGGGCAAATCGAGATCCAGCAGCACCGCATCGAAGCTGGTATGCGCCAGCTCGGCCAACGCGGCGAGCCCGTTCGCAACGTGGCTGACCGCATGCCCCTGCTGCTCCAGCAAACCGCGGATGACGGCCGCCACAATCGAGTCGTCCTCGACCAGCAGCAGCCGGTAGATCTGATGATCGATAGCACCCATCGATGGCGACGGCGCGCCCTGCGGCGGCTCGGACAGCGGCAGCCGCACATGGAATGTGCTGCCATGCCCCAGGCGTGACTCGAGCTCGATGCTGCCGCCCATCATGCTCACCAGCTCGCGGCAGATCGCCAACCCCAGCCCGCTGCCAGCGCGCCGCTGCGGACCTTCCTCCTGCTCGAAGCGCTGAAACAATCGCGCCTGGCTTGCCTCGGGAATGCCCGGACCGGTATCGCTGACGCTGAACAGCAAACCGCTGCCCGCCGGTCGCACGCGCAGCGTCACATTGCCTCGCTCGGTGAACTTCAATGCGTTATTGGCCAGATTCAACAACACCTGCTTGATCCGCAGCGCATCGCCAAGCACCAGGCCAGGCAAGTCGTCGGCGACGTCGAGCGCGAAGCGAATACCCTTGGCGTATGCCAGCCCCTGCTCAAGCTGGGCGACATCCTCGACCAGTTGACGCGGGTCGAATGGCGCAGGCTCCAGTTCCAGCCGATCGGCTTCGATCCGGGCCAGATCCAGCGCGTCGTTAAGCAACTTCAATAGCATTTCGCCGGAGCGCTGCATGGCCTTGGTGTAGTCATGCTGCAGCGGGCTGAGCGGCGTGCTCAGCAGCAATTCCGCCATGCCCATCACGCCGGTCATCGGAGTGCGTATCTCATGGCTCAGCGTGGCCAGGAATTGCGTTTTCGCCGCACTGGCCGCTTCGGCCATCTGCCGTTGCTGCTCGGCCAGCTGGATACGGTGCCGCTGTGCCAGGCGCCGACGCCAGCTGCGCAGGATGAGCACGACCACCGCCACCGCCAGCAGCGCGTACGCCGACCAGGCCCACCAGCGTAGCCAAGGCGGTGCCTGCACCTGGATGCTCAGCGGCGTGGCCAGGTAACCCCAAACTCCATCCGCTCCGGCCGCCATCACTTTCAGCTGGTAATTACCCGAAGGTAGCCCGGCGAAGTCCCGTTCGCCGCGGTTATCTACATCGACCCACTCGGTGTCGAAACCATCCAGATGAAAACGGTAATGGTTGACGGCGGGGTTGATGAATGAAGCGACCCGCACGTCGACATGCAGATCGCGATCACGCCAACCCATCGATACGGTCTTGCTGTCCGAAGCCAGGTCACGCACCTTGCCATCCTGCTGCATGCTGAGATGCATCAAGGTCAGTGGCGGCGGCGACGGATTCAGGTTGCCCGACTGCAGCAATAGCCCAGGCTGGAACGCCACGACGCCACCGCTGTTGGCGCCAAAGATAATTCCGTCGGGCGCCGCGGCGGTCGCACCGCCGCTGAAATCCGCATACGAAAGACCCTGCGAAGGGCCGAACGATGTGAAGCGATGGGTCTGCGCATCGAACCGCCACAAGCCGGGATTGGCGAATACCCATAGCCGACCTTGCCGATCGACCTGCAAATCACTCAGGTTGGATGCAAACTCCTCATGACTAATGTCGATGCTGTCGTCACGCACAGCACGATGATCGGCATACCGGTAATGTTCGAACGCAGCGCGGGTCGCGATCCAGAAACCCGTTGCATCGAATGCAAGGATGAGGATTTCCTGCCGCGGCACACCTTGCACGAAAGCCAGCCTGCCGGTCTTGTCGTCCCAGTGCATCAAGCCAGCCGCACAGGCATACCAGAGGCTGCCCTCGTGAAAGGTGAGCTGATCCGGCATCAGCGTATCGCCCGCCGCTTTGTCCGACGACGCCGGCTCCAATGCTACCGGCGTCATGGTCAGGCTGTCCGGGTCCATCGAAAACACGCCCTCGCCCCAGGACGCGACAAATACCCTGCCGTCATCGGCGCCGGACAGCAGCACGGGTCGCGTCATGTGCGCGTCCGGTTTGATCGCGATGAGCTTGCCGTGGTCGAACAGACGAAGCGCTCCGGGAACGGCGATCCACAAGCGGCCACGCACGTCTTCGGCCAACGCCACCACCTGCTCGCGGTTTCCCTGGACCATGTGCTGTGCGCGGCCAGTATCCACATCCAGCTTGTCGATCCAGCCGTTCTCGCCACCGACCCAGAGCTTGCTGTCGCGACTCATCAGTATGGTCGAGGCGGCGATATTGGAAAGGCTGCCGGGATCGTCCGGAATGTGGGTAAAGCGCGTAAAGCCGTTCCAGCCCGGCGGCAAATACGCGATGCTGGATTCGTCGAAGGCCACCCACAGCCCGCCTTCGCGATCGAGCGCGGTTTGCCACGTCTTGTTGCCGGGTAATCCGCCGGGCAGCAAAGGTTGTCCGGTGATCGACTGCAGGTGGCCATCGCCTTCGTCGAGCAACAACCCGTCGACATCGCCGATCCATAGCCGCCCCTGCGCATCGCGCGTACTGCTGAGGATGCGCAGTGATGACAGCTGCTGGTTCGCGAACGGGCGCGCCACGCCATCCGTGCCGATGATCAGCAAGCCGCCGGTGAGCGCAACCCGGACTTCGCCGTGGTCGCCATCGATATGCCAGATCTTGCTTATATCGCCATGGAACGCGGGATCCACCGGCACGCGATGCATCGTGCCATCGGCCCGACGCAGGTACAGGCCACTCTCGGCACCGATCCACAGGCGGCCGTCGGCCTGGGCCAGCAGTGCACGCGTGGGGCCGAACGAGGCACCGTATTTTCGATCGACATCCAACGGAATGTGGTCAAACCCAGTTCCATCCGCGCGCATCCGATCAAGCCCACCCTGCGAAGCCACCCACAACTGGCCATCAGCAGTTTGCGCAACGCTCCACACCTCGTTGCTGGCGAGGCTGGCGGGATTTTTGTCGTCATGTTCCCAGTGCCGAAAACGGCTGCTCGACTGGTCATAGGCGATCAGTCCGTTCGAGATTCCGCCGCTCCAGAGGCGGTTGTCGCGATCGACAAAGAGGCAATACGCAGCACCGTCGGGCATGGACAGCGGGTCGTCGACGGCATGTCGGAAAACTTTGAAGCTGACACCGTCATAGCGCACCAGGCCGCCGGCCGCTGCAAACCACATCAAGCCATGGCGATCCTGCGCTACCGCGTAAACCGTTCCGTCGGGCAAGCCATCGGCCACGCCATAGCGGCGGAACTGGGGGGTGGCCATGGGGGCTGGCCCGACGACTGATGCGTTCGCCAATCCATTGACTGCCGCGCCACCGTTCGCCGTCAGCGCCAACGAAGAAGCTGCCAAAACGGCGTTCAGCACGAACGATGCAAACATGCGCAGATCCCCTCACCCCAGCCCATCATGCCAAAACCCTGGCAATGCAGCGAGCAAGGAGCCTGACATCCGCGGCGCAACTCCGTTTCGGTGAACACAGCGCACTAGAATGCGCGCATGTCCCGCCGTCTGCGATTGCTGTTCACCACGCTGGCCGCCGCTGCCCTGTTATGGCTGCTGCTTGCGGCAGCCGAACGTGCGCTGGCGTTGGCGCAGCGTTTTCTTGCGCTGCCAAGCTGGCTGCAGTGGATGCTCGGCGGCGTGCTGGCGATCTTCGCGATGGCCGGGGCGATGGTGCTGTGGTGGCTGCTGCGCCCACGCCGCAAACGCCAACTGCTGTCGGCGCCGGATCGCGGCAGCCTTGAACAACGCATCGGCCAGTTGCGCGAGCGCGGGGCGGATACCGGCTCGCTGGCGGCAGAACTCGGCGAACTCGATCGACGCCGTGCCAGTGCGCGCGTCTACGTCGCGTTGTTCGGCGAGATCTCCACCGGCAAGTCCAGCCTGATCCGCGCACTCGCGCCGCAGGCAGTAGCGGCCAGCGACGTGCGCGGCGGCACCACCCATCAAGTCGGCCATCACGACAGCCAACTGCCCGACGGTCGCACGCTGGTGCTGGCCGACGTACCCGGAAGCCGCGAAGCTGACGGCGAGGCGCATGAAGCCCTGGCGCGTGAGGAAGCGTTGCGCGCGCATGCGGTCATCTATCTATGCGCCGGCGACCTCAATCGTCGTCAGGCCGATGAACTGCGCTGGCTGGCCGATTTTGGCAAACCGCTGCTGCTGGTGTTCAACAAGGCGGATCAATGGACGCCGGCCGAACGCGAGCAGCTGTTGGCCCGCTTGCGCGAGCAGGCGCAGGGCATCGCTGCCGCCGTACTGGCGATCAGCGCCGGTGGTAGCGAGCGTTATCAGCGCCAGCTCGTCGATGGCAGTACCGAATCGATCGAACGTCAGCGCAAGCCAGCGATCGAACCGTTGCTGAAGGCGCTCGACCGGCTCACCGCACCAGGCGCCGATGGCCTGGAAGGTCTGCGCGAAAACGCCGTGCTGGCTGGCCTGCACCAGCGCACCGGCACGCTGGAAGCACAAACACTCGCCGCCGACGCCGAACAGATCGTACGTAAATACGCGCGCCGCGCAGTGGTCGGCGCAATGGCCGCCGTGGCGCCGGGTAGCGACCTGCTGATCCAGGGCGTGCTCGCGGCCGGCCTCACCCGCGATCTGGCGCATCTGTATGGCGTGCGCGCCAGCGAGGTGCAGATCGAGGACTTCGTGCGCCAGGCGCGCCTCACCCTGCGCACCGGCAGCTCGATCGTGCTGGCTGTCGCCGGCAACGCGCTGAAAGCGTTCCCCGGGCTGGGCACGCTCGGCGGCGGCGTGCTGCACGCCTTTGCCTACGCGCTGATCTTCGACTCCATGGGCCGTGCCCTGGCCGCCTCGCTGGCCGAACGACAGACGCTCGATCAGGACGATGCCGGCGCACGCCTGCAGGAACTGCTCGCCAATGCCGGTAACACTCGGCTGCGACAATTGGCGACGCTCACTATCGACGCATGGAGTGCCCGCGATGAATCATCAACAACACACTGAATTACGCTGAACATGGTGTGCGTCAGCGAAACGATCCGTTCCGTGGAGGAACGCTGGCGCCGCACGCCGCGATCGGCCAGACTTTGGCGCATGCTCCGCTCACCTCCCAGCAGCTGGCTACTGTGGCTCGCGGCAACTCTGTTGCCGCTGACGTCGGTGCATGCCGCCAGCGCAAGTTATCGCTACGACACGGTGCACAGCCAGCTGCTTTTCAGCATCGATCACGATGGTTACTCGCGGCCGTTTGGACGGCTGCATATTGCCAAGGGCTGGTTGCGGTTCGACCCGGACGACTGGAGTGCGGCGGCCACCGAACTGGATATCGACCTGTCCGGCGTGGATATGGGCGATGCGGACTGGAATGCGGCGGTGTGCAAGCCCGCGCTGCTCGACTGCGCCCACAACCGCTATGCGCATTTCGTCAGCACCAGCGTCGAGCGCAAGGACGCCCATCACGGCGTGCTGCATGGTCAGCTGACCTTGCACGGCATCAGCCAACCGCTGAGCCTTCCGTTCACCTTCAACCGTGCGGCGACGACCATCTACGGCCTGCATACCGTCGCTGGCTTTTCCGCCACAGCCTCGCTGGATCGCAACGCGTTCGGGATAACCGCTTATCGCGACTCGATCGGTCACGATGTGAATGTATGGCTGGAGCTCGAAGCCATACGCGATGATCAGGCCAGTCCCGCTTCGGCCGGCACCACTTCAGCCACTCCTCCACCTTCGGCCAGCCCACCTTCAAGGGAGCAACCATGAGCCTGCGCAGCACCGACCACCAATGGGGTTCAGTCGCCAAGTTCTTCCACTGGATCATCGCGCTGGCCATTCTTGGCAACGGCATTTTCGGGCTGCTGATGGATCTGGCGCATTCGCCGATGCAGAAAATCAGCTGGCTCGCCCTGCACAAGTCGATCGGCCTGACCGTGCTGGCATTGTTCCTGCTCCGCGTGCTGTGGCGCCTTGCCGACCGCCGCCCACCGGCGGAGCCCGGGCCGCGCTGGCAACAACTGGGCGCACATCTCACGCACGGCGTATTGTATGTGCTGATCGCGGCAATCCCGCTCAGCGGGTGGTGGTTCAATTCGCTGACAGGCAAGCCACTGCAATGGTTCAAGCTGTTCAACCTGCCGGCACTGGTGGGAGCGAACGGGGATCAGACGCACTTTGCGCATGCGGTGCACGAATACCTGTTCTGGTTGCTGCTGCTGGTGCTGGTGGCACATGTCGGCGCAGCGCTGAAGCATCACGTATTCAACCAGGACAACGTGCTGCGCCGGATGCTGCCGTTCGGCCGCGTGCGCAACGATTCGATCTCCACAGGAGAACACTCATGAAACGACTCGCCATTCTGCTGTTTGCGCTCGCACTGCCGTGTGCTGCCACGGCCACCGATTACAACTTGCGTCCGGAGCTGAGCCAATTGGCTTTCGGCGGTGTCTATCAGGGCGCGCCGTTCGACGGTCACTTCAATCAATGGACGGCCGCTATCAGCTACGACCCGGCCAACCTTGCCAGCGCGAAGTTCGATGTAAATGTGACGCTGGCCAGTGTCAAAACTAAAGACAATGATCAGAACAGCGCGCTGCCGAGCGCAGATTTCTTCAATGCAGCGAAGTTCCCGGTGGCGCATTACGTCACCACCGGTTTCCATAAAGAGGGCAACCAGGTGATTGCCGACGGCCAGCTCACCCTGCGTGGCGTGACCAAGCCGGTGAGCCTCACCGTGGTGTTCGTCGCGAAGGGGCCCAATGCGTCACTGGACGTGGCCGGCAAAGTGAAGCGGCTCGATTTCGGTGTGGGTGTCGGCGACTACGCCGATACCTCGGTGATCGGCCCGGATGTGACGATCACCGCGCACCTGCAGCTCACTGCGAAATAACCGGCCGCCACGATGGTGGCCGACACCTTATGGCGACGCCTGCGTGACTGGTTAACGCCAGATTCCTCCGTTTCCGTCGCCACCCCGGTACCGCGCAGCGCTGGTACCGGTTCGACGCGGGTTGCCGACAGCCTGCGCAACCTGCTCGATGACCCAACCATTCCCGCGTCGGTGCGCAGCGAGCTGGCCACGGACTTCGGCCGCATCGAAAACATGCTCGAAAAACTCGAACGCGGCGAACTGCACATCGCCGTGTTCGGCCGCGTCTCCACCGGCAAGTCCGCGCTCGGCAATGCACTGCTCGGTCGCGAGGCATTCACCGTTGGCGTCCTGCACGGCACCACCACCGATGCTGCACACGCGACGCTCGACGAAGCCCAGCACGACGGGCTGGTGCTGATCGACACTCCCGGCATCAACGAGCTCGATGGCGAAGCGCGTGAGCGGCTCGCATTCGAGGTGGCCGAAGTCAGCGACCTGGTGGTTTTCGTCTGCGATGGTGACCTGACGCGCGAGGAGCTGGATGCACTGAAAACCCTCGCCGCCACGCAACGCCCGCTGCTGCTGGCGTTGAACAAGGCCGACCGCTATGGCGGCAACGAGCTGCGCAGCTTGCTGGAGCATCTGCGCCTGCGCGTGGCAGGACTGGTGCGCGCGGATGATGTCATCGCCGTGGCTGCCCGCCCAGCTACCCAGCGGGTAGTCGATATCGACGCACTGGGTCGCGAGCAGGTGCACGAACAGGCGCGGCCAGCGGACGTTGCCGCTCTGCGCGAACGTCTGCTGGCGATCGCCGCGCACGAGGGCAAGACGCTATCCGCGATCAATGCCGGCCTGTACGCCGGCCGGCTTACCGATCAGGTCAGCACGCACATCGCGCAAACGCGACGTTCGGTCGCCGCGAAATTGATTCGCCACTACTGCCTCGCCAAAGGCGTGACAGTCGCGCTGAACCCGATCCCGGTCGCCGACCTGCTCGCCGCGGCGGGACTCGATGCAGCGATGGTGGTGCAGCTGTCGCGCGTTTACGGGCTGCCATTGACACGCGCCGAATCCGGCCGACTGGTGGCCGTGATCTCCGCCCAACTGGCGGCCCTGATGGGCGCGATCTGGGGCATGCAACTGGTTGCCTCGGCGTTGAAAGGCGTCAGTGCGGGCTTGTCCGTCGTGGTCACCGCCGCTGCGCAGGGCGCGCTTGGCTGGTACGCCACGGTGCTGATCGGCCGCGCCGCGGAGCGCTATCTGATCGCCGGAAAATCCTGGGGCGAACAAGGCGCCAAGCGCGCCGTCGCCGAGATTGTGGCCAGCCTCGACCGTGATTCGATCCTGCGCGAGGCACGCGATGAAATCCTCAAGCGCCTGAAGTCACATCGCGCTTAGCAGGGCCACCCCGGATCGGGTTCGGCTTGCGCTGCTACAAAAGAAATTCGCGCACTGCGGCCACATCGAACGGCCAATCCAGTTCGCGGCCGTTCGCGTCGTCGCGCAGCACCGGCACCCGCGTGCCATAGCGCTGTTCAAGCGCCACGCTATCGTCCACCCACACCGTGTCGAAATCCGGCGCGCGCGCCTCGGCCAGCACGGCTAGTGCGAGGTCGCACAGGTGACAGTAATCGCGCTGGTACAGGATCAGATCGGACATGCGGCTGCGAATGGACTGCTAAAAAGAGGGGCGCCGCGTAGAATAACCGGTTCATTCCACAGATCAGCAGTGCAGCCATGGCCGTCAGCGTATTCGACCTATTCAAGATCGGCATTGGCCCCTCTTCCTCTCACACGGTAGGGCCGATGCGTGCTGCTGCCCGCTTCGCCGAACGCTGGCTGGAGGAAAAAGGCGTGCTCGATCGGGTCACCCGGGTGCGCGCCGAGCTGTACGGCTCACTGGCGATGACCGGCCGCGGCCATGGCACCGACAAGGCGGTGCTGCTGGGTCTGGAAGGCCAGCACCCGGACACCGTCGATCCGGATCAGATTCCGCAGGCACTCGAGCGCATCCGCGGCACCCAGCGATTGCGGATACTCGGCAAGCATGAAATCGAGTTTGAGGAAAAGCGCGACCTGGTGTTCAACAAACGCCAGAAGCTGCCGTTCCACACCAACGGCATGCGTTTCAGCGCGTACGACGCCGACGGCAGCGAGCTGGCCAGCCGCGATTACTACTCGGTCGGTGGCGGTTTCGTGGTGAATACCGACGAAGCCGCGGAAGACCGCATCGTCGCCGACACCACCGAGCAACCCTACCCTTTTTCCACCGGCGACCAGATGCTCGCGCTGTGCAAGGAGCACGGCCTGACGATCGCCCAGCTGACGATGGCGAACGAGACGGTTTGGCGCAGCGAGACCGAGGTCCGCGAGGGCCTGCTGACCATCTGGAGGGCTATGCAGGATTGCGTCAATCGCGGCCTGCGTTCGCCGGGCGTGCTGCCCGGCGGCTTGAAGGTCAAGCGGCGCGCACCGGCGATGGCCGAAGAATTGCGCAACCAGCCCGAGGCCGCACTGCGCGATCCGCTGACCATCCTGGACTGGGTCAACCTCTACGCACTGGCAGTGAACGAGGAGAACGCCGCAGGTGGTCGCGTGGTCACCGCGCCGACCAACGGCGCAGCCGGCATCGTGCCGGCGGTGCTGCACTACTACCAGCGCTTCTGTCCGAAAGCGAACGACGATGGCGTGATTGAATTCATGCTCACCGCCGCCGCGATCGGCATTCTGTACAAGGAGAACGCCTCGATCTCCGGTGCCGAAGTCGGCTGCCAGGGCGAAGTCGGCGTGGCCTGTTCAATGGCTGCCGGCGGTCTCACCGCCGCGCTTGGCGGCAGCGTGATGCAGGTCGAAAACGCCGCCGAGATCGGCATGGAACACAATCTCGGGCTCACCTGCGATCCGATCGGCGGCCTGGTGCAGATCCCGTGCATCGAGCGCAACGCGATGGGTTCGGTAAAGGCGATCAACGCCAGCCGCATGGCACTGAAGAGCGACGGCAAGCATCGGGTATCGCTGGACAAGGTGATTAAGACCATGCGCGACACCGGCCGCGACATGAAGGACAAATACAAGGAAACCTCGCGCGGCGGCTTAGCGGTGAACGTCATCGAATGCTGACGCCTTGCCCCTCTCCCCTTTGGGAGAGGGCTGGGGTGAGGGAAACAATCCAGCGGTGATGGTGATCAGAGCCGACGCTTTTGCGGCCTTCCCGCGAGCACCCACCCCTCACCTCAATCCTCTCCCCAAAGGGGAGAGGAGGCACCCCATGGAGGCTGACAGGCCGCCGACGGGTCTGCCATCATCCACCCCTTGTTTGTCGCCCAGGGGCGACCCGTCGATCAACTGAGAACCCGAATGTCTTCATCCAGCCCTCTGCACCGCGATGTTGGCCCGTTCGCCCTGATGCTCACTGGCCTGGGCTCGATCATTGGCTCTGGCTGGCTGTTCGGCGCGTGGAGAGCCGCCGGTCTGGCCGGCCCCGGCGCAGTATGGGCGTGGGTGCTCGGCGCGGCGATCATCATGACGATCGCGCTGACCTATGCCGAGCTCGGTGCCATGTTTCCCGAATCCGGCGGCATGGTGCGCTACGGCCACTACTCGCACGGCTCGCTGGTCGGCTTCATCGCCGCCTGGGCTAACTGGATCGCGATCGCCTCGGCAACTCCGGTCGAAGCCGAGGCCTCGGTGCAGTACATGTCCAGCTGGAAGTGGCAGTGGGCGAAAGACCTGTACATGCATATGCCCGGTGGCCAGGGCGAGCTCAGCCATGCGGGCCTGATGATCGCTGCGGTGCTGGTGGTCATCTATTTCCTGGTGAACTTCTGGAGCGTAAAACTCTTCGCGCATTCCAACGCGGCGATCACCGTCTTCAAGCTGGTGGTGCCAGCCGCGACCGGCCTGGCGCTGATCGCCAGCGGCTTTCACCGCGAGAACTTCTCGGTCGGTGTCCATGGCGGTTCGCACACGACGGATTTCGCCGCGATCCTCACGGCGGTGGCCACCGCCGGCATCGTGTTCAGCTTCAACGGCTTCCAGAGTCCGGTGAACCTGGCCGGCGAGGCACGCAATCCCGGCAAGAGCATCCCATTCGCGATCATCGGTTCGATCGCCATCGCCACGGTGGTCTACGTGATCCTGCAGGTCGCCTATATCGGCGCCGTGCCACCGGACATGCTGGCCAAGGCCGGCTGGCACGGTATCGATTTCAGCTCGCCGTTCGCGGAATTGGCGATCATCGTCAACCTGCACTGGCTGGCGATTCTGCTGTACGCGGACGCCTTCATCAGCCCCAGCGGCACCGGCATGACCTACACCGCTACCACCGCGCGGATGCTCTACGGCATGGAGCGCAATGGTACGCTGCCGAAAATCCTCGGCAACGTGCATCCGAAGTGGGGCGTGCCGCGGCCGGCCATGTGGACAAACCTGGTGGTGTCGTTCCTGTTCCTGTTCTTCTTTCGCGGCTGGGGCACGCTGGCGGCGGTGATCTCGGTGGCGACGATCATTTCCTACCTCACCGGCCCGGTCAGCGTGATGACGCTGCGCCGCACCGCGAGCGAACTGCATCGCCCCCTGCGCATCAGTGGCCTGCCAATCCTTGCCGGCATCGCGTTCATCATGGCCACCGAACTGCTGTACTGGGCGCGCTGGCCGCTCACCGGCGAAATCATCCTGCTGATGGTCGTGGCGCTGCCGCTGTACCTGTATTACCAGGCCAAGAGTGGCTGGCACGACTTCGGCCGCCAGATGAGGGGTGCATGGTGGCTGGTGTTCTATCTGCCCACGCTGGCACTCGTCTCATGGGCGGGCAGCACCACGTTCGGCGGCCATGGCTATTTATCCTACGGCGTGGATCTGGCCGTGGTCGCGGTGATCGGCCTGGTGTTCTACCTCTGGGGCGTGAAGTCCGGCTGGCGCACCCCCTCGGTCGAAGCGGCGCAGATAGCAGCCCGGCTTGATCCACTGGCACCACTGGTGCCACCGGATGAGATGACAGCCGAGCGCATCACCGGGCACTAAGCTTCGCCCGCCTCGTTAGACAAAAGCGCGCGGCTAACCACCGCGCGCTTTTTTTTTGCATGTTCCATCCCAAGCAAGACGCTGAATATGGTTGCACTCTGCCCAACCTGCATCCGGCCACCACCAGCGCATTCACGCACGCCCGGTGCCGTCAGCTGTACAGTGAATTGATGGACGGGGGCCTTCACGTTACTCAGCCGGGGAACGTCAGATGAATCCGCAGAATCCTGTCGGTGCGAAAGTTCGAATTTCGAGGAATGGTCCCTATCTCGTCTCCGGAAAGTTGCCTCTGCGCAAGGAGGTCATCGGTACCAACGCGGACGAGGAGTCGATCAAGTGGCTGCCGGCATCGCCCTATCCTACGCACGAGTCATATGCGCTATGTCGCTGCGGCCACAGCGCGAACAAGCCATTTTGCGATGGCTCGCATGCAAAAGTCGGGTTTGACGGCACCGAAACCGCCAGTCGCAAACCCTATCTTGAGCAGGCCGAAGTCATACGGGGCCCGGCGATGTCGTTGACCGATGTGGAGAGCCTGTGTGCGTTCGCGCGTTTTTGCGACCCGAACGGCAAGGTATGGAATCTCGTCAGCGAAGCGGACAGCCCCACCGCGGCCAGGCATTTCATCAGCCAGACCTGCGCTTGTCCTTCGGGACGGCTGGTGGCTTGGGATAACGCAACCGGCAAAGCCATTGAACCACCGCTTGAGCCATCGATCGGCCTGATCGAGGACCCTGCCCAGCGCTGCTCCGGGCCGATCTGGCTGCGCGGTGGCGTCCCCGTAATCGGTGCCGACGGCTTCGAATACGAAGTGCGTAATCGCGTGACCCTGTGCCGCTGCGGCGCATCGAAAAACAAACCGTTTTGCGACGGCGCGCATGCGTCGATCGGATTCAACGACGATCTGTGAATGAGCGCTGCGAATGCGCAGGTTGGGGTGAGCGTCAGCGAACCCCTATGTCCCCGCAAGCACCATGTTGGGCATCGCTGCGCTCAGCCCAACCTACGAAAGCAGTCACCCTAGCGCTGAGGATGTAGGTTGGGGGGAGCGCAGCGATGCCCAACCTACGAAGGCAGTCACCCCAGCTCCAACACGTCTCCCAGCAGCGCTTGCGCCGTTACCTCCGGTCCTGCGCCGGGGCCCTGGATAACCAGTGGCTGGCTGTTGTAGCGGGTGGTGGTGAGTGCGAACTGGTTGTCGGTGCCGTAGAGGCGGGCGGCCGGATGGGTGAGCGGCACTTCGACCAGGCCGACACGTGCGCGACCGCGCTGGTTGAGGCGCGCAAGGAAGCGCAGCACGCAGCCCCGTGATTTCGCCTCGGCATGCAATGTGGCGAGTGGCTCGTCCAGTTCCTCCAGCCGGGCCAGAAACGACTCCGTGTCCAGCGCACGCAGTGGCTCGGGCACCAGACTCTGCACATCCACCTCGTTGGTGCCGAGTGCGAAACCGGCGTTACGGGCGATGATCAGCAGCTTGCGCGCGACATCTTCACCGGAAAGATCGGAGCGTGGATCGGGCTCGGTGTAGCCCAATCGGCGTGCTTCTCGTAGCAGTTCGGAGAACGGACGGCTGCCGTCGTACTGATTGAACAACCAGGACAACGAGCCGGAAAACACCCCCTCCAGCGTGAGCAGCGCGTCGCCGCAACCGCGCAGACGGCGTAGCGTGGAAAGTACCGGCAAGCCGGCGCCGACGGTGGCGGAGTCGCCGTAACGACAACCGCGCATCACCGCCGCCTGCAATCCAAGCCAGCCGGGTAGCTCGCCGCCAGCCAATGCCTTGTTCGCAGTGACCACGTGATATCCGCGCGCCAGCCATTCGGCATGGCGCGATGCCAGCGCACCGCTGGCGGTGGCATCGACGATCACCTTCGCGGTGGCGTCGCTGGCATCCAGTGCGGCCAGCAGGGCAACGTCGTCGCGCGCATCGCCCTGACGACTGTTCAACTGCTCACGCAAACTGCGATTGGCCAGATTGACGGCATCGGTCTGCTGCCGACGCGAATTGGCCGCGCCCACCAGCCGCACGCTAGCCGCGGCCGGCGTGGTCAGCAGTTTCAGCAGCGCACCGCCGACCACGCCCGTACCGAGTAGCACGATCGCAATCGTGGGAGCGGCTGTGGGAGCTACTGCGGCCGCGACTCTCGCACGCGCCACGCCCGGGGCCGTCGCGGCTGGTGCCGCCTCTACGGAAACCGCGCTCACGCCAGCACCCGGCGTTTGGATTTGTCCTTGTCCGCGCTGGCGGCAGCACGCACGAGTGCCGCATCGAGATCACGCAGCAGATCGTCGCCATCCTCGATACCTACCGACAACCGCAGCAAGCTGTCGGCGATGCCTGCGGTGCGGCGTGCTTCCACCGCCATCGACGAATGCGTCATCGTGGCTGGATGCGCGATCAGGCTTTCCACGCCACCCAGTGATTCGGCCAGCGAGAAGTACTGCAAGCCATCGACGAATGCGCCGATCTGTTCGAGCTCGCCATCGAGTTCGAAACTGAGCATGGCGCCGAAGCCCTGCTGCTGGCGCGATGCCAAGGCGTGGCCTGCATGGCTGGCCAGACCGGGGTAATAGACTTTTCGCACCGCCGGATGGCCATCCAGACGGCTGGCGATGCGTTCGGCATTTTCCTGATGCTGGCGCAGGCGCACGCTCAAGGTGCGTAGGCCGCGCAGGGTGAGGTAGCTGTCGAACGGCGCGCCGGTGAGGCCATTGCAGTTGGCCCACCATTTCAGCTGTTCGAATACCGCCTCATCACGAGCCACCACCGCGCCGCCGACCACGTCGCTGTGCCCGTTGATGTACTTCGTCGTGGAATGCACCACCACGTCCGCGCCAAGCAGCAAAGGTTGCTGCAGTGCTGGCGACAGGAACGTGTTGTCCACCACCACCAGCGCGCCCACCGCCTGCGCGGCCTGCGCCACGTGGCGGATATCGGTGATACGCAGCAGCGGGTTGGACGGCGTTTCCACCCACACCAGCGCTGGCTTTTGCGCCAGACCCGCGGCGAGCGACACGCTGTCGGTAAGATCGGCGAACTCGACGCTAAACCGGCCCTTCTTTGCCCATGCGTCCAGCAGCCGCCAGGTACCGCCGTAGCAATCGTGGGCAGCGAGGACTTTCGATCCCGCCGGCACCAGTTCCAGCGCCAGCGCCACCGCCGACATGCCGCTGGAAGTCACCACCGCGCCAGCGCCCTGCTCCAGTTCAGCCAGCGCATTGCCGAGCAGGTCACGAGTGGGATTACCACTGCGCGAGTAGTCGTACGCGCGCTTGGCGCCCAGACCCTCGAAACTGTAGTTGCTCGACAGGTGCAATGGCGGCACCACCGCGCCGTGCTGGGTATCGCTTTCGATGCCGGCGCGCACGGCGCGGGTACAGGGGGCGGACTCGCTCATCTCAATCTCCAGATCTTTCGTGTATCGGTGCGGATCAATAGGTTTTTTGCAGGAGCGCATCGCGCAAAAGTGGCGCGAGCTGCTCGGGTTCTTTCAGGAAGGCATCGTGGCCGTACGGCGACTCGACAACTTCGAGCGTGACCGGACCATGCAGGCGACGTTGCAGTTCGCACAGGTCAGCCAGTGGCACCAGCCGATCCGATGGAAAGCCGATCAGCGTGGCCGGCGTCGATATCTGCTCGGGCGTCACGTCGTGCAGGTCGATCGATTCGGACAAGGCGAGGAAGCGATCCGCATCGAAGCGCTCGACGAAACGACGGCCAGCGTGTTCGAGGTAATCCTCCACCGGGAAATGAAAGCGGTCATCGCGCCATTCCGGGCCACCGGCAAAACGCCGTGCGAATTCACCACTGCCGCGATAGGTGGTGATCGCCAGCTGGCGCGCCAGTGCCAGCGCCTGATCGATCTGGCCGGTCGATTGCCCCAGCCGAACGATGCCGCGCTGTACGCTGCGCTGCGCGGTGGCCAACGGGTGTGCCCGATGCGCACCGGCCAGCAGCAACAGACGATCCACCTGCCGCGGGTGACGCACGGCAAACGCCAGCGCCACCATCGCGCCATACGATGAGCCGATAAATGCATGTGCCTGCGGGATGTTCAAAGCCTGCAGCAGAGCGCTCAACGCGTCCGCCTGATCCTCGCTGGATACCGCGCTGGCGCCCAGCTCCCCCGGGGTCAGCCAGTCGATCGCCAGCACACGCCAGCGGTCCAGATCGATCGCAGCGCCGACGCCGACCAGTGCCTGCCACCAACCCGGGGCCGCGTCACCATCCAGCGTGGCCACATCGCGATCGGCCGAAATACCGCCCTGCACGATCAGCGTCGGCGCGTCCGGCGCACCGCACCACAGATAGCGCACATCGACCTCGCACGGGCTGCTGCCGTATTTTGGGTTGAGCAGAAGCCGCCGCGTGCTGCGCTGGGCGGTCAGGCCCGACTGGGTGCGCACCGCCGTCGCCGGTGTGGCGCGGTCCGCCGGGGTCGGGCCAACTGCGGGAAGGGAGTCCGCGTCGGCCGTGCTGATTTCGGCTGTGCTGGTGTCAGATAGGCAGGTCATGCGATCTCTCCGGTCGGCATCGCCCTGCGAAGCACCGGAAAGGTCGCCGTGCGCGGATCGACAGCGGATCGCTGCGACACGGCTGACGCCCATCTTCCGGTTGGCGCTGCAAAGCGCTTCCGCAGGAATTAGCACCGTTGCGGAAACGCTCCGCAGGTTGCCCCGGCTTCAATGGGCCTGTCCCTCAGCCGGTCTCGATGAGTAAAGCGGATATTGGACGCTTGATTGTTGTCTGTCAATAGACGTCTAAACATCTAAACGCATATATGTTTATTCGTATAAGGGATTTGCCATTTGTACGTACCGGCCGCATGCTGGCCACCCCGCGTCAATACCTGGAGCACGCCATGAGTCTGCAGCTGGGCGATACCGCCCCCGACTTCACCCTCGATTCCACCGAAGGCCCGATCCAGTTCCACGATTACGTCGGCGACCACTGGGTGGTGTTTTTCTCGCACCCGAAGGACTTCACCCCCGTCTGCACCACCGAACTGGGTGCATTTGCGCGCCGCAAGGGCGACTTCGACAAGCGCAGCACGCGGCTGATCGGCCTGTCGGTCGACTCGGTGGAAGACCACCAGCGCTGGGCCAAGGACGTCGAGGACATCGGCGGCAAGGCGATCAACTACCCACTGCTGGCCGACCCCGATCTTGAAGTGGCCAAGCTGTACGGCATGTTCCATCCCAAGGCCGATCCCAAAGTCACCGTGCGCTCGGTGTTCATCATCGACCCGAACAAGAAGGTACGCCTGACCTTCACCTACCCGCCAAGCGCCGGCCGCAACGTCGACGAAGTGCTGCGCGTGCTCGACTCACTGCAGCTCACCGAAGGCCGCAAGCTGACCACGCCGGTCAACTGGGAGCCCGGCGAAGACGTGATCATCGCGCCATCAGTCTCCGATGAAGAGGCGAAGAAGCTGTATCCAGAAGGCTGGAGGACGCTGAAACCCTATTTGCGGTTGGTGCCAGCACCGAAGAGCTAATTGACCTTGCGCCCCACCTGCAGGGGAAACTCCAGGATGGTGTTGCCCTCAAGGCAAAAGCTTTACCCCCTCCCAGCCTCCCCCTGCGCGCAGGGGGAGGAGCGAATCGGATCCTTGGCGAAAGTTCTGAGCTTGCGGCGCTCCCTCCCCTGCCTGCAGGGGAGGGTTGGGAGGGGATCGCTCTTGGTCCCGAAGCCAAAAGCCTCACCCCTTCCAAACCTCCAGCAAGCAGGCAGAGGAGTAAAACCCATGGCTGTCTTATCTCATCCAGCGTCTGGTCTATCTATGAGCATGCACTCCGAGCTTTCCGCCACCATCGGCCACACGCCGCTGCTGCGGCTGCGTCACGCTTCCGCGCTGACCGGTTGTGAGGTGCTGGCCAAGGCCGAGCTGTTGAATCCGGGTGGATCGATCAAGGATCGCACTGCCCTTGGCCTGCTGCGGGATGCTGAGCAACGTGGCCTGATCCGTCCGGGTGGCACCATTGTCGAAGGCACTGCAGGCAACACCGGGATCGGGCTGGCGCTGCTCGGTGCCAGCCTTGGTTATCGCACCGTGATCTTCATGCCTGAGACGCAGAGCCGCGAGAAGATCGATGCGCTGCGCGTCACCGGCGCCGAAGTGCGGCTGGTGCCTGCCGTGCCGTACAAGGATCCGAATCACTATGCGCACCATGCGCGCGCCCATGCCGAAGCATTGAACATCAGCGATGCGGGCAGTGCGTGGTTCGCGAACCAGTTCGACAACACCGCAAACCGCGACTTCCATGAAGCCACCACTGGCGTGGAAATCTGGGAACAGACGAACGGCCTGGTCGACGGCTTCGTCTGCGCCGCTGGCACCGGCGGCACGCTGGCCGGCGTCGGTCGCGCACTGAAGGCGTGTAACTCCGAAGTGCGCATCGCATTGGCCGACCCCACCGGCTCCGCGTTGGCCAGCTACGTCAACACCGGCGAACTCGCGGCCACCGGCAACTCGATCAGCGAGGGCATCGGCTCCAGCCGGATCACCGCGAACTTCGACGGCGCACCGATCGACCTGGCCTGGTCGATCCCCGACGACGAGTCGGTGCCGCTGGCGCATCAGCTACTGCATCAGGAAGGTTGGTGCGTCGGCGGCTCCAGCGGCGTCAACATCGCTGGGGCGATCCGCCTCGCACGCGCACTAGGCCCCGGCCACACTGTCGTGACGGTGCTCGCTGATGCGGGCACGCGTTATCAAGCCAAGCTGTTCAACCCGGTATTCCTGCGCGAGAAAGGCATCCCGGTGCCGAACTGGTTGGCGCAGGCGTTTCCGGGCTGAGCCTCGACTCGAACCATCAGGGGATAGCCATAACTTCGCAGATCACTCCTGCTAACGTAATCGCATGAGCTCCCACCCCGACACGTCAGCCCTGCACTCCCAACTGCACGGTGAAGGCTTCGCCTTCGTCACCGCCCAGACCATGCGCCAGTTGCTTGGCGAACCGCGGATGCAGGATGACTGGGCCGCGTTCGTAGCCAGCTGGAACGATCTGGCGCCTGATACCTACCTCGCCACGCGCGGACGTCATCGGCGCCGTCGCCATGCAACGTTTTCAGTCGACGCAGCCGGCGAGATAAAACGCGAACCACACAAGCCGCACTTCCAAAGCCTGCAGCACAATGCATTGCAGGGGGACATCCAGCGCTGGTTCGAACCGATCCAGCCGACGATCGCCGACGGCGCCGGCGTGCACGTCATCCTCGATTTCTGTCGGCGACTATTCAGCGCACTGGCACCGACGACACTGCACTGGCATGTGGAGATGCATCAGTTCCGCATTGAAGCCCGTGTCGGCGAGCCCGGCGAGCCGACTCCGGAAGGCGTGCACCGCGACGGTGTCGACTACGTGCTGGTGTTGATGATCGATCGCGAAAACATCGAGAGCGGGACCACCACCATCCACGCGCACGACGGCAGCCTGCTGGGCAGCTTCACGCTCACACATGCGCTGGATGCCGCTGTCGTCGACGATGCACGCGTGTGTCATGGCGTCACCGCCGTGACGCCGGTCGATCCGTCGCAACCTGCTCATCGCGATGTACTGGTAGTGACGTTTCGCGCTGTTTAGATGTGAATGAGGCACTGTCGCTAATTTCACGCGCCAATCGCCTCCGCCTGACCATGCTGTGGTTGCAGTAGCCATGCCTTCGGCACGGCCTCTCCTCCGGGGCAAGTACGTGCGCTGACGCTGGCCGCTGTCCTTGACCTGTGGCTTCTCCACAAACTTGGTATTCACAAAGGGCCATATCATGAAAACGAAACTTATTTTGGCAATGTGCGCTGCTCTTATGGTGTCTGGTGCGGCAATGGCTGCGCAGACCGACGACCAGAGCGGCACTGTTCAGACCACCAAGACGACCACCACGACCGTGCAGCACGTCGATGGCAATGGCGCTATCTGGTACAAAGAAGGTGGTGTTGTCCCAACCGAATATCGCGACAACCGTTATGTCGTCCAGCATTGGCAGACCGAGCATTTGGTCGACCCGAGCGAAGGCGCGCACTGGGTACGCGGCGACAATGGTGATTTCCTGCTGGTCAATGACAATACCGGCGTGATCACCAAGATCGTGCAGAATCCCCAGCACTAAGTTGGTTCGTTGAAAACACGACTTCTGGTCGTGCCAACGCAAACGGATCCATGGGCGACCATGGATCCGTTTGCGTTGCAGTTTCCAGCTGCCGACGTTAGGCCTGGATCACCGCGATCGGCGAACTCGCCCTCATCGATGGACTCGGTGATGAAGAGCGATGCTGTTTTCCACCCCCACTGAATCCTGCACTCCCCACTGCGCATGGTATTTGCGATGAATCCTGTCGGCTGCGACACTGCCGGCACGACGCCCTGACTCATCGGGCACCGCGGATCAATCCATTCAAGGGGAGCTGTCATGTCAGTCGCCGCAAACATCGTGATCGCCCTGATCGCCGTGCTGCACCTGTGGTTTCTCATCCTGGAAATGTTTCTCTGGACCAAGCCAGCGGGACGCCGCGCATTTGGCCTCACCGAGGAATTCGCGCAACAGTCCAAAGCGCTGGCCGCCAACCAGGGGCTCTATAACGGATTCCTCGCTGCGGGGTTGATCTGGGGCCTGAGCCTCGGCAGCGCCGGTTTCAGCGTGAAGCTATTCTTCCTCATCTGCGTGCTGGTGGCTGGCATCTTCGGCGGGCTGACGGCAAGCCGGAAAATTCTGTGGATTCAGGCGCTGCCGGCGGCCGTCGGAGTGACACTCACGCTGCTGGCGTAATCACCGATCCGACCATTCGGCGCATCATTCGCACCCTGAAGTTCAAGACCATCATGACAACGATACCTGGCGAAACAGTCGGCAGCATCTTCGACCCCACCCTGATGCAACGTGCGCGCGAACTTACCTGGGCCGCACTACACAGCATTCGTGATCGCATGCAGCCGGGCATCAGCGAAGACGAGGCCAAGCTGGCGGCAATGGAAGTCTTCCGCGAACTGGGCTTCGAGCGACTGTGGCATCCAACCTATATTCGGATCGGGTCAAACACCACCAAGACATACCGGCAGCCCTCCGACCCAGGTGTCCGGCTGGGCGACAACGACAGTTACTTCGTTGATCTTGGACTGGTCTTCGACGGTCACGAGGGCGATGTAGGTGATACGTTCGTGGTCGGTCACGCACCACAACGACAGGTCTGCGCGGACGCTGCGCGTGCGCTGTTCCATGAGGTGGCGAACGCCTGGCGTACGCAAGGACTGAGTGGGCAGTCGCTATATGCTTTTGCCAGCGATCGCGCCGAGGCCATGGGCTGGAGGCTCAATCACGCGATCAAGGGACACCGGGTCAGCGACTTCCCACACTCGATTCACCGGGCTGGCGACCTCGGCGATCTACAGGTGAGCCCGTCAAGCGGACTATGGATCCTGGAGATCCAGATCGCGCATCCGAGCGAACCGTACGGCGCTTTTTATGAGGATCTGCTGATGGGCGCGCCAACGCCCTGAGCTGGGGGCGCCACCACCCCGCGGGGCGCTCGTAGTGAGCAACGCCAAGGACAGAAGCCTGGACGAGCTGAGCAACCCAGCACATGGGCGAGACAACGCATGGAAGGCCATGGCACACGCGGCAACGCCCGAGCTCGGCAATCACTAAGGATGAACGGCCTGTGCGCTATGCTGCCGGCCTCTCCAGGCGTGCCTGGGACTCGGGCTGCTACGTATGTCGTCACCTTTGAAGCCTGCACCCGCTCCTGCCACAACCGTCAGCAAAAACGGATCGACGGTGAAAGCCCGCAAACGGTCATCTCCAGGCGTGATGATTGTCGGCATTGGCGCCTCGGCCGGCGGCCTGGAGGCGTACAAGGCGTTCTTCGCGCACATGCCGGCGGGTGGCGAACTGGCCTTCGTCTTGGTGCAGCACCTTGCACCGGATCACCATAGCCTGCTGGCCGAACTGATCGGTCGCAGCACCACCATGCCGGTGCTCGAAGCCACCCAAGGTATGCGGGTCAAGCCGCAGCATGTCTATGTGATTCCGCCGAATGCGACCTTGACCATCGCTGACGGTGTCCTGCAAGTGTGCAAACCGGCGCCACCGCGGGAGCATCGATGGCCGATCAATACGTTCTTCACTTCGCTGGCCGAAGATCAGGGTGATTGTGCCGTGTGCGTGGTGCTGGCGGGTACCGGCAGCGATGGTGCGCAAGGACTACGCGCAGTCAAAGATCACGGCGGACTGGCACTCGCGCAGTCTGGCTTCGATCATGAGGCAATGACCGGCATGCCGGCTAGCGCAGTGGCCACCGGGATGGTCGACGCCGTGCTGCCGGTAGCCGACATGCCCATGCGCCTGCTCGCCTATCAAAAGCAGATGCAATCGGCGCATCAGCAAAAGGGCTCCGACGGTTTGCGGGACGACGTCGCGGCACACCTGAAAACCATTTGCGAACTGCTGCATACGGAAATTGGCCACGACTTCGGTCAGTACAAGGAAAAGACCCTGCTGCGGCGCATTCAGCGGCGCATGCTGGTGGTGCAGGCGGAAGGCGTCAAGGATTACATCGATTATCTTCGCCAGCACCCGAATGAGCACGAATTGCTGTTTCACGAATTCCTGATCGGAGTGACCGAGTTCTTCCGCGACCCGGTGGCTTTTGAAGCATTGCGAACCATCGCGATTCCCGCACTGCTCGCCGACAAGACCAGTGCCGACGTGTTGCGGGTGTGGGTGCCCGGCTGCGCCAGCGGCGAGGAAGCCTATTCGATCGCCATCCTGCTGCGCGAGGCCATGGGTTCGCAACGCGGCCTGAAGGTGAAGATCTTTGCCACCGATATCGACGATCAGGCTATCGGCGCGGCGCGTGCCGGACGTTACCGCTCGCCCTTGATCGGCATTTCTCCCGAACGCCTGGAGCGCTGGTTTACCAAGGATCGCGACGACTACTGTGTGGTCAAGCAGATTCGCGAGATGTGTATCTTCTCGCCCCACAGCGTGATCAAGGACCCGCCGTTTTCACGCATGGACCTGGTCTCCTGCCGCAATCTGCTGATCTATCTGAACAACGACCTGCAGGAACGCCTGGTGCAGTCGTTCCACTACGCGTTGCGGCCAGGCGGGTTTCTGCTGCTGGGCACGTCCGAACGGCTAGCAAAGAACGCCAGCCTGTTTACCGAACTGGACAAAAAGCAGCGACTGTACGTTCGCCGTGACGACGTCCACCCGCGGCCTCGAAGCTTTCCCAGCGCCCGACCTCGCCAGGCCAACAGTGCCGAACACGTGGAATACGTAGCACCGACACGGCACGTCGAGGACCTGATCGATCAGCATGCGCGCCAGGCACTGGAGCCGTGGTCGCCGGCTTACGTGGTGATCAACGTCAGTCACGATGTGCTGCGCTTTGGCGGTGATACCGGACGCTATCTCGCGCCGTCTTCCGGTGCCGCCAGCCTCAACTTTTTCCAACTGCTGGACAAGCCGTTGCGTGGTGCCGTACGTGCAGCCGTATTGCAGGCATTCGCTGGTGGCAAGCGGGTGATCCGCGAGGGGCTGACGTTCATGCTCAATGGACACGAGCGGTCGCTGCGCCTGATCGTGGAGCCATTGCCCGAAGACGATGGCAGCATTGAGATGTGCGTGGTGGCTTTCCACGAGCTGGAACCTGCGTCGCGCGAGGTCGAGCTGGCACCAGACGGTACGCCCGACAGCCAGATCGCACGCATCCGTGCGCTCGAGGAAGAATTGCGTGGAACCCGTGCGCAGCTGCATACCGCCATCGATCTGCACGAAACGGCCAGCGAGGATCTGAAATCGGCGAACGAGGAATACCAGTCGGTCAACGAGGAGCTGCAGTCCGCCAACGAGGAACTGGAAACTTCCACGGAAGAGATGCAGTCGATCAACGAGGAGCTGCAGACGGTCAACGCGGAGCTGAGCGGCAAGAACGAGGCGTTGAACCGGCTCAACAGCGACATACGCAACCTGCTGGACAGCACACATATTGCGACCCTGTTCCTCGACCGTGACCTGCTCATTCGCAACTACACGCCGGCGATGACCGACCTGTTTCACTTACGCGATGGTGACAAGGGGCGCCCCATCAACGAGATCTCGCCGCGCATCAACTACCCGGAACTAAAAAACGATGTGGAGCGGGTGCTGCGCGACTTGGCGGTTACCGAACGCACGCTGCGCGGCATTGGCGACGCACCGACGTTCCTGTTGCGCATGCGTCCCTACCTGACCATCAACAATGTCATCGATGGTGTCGTGCTGACCTTCGTCGATATCACTGAAATCCAGCAGCTGAATAGTGAACATGCTCGTCTGGCGGCGATCGTGAACTCATCCCGGGACGCCATCTTCGGTTTTTCGCTGGACGAACTGATCACCAGCTGGAATGCCAGTGCGGAGCGCATTTTTGGTCTATCGGCAGCCCAGGTGGTCGGCAAGCCGCTGAACCAGCTGCTGCCACCGGATTCGTCCGAGGAAACGAGAAAGTTTTTCGTCAGCCACGATCGATCGGTGCGGCTCACTGAGTTCGAGATGACCTGGGTCCGTCCCAACGGGGAGTCGGTACCGCTATCTCTCAGTTACTCGCCAGTGTGGGACTACGACGGCATCCTGTTCGCCGGTACGCTCGTCGCGCGTGACATCACGGAACGTGTTCGTGCCGCCAGGCACACCGAGCTGATGCTGGCCGAGCTCAATCACCGGGTGAAAAACACCCTCGCCACCGTGCAAGCCATCGCCCACCAGACCGTGGCCAATGCGCCAGATCTGGAGACCTTCAAAGAGGGCTTTCTCGCTCGGCTGCTGGCCCTGTCGCAAACCCACAACTTGCTCGCACGCGATGCCTGGACCGGTGCCCCACTCGCCGGCATCATCAACAACGAACTCGCACCGTACCGGCGCGACAGTGGCTCAAGCGAAAATGATGATCGGGTGAGACTGCTGGGCAAAGAGATCAACCTGCAGCCAAAGCAAGCACTGGCATTGAGCATGGCCTTGCATGAGCTGGCCACCAATGCAGGCAAATACGGCTCGCTATCCGCCCACGAAGGCCAGGTGACCGTCACATGGTCAACACGCATGAAGGACCAGCGTCCGTGGTTGTATCTGCAATGGACGGAAACCGGCGGCCCCGTTGTCGAGCCGCCGACCCGACGCGGCTTTGGCTCGCGCCTGATCGAGGAGGGTGTGCCGTACGAACTGGATGGTGAAGTGACGCATCAATTTCCCCGCAGTGGCGTGACCTGCACCATCGATGTACCACTGGACGAGGAAACTTCCTGATGACCGCCGACAGGAATTCACCCTGCATTCTCCTCGCCGAAGACGAAATGCTTCTCGCGATGATGCTGGAAGATCGACTCAGCGCGTCGGGCTACCACGTGCTCAAGGCTGCGCGTCTGGCCAAATGTCTGGAACTGGCTGAGTCGGCGCCGATTGACCTCGCCATTCTCGATATCAACCTGGCCGGCGAAGTCAGCTTTCCAGCCGCTTTGGTGCTGCGTCGTCGCGGCATTCCGTTCGTGTTTTCCTCCGGCTACGGTGATGAGGATCTGCCCGAAGCCTGGCGCGACCAGAAAATTCTGCAGAAGCCTTACGACACCCGGCAGCTGAATGCGGCCCTGATCGCCTTGCATGCCGCTTGAGTCCCGTCGCAGTTGTGCACGACTTCATGCATAAGCATCAGCATTGATCCAACGCTATCGCGCTCTGAGCACCGGCCTAAATGCGAAGCACTACGGCCTCAGGCAAACTCGAACGACGCGAGTCTGCGCGCTGCATCCGAAGCATTACGGATGCCCTGACGCGATATACACAAGCACTTATCAGCACATCGACTACCATGCATGTTCTTTTCGCGAGTTCATTGCATGTCACCTGAGTCGCTCCACCGGACGGCCGAGACCGTTCGAGCTGTGCCTGTGGACGCGTCTACGGATCGGCTGAAGTTCAACGGCGACAACACGTTTCAGCGTGAGCTGCGGCGGCGGGTCGAGGACCATTTCAAACGCCACGGACTCAAGCAGCGCGACAGTGTGCGCATGTATCTGAAGACGGCGCTCATCCTGGCCACCTTCGTCGCCTCGTATATCTTGCTGGTGTTCTTCGCGGCGACTTGGTGGCAGGGCCTGCTGCTCAGCGTGGTGCTGGGCTCCGCGGTCGCGCAGATCGGCTTCAATATCCAGCACGACGCCGGCCATCAAGCGTATTCGGAACGTCGCTGGATCAATAACTATATGGCCATGACGCTGGACATGATCGGCGGCAGCTCCTATATCTGGCATTGGAAACACGCGCACTTCCACCACACCTACGTGAACATCGACGGCCACGACAGCGACATCAGCCTCGGTGTGCTGGCACGGTTTGCGCCGGTGCAGAAACGCTACCCGCACCATCGCTGGCAGCACCTCTACATGTGGCTGCTGTATGGGCTGACGGCGGTCAGCTGGCACCTGCATGACGATTTCCGCGACATGATCACCGGCACCATCGGCAAGCGTCGCTTTCCGCGACCGCGCGGCAAGGATCTGGCGGTTTTCGTGGTCGGCAAGCTGGTGTTCTTTGCGCTCGCGTTCGGCCTGCCGATGGCATTCCACTCGGTCGGCACGGTCTTGCTCTACTACGTCGCAGTCGCCATGGTCGCGGGCCTGTCGCTGGCGATGGTGTTTCAGTTGGCGCATGCCGTGGAAGATGCTGCATTCCCCTCGCCGAGTGAGCCCGGGCGCATCGACAAGCCGTGGGCGGTCCACCAGCTTGAAACCACAGTGAATTTCGCGCGTGACAGCCGGGTGCTCAGCTGGCTGGTTGGCGGCCTGAATTTCCAGATCGAGCACCACCTGTTTCCGCGCATCTCCCACGTCCACTACCGGACCATCGCACCCGTGGTCGAGGCGACCTGCCGCGAATACGGCCTGCCCTACCGCACGAATCGCACATTTGGCGCCGGCCTCGCCTCGCACTACCGCTGGCTAAGGCTGATGGGCCGACCGGACCCCGTACCGGTGCCGCTGGTCCTGAAGCCAGCACCACAAACCTGAGTGCCCGCGCAGGCTTACGTGGAAAACGGGGAGGATGCCCGCTCCTTTCGCCGAATCAGGGCATGGCTGCCTGGGCGGGTCTCTGGCGCCGCCTGAACCGGCTATTACGGCATTGCCATCAATACCAGTTACAATAACGGGTTTAGCGCGCTCATAGCCTGCCTGTCCGGAGTCGGCGCAATCCGTCCCATCCCGCAGGCGCAGTGAATTTCATGCGCATTGAATTTTCCGTGGGACAGCTTTGTGCTGCCCTGCTTGCCTTTACCCAACGACTCTTACGGAATCCAGAACGTGGCCCGACAGAAACCTCTCTCCCTTTATCGCAACATCGGCATCATTGCGCATATCGATGCGGGCAAGACCACCACCACCGAGCGTGTGCTGTACTACACCGGCAAGAAGCATCAGATTGTCGACGTACATGACACCAAGGACGGCAAGGGCTCGACCACCACCGATTACCTTGAGCAAGAGCGCAAGCGCGGCATCACCATCCAGTCGGCGGCCGTGTCCACCGAGTGGAAGGGCTACCAGATCAACGTGATCGACACCCCAGGACACGTGGACTTCACGATCGAAGTGAACCGTTCGCTGCGCGTGCTCGACGGCGCCGTGGTGGTGTTCGACGGCGTGGCCGGTGTGGAACCGCAGACCGAGACCAACTGGCGCCTGGCCGACCAGTACAACGTGCCGCGCATCTGCTACGTCAACAAGATGGATCGCATCGGCGCCAGCTTCGGCCATTGCGTGAAGGGCATCCGTGAGCGCCTGGGCGCGAACGCGCTGTTGTGCCAGATCCCGCTGGGTAGCAGCGACGAGTTCTGCGGCATGGCCGACCTGGTCGCCGGCGTGGGCTACATCTGGGCCTCCGACGACAAGGACAGCACCTGGGAAACCGTGCCGCTGGCCGATCTGAAGGGTCGTCTGACGTTCGGCTCCACCGTCGACAACGACTGGATCGCGAACCTGCCGAAGCTGCGCGAAGAAATGCTGGAAACCGCGCTGGCGCTGGACGACGACGCGTTCGAGCACCTGATCAACACCGGTGAATTTGACCCGGCAGTGCTCAAGCGCTGTATCCGCGAGGGCACCGTCACCGGCGCACTCGTACCGGTGCTGTGCGGCTCTTCGTACAAGAACAAGGGCGTGCAGCAGCTGCTGGACGCCGTGGTCGACTACTTGCCCTACCCGGGCGAGAACGGCGGCATTTCGATGGTCGACGAAGACGGCAACGTCATCGGCGAGCAGGTCGTGTCCGACGACGCACCGGCGCGCGCGCTGGCGTTCAAGGTGATCAACGACCAATTCGGCACGCTGACTTTCTGCCGCGTCTATTCCGGCGTGATCAAGAAGGGCGACACGCTGCAGAACGTCACCCGTGGCAAGAAAGAGCGCGTCGGCCGCATCGTCGAAATCCACGCCAATGCCGCCAAGGAAATCGACGAAGTGCGCGCCGGTGACATCTGCGCGTTCGTCTCGATGAAGGACACTGAGACAGGCGATTCGCTGTCCGATCCGGCGCACCCGGCCCTGCTGGAGCGCATGCGCTTCCCGGATCCGGTGATCAGCGTGTCGGTCGAGCCGAAGACCCGCAACGACGTCGACAAGATGTCCACCGCGCTCTACAAGATGGTCAAGGCCGATCCGTCGCTGCGCATGGAAGTGGACAAAGAAACCGGCCAGACCGTGCTCAAGGGCATGGGTGAGCTGCATCTTGAAATCACCATCGACCGCATGCGCACCGAGCTGGGCGTGGACGCGACCATGGGCAAGCCCAAGGTCAGCTTCCGCGAAGCGTTCGGCCAGACCGTCGAGCACACCTACACCCACAAGAAGCAGTCCGGTGGTTCGGGCCAGTTCGCCGAAGTGAAGATCATCTTCGAGCCGGGCGAGTCCGGTTCGGGCGTGGTGTTCTCCGACGAAGTGGTTGGCGGCCGCATTCCGCGCGAATACATCCCGGCCATTCAGCACGCAATCGAAGTCGAGTCGCGCCAGGGCCAGGTCGCCGGCTACGAAGTGCTGGATTTCAAGGCACGCCTGATCGATGGCAAGTACCACGACGTCGACTCCTCGGCACTGGCGTTTGAAATTGCCGGTCGTGCCTGCTTCCGCGAAGCTCAGAAGCTGTCCAAGCCGAAGCTGCTTGAGCCGATCATGAGCCTGGAAGTGGTCACCGAGGCGACCTATCTCGGCGACGTGATCGGCGACATCAACCGTCGTCGCGGCAGCATCTCCGACCAGGGTCACAAGGGCATGTCGGCGTTCGTGCAGGGCTTCGTGCCGCTGTCCGAAATGTTCGGCTACATCAACTTCCTGCGCTCGGCCACCAGCGGCCGCGGCAACTTCACGATGATCTTCGATCATTACCAGGAAGTGCCGGCCAGCATGGTCGAGAAGCTGATGGAAAAAGAAGCGAAGTAAACCTTCGCCTCGCATTCGCGCCGACCTTCGATCCGCGCAAAAGCACAAGGAACCCGGGGAGCAATCCCCGGGTTCTTTTTTTCTGGCCGATATTTGGGTAGACGCAATATGCTGCTAACGTCGGCTCGCGACCCGAAGCGGACAGGACGAGCTCCACTGAATCGGGTTTCTGGCTAGATGTTCCCAATTTCATTGTTGGCCAAACCGAGCAACGCTAAGCTTGCTCGAAATTATGGCGGGGGCCTTGAATGAATCGGTATGTCGTATCTCTTGTGTTGCTCTTTTGGTCTGCCGCCGGAATCTGTGCTGAGCGAACCACGGTTGACCTCGGAGGTGGTCGAAGCATTTTGGTACCCATACCCGACGGCTTTCGTGCTCTCGGGAATGTGTCACCGGGATACCGCGCATACAGCGAAAATCTAGAGCCGCCTAGCCTTGTGCTGCTCGAAGTCTTCCTTACGGACAAAGATCTATCTGACGTTGTAGCGGGTTACAGCTATAGCCGAGAGCGAGGATTGAAAATGGAGAGCCCACGCTCGGCGTTTGGACGTGAATTTGATGGGCCTGCGTTTGAACATGCGGTCGCCAGCGTTCGCACAAACCAAACGTTCCCCAGCGAAGCAGAGAAGTGGGTCAATGATTTTGTTGCGAGCAAGCCACAACAGTTCGCCGGAAGCCCACCACAAGCGAGCGATGCGACCCTCATAGGGAAATTCCTAGACAAGCCGGATGCTGTGGGCATAACCACGTGCGCATTTATTGCTAAAGGCACGGGGCCGACCAAGGTCTGCGTGGCGCAGGTTATTTTGCATGTTTCTGGTCGCGCCGTGTTCCTTGATGTCACGGCAGAGGTTCATAGTAAAGTTGACATCGAATGGGCGAAGGCTACTGCGATTTCCTGGGAGTCGCGGATAGTTGCTGAGAATCCAAGTTGAGTATCTGGAAACGTCCGCTTTTGGCCGTTATGAAGAGCTCTCCATAACGGCCATTATGAAAAGTGCCCGGTTATGAAAAGTTCTGGGGTAGCGAGCGCCCGGATCACCTTGCACTTGGGCTCTCCAGTGCGATCGTCCCGTTTTCTCCTTTTCATAATTACAGCATCTTCAGGA
>Ga0302235_10000157_pt1 | contig 60613 bp, 54 predicted proteins | sample II_Palsa_N3_3_FD_193577 | JGI IMG/M metagenome (GOLD analysis project Ga0302235, IMG submission 193577) | Peat permafrost microbial communities from Stordalen Mire near Abisko, Sweden - II_Palsa_N3_3 | ecosystem: Environmental > Terrestrial > Soil > Palsa > Peat permafrost | place: Sweden...
AAATACAGCGCCGTGCCGTTCAACGCAGACCGAAAGCTCGGGATCCGCAGCGCGCTGAGGTCGACGAGCGGCTGATCGGCCCCGAGCAGGTGCCGGATCGCGGCGGCGAGCAGGACCAGCGACGGGACGGCGATACCGGCGACCAGGACCCAATCGATGTGAGGTGCCGCCAACAGGTTCGCGGTGAACGTGAGTCCGCCGAGGCCGATGCTCGACAGGATCAGGCCGAGAAGATCCAAGGGTCCGGGGTTGTCGAGCGCCGGTGGCTGAACGATCCGCAGTGCGACGAGAAACGCCAGGGCTCCAAGCGGCGCGTTGATCATGAACAGCCAGTGCCAACTCGCATCCGTGGTGATCAGACCACCCGCTAGCGGCGCGAGGACCGGTGAGATCAGACCGGGCCAGACGAGATAGGCGGTCAGACGCATGATGTGCACCTTCGGCGCCCTGAACAGCACCATCAGGCGACCGACAGGCACCATCATCGCTCCGCCGGCCCCCTGCAGCACTCTGAAGGCGACGAGCTCTGCGATGCTCGTCGACACCGCACAGCCGACTGAAGCCAGCGTGAACACGGCGATTGCGGCCAGGAATGTCCGACGTCCGCCGAGCCGCGCCGCGATCCAGCCGCTGAGCGGGATCAGGACCGCCAATGTGACCAGGTAGGCGGTGATCACCAGGCCGATGCCTCCGATCGAGACGTGCAGCGCCTGCGCGATCCTCGGCGCTGATGTCGTGACGATCGTGCCGTCGAGCATCTCCATGAAGAAGCAGCCGGCGACGAGCAGCGCGACGTTGCGCTGCGCCGGGTGGATGGTGCTCGCGGAGCTGCCCGTCATCTTCCTTGGTCTTTGCTCCGGCGCTCGAGGACGCCCAGGTCTGCAAGTTCATCGGTTGGCATGTCGGTCAGTGCGCCGCGAGCGTGTAAGTTCTTCGTCCGTGAGCGTAACCGTCGAGCGGCCATCGAACCGCGTGCTCATCATCTTCGGTGCCACCGGCGATCTCGCCGCTCGGCGGTTGTACCCCGGGCTCTACCGCCTGTATTGCGAAGGCATGATGCCGTCGGAGTTCCGGATCATCGGCTCGGGGCGGCACGCGCCTGCGAGCGAGGACGCGTTCCGCCAGCACGTGCTCGATGCGCTGAAGCGGCACGGCAGGTGCGCGCTCGATTCGCGGTGGCCGCAATTTGCCGAGCGGCTCAGTTTCGTCGCCTCCAGCGCGGAGGATGGCGCCGAGCTCGCCGCCGCAGTCGAGGCGGCCGAGCGCGACGTCGGCGCGACCGGCGAGCGGCTGATCTATCTATCGGTCCCGCCGACTGCGATGCGTGGCATGGTCCGGATGCTCGGTGACACAGGTCTCGCCGAGCGCAGCTCACTGGTCGTGGAGAAGCCGTTCGGCTACGACCTGGCGAGCGCGCGCGAGTTGAACGGGTTGCTGCACCAGCACTTCGATGAATCCTCGATCTTCCGGATCGACCACTTCCTCGGCAAGGAGGCCGCGCAGAACATCCTGGCGTTGCGGTTCGCCAATGGCCTGCTCGAGCCGATCTGGACTCGCGATCACATCTCGTATGTCCAGATCGACGTGCCGGAGGCAATCGACATCCAAGGGCGGGCCGACTTCTATGAGCAGACCGGCGCGTTCCGCGACATGGTCGTGACTCACCTGGTTCAGATCCTCGGCGTCGTCGCGCTCGAGCCGCCGGCCCGGATCACCGGCGACGCGCTCCACGTCGAGCGGACCAAGCTGTTCGATGCGTTGCGGCCACTCGATCCCGCCCGCGTCGTGTTCGGCCAGTACGACGGTTACCAGGCCGAGCCCGGCGTGCAGCACGGCTCGCGCACCGAGACGTTCGTCGCGCTCGAGGCCCGCGTCGACAGCTGGCGCTGGAGCGGAATACCGTTCTATCTGCGTACCGGCAAGGCCCTAGCGGAGAGTCGCCGCACGGTCACGATCGGTTTCACGGAGGCGCCGCTCCGGATCTTCCCGGACGTGAGCACAGATTCCCGGCGCCCCAGCGAGCTCGTGTTCGAGCTGTCCGACGACCCGCGGGTGAGCTTCGAGCTGGAGGCGAAGATCCCGGGGCCGAAGATCTTGCTCGGCAAGGCGGCACTGACGCTGGACCTGGCCGAGGCGTTCGGCGATTCGAGTCCGCTGGAGGCCTACGAGCGGCTCCTGAACGACGTGATGATCAAGGACCACCTGCTGTTTACGCGCAGCGAGCAGATCGAACGGATCTGGGAGGTATCGACCCCGGTGCTCGATGATCCGCCCGAGCCACTGCGCTATCCGCGCGGCTCCTGGGGACCACAGGCGGCTCTCGGGCTGGTGCCTGAACCTGGCTGGAGGTTGCCCGACGGCGGGATCTGACCACAACCGGCCGGGAAGGATCGAGCCCGGCCTGGCGTCTGTAGGTGGCGAATCGTCCACCCCTCCATCCGGGAGATCTTCATGGTTCGCAGGTCGCTGTGCCTCTTCGCCGCAGGGCTCGCCGCGCTCACCGTCCTCGCTGCCTCCGCGTCGGTCGCCGCGGCAGCGTCCGGCACGAAGGTTGATCTCAGCACGACCAAGCTCGGCCCGATCCTCACCACGGGCGCGGGCTACACGCTGTTCGCCTTCACCAAGGACACGCCCAACATGGACAACTGCGTGACGACCCCCGGTTGCCCGATCTTCTGGCCGCCGCTCCTGACCAACGGTGCGCCGATCGCCGGCACTGGAGTCGACGCGTCGCTGCTCGGGTCGGTCTCGCTTCCGAGCGGGAAGACGCAGGTCAGCTACAACGGCTATCCGCTCTACGGGTACATCTTCGACCTGTTCCCGCGGGCGACCTACTACGTCGGCATCAGCGCCTTCGGCGGAACCTGGGAGGCGGTCACGGCATCGGGCACGCTGCTCAAGTAGCGCGGCCGGCCACGACCGAGTCCGTCAGCGAGCCTTGGCCGCGAGCCATTCGCCGCGGCGCTCGGCCCAGGCGGAGCGGATGTGCTCGGAGATGCGCGTGGCGGCGAGCTCGCCGTCACGCGCTGCGAGCGCTTCGAGAATCCCTCGGTGCTCCGCAACCGTGCGATCCAGCGTGTCACGGGGGGTCGGCTCACTGAGAAGCGGCCGTCGCCCGCCGTAGGTGTGAATCGTGCCGACGATCGCGCGCCCGATCTCGCTACCCGACGCCTTCATCACGACACGGTGGAAAGAGCGGTCGAGCTGCTGGAAAGCCGGGTAGTCGCTGGTCGACTTCGACATCTGGCCCACGTTGTCCGCAAGCCACGTGAGCTCGTCGTCCGTGAGCCGGGTCGCAGCGACTCGTGCCATGTCAGCCTCGAGTACGCGCCGGACCCTGACCAGATCGTCGAGCAGCACGGCGTCGGGGTCGTACTCGAGTGCGATTTCGAGCACGTCCGCATCCAGTAGTGCCCAAGACTCACGCGGCTGAACGCTCGTCCCTCGGCCCTGCTCGACCCGCACGAGACCGCGCTCCTCGAGGAGCTTGAGCGCCTCTCTCATGACCGTTCGGCTGAAGCCGAACTCTTCGCAGAGCGCTCCCTCGGTCGGCAGGATCGAGCCTGCAGCCAGCTCGCCGCCGATGATGCGGTGGGCGAGCTGATCGACGACGATCGAGGCAAGCCGGGCAGGCCGCGGCGACCGGTGCCCGTCACTGACCGAGTGGATCCTCACGACGAGCCGAATCGCGTCTGCACAAATACATCGTACGAATCTCGTGGGACATAGCGCCAGCTCGCGCTGCTCCGGGTGCCGCGGTCACGCGCAGGCCCCGCCAGCTTGACAGCGATTCATCATTCGTATTATCATCATACGTAGGATGAGGATCGCTGCAATCGACGTCGAGCTGACGCCGGTCCCGGCCGTCAGCCCACCGTTCGCGTGGCGCCGCGGGCTCCGCGGCTCCCACCCGGCACGGACGACCGCGATCCTGCGCATCACGACCGAGGACGGCGCGATCGGCGAGGCTCACCACGAATGGAGCGGCCCGATGCTGGCCGACATCGTGGACCGGATCTTGCGAGAGGAACTCGTCGGCGAGCGCGCCGATCGGCGCGAGTGGCTGTGGCACCGCCTCTGGGAGCTCGACCGCACCGAGGAGTTCCCGATCTGGCTCATCGGGATCGTCGACGTGGCGCTATGGGATCTCGAGGGCCGCGTCCTCGGCGTCCCGGTCCACCGCCTGCTCGGAACCTATCGCGACGCGATTCCCGCATACGCGTCGACCACGACGTTCTCGACCGTCGAGGAGTACCTCGACGTCGCTGACCAGTGTCTCGCGCTCGGCTACCCCGCGATCAAACTCCACGCCTGGGGCGACCGGCGCGCAGATGCCGATCTCTGCCAGCGGCTACGGGACCACGTCGGCCCCGACATCGAGCTCATGTACGACGGCTCAGCCGCCTTCGACCTGCCGGGCGCGGAGTATCTGGGCCGAGCGCTCGCCGAGGCCGGCTACCTCTGGTACGAGGAGCCAATGCGCGAATTCAGCGTCACCGCCTACCGCTGGCTGTCCGAGCGGGTCGACGTGCCGCTGCTGGTTGCGGAGACCTCCGACGGCAGCCATCTGAACACAGCCGACTTCATCCACGCCGGCTGCGCGAGCTACGTCCGGACCAGCGCGAACCACCGAGGCGGGATCACCGGCGCTATGCGGATCGCCCACCTGGCTGATTCCTTCTCCCTGCGCGCCGAGGTGCACGGACCGACGGAGCCTGCCGTGCATCTGTGCATGGCGATCCCGAACTGCACGTATTACGAATCGTTGGTCACCTCGAATCCGGTCAGGCGCGAGTCGCGTGTGGGACCGGATGGACTCGTGCAGGCACCAACGGCTCCAGGGATCGCACTGCCCGATTTTGTTCGGGACTCCCGCGGAAAGACACACGCTTGAGGGGGCGTGATCGAATCACTCAATGTCGGGAAGGAGAGAAGTAACCACCATGAGGTCACGTATGCACCACAAGCTCTGGCGAGGCCGCTCGCTCACTACCAAGCTCACAATCCTGGCGGTTGCGGGCGTAAGCGTGGCGAGCGCATCAGTCCTGGGCGTGTCAGCCGCGTCGGCGAAATCCACGAGTTCGGGCGCGCCGCTGGTCGTCTGGTACGACGCCGCTCGTGCGGCGTTTGTGAAGGAGTACAAGCAGACCCATCCGGGCGCCAACATCAAGTGGGTACTGTACAGTGGCGACAGCAACGGCGACGGCACGTTGCAATCGAAGTTCGCACTGTACAACCGCGTCGGCTGGAAGCCGGGGGTGGCTCCGGATGTCGTCTTCGACGAGGAGAACTACGAGGCAGGCTGGCTGGGTGAGCCGCCGTTCAATGATCTGCTCAACTTGCAGCCATACATCCCCAAGAGCGTCTGGAGCAAGGATGACGGCCTGGGCGACTGCTTGATCAGCGGGAAGCTTCTGTGCCTGCGCAACGACGACGCCGCGAACGTGCTCTGGGTCAACACGAAGCTGTGGAGCCAGTTCTTCCCCGGCCAGGCGCCTCCGACCACCTGGGCACAGTACGCGGCCGACGGTCAGTCGCTGGTCAAGAATCACCCGGGCTACTACATCGGTGAGTTTGGCCAGCCTTGGGACGCGGAGACCTACCTGTGGGGCAACGAGTGCCCGATCAACGAAGCTGTCGGTAACGAGAGCCTCGTGGACAACCCGAGCTCGTCGAACTGCACGACGATCGCGCACCTGATCGATTCCGCCCTGGGTGCGTTCACGAAGAACGGCCCGTTCACAACGGCGTGGGTCAGTGACGATACCGCGCAGCACATGGTCATGGATATCGGGGCGATCTGGCAGGGAGCCGCGATCTACCCGTCGGGTTCCAGCTCCAACGGGCCCGGAACCAACGTGATGGAGGCATACCCGCCGCCGGTAGCGACCAGCGGCGCTCACGTGACTGGCTCGATCGGCGGTGGGCTGTGGATGGTGACGTCGCACACGACGCAGCCGAAAGCAGCCGCAGCGCTGGTGGAGTACATGGACACGAGCCCGAAGATCCAAGAGAACTCGAGCATCACGCAGGGTTTGCCGGCCTACGCGCCCGATCAGAGCGGCTGGCTCAAGTCTCTCAACGGGGTGTTCGCCAACTCGTCGGCGACTGAGGCCGCCATCAAGCAGGCCGCGGGCGAGATCTGGACGGGTTGGAGCCCGGTGCCGTGGAGCGTTGAGTCCATCTTCGGCAACACCGTCACGCCGAGCCTCATTGCCGGTAGCACGTTTACGTCGGCGCTTGCGACGCTCGCTGCGAACATCAAGTCCGCGGCTCAGAGCGCCGGCTGGCAGGTCAAGAACTAGCAAGCAGAAAATAGTCATAGACAGCAAGCACCACGATGAGTCTCCCTTCGGCTCCGGCTGTCCCCAGCGGGCGCGCGAGCGCCCGCCGAGGCGACCGGGCCGCGGGGAGACGTGGGCGACCGGTGGTCGGCAGCTCCCGCACAGCGGGGTACTGCTTCGTCGCTCTCTATGTCGCGCTGCTGCTGCTTCTCGGGATCGCGCCGGTGATCTACGCGATCTACCTCGCGCTCAGCAATTCGGGTGGCCCCAGTGCGAGCTTCGTCGACGCCTTCAACGACTATCGCTTCGTCCCGGCGTTCGAGCACATCCTCGAGTTCATGGCCCTCTGGCTGGTCAGTCAAACCTTCCTGGTCGTCGCGCTCGTTCTGATGCTCCACAACCTGGCACAACGCATCGGCGCGGTCTTCCGATTCCTCTTCTACATCCCGGGGGCGCTCGCAGGCGCTGCGAGCGTGGTCGTCTGGCTGTTCATGCTCGACCCGACCGCAAGCCCGTTCGGGTTCATCTTGCATTGGCTCGGCTACGCGCAGTTCGATAACACGGTCGCGCCGGGCAATTTGCCTGCGATCTTCGCGATCATGGCTTTCTGGACCGGCGCCGGAGGGTGGATCGTGGTGATGTACGGCGCCCTCAACAACATTCCCCACGAGCTGATCGAAGCTGCCCAGATCGACGGGTCGAATGCTTTTCAAACGGCGCTGAGAATCAAGCTCCCACTAATCAGGAAGTGGGTCGTCTACATGCTGGTCCTGTCCTTCGCCGGGGGGACGCAGCTGTTTGTCGAGCCCACCGTGCTGGGCTCGGCGGCACTGGGCGTCGGGATCAGCAAGTACTGGTCGCCGAATCAGCTCGCGTGGTTTGTCGCGTCCGAGTACGACAACTTCAACGAAGCCGCCGCGATCTCGCTCGTCCTGCTCGTGCTCGGCCTGATGGTCGCGGCAGTCCTCGTCTGGCGCGGACGGCTGTTTGAGGTCGAGTAATGGCGCTCCCTCGACCTCACGCAATACGCTTCGTCGGCGTCGGCATCCTCCTGTTCTTCACGGCATTCTTCTTCGTGCCGATCATCTGGCTGTTCCTCGCGCCGACCAAGACTGACGGTCAGCTCCTGACTGAGTCGCCGTTCGCGTTCGGCAGCTTGAGCACGCTCGGACACACCTTCCACAGAATCGTCACGTACGACGGGGACAGCCTCCTGATCTGGCTGAAAAACTCTGCGATCTATTCGTTCGGCGGCACGGCATTGGCGGTCCTCGCGGCGATTCCGGCCGGCTACGGGCTAGCGCTGACGCAGTTCATCGGGCGCCGTGCACTGCTCTCGATCACGCTCGTCGTGATGATCATGCCTGCAACGGCGCTCGTGCTGCCGCTGTTTCTCGAGATCAATAAGCTCGGTTTGTACGGCACGATCTGGTCGCTGATCCTGCCTTTTGGGTTCTTCCCGTTCGGCGTGTATCTCGCCTACATCTACTTCTCATCGACGATCCCGAAGGACCTGCTCGCCGCGGCGCGCATCGACGGGGCGAACGAGTGGGGCGTGTTTCGTCATATCGCGGTGCCGCTCGCGCGACCGATCATCGGGCTCGTCGCGTTCTTCGCGTTCGCGGCGTCCTGGAACAACTTCTTCCTACCGTTCGTGATGACCTATGACAACTCGCAATACCCGATCCAGATCGGACTGCAGCAGCTGATCGGCTCGACGGCGTCGTTCAATCCCGCGAACTATTCTGCCGGCAGCAGCATCGTCGTCCTCCATCGGCCCGACCTTGCGATGGCGGTGATCATCGCGATCGCGCCGGTGCTGCTCGTCTTCTTGTTCGCGCAGCGCACGCTGGTGGCGGGCATGCTCGCGGGCGCGACCAAGGAATAGGTGGCGGGTAGCGCCGACTGATGTCAGCGAGCGAGCCAGCCGCCGTCGACGGGGATCATGGCCCCACACACGTAATCCGACGCGGGCGAGGCCAGGAACACGGTCGCGCCCGCAAGGTCGAGCGCGTCGCCCCAGCGGCCGGCGGGTATGCGCTCGAGGATCGCGCGGCTGCGGTCAGGGTCCCCGCGCAGTGCCTCGGTGTTGTCGGTGGCGATGTATCCGGGGACGATCGCGTTGACGCCGACGCCGAACCGGGCCCACTCGTTCGACAGCGCGCGCACGAGCCCGGCGACAGCCGACTTGGAAGCCGTGTAACCGGGCACGAGGATGCCGCCCTGGAAGCTGAGCAGCGATGCCGTGAAGATGATCTTGCCGGCGCGGCGCTCGACCATCCCGCGGCCGAGCTCACGGGCGAGCACGAATGGGGCCGTCAGATTCACCTCGAGCATGCGATCCCACGTCGCGGTGTCGAAGTCGACCGCCGGAGCTCTGGCGATCGAGCCCGCGTTGTTGACGAGGATGTCGATCGGCGGGTCACTCGCGGCCAGCGTGCCGGCCAGATCCTCGACCGCAGACCGGTCGCCGAGGTCCACCCGATAGCCGGTGAAGCTGCGCTCGGCGTCGCGGACCAGCCGCTCGAGCTCGCTGCCGCTCGCTTCGAGCTGCGCGCTGACGCCGACGATGTCCGCACCGGCGCGAGCGAGCGCGTGGGCCATCGCCAGGCCGATGCCGCGCCGCGCACCCGTCACGACCGCCCGCTTCCCGGTCAGGTCGAACAGCGCCCCCGGGTGGAGCGCTCCGCCTCCGGCCGGCATTCATCTGCTCCCGGCGCAGTCGAGCAGGATCTTCATGGCGCTCCCCGACTCGAGCTCAGCGAACGCAAGCGAAACGTCCGCCAGTGGCGTCACCCGGGTGATCATTGCCTGCGCGGCAATGCCGCCGCCGGCCAGGAGCCTGACTGCCTCGGTGAAGTCCTGGCGCTCGTAGACGCGGGCGCCGATCAGCGTGAGCTCGCGCCAGAAGACCTGGAACAGGTTGACCGGGGGCGGCGTGGCGTGGATCGCCACGACGACCAGCCGGCCGCGAACCGCCAGCGACTGGATCGCGGTCTCGATCCCGGCCGCCGCGCCCGACACCTCGAAGGCCACCGCCGCCCCGGCGCCGCCCGTCCAGTCGGCCAGTCGGTCCTCGAGCCCCGGTTCGGTCGGATCCGCGACGGTCAGCCCGAGCGACTGCGCGAACGCCCGGCGCGACTCACTCAGCTCGAGCACGAGCACGTCGCCTCCCTTGGCCCTCGCCACGCTGGCGATCAGAACGCCGATCGGCCCGCCGCCGACGACGACGACGCGCTCTCCCTCGCCCAGGCCGGAGCGACGGACGTCGTGAACAGCGACCGCCGCCGGTTCGGCGAGGGCCGCGTAGGCGAGCGGGAGGTCGGGCGGCAGCGCGACCAGGACGCGCTCGGGGACCGTCCAGCTGCTCTGCATCGACCCCGGAGAGTCGATCCCCAGAAAGTTGAGGTTCTGGCAGATATGAGTGTGTCCGGCGAGACAGGCCGGGCAGTGGCCGCACCAGTCGAGTGGCATCACCGTGACCAACTGGCCCGTCTCGTAATCGGTGACGCCCTCGCCAACCTGGGAGATCGTCCCCGACATCTCGTGTCCCAGCACGGCCGGTCGAGTCACCCGCGCATCCATCGCGCCGTGGAGGATGTGCAGGTCGGTGCCGCAGATGCCCGTGAACGCAACATCGATCGCAACTTCGCCGCGTTCCGGCGATCTGGGCTCGGCGTCCTCCACGTACGTCAGCGTCCTAGCGCCGACATATTGCGCTGCGTTCATCCGCGCTCCTCCGTTGCCGATGTGCGAATGCTTCCCGGTGGCACCGACACTACCGGCTGCTGCCGCCCGCCTCAGATCGAGGCGGGCGGCAATGCCGACACGTGGAGGGGGCGTCGGACAAACATCGGGCCGAAGTCTAGCTATACGGGCCGATATTTGTCAAATTGCCTTATTCTGCTCCCAAAGCTCCGACCTTTGGGCAAAATGATCGCTGACGAGGCCCACGCGAGGAGCCCGCTCGCGACGGCCGAACCCCGACATGCCGGTATCCTCGCGGCCACCTGTTCCCGGGGGACGGCAAGGAGTCCTGATGGCGGCGTCGGTGACCGACCAAGCGATCAACAAGATCAAGGACCTGATCATCTCGGGTGAGTTCAGCGCTGGCTCCAAGCTCCCCCGGGAAGCCGATCTCGCCGCCCGGCTCGGGCTGTCGCGCAACTCGCTGCGGGAGGCCGTCCGAGCGCTCACGCTGATCGGTGTGCTCGACGCGCGGGTCGGCGACGGCACGTATGTGACGAGCCTCGAGGCGGACGTCCTGCTCACCGGGATGGGCTTCGTCGGCGACCTGCTCGAGGGGACGACCTTGATCGAGGTCTACCAGGTACGCAGGATGCTCGAGCCGATCGCGACCGCGCTGGCCGCCTCGCGTCTGACCGAGGAGGACTTCGTCGCACTCCAGGCCTGCCTACGGCGCATGGACGACGTCGACGTGGACCGCGACCACGCCGACGTCAGCCAGGCATTCGTCGAGGCCGACGCGGAGTTTCATCGCATCATCGTCGGCGCCGCCGGAAACGCGACGCTCGCATCGATCATCCACAGCCTGTCTGGTGGAATGATGCGGGCGCGCCTCTGGCGGACGATCACCGAGCACGATGCGGTGGCGATCACCCGGCAACGCCATCGCGACATCTACAACGCGCTGCGCGACCGCGATCCCGAGCAGGCGAGCGCGGCCGACCTGATCCATCTGGCGGACGGCGAGCGCTGGCTCGCAGCGAGAATCACACGCGGGTAGCCGCTCGGGGTTCAATATGATCGCCAGCGTGACTCAACGCTTCACCTTCGGTCTGTGGACCGTCGGCAATCCCGGTCGCGACCCGTTCGGCGAGCCGACCCGCCCGTTGCGCGACCCGGTCGACACCCTGCACAAGCTCGCCGAGCTCGGCGCCTGGGGTGTGTCGCTGCACGACAACGACCTGATCCCGTGGGGCACGCCGGCGGACGAGGCCGAGCGGATCACCTCCCGGTTCGAGGCGGCGCTGCACAGCACCGGCCTGAGCGTGGGCATGGCCACCACCAACCTGTTCGGACATCCGGCCTTCAAGGACGGTGCGTTCACGTCCAACGACCGGCAGGTCCGGCGGGCGGCGATCGGCAAGGCGATGCGCTCGATCGACCTCGGCGCGCGGCTCGGCGCGCACGTGTATGTCTTCTGGGGCGGACGAGAAGGAACCGAGGCCGGCGTCGCCAAGGACCCGCGCGACGCGCTCGAGCGCTACCGCGAAGCGATCAACGTGCTGGCGGAGTACGCCGTCGAGCAGGGCTACGACATCCGCTTCGCGATCGAGCCGAAGCCCAACGAGCCGCGCGGCGACATCTTCCTGCCGACGGTCGGGCACGCGCTCCACTTCATCTCGACGCTCGACCGTTCCGAGATGGTCGGCGTCAATCCCGAGGTCGCGCACGAGACGATGGCAGGGCTGTCGTTCGTCCACGGGGTTGGGCAGGCGCTGTGGGCAGGCAAGCTGTTCCACATCGATCTCAACTCTCAGCGGATCGGACGCTTCGACCAGGATTACCGGTTCGGAGCCGAGGATCTGAAGGAGGCCTTCCTGCTGGTGCGGCTGTTGGAGCGCGCGGGCTACGAGGGACCGCGCCACTTCGACGCCCACGCCTACCGGCTGGAGAATGAGGAGGGAGTCTGGGACTTCGCTCGCGGCTGCATGCGCACGTACGCAGCGCTCGCCGAGCGCGCCCGTCACTTCGACAGCCTGCCCGAGGTTCAGGAGGCGCTCGCCAAAGCGTCGACATCGGAGCTGCACGAGACGACCTGCTCCGGCGCCTCCGAAGCCGTCGCGCTCAAGGCCGAGGCCGAGGGACTTGACGCGCTCGCGGTGCGGGGCTACTTCAACGAGGCGCTCGACCAACTCGTGGTGGACGTCCTGCTCGGATTGCGTTGATCGCCGGCGCCTCGGGGCAGCGCATCGCCCAGCGCGGCGTCGTACCCTCCCGTGCCGATGCGCGTCGCGCTGTTCATCGCCTGCTTCAACGACACCCTGTTTCCGCAGACCGGCCGCGCCGTCGTCGAGCTGCTCGAGCGGCTCGGTTGTCAGGTCGAGTTCCCGCTCGAGCAGACGTGCTGCGGTCAGATGCACGTCAACACCGGGTACGAGCATCAGGCGCGCCCTCTGCTCGAGCGGTTCGCGCGGGTGTTCGCGTCGGCCGAGACGATCGTCTCACCCTCGGCGTCGTGCGTCGGGCTCGTGCGCGAGCACATCCCGAGCGTTGCGCAGCGAACCTTCGAGCTGAGTGAGTTCCTCGTCGACCGGCTCGGCGTGACCGACGTCGGCGCGTCGTTCCCCCACCGGGTGACCCTGCATCCGACGTGTCATTCGCTGCGTGCGCTCGAGATCGGCGACAGGCCACAGCGACTGCTCGAGGCGGTGCGCGGAATCGAGCTGGTCGAGCTCCCGGGGGCGCAGGAGTGCTGTGGTTTCGGCGGGACGTTCGCGGTCAAGAACGCCGATACCTCGATGGCGATGCTGTCCGACAAGGTGCGACAGGTGCTCGACACGCGTGCCGAGGTCTGCGCCGCGATCGACAACTCCTGTCTGATGCAGATCGGCGGCGCACTCAGGCGCCAGCGCACCGGGGTTCGCACGATGCACCTGGCGGAGATTCTGGCGGCGACCGAATGAGCTTCCCCGCCGCCGCCCGCCGTTCGCTGGCCGACTCGCAGATGCGCCACAACGTTGGCCACGCCGTCGAGGTGATCCGTGCCAAACGGGAGCGCGCCGTCGCCGAGCTGAGCGACTGGGAAGCGCTGCGAACGGCAGGCGCGGACGTCAAGGCGCGCGCGCTGGTGACCCTGCCCGAGCAACTCGAGCGCCTCGAGGCGGAGGTTGCCCGAGCCGGCGGGACAGTCCACTGGGCACGCGACGGCGCCGAGGCCAACGCGATCGTCGCGCGGATCGCGAGTGGCCACGGCATCGATGAGGTGATCAAGGTCAAGTCGTTGACGACCGACGAGATCGGGCTCAACGAGGCGCTTGCTGCTCGCGGCGTCGCGGTGACCGAGACAGACCTGGCCGAGCTGATCGTGCAGCTCGGCGGCGACCGGCAGTCGCACATCCTCGTGCCCGCGATCCACCGCAACCGGATGGAGATCAGGGCGCTGTTTGAGCGGACGATCGCGCCGGGTGAGGCGCTCGGCGATGACCCGCGGGCGCTCGCCGAGGCGGCGCGCACGTATCTCCGGGCGAAGTTCCTGTCGGTCCCGATGGCGGTCTCCGGCGCGAACTTCGCGATCGCCGAAACCGGCACGATCGCGGTGGTCGAATCGGAGGGCAACGGTCGGATGTGCCTGACGCTGCCGCGCGTGCTGGTGACGGTGATGGGAATCGAGAAGGTGCTGCCGGAGTGGCGCGACCTGGAGGTGTTCATGCAGCTGCTGCCGCGATCCTCGACGGCCGAACGGATGAGCCCCTACACCTCGCTGTGGACCGGGCTGTATCCCGGCGACGGTCCCGAGGAGTTTCATCTGATCCTGCTCGACGGAGGTCGCTCGCAGGTGCTCGCCGACGAGGTCGGCCGCCAGGCATTGCGCTGCATCCGCTGCTCGGCCTGCCTCAACGTGTGTCCGGTGTACGAGCGCGTCGGCGGCCAGGCGTATGAGTCGATCTACCCTGGTCCGATCGGTGCGATCCTCACCCCGCAGCTGAGCGGGTTCCACGACGGCACGACGCTTCCATGGGCGTCCTCGCTGTGCGGCGCGTGCTACGAGGTCTGCCCGGTCAAGATCGACATCCCGACGGTGCTCGTCCACCTCCGCGGCAGGGTGGTGCGGGAGGTCAAGTCGCCCGCTGCTCCCGAGGCGATGGCGATGAGGGGGGTCGCGTACGCGCTGCGCTCGCGCAGGCGCTTCGAGGCCGCGCAGCGGCTCGCGCGGCTCGGTCGCGGGCCGCTCGCAAACGCAGCGCTGCACCGCTGGACGGCGATGCGTGACCTGCCCGAACCCCCGGGCCAGACGTTCCGCGAGTGGTGGAGCGAGAGGCCGATCCCACCCACCCACCCCCGCCAACAGTGAGCACGGCCAGAGCGGACATCCTCGCGGCGATCCGCGCGGCGATCGGTCCTGTGCCGGTGCCCGGCGAAGTCGATCGGAGTTATCGCGGGCCTTGGGCGCATGCTCCCGACGTCGATCTGTTCTGCGACAGGGTGCAGGAGTACGCCGCGCGCGCGCATCGCACCACCCGGTCGGGACTGGACGCGAAGCTGCACGAGCTGTGCGGGGAGCGGACGGGCGTCCCGGCCGGGTTCCCGTTTCCGGGGATCGAGGACGAGCTGCTCGACGTGCAAACACTCTCCTCGCTCGACACGGTTCTCACCGGCTGCGCGCTCGCGATCGCCGAGACGGGGACGATCGTCCTCGACGGCGGCGAGCGCTGTGGCCGGCGCGCGCTGACGCTCGTGCCCGACCACCACGTCTGCATCGTCACGACCTCCGAGATCGTCGCGTCGGTCCCCGACGCGATCGCCTCGCTCGACCCCCGCCGCCCGCTGACGTTCATCTCCGGCCCGTCGGCCACCTCGGACATCGAGCTGACCCGTGTCGAGGGCGTCCACGGCCCGCGCCGCCTCGACGTGGTCGTCGTCGACGAGCGCGCCGGCGGGTAGCTATGCGGTCGGCGCCCGCGTCGAGCGCCGCGCGTCGGACGCCGAGTCCGCAGGGGAGGTTTCTTGTCGTCGTGGAGCATTCAGTCATCGTCGTGCCCGGGTCGTGTAGACCCCCGTGGGGACGGCGTGGTAGCCCTTGGCGCCGACGGTACGCGCGAGCCGGCTGCGGGGATCGTCGCCTGCCGCGAGCAGGCCGAGCGCGCGGCGGAAGTCGTATGACGGCTCCCATCCGAGCTCGCGGCGCGCGCGCTCGTTGACGTAGACGCGGTCGATCGTCTCGAACATCGTCCACCCGCGGCGCGCGTAGACCTCTTCGTAGTCGGGGAACAGCCGGCGGACAACCGCGCGCGCGTCCACACGCAACCCCGCCAAGTCGTCCGGCGCGAATGGCGTCGTCGCGCTGATGACGTAGCGCCCGAATCCGATCTGCGGTGCCCGCTCGAGCGCCAGCAGGTGCGCGCCGACGACGTCCTCGAGGTCGACACGGCGGTAAAGCAACTCGTTGACCTTGAGGTTGAGGTCCTCAAAAGCCTCCCGTGCCGTGTCCAGATCGTCCGCCTCCGGAAAGAAGCGAGACGTGCGCAGGATCAGGCACGGCAGTCCGTGATCGCGCCAGATCAGCTCGCACAGATCCTCCGCCGCGACCTTCGTGACGCCGTAGATGTTGCGCGGCACGGGCGTGACCTGCTCCGTGATCCACGCCGCCGGCATTCCAGCCGGCGGCGTCAGTGCGCTGCCGAACGCGCTCGTCGTGCTCGTTAGCACGAAGCGGTGCACGCCCGCCGCGAGCGCCTCCTCGAGCAGGTTGAGCGTTCCGATCACGTTGGTCTCGACGAACTCACTCCGGAGGTGCGAGCCGACGTGGGGCTTGTGCAGAGTGGCGGTGTGGAGTACCGCCTCGACCTCGGTCATGGCCTGTCTGACGATCTCCCGGTCGGCGACCGAGCCGACTACCGCAGTGAGCGGCGAGGCCAACAGGTCGAGCCCGATCGGCTCGTGATCGAGGTCGCGCAGGACCCGCATCAGACCCTCGCCCAGATGCCCGGAGCTGCCGGTGACGAGGATCCTCACGCCGGCACCCCGTCGAGCTGGGCTCGCAGCTGGGCCTTGAGCTCCGCGTCGCAGAACGCGGCGTCGATCGCCGTGCGCGTGATCGCCAGCAGCCGGCGTTCGTCGAACCCGAAGCGCTCGGCGCAGATCGCGTACTCGCCGCCGATCGTGGCGCCGAAGTAGGGCGGGTCGTCCGAGCCCAGCGTCACCCGGACCCCGGCCTCGGCGAGGCGCGGCAGCGGGTGCTCCTCGTAGCCGGCGTACACGCCGAGCACGACGTTGCTGGTCGGGCACGTGTCCAGCACGACCGCCCGCGCCGCCAGCTCCTCGACGAGTCGAGGGTCCTCGATCGCCCTGACGCCGTGGTCGATCCTCGTGACCGGCAACCTCAGTGCCGCACGCACGCTTTCGGGCCCGGCCCACTCGCCGGCGTGGACGGTGCAGCCGAGGCCGGCCGCCGCTGCGATCTCGTACGCCGCCGCGAACTCATCGACGGGGTGACCCGCCTCGTCGCCCGCCATCGAGAAGCCGACGACGTAGGGGTGCGGTAGCTGCGCCGCGTGGCGGGCGACGCGGATCGCCTGCCTGCGGCCGAAGTTGCGCACCGCCGAGATCAGGATTCGCGCCTCGATTCCGTGATCGCGCCGCGCGTCGTCGATCCCCCGCGCGATTCCGTCGAGGTGCTCCTCGTCGCTGAGCCCGACGAGCGCCGCGTGGTCGGGTGAGGCGGTCAGCTCGACGTAGACCGTACCCTCGGCGGCGCACGCGCACAGGTACTCGTAGGTGATGTCGCGGTAGTCCGCGCCCGTCCGGATCACGCTGGCCGCGCGATCGTAGGTGCGCAGGAAGTCGAGGAAGTCGCCGTAGTGGAAGCGCCCGTGCTCGTTGAGCAGGCGCGCCGGGAGCTCGAGGCCGTTCCGCGCCGCCAGCCGCTGCACGAGCTCGGGGGTCGCGGTGCCCTCGAGGTGGACGTGGAGCTCTGCCTTGGGAAGCATCATGAGTTAGCGGATCGCCTCGATCACCGGGTTCGATCGACGGTCCCGAGCGTCGCCCAGCGTCACCGCGCCGCGCAGGGCGCCGGCGGCACGCTCGGCGCCCGCCTCGTCACGGGCGTGCACGATCGCCAGTGGCCGCCCACCGGGCTCGACGCGCTCGCCGACGCCTGCGACCTCGCTCAAGCCGACGGCGTGGTCGATCGAGTCGGTCTCACGCCTACGACCGCCGCCGAGGTCGATGATCGCGATTCCGACCGCGCGGACGTCGACCGAGATCACCTGTCCGTCCTCTACGGGATCGACGGCCCGCACGACCGGCGCCCGCACGAGATGGCGGTCGGGATGCTCGATCAGGTCCGCCGGCCCACCCAGCTCCGCGACCATCGCAGCGAAGCGCTCGGCGGCGCCGCCGCCGTCGAGCGCACGTTCGGCGGCCGCGCGGGCCGCCCGCAGGTCCGGCAGCACGCCTCCCAGCACCAGCAGCTCGGCGCTCAGCGCGAGCGTCACCTCCCGCAACCGCTCGTCGCTCGCGGCGCCCGTGAGATGGTCGATCGACTCCCGCACCTCCACCGCGTTGCCGGCGGTGCGCCCGAGCACCTGGTTCATGTCGGTGAGCAGCGCTGAGGTCGGCAGCCCGTTGCCGCGGGCGACCTCGACGATCGCGCCGGCGAGCTCCCGTGCCCGATCGAGGTCGGGCAGGAACGCTCCGGAGCCGACCTTGACGTCGATCACAAGCCCATCGAGACCGGCGGCGAGCTTCTTTGAGAGGATCGAGGCGACGATCAGCGGGATCGACTCGACCGTCCCGGTCGCGTCGCGGATCGCGTACAGCCGGCGATCGGCCGGCGCCAGCGCAGCGGTCTGGCCGATGATCGCGCACCCGGCGCGCGCGACGACCGCCCGCAGGCGATCGGGATCCGGCGCCACCTCGTAGCCGGGGATCGACTCGAGCTTGTCGAGCGTGCCGCCGGTGTGGCCGAGGCCGCGCCCGGAGATCATCGGAACCGCGGCGCCGCAGGCCGCGACGATCGGGGCGAGCAGCAGGCTCACCTTGTCGCCCACCCCACCGGTGGAGTGCTTGTCGAGCACCGGCCCGGCAAGGCCGGTGCCCGCCCATTCGAGCAGGTCACCAGAGCGGGTCATCGCGCCGGTCAGCGCGATCCGTTCAGCCCCCGTCATCCCGCGCCAGACGATCGCCATCGCCAGGGCCCCGACCTGGGCGTCGGTGACCGAGCCCGAGGAGATGCCCGCGACGAGCTCCTCGATCTCGGCCGCCGCCAGCTCCCCGCCGTCACGCTTGCGCCTGATCAGCTCAGCTACAAGCATCAGCACCGAACCGCCCGGTCGATGGTCACTCCCTCACGTACGGGATTCCATCGGAAGCCGGCGGGCGAGAGCGACCCACGAGTCCTGCGACGGCGACCAGGGTCAGGACATACGGCAGCGCCTCGAACAGCGTCCCCAGCGTCGGATTGACGCTCGACACCCGGTCGGACATAGCGTTCCCGAACCCGAACAGGAGGCAGGCCCACAGCGCACCCCATGGCCTCCACTTGCCGAAGATCATCGCCGCGAGCGCGATGAAGCCGCGCCCGTTGGTCATGTCATTGCTGAATGACCCGACGAAGCCGACCGAAAGGTACGCTCCGCCGAGCGCCGCCAGCATGCCGGAGGCGACGACGGCGACGTAGCGGATCCGCAACACCGGCAGGCCGACGCTGTCCGCGGCGCGCGGCTTCTCACCGATCGATCGCAGTCGCAGACCCCACCTCATCCGGAACAGGAAGAACGTGAGCGCGGGTACGAGCGCCAGCCCGACCCAGGTCATCAGGTTCGCGTCGCCGATCGCCGACCCGAAGAACCCGACGTGCTGGATCAGCGGGAGGTTGACATTGGGGACCGTCGAGATGTTGAGCGGGGTTCCATTCGGACCGTAGTGGTACTCGAGGAAGTAGCCGGTGATCCCGAGCGCGAGGAAGTTGATGCCCATGCCGCTGACGATCTGGTTGGCGCGCAGGTGGATTGAGAAGATCCCGTGCACGAGGGCGAGCAGCCCCCCGGAAATCATCGCGACGAGTAGACCCCAGCCCCACCATCCGAGCAGATCGGAGCCGTAGACCCCCCAAAAGCAGCCCATCAGCATCATGCCCTCGAGGCCGACATTGATCACGCCGCCGGACTCGGAGATCACACCGCCGAGCGCGCCGAACAGCAGCGGCGTCGCATAGCGGAGCGTCGCTGCCGCGAGCGCCGACCAGGTGAAGACCGACTCGACCGTCGCGGCCGAGGATTTCGCCGATGCGGCAGCGCCGGCGAGCGCCAGCAGCGCGACGACGATCGCCTCGCTCCCGAGCTTGCGCTCGCCGGCGGCGGCCGACGCTGCCCCGAACCCCACGGCGACGAGCGCCAGCACGATCGACGGCAGCATGCCGCGAACCTCGATCGGCGGTAGCGTGATCACCCACGCAATCGCGCCGAGGACGATGCCCGCGAGTCCGAGCTGCTTCGCCGAGACCGCGCGAGGCGGCGTGATCGTGACAACGCCCACGCTCACGAGGCGCCACCCTCGCTCGTGCCTGTTTCCTTGGCGGGCCTGCGTTTGAGCGTCACTCCGATCCGTCGCCCGCCCTTGAGCAGCCGGAGCGTGATCACGTCGGTCGAGACGAGCAGAATGATGATCCCCTCGAGCATGAACGTCAGGTACTGGACCAGGGTCGGGTCGATACTGAGGTTGATGTTGCGGTCGGAGGTGCCCGTCAGCAGAGCCCCGAACAGCACGCCGGCGGCGACCGTGCCGCCGGCGGTGTTGCGCCCCAGCAGAGCGACGGCAATTCCGTAGAAGCCGACCTGGGAGGCCTGGATGTCGTTGGTGAACAGACTGAACTTCCAGCCGAGAATGTCGAGCGAGGCGGCGACGCCCGCGAACGCGCCGCAGACGAGCATCACGCGGATCCAGGTGCGCCCGACGTTGATCCCGCCGTAGCGCGCCGCCTCGGGGTTGAAGCCGACCGTGCGCGCCTCGTAGCCGAAGCGGGTGCGCTTGATCAGCACCGCGAACACGATCGCGAGCGCGAGCGAGATGAAGATCCCGACGTCGAGCCCCTGAAGCGCCGCGCTGCCCCAGAAGACCGGCAGCTTTGCCCCCGGGACGACGTTGCTGGACACGGGCGTCGACGGCATCTTGGGGTTCTGCAACGGCCCACCGAGTTGAAAGCAGTACACGCCGAGCCAGATCGCGATCCAGTTGAGCATGATCGTCGAGATCACCTCGTTGGCACCCGTGGTCGCCTTCACGACGCCGGCGATCCCGGCCCACCCGGCGCCCGCGAGACCCGCGGCGACGATCGCGAACGTGACGTGGAGCACCGGGGGCATACCGGCGAACGACGACCCGATCCAGACGGCGACGATTCCTCCAACGGTGTATTGGCCCTGGCCGCCGATGTTGAACATGCCGGCGCGGAACGCGAACGCGACCGCCAAGCCGACGAGGATCAACGGCGTGGCCTGGATCAGCGTCTGCTGGAGGTTGCCGGCGGCGGTGGCGCGGTCCGCCCCGCTGACCCACGGGAACAGCCAGTTGAGGCCGGTCCCGTCGAAGATCGATGTGTAGGTCGAGAGTGGATTGTGGCCCGTCGCGAGCACGATCAGCCCGCCGGCCAGGAACGCGATCAGGGTCGTGAGCACGGGCACCAAGAAGCCTCCGAAGCCCCGGCGGAATGCCGTCAGGCGCGCCGGGGAGCGCAGGGCGGGCTCGTCGCTCTCCTCCTCTCCCGCGAGCGGATGACCCTCTAGCTCGTCTTCCAGCAGGCTCACGAAGCCGCCGCCTCGGACTGCGTGACCTGTCCACCGGTCATGGCCATGCCCAACTGCTCCTCGCTCGCGTCGGGCGGGAACTCGCCGACGATCTTACCCTCGTAGATCACGAGGATCCGGTCGGCAAGCGCCTTCACCTCCTCGTACTCGAGCGACACGAGCAGCACCGCGCGACCCTTGTCGCGCTCCTCGATCAGCCGGCCGTGCACGAACTCGATCGCGCCGACGTCGAGGCCACGGGTCGGCTGGTGGGCGACCAGCACCTTGGGGTTGGATGCGATCTCGCGCGCGACCGCGATCTTCTGCTGATTGCCGCCCGACAGCGCCGCGGCGTAGCTGTCGGGTCCGCCGCCGCGGACATCGAACTCCGACAGCAGCTGCTCGGCGCGCTCCTTCATGTAGCCGCGACGCAACCAGCCGTGCCCGCTGTACTGCGGCGAGCGGTACTGCCGGAGCGCCAGATTCTCGGCGAGCGTGAACGGGAGCACGACGCCACGGAGGTGGCGATCCTCGGCGATGTGGGCGACGCCGGCCGCGGTCGCGGCCCGCACTCCCCTGCCGGCGATGTCCTCACCGTCGATCACAACTGCGCCCGACTGCGGGGCGCGCAGACCGGTGATCGCGTCGACGAGCTCCTGCTGGCCGTTCCCGTCGACCCCGGCGATCGCGACGATCTCCCCGGCACGTACCGTCAGCGACAGCCCTGAGACCTTCTCGAGCTGGCGCTCGTCGCGTACGTGCAGGTCGTGCACCTCGAGCAGCGGCCCGGCCGGCTTGCTTGGCGATTTCCGGGCCGCCAGCATCACGTCGCGCCCCACGACCAAGCGCGCGAGGCTGAGCTCGGTCGCGCCCGCGCGCGGCACGGTATCGACCCGCTTGCCCCGACGCAGCACCGTGATCCGATCGGCTACCTCCAGGACCTCTCCCAGCTTGTGGCTGATGAACACGATCGCGGTGCCGTCCCGCTTGAGACGGTTCAGCACGCGGGTGAGCTCTCGAACCTCCTGGGCCGTCAGGACGGCCGTCGGCTCGTCGAGCACGAGGATCCGCGCATTGCGGTAGAGCGCCTTGAGGATCTCGACACGCTGCTCGGCCCCGACCGTGATGTCCTCGATCCGCGCGTCGGGGTCGACCGCGAGGCCGTAGCGATCGGACAGCTCGCGCACGCGGGACCGCGCCGCCTTCAGGTCGAGCCTCCCCCACCGGCTCGGCTCCTGCCCGAGCACGATGTTCTCGGCGACCGTCATCACCCGAACCAGCATGAAGTGCTGGTGGACCATGCCGATGCCGACGCCGATCGCGGCCGCCGGCGAGCTGATCTCGACCGGCCGGCCGTCGACCAGAATCTCGCCATCGTCGGGCTTGTAGAGGCCGTACAGGACGGACATCAGTGTCGACTTGCCGGCGCCGTTCTCGCCGAGCAGCGCGTGGACCTCTCCGGCGACCACGTCGAAGTCGACTCGGTCGTTCGCGACGACCGAGCCGAACTTCTTCGTGATCCCCTTCAGCTCGAGGGCCGGAGGGCCTGCGTCCGGCACGGCGGGCCCAGCCTGACTACTTACTTCGGGTACTTGATCGTCGTCGTAGGCACGATCTTCCCGGACTTCATCTCAGCGATGATCTGCGCGATTTTTGCCTTGAACGGGGCGCCGGCTGCATCGATCGTGCCGATCCCGACACCGCCGTCGTTGATGTTCTCCTGCAGGTTTTGCGAGAACTTGCCTGCCATCAGGTTCTTGATCGCGGTGAACACGCCGGTGTTGACCATCTTCTCGGCCGACGTCAGGACGTAGCTCGGTGCGAGGTAGTTCTGATCGGCGTCGACGCCGATCACCTGCGTCTTGGTTGAAACGCCGGCGGAGATCACGCCGAGCCCACACGCGCCGGCCACCTGGAAGACGACCTTGGAGCCCTGCTGGATCTGGTTGAGCGCGAGCTCCTTGCACGAGGACTCGTCGGTGAAGTTCTGCGAGTAGGCGTTCAGCAGCTTGGCCGATGGGTCGGCGGCCTGAACTCCCTGCTGGAACCCGGCGATGTACAGGTTGACTGGCGGGATGCTCTGACCACCGACCGACGAGGCGGTGGTGTAGCCGTGCGCCTTCAGGTAGAGCCCGGTCAGGTAGCCGGCCGGATAGCCTGCCTGCTGCTCTGCGAAGTCGATGCCCTCGATGTTCTTCGCGGTGTCCGGAGCCGTGGCGCCGGGGCTGTCGATGATCGCGAAGTGCGTCTTCGGGTACTGCTTGGCCACCGTCTCGATGGCCGACGCCATCAGGTAGCCGACGGCGATCACGAGCTTGTCACCCTCTGCAGCGAGCTTGCTGAGGTTCGGCAGATAGTCCGCGCCTGACATCGACTGCAGAACCGTGGTGTCGGCTCTGAGCTGCGACTTGGCCTGGAGCAGACCCTCGTACGAAAGGTGGTTGAAGCCATGGTCGTTGAGACCACCGATGTCGGTGACCAGACCGACCTTGAAGCCGGACATGCTGGACGCCGCATGGGCGCTCCTGGATGAACTTCTGCTCGAGCTACCGCTCGAGCCGTAGGCCGCGAGCGCTGACCCCAGCGCTGCGACAACGGCCACGACGATCGCGACCGAGAACCTGAAACGAAACCTCACGAGAACCCCCTTCTGGCGACGAAGAGCGGCGAACGTAGCACAGCCGGTGGCGGCGGCCCCTGATTTTTCACAGGGCCCTAATCCGGATGCTCCGTCGGGCCGGACCCGTTTATCCAGGCGGAGCTAGGGTCATGATTCACGGGGTGACGCCTTGGCCGATCCGCTCGAGGAATCCGGGTAGCAGCCGCGCCAGATCGACGGAGGCTCGGGCGGCGTCACGGAGCGTCTGCTGATGGCTGAGCGGCTCGGCGCTCATCCCCTCCGCCAGGTTGGTGATCGCCGACACCGCGACCACCCGCAAGCCGCAGTGGCGCGCGACGAGCGTCTCGTGCACGGTCGACATCCCAACCGCGTCGGCCCCAAGCACGCGGAACGCCCGGATCTCGGCCGCAGTCTCGAAGCTCGGCCCGCTCACCGCCAGGTAGACGCCCTCGGCCAGCGGCACGCCCAGCTCCTGCGCTGCCTCCCGCAGCTGGGTGCGCAGCGCCGGGTCGTAGGCGTCGCGCAGCGCCGGGAAGCGCGGCCCCACGGCTGGATCGTTGGGCCCGGCCAGCACATTCACCCCGGTCAGGTTGATGTGGTCGGCGATCGCCATCAACTGCCCCGGCCCGACGTCGGGGCGCAGCGAGCCGGCCGCGTTCGTCAGCATGACGATCTCAGCCCCGGCGCCGCGGAGCGCTCGCACCGGCGTTCGCAGCGCGTCGAGCGACCCGCCCTCGTACAGGTGCGCGCGTCCCTGTAGCACGGCGACCGGAACGCCGGCGATGCGGCCGAGCACCGCCCGCCCGGCGTGACCGGCGACGGTCGGCCGCGGAAAGCCCGGAAGCTCCTCGTAGCCGACCAGGACCGGCTCCTCCACAGCGTCGGCGACCGCGCCGAGCCCAGACCCGAGCACGATCCCGACGCGCACCCCCGCGGGCGCGCGCGCCGCCAGAACCTGTGCCGCCTCGGTCACCGTCCGAGCTCACCGCGTCCGAACGACAGCGGCAGCAGGTCAGCGAGCGTCACCATCTGGGCCGGAATCGCCCCGCCCGCCCGGCCCAGATACACGGGCGTGTCCGCTGCGGCGAACTCCGCGAGCCGCTGCCGGCATCCCCCGCACGGCGGGCACCGGTCGGCGCGCTCGGCGACCACCGCCACCGCCGTGATCGCGGTCTCGCCGGCGGTGACGAGCGCGCCGATCGCCGAGCTCTCGGCGCACTGCCCCTGGGGGTAGGCGGCGTTCTCGACGTTCGCGCCCGCGTAGATCGCGCCGCTCGGTGCCCGGACCGCCGCGCCCACGCGGAACTCCGAGTAGGGCACGTACGCGTTGCGCATCGCAGCGTCGGCGGCCACCAGCAGGGCCTCGGCCCCGTCGAGCAGGAGATCGGCGTAGCCCCCGGCAACGAGCGCACGATCATCGATCGCCAGCTCGCGGCGCAGCCGCGCAACCTTTTCGTGCGCGCCGTCGCGATCGTTCAGACCCGGTCCGACCAGCGCCTCGAACTCGATGAAGGCGCCGAGCCCCTCGACCTCGTCGAGATGGATCCGCACGTTCTCCCACAGCAACAGTCGCCGGCGCTTGGCGACGACGACAACCGTGCCAAGCGCGGCGTCGAGGGCTTCGCGCAGGGTCGCCGGGTCGCCTCCCGGCGCGATCACGTACGCGCTCTCCGCGGCGTCGCCTGAGTCGGGGCGGCGGTAGGCGATCAGCTCCGGTGACACGAGATCCTGCTCGCGGAGCTTGAGACGGCCATGTCGGGCGGCGAAGTACGTGTCGCGCTGAGCGAACAGACCATGATCCTCGGCTCCGAGCGCCAGGCACCGCGCCTCCGTCGCGCCAGGATCTGGATCCCTCGCCTTGAGCTCGACGTTCACGCGCACCATCGACGGTCGCGAGCGTACCGGGACGGCGCAGATGCCGCCGCCGGACACCGCCGGTAGGATCGCCGCCGTGACTCAGCGCGTCACAGTCGTCGAGCACGCGGTGCTGGCCGATCGCCTGACGGTCATGCGCGACCGGACGACCCCGCACGGCGCCTTCCGGCGGGCCGTGTTCGAGGCCTCGGCAATCATGGCCGTCGAGGTCGCGCGGGCGCTTCCCGTGCGCGAGGTCGAGATCGAGACGCCACTTGAGGCGGCGCGCGGGCTGCGGATCCGCGACGAGGTCGCGGTGGTGCCGGTCCTGCGTGCCGGGCTCGGCATGGTCGACGGCTTCCTGCGGCTGCTACCCGACGCCCGTGTCGGGCACCTGGGGATCTATCGCGATCACCAGGATCACGCGCCCGTCGATTACTACGAGCGGCTGCCGCCCGGACTGGGTGGCGCGAGGGTCTACGTGCTCGATCCGATGCTCGCCACCGGAGGCAGCGCCGTGCGGGCGCTGCACCACCTCAAGCGCGCCGGCGCCGAGCAGTTGGAGCTCGTCTGCCTGCTCGCCGCTCCCGAGGGACTCGCGGCGCTCGACTCAGAGCACCCGGACGTCGCCGTCTGGACCGCGGCGATCGACCGCGGGCTCGACGAGCGCGCCTACATCCGGCCTGGACTGGGTGACGCCGGCGACCGCGCGTTCGGGACGCTCTGATCGTCGATCGGCCGGCGGTCGAGCCACTTGTCGCTGGCTTGATGACGGTATCTGCCCAGACGGTCGAGCAGCGAGCCGGGATCGTCGTCGACCAGCAGCGTCGCGCGGTGCTCGGCGCTGAGGAACCGCTCGGTCACCATCCGGTCGAGCACAGCGATCAGCGACTCCCAGTAGGCGGCGACGTCCAGCAGACCGATCGGCTTGCGGTGCAGGCCGAGCTGGCTCCAGGTGAACAGCTCGAACAGCTCGTCGAGCGTGCCACTGCCGCCTGGCATCGTGATCACGGCATCCGACAGCTCGGCCATCAGCGCCTTGCGTTCGTGCATCGTCCCGACCACCCGCAGGTCGGTCAGGTGATGGTGGGCGATTTCCATCTCGGTCAGCCGCTGCGGGATCACGCCGATCACCTCGCCGCCGGCGGCCAGGGCGCCGTCGGCGACCGCGCCCATCAGGCCGACGCTGCCGCCGCCGTAGACGAGCACGAGCCCGCGCGCAGCCAGCAGGCGGCCGAGCTCGTCGGCGCGCGCCGCATACTCCGGCCGGCGGCCGGGGCTCGAGCCGCAGAAGACGAGGATCCGCTTCATCGTCAGGCCAGCGTAGTGAAGTAGCCTCCTCCCATGAGTCGCCGGCTGGCACATGTCGATCGGGTTGGGATCGAGGAGCGCGCCGCGCAGCTCGGCACCCGCTCGATCAAGGCGGGCGCTAAGCAGCACGGCATCCGCCTGGCGATCTCGATGCTCGACCTGACGACGCTGGAGGGCGCCGACACGGCCGGAAAGGTCCGGCAGCTGTGCGCCAAGGGCGTGTGTCCGGCCCCCGGGTTTCCCGAGATACCGTCGGTCGCCGCGATTTGCGTGTACCCGTCGCTGGTCGCCGTCGCGTGCGCGGCGCTCGAGGGAACGGGCGTCAGGACCGCATCGGTCGCTGCCGGCTTTCCGGCCGGGCAGGTATCGCTGGAAGCGAAGCTCCGCGATACCGAGGACGCGGTCGCGGCGGGCGCCGAGGAGATCGACATGGTGATCTCGCGCGAGGCGTTCCTGGCCGGCGACGACGCGCGCGTGATGCGCGAGATCGCGCTGATCAGGGAGGCCTGCGGCGAGGCCCACCTGAAGGTCATCCTCGAAACCGCCGAGCTCGGCTCCTACGACCACATCCGGCACGCGTCGATGCTGGCGATGGAGGCGGGCGCCGATTTCATCAAGACCTCGACCGGGAAGGCCGCGAGCGGGGCGACTCCGGGCGTGTGCCTGGTGATGCTCGAGGCGATCCGCGACCACCTCGATCGCGGCGGCCGGATCGTCGGCTTCAAGGCGGCGGGCGGCGTGTCGACGAGCAAGGCGGTGCTGCACCGGCTCGTGCTCGTCAAGGAGACGCTCGGGGACGAGTGGCTGACGCCGGAGCGGATGCGGATCGGGGCGTCGTCGGTGCTCGGCGATCTGCTGCTCCAGTACGCGAAGACAGAGACTGGTCGGTACGGCCGCGCCGAGGACTTCTCGCGCGAATGACGCGCACCAGCGTCCTCTGGGACTACGCCCCGGCGCCGGAGGCGACCGATCACGTCCGGCTGGCCGATCGATTTGGGCTGTTCATCGACGGCGAGTTCCGCGCGCCGGTCGACGGACGACACGTCGCGAGCGTCAATCCCGCCACCGAGGAGCCGCTCGCCGAGGTCGCGTGGGCCGGCATCGAGGACGTCTCCCGCGCGGTCGACGCAGCCCGCGCCGCCCAACCGCGGTGGGCGGCGCTGCCCGGACGCGATCGTGCCAAGTACGTGTTCAGGATCGCGCGGCTGATCCAGGAGCGCGCGCGCGAACTGGCGGTCGTCGAGACGCTCGACGGCGGCAAGCCGATCCGCGAATCGCGCGATCTCGACGTCCCGCTCGCCGCGGCTCACTTCTTCCATTACGCCGGCTGGGCGGACAAGCTCCACCAGGGCGTCGCCGCTCGCGAGGTGGCGCCGCTTGGCGTCGTGGGCCAGATCGTCCCGTGGAACTTCCCGCTGCTGATGGCGGCGTGGAAGCTCGCGCCGGCGCTCGCGTGCGGCAACACCGCGATCCTCAAGCCGGCCGAGACGACGCCGCTCACGGCGCTCCTGCTGGCCGAGATCTGCCAGGAGGCGGAGCTTCCGCCGGGCGTCGTTGCGGTCCTGCCCGGCGACGGCGCCACCGGCGCCGCGCTCGTACGCTCGCCTGGGATCGACAAGCTCGCGTTCACCGGTTCGACCGCGGTCGGTCGCGAGATCCAATCGGCGCTCGCCGGACGCTCGGTCGCGCTGACGCTCGAGCTCGGGGGCAAGTCGGCGAACATCGTGTTCGAGGACGCCTCGCTCGACCAGGCGGTGGAGGGGATCGTCAACGGGATCTTCTTCAATCAGGGCCACGTGTGCTGCGCCGGCTCCCGGCTGCTGATCCAGGAGAGCGTGCTCGACGAGGTGATCGCGAAGCTGTGGCGGCGGATGCAGCGCCTGCGGGTGGGCGATCCGCTCGACAAGAACACCGATGTCGGCGCGATCAACTCCGCCGAGCAGCTGGAGCGGATCGAGGCGCTCGTCGGCGCCGGCGAGCGCGAGGGGGCGGTCCGGCACACGATCGCCTGCGAGCTGCCCGGTCGCGGGTTCTGGTTTGCGCCGACGATGTTCACCGACGTCGCACCGGCCCACCGGATCGCGGTCGAAGAGATCTTCGGTCCGGTCGTCTCCGTCCTCAGCTTCCGCACGACGGCAGAGGCGATCGACAAGGCGAACAACTCGCGCTACGGCCTGGCGGCCGGGATCTGGACGGACAAAGGGGCGAAGGCATTCGAGGTCGCGAAGGCGCTGCAGGCCGGGGTCGTGTGGCAGAACACCTACAACCACTTCGACCCGACTGCGGCGTTCGGTGGCTACAAGGAGTCGGGCTTCGGCCGGGAGGGCGGCGCCGCCGGCCTGCGCCCCTACCTGCGGATCGTGCGATGACGCGGATCCCGGTGCGCAAGACCTACAAGCTGTGGATCGGCGGTGCGTTCGTTCGCTCGGAGTCCGGTCGCTACGACCCCGCGCAGCTGCGCCGGACCGGCGCTGAGGAGCCGCAGCTGGTCAACGTCCCGCGCGCCTCGCGCAAGGACGTGCGCGACGCGGTCGCGGCGGCCCGCAAGGCCGCCGCGCCATGGGCGACCCGGACGGCCTACAACCGCGGCCAGATCCTCTACCGCGCGGCCGAGGCGCTCGAATCCCGGCGCGACCAGCTCGCCGCCGGCGCGGGGGCGGCGCAGGTCGACGCCGCGGTCGACGTGCTCGTCCACTACGCCGGCTGGACGGACAAGTTCCAGGCGGTGCTCGGCGGGATCAACCCGGTCGCGGCGCCGTTCCTGTCGTTCTCCGTGCCCGAACCGACCGGCGTCGTCGGGGTGATCGCGCCCGACGAGCCGGAGCTGCTCGGCGTGGTCGCAGAGCTCGCACCTGCGCTGGCGGCCGGTGACACGGTCGTGGCGGTTCTGTCCGAGGCCGGCCCGCTTGCCGGCCTCGACCTGGCGGAGGTCCTCGGCATCGCCGACATACCCGCGGGCGTCGTCAACCTCCTTTCCGGGCGCCGCCGCGAGCTGGCTCTGGCGTTGGGAGCCCACCGCGATCTGAACGCGATCGTCGACGCGGCTGGGGACGCCGAGCTGTCGGCCAAGCTCGACGAGCTTGGCGCGGAGACGATCAAGCGGGTGCGGCATGCGGATCCGGTGACCGGATATGAGGACGCGGTCGCCCTGTCGCTCGAGCGGATCGAGGCGCTGACGGAGCTGAAGACCGCGTGGCACCCCGTGGGGGCATAGGGCGCGCCTCGAACGCTCGATTCGGGTTTGCGAGCGCCCCTTCGGGCGCCCTCCTGCCTTTTACTGCGGCAATGAGGGGTGGGGGCCCCTGAGGCCGGTTGTGAACGACCTTTAACTCCGCACACCCCCGGCGTCGGTGAGGGGGTAGTGGAGTTCGGGCTGTCAGACAGCCCCAATCCCACTACCCTCCTCTGCGGCCGGGGGGTGTGCGGAGTTGTGGTCGCTGCAATCCCGTCCTGGAAGGCAACCTGTCCTTCACTGCTGCCGTTAAAGCTGGAGGGCGCACGGGAAGGTGCGCGCGCAAGCGTTCCGACGCGCGCAAGCGTTCCTACGTACCCGCGTGATCCGTCGTCCGTCGACTGCCGGCGCGGAGAACGCCCTCCAGCGACAGGATCCGGCGCAGGATCGCGAGCGACCCGGCGTACGTGGAGTCCATCCCGAAGTAGCTCAAGCCCCGAGCACCGAGCGTGCGCGCCTGGGTGTACGGAGTGTCAGAGGCGTAGTGGATGATCCCCAAGTCGATCGGCAGCTTCGAGAAATTGACCGCCTCGCCGACCGGGTGGCGGTCGGCGTCCGCGATCTCGTAGACGGCGTTGCAGAACGGACCGGCCTCCATCTCGACGACCGTGAACGCCTCCCGGTAGTAGAAGTCGAGGTACGCGCGGTTCTGCAGGAACGTGCTCTTGACGGTCACGGCGCGCTGGTTGTCGAGGCCCGTCCCGAACCGCAGGTCGGCGGCCAGGTCGTCGACCCGGAAGGCATTGTCCAGCCAATAGGTCGAGCCCGAGTGCTCGTCGTGCACGACGCTCGAGATCATCACGTCGCCGACGTCGGCATTGAGCGTCGCCGCCTTGCCGAGCACGTAGACGCCGCGCAGCGCGGCGCGGTCGACCGCCACCTCGCGCAGGATGTTGTACGCGGCGACGCCGAGCGGGTAATCGATGTTGACGATCACGGCCTGGCTGGCGGCGAGGAGCTCTGGGTCCAGATCTCCAATGCGCGGGTCGAGACCCTCGGATCGCAGCCCCGCCAGGGGGATGATCTGCGCAGGCAACCGCAGCGCGGTCGTGCTGCGCATGTGGGTGACGCCGCTCGCCAGCTCGGCATCGCGCCGTTCAGCGGCGCCGGCGCCGCCGCGCGCGGCGAAGTAGATCCGAGCGACGAAGTACAGGAAGTTCTCCCACGAGCCCTCGGCCCGGCCCTCGCGAAAGGCCGCGAGCTCCCCCCGCAGGATGTCCTGCTCGTCCATCGACTCGACGAACGCGACCAGCTGCCGCTCGCGGTCCCGCGCGATCGGGGTGACGATGTTCACGAGGCTGTGGGTGTTGGAGCTGACGAAGTAGAGCGGGCGTTCGGTCAGACCCTCGCGATTCAGCTCCGCGCTGACCGGCGTCCACCAGCGCCGGGTCAGTCGCGCATAGCCGGTGTGCGAGCCGCCGAGCATGCGCACGCGCAGCGCCATCCGCTGCTCGGCGATCAGCCGCATGTGGGAGGCGAACCGCTCGCCCCACGACTCGCGAAGCCGGTCCCAGTCCTCGGCGCTGCCCCCCAACAGGCGCGCGCAGTCCTCCGGCGAGGGTGCGGCGTCGCCGATCGTCTCAGCCCAGCCGACCGCTCGCTGCCGGACGCGCGTCTTGTTCCACTCGATCTGGAAGGCGACCAGCGTCGGAATCAGGTCATCGACATCCGACGCGCTCGCGAGCAGCACCGCGAGGGCCCCGTCGCCACTGTCGTACCAGCGCCGCCGGCGGGCGGGCGCCTCGCTGTCGCGCCAGGCCTGGACCGGCAGTCCGGCGGCGATCAGTGCCTCCACCTCCTGCCCCATCGTGACCAGCTGGGCGCCGATGATCCCATCGGGGAGGCGGCGGATCGCGTAGATAAACGCGCCGAGATCGAGCTCGTCGCTCGCCGCGAGCGGGTGCAGGCTCGAGCCGATCGTCCGGTGCGAGGGCTCGAGCACGCGCAGGTGCGTCTCGCCGCTCGAGCGCAGCAGGGTTGTGTACGTCCGCTGGTAGAGCTCCACCTCGTCGCTCAACCGCGCGCCTCCGTCGGTGAAGCTGGCAAGGGCGAGGCGGGCGACAGCCAACGGCTACCAAGCTAACACACGCCTCGGGCGGGTGCCGCCGGGGCACTCAGCAGTCGCCGCCGACGGCGGCCTGGCAGGCCGCGGCGGCAGTCGCCCCGGCCTCGAGCTGACGGGTCACGCCGTCGATGTTCCGCGGGTTGGCCAGGAACTCCTGGAACAGGCGCCACATCCCCTGGTAGGGGTCCGAGCCGAACGCCGGCGGCTCCTGGTCGGAGAGACCGAACCGGACCATCGCGGCGTTGACCAGCCGCTGCGCAAGCCGTCGGCTGAGGGGATCGGGATACCAGCTCAGCGGCAGGTTGCGGTTCGGCGAGATGAATCCGCCCGCCTTCACCCAGATCTCGGCCGCCGCGGGCGTCGCCAGAAAGCGGATCAGGCGCTCGGCCCCCGGACGCTTCGTGAACAACACTGCGACGTCGCCACCGACCTCGATCGGCGGAGCCGCCGTCGGCGACGGTGAGGGAAAGTTGAAGAACCGCGCTCCGCCCGGCGGCAGCGACGCCGGCAGGTAGCTCCTGACGAAGTCGCCCTCGAACACCATCGCGGCTCGGGGGTGGGGTCCGAACACCTGGCCGACGGCGTCGGCGAGGTTGCTGGCTGAGGACAGCCGCAGCGACCCCGACAGCGCGCGGTCGCCGAAGATCTCCGCCAGCAGCGCAAGCGCGCGCTTGACGCTCGGGTCGGTCCAGCGGATCCGGTTGTCCGCGAGCTCCTGGTAGCGGACCGGACCCGCGGTCGCCAGGTAGATGTTCTCGAACCAGTCGGTCAGGGTCCACCCGTCGGCGCCGGCGATCGCGAACGGCTGGATCCCAACCGCCAGCAGCCGGTGCGCGTCGGCGATCAGCTGCGCCCACGTCTGTGGTGGCCGCGCGATCCCAGCCTCGTGAAAAGCCGCCGGCCGGTACCAGATCATCGACTTGGCCGCGCCCTTGAACCAGACCCCGTATAGCGTCCGGCCTACCGAGCCGAGCTCTTGCCAGGCGCGCGTGTAGTTGCGCCGGACGAGCCGGCCGACGATCGGTCCGAGCGGTTGCAGGTTGTGGTTGCGGACGAACGCGTCCATCGTCCCCGGCTGCGGCAGCAGCGCCACGTCGGGCGCACAGCCGCTCTGGACCAGCGACGACAGCACCGTGGCGATCGAGTGGGTGTCGTACGCGTAGCTGACCTGGATTCCCGTCTCCTCCTGGAACAACCCGAGCGTCTTGACGAACTGCGTCGCCTCGTTGCCGTTCCAGACACCTGCGACGACGATCCGGTTGCCGCCGGAGCACTGCGCGGACAGCGGCATGATCGGGACCGCCGCCTGCCCCGTGCCGGTGACAAGACCGCCCGGTCGGACGATCACGAGCCCCGCGATCACAGCCAGCGCGCTGATCGCGGCCACGACGAGCACCCGGGCCGCGGGCCGCCGGCGCGCCCGCGGCGCTCGACGCTGCTCGCGGCGGGGCGCGCGGAAACCCTGACGCTCGCGTTCGAGCGTCGCGAGCACCCGCACATCGAGCCCCGGCGGTGGCGGCGGGATCTCGGCGGCGATCGCCATCCCGGCGTTCAGCAGCCGGTCGACCCGCTCGGAGCAGTTTGCGCACCGCGCCAGATGCTCGCGGACCTGATCGGTCGGCTCGCCGTCGAGTGCAGCCTCCCAGCAGTGCGGGCCGAGCTCGTCGCGTGGCTCGCGCTGGTTCATCTCGTGTGTGTCCACAGAAACGGGGTGGGCGCGTCGAGCGCCGCGAGGGTCGCCCGCCGCGGCTCGGTTCCGGCGGCTCGCAGGAGGCTCTCCACTTCGAGCAGCCAGCCGGCGTGCGACAGCGCCTCGCGGAGCTGCCAGCGCGGGTGATCGGTGAGCCAATGCCGCGCGCTCATGGCGAGCGGCGCCGGCTGTCCGTCGACCACCGCCAGGACGCGCAGCCTCTCCGGGATGTGGCCGTCGAGACTGTCGAAGAACTCGACGATGTCGGGCGAGCCCCGCTGGGCTCGGCTCGCTCCGGTCGCGCGGTCGAATCGCGCGAGCAGATCGGCGAGCCCGGCCCCGCCGTCTCCGTTGCGCGGCCGCGTCGCGAACGAGGCGACGATCGCGCTGTCCGGTGGACGGTGGTAGACGCCCCAGATCTCTGCGGGCGATTCGGCATCCGCGCCATTGGCGGCCGCCACCACCTCCCTGCGAGCCCGGGCGAGCCTCGAGCGGAGCGTCGAAGGGGCCGCGATGCCAAGGATCGAAGCCGCCTCGTGGCTGCGATAGCCGAGCACGTCGACGAGCAGGAACGCCTCGCGGTCGTCAGGCGCAAGCGAGTCGATCGCGCGGCGCAGATCGAGCCAGGCGTCGTCGACCCGGCCGGGCGCACGCAGCGCCGGCAGCTCGCCGGCGTCGATCGGGACGGCCTGGCGGTGGCGTCGCGCACGCAGGCGGTCGAGGCAGACGTTGCGGCAGATCGTCAGCAGCCACGGGCGCACCGCCTCGACACTGCCGTGCGCCGACAGCGCCCGCAGCGCCTTGACGAACGTCTCCTGAAGGCAGTCCTCGGCCTCGTGGTAGTCGCGCACGGTCAGGAAGGCGACGTTCCAGACATCGGGCTTGTAGCGGTGGTAGAGCAGGGCAAATGCCTGGCGATCGCCTTCACGAGCAGCACCGACGAGGACAGCGTCCTCCTCCCCCGGATCGCGCATGCACTACTTATAGACGATCGACGGCTGCGGCTTGACGATGCTCCTTGAGTGGGTTTTTCTGTGCGCGACCTCGTAGCTGGTTCGTCAACCGGGGCGGCTCGATCGTCTTTAAGGACGCCAACGCGAAGCGGCCGCCTCTGCGGCCGACTTCGCTGAACGCGAGGAGGGAGCGATGAAGAGGGAAGGTCGGAGCGACCGGCATCAGCGGTCGCTGATGCGCGCCCACGGGCGCGCGGCGGACGGAGGTCTGAGGCGATGCTCGGCACACTGATGCGGGCCGGCGACGTGCTCGACCTGTTCACGGTCGAGGAGCCCGAGTGGGGTGTGACGGCGACCGCTCGGAGGCTCGGGATCGGCAAGTCGCTCGCGCACGAAGCGCTCGCCACGCTCGCCGAGATCGGGCTGCTGCGACGGGTCGGCCATGGGCGCTACCGGCTCGGCTGGCGCACGGTGTCGCTCGCCGCGATGCTGCTGCGAACGAATGCGCTGAGCTCACACGCGCGCTCGGTCGTACGCGACTTGGCTGAGTCGCATGGCGTCGGCGTCAGCCTCGTCGCCTGGGAACGGGGACAGGTGATCTGCATCAACCGCCACGAGGGCAGGGGCGCGGGTGCTCCGAACGGGATGGCGGCCGGCTCGACGATGCCTCCCGACGACAGCGCCGCCGCGAGGGTTCTGCTCGCGAGCCGGCCGGCGGCCGAGATCGAGGGCCTGTGGAGCGCAGGCTCGGTGCGCACGCGGCATCAGAGCCTGGAGGCGCTCAGGTCCGACCTCGCCGAGGTTGCCCACATCGGCTGGGCCCTCGACAACCCCGCCGGGGTGGCGCGGCTGAGCGTGGCCGCGCCGGTGCGAGACATCGACGGCGGCGTCGCGGCGGCGATCAGTCTGGCAGCGCAAGGAGTGGGCAACGGCCTCGACGCCTACCGCCACGCGCGGTTGGCGGTCGCGGCCGCCGCCCGTATCTCCGAGGCGATGCGAGCGGCCGCGTGAAGCAGCAGCCGGGCTCAGTGCTCGAGCCACACGCCGGTGTCCGCCGGTACCTCGGCATTGGAGGTGAGCGCCGCGCTGCAGAGCAGCAGCCGGCTCCCGGCCGGCAGCGGCACGGCCGGCGATGACAGGTTGACGATGCACAGGAACCCCGGATCGCGCGCGAACACGAGCGCGCCCTCCGGGGCCTGGCGCCACGTCAGGGCTCCGTCGCCGAGCGCGGGATGTGCCCGCCGGATCCTCAGCGCTGAGCGATACAGCTCGAGCATCGACCGGCCGCGCCCGGTCTGCGCCTCCGCCGTCAGGTCGCGCCAGGAGCGGGGCTGGGGAAGCCACGGTGGCGCCGTCGCGTCCCCGGGGCTGAAGCCGAACGGTGGCTCTGCTCCGGACCACGGGATCGGCACCCGGGCGCCATCGCGTCCCCGGTCGGCGTGTCCCGACTGGTACCACGTCGGATCCTGGAGCAGCTCGTCGGGGATGTCCTCGACCTCCGCCAGGCCGAGCTCCTCGCCCTGGTAGATGTAGGCGCCGCCGGGAAGCGCGAGCATCAGCAGCGCGGCGGCGCGGGCGCGTCTGAGGCCGAGCTCGAAGTCGGCAGGGAGATCGAGCAGGTCGCTCAGGTGCCGGAGCGTCCGTACCGCCTGAGGGCGTGCGTAGCGCGAGACCTCGCGCGCCGTGTCGTGATTCGACAGCACCCACGTCGGCGGGGCGCCAACCTCGGCATGTGCGGCGAGCGCCGCGCGGATCGCCTCGCGCAGTGGACCCGCGCTCCACGGAGCGAGCAGGAATTCGAAGTTGAACGCGGTGTGCAGCTCGTCGGCTCGGACGTACCGCGCCAGCCGTCCCGGGTCGCCGACCCACGCCTCCGCAACGAACACGCGCGGATCGTCATAGGAATCGGCGAGCGCGCGCCAGCTGCGGTAGATCTCGTGCACACCGTCGCGATCCCAGTGGGGGTGGTCGACATGCGCGGCCCCGGGGACCGGAGGCCACGGGATCTGGCCGACGTCCGGTAGGCCGTCGGCCTTCGCGAGCCCGTGGGCGACGTCGATCCTGAAGCCGTCGACCCCGAGGTCGAACCAGAACCGCAGTGTCCGCTCGAACTCGGCATGGACATCGGGACTGTTCCAGTTGAGGTCCGGCTGCTCCGGCGTGAACAGGTGCAGGTACCACTCGCCCAGCCGACCGTCGGGCTCGGTCACCCGCGTCCACGCGGAGCCGCCGAACGCGCTCTGCCAGTCGTTCGGCGGCTCGGTCCCGCCGGCACTGCGACCGGCGCGGAAGATGAACCTGTCACGCTCGGGTGACCCCGGACCCGCCCGTAGCGCAGCCTTGAACCACTCGTGCTCGCTCGACAGGTGATTCGGGACGATGTCGAGCAGCACCCGCAGGCCCAGTCCGTGGGCCTCCGCGACCATCGTTCTCGCCTGCGCGAGCGTGCCGAACACCGGGTCGACGTCACGGAAGTCCGAGACGTCATAGCCGGCGTCCTTCATCGGCGACGGGTACCAAGGAGTGATCCAGAGGGCGTCGACGCCGAGCTTTGCGAGGTACGGCAGCCGCGAGCGGATCCCGGCGATGTCCCCGATCCCGTCACCGTCGCCGTCGGCGAAGCTGCGGATGTAGATCTGATAGATGACGGCGCTGCGCCACCACGGGAGCCGGCTCCGCGCGGCGACGCGCTGGGTCGCCGCCTGCGCCGACCCGTCTCCGGGCTGGACGGTGGAAAGCTGTGTCACGTTCGTTTTCCGATAGATTCACGCGCGCTGATTCGTCTGCCTGCGGGTTTGTAGAGGGGCGGTCGAACGCAGGCCAGCTACGTTCGGGCATCGCGGACAGCCGCTCACCGGCGCTCGGTCAGGACCCAGCCCCGACTTGGTACCCGAAAGTGTCGGTTTCCGTCACAAAACGGGACCGAGTCGCCGCGCCGCCGGCCATTCAGCGGCGATCGAGCCGTTCTCCGGTCAAGTGGTGCTGCGGGCCACGACGGCGAGCTCCGCCAGGCGGTTCCTCGGCGTGAGTCGGGTGCCGTGGATCGCGTCGAGCAGCAGGTTCGCTCCGTGCCAGCCCGTCTCACGGAGCGGCTGGCGGACGGTGCTGAGCTGCAGCACCTCGGCAACGTCGATGTCGTCGAAGCCGATCACGGCGAGCTCACCCGGGATCGCCAGGCCAAGCCGGCGGGCTGCCTGCAGCACGCCCATCGCCTGCAGATCCGACGCAGCGAAGATCGCGGTCGGCGGCTCGGGCGATCGCAGCAGCTGGGCTGCGAGCGCCTCGGCCTGAAGCCTGCCGTGCTCACCGAGTGCCTCGAGCTCGCCCGTACACGCGATGCCCGCGCGCTCCAGCGTCTGACGCATGCCCTGGCGGCGCTCCTCGCTCGAGACGAAGCCGAGCGGAGTCGGAGCGTCGCCGATGAATCCGATCCGGTGGTGGCCCCGATTGAGCAGATGCGCGGCGGCCAGCTCGCCGCCGCGCACGTTGTCGATCGCGACGCTCGGCAGCGCGGGATGCGTGGCGTCAACCAGCACGACCGGACGGCCGTCACGCAGCAGGCGACCGACCTCCTCCTCGGACGGCTGCAGGGAGACGACGAGGACGCCGTCGACGTGGTCGCTGCCGACGAACTCGCCGAACGCGTCGGCGCGCTGGGCGCCGGTGGTGGCATCGAACATGAGCAGGTCGTATTCGCCGTCCTGCCGGAGGCGCTCGATGACTCCGCGAAGGCGCTCGTGGACCGACGCGCTCGTGACGAACGGTGATACGACACCGATCGTCTGGGTGCGTCCCAGCGACAGGTTGCGGGCGGTAGTGCTCCGCCGGTAGCCCAGCTCGTCGATCGCCGAGCGGACGCGGCGGCGCGTCTCATCGCTGACCAGCGGGCTGTCGTTCAGCACGCGCGAGACGGTGCCAACGCCGACCCGGGCGTGCCGCGCCACATCGCGAATCGTGAGTCCTTCGGCCCGTCGCTCCATGCACCCGCCATACGTCTTGTCGAACAGCGGCCCGAATGTACTGCAACCAGTGCCGCACGAGCGCTTGACACGAGCGACCCTCACGAGGAAGATAAGGCTGGTTGGAACCGGTTCCATTCCGGGCGTGTCGTGCTGGCCCGGAAGGAATCCCGGAGCGGAGGGAGAGGAGACAAAGATGCTCGGGACGCTGATCAGAGCTGGCGACGTGCTCGATCTGTTCACGCTCGAAGAGCCGGAATGGGGCGTCACGGCCGCCGCGGCGCGCCTCGGGATCGGCAAGTCACTCGCGCACGAGGCGCTCGCGACGCTCGCTGAGATCGGCCTGCTGCGGCGGGTCGCGCGCGGTCGCTACCGCCTCGGCTGGCGAACGATCTCGCTCGCCAGCGTGCTGATGCAGAGCAGCGGTCTCGCCGCCTGCGCTAAACCCGTCGTGCGCCAGCTCGCCCAGTCCCGGGGAATCGCGGTGAGCGTCGTCGCGTGGGAGCGGGACAGGCTCCTGTACGTCAATTGCCGGCGCCCGGCCGCGAACCTCGCCGCGGCGCACCGCGCGGCGGTTGTCCCGGCAGAGTCGCTCGTGTCGGCGCCGCGACGGGCAGGCGAGCTCGCGCCGATCGACGGCAGCGCGGCCGCGCGCGTGCTCCTCGCCAGCCGTCCGCAGGCCGAGGTGAAGGCGCTCTGGGAGGGCGGCTGCGTGCACACGCGGCATGCCACGCTGGACGCGCTCGCCGGCGACCTGGCCGCGATCCGCGGCCAGGGATGGGCGGCGGACGCGTCGACCGGCGACCGCGAGCCCGGCCACGAGGCAGCGTCGTCTGCCGGCGTAGCGGCCCCGATCCGGGACCCTGACGGCGGCGTCGCGGCGGCGATCTGCCTGATTTCACCCGGGCCCCCCGGCGAGCTCGAGATCCGGCGCACCGCGCTGCTGGCAGTAGCTGCCGCGACACGCATCTCGCAGGCGCTTCGTGCGGCCGGGGCCGCCGCATGACGGGACGCCCGTCGTGCACGTGGGCAGCGCGTTCGCGGGCGCAAGATGCCCCCGCGTCCGCCATAGCCGAACGGAGCTGGGCGCAGCTGACCTTTAGCGGTAGGAATCGACTGCGCAGTTCTATCGAGGGAGCGCAGGCGCGTGTCGGCGATCGCCGTCACCGGTCGCGTGCGACCCTCGCCGAGCAAACAGCCACACGGCGTTCGCGCATCAACCGAGCCATCCGTTCACTCACGAGCGAAAGTTGAGTCAGCAGTGTCTGCAGTTACAGCATCGATCCGGAACCTCGCAGATCGCAGGGTTGCGATCGCGGGCCTGGCCGCGGCGTTTGTCGCGGGCGTGTTCGCTCTGGTTTCGGGCGGCTCGACGGCCTCGGCCGCCAAGAGCCCAATGGCGACCGCGCCCGGCAACGCTACGTCAGGGACGATCACGTGGTGGGCGAGCCCGATCTCGACCAGCGGGCCCGACGTTCGCAAGGTGTGGATCGCCGCCTTCGAGAAGGCATATCCCCACATCAAGGTGACGCTGATCAGCGCTCCGACCGACACCGATACCAACCGGGCCACCCTGACGACGCAGATCTCGGGCGGCGCCGGGCCGGACGTGTTCATGGGCGACGTGATCTGGCCGGCGCAGTTCGGCGCCCACCAGCTTGCCCTGCCGCTGAGCAAGTACGAGCCCGCGAGTTACTGGTCGACGTTCGCGCCCGGCCTCGTCGCGGGTGCGACCTACAAGGGCCAGGTGTACGGCGCGCCGCTGTTCGAGGACCAGGGCTTCCTCTACTACCGCAAGGACCTCCTCGCCAAGGATCACCTCGCTGTTCCGACGACCTGGGAGCAGCTGCAGACCGAGGCCAAGGAGATCCAGTCAAAGGGCCAGACGAAATACGGTTACGTGTTCGAAGGTGCCGACTACGAGGGCGCTACCTGCGACTTCATGGAGTTCCTCACCGATGCGGGCGGGGCGGTGCTCAACAGCACCGGGACGAAGTCGGCGCTGACCGCCAACGGCGGCGCGCTCGAGGCCCTCACGTTCGAGCGCGAGCTCGTCTCGAGCGGCGTCAGCCCGACGGCTGAGTCGACCTTCCAGGAGCCGCAGGCGATGACTGCGTTCCAGGACGGCCAGGCGGCGTTCCTGCGCAACTGGGACTACGCCTATGCCACGTCGAACGCGTCCGGGTCGGACGTGATCGGAAAGGTCGGCGTCGCGCCGCTGCCGACGTTCCAGGGTCACTCCTATCCGGGGTACTCGAACATCGGCGGTTGGAACCTGTACGTCAACCCGCATTCGAAGAACATCGCCGCGGACCTGACGTTCATCAAGTGGATGACGGGCGTGCAGGCACAGACGATCCAGGCGACGCAGTTCTCGCAGATCCCGACGATCACGAGCGTCCGCGACGAGGCGAAGGTGATCAAGTCGAACGCGGTCCTGGCGGTCGTGCCTAAGACGCGGCTCGTCCCGCGTCCGGCCCAGACCCCGGACTATCCCGCGGTCAGCCAGGCGATCTACCAGAACGTCAGCGCCGTGATCTCAGGCCAGTCGTCCCCGAAGGCGGCGCTGTCGAACATGAACTCGGGCGTCAACACCGCGCTCGGCGGCGGAGGCCTGTAACCATCAACCATCGCGTCCGCAGGAGGCTTCGGCCTCCTGCGGACCGCCGAAACGACAGCTGAGGAGCGTCACAAACGATGGCCACCGTGATCGCCGCGCCATCCGCCCCGGGTGGCCCGGAAGGGAGTGTCGTTGAGGTCATAGGACGTCCTGACCAGCACCGCAAGCGGATGGCCCGCCTGGGGTGGATGTTCACCACACCGGCCCTGATCTTCATCGGGGCCGTGACGCTTTTCCCGATCGGGTTCGCGGTCCTGCTGAGCTTCGAGAACGTCAACGTCACCGGGTCCGGCTTCCAGCTCAACGGGCTGACGACGGCGAACTACTCGCTGGTGTTCGGGAATTCGACGTGGCACTATGCGCTGGCGTTCACGCTCGGCTTCACGTTTGTGACCGTCGTGATCGAGCTTGTTTTGGGGACGATGATCGCGCTGGTGCTCGAGCGCCTGACGAGGGGCCGGGGCTGGATGATGGCGCTGCTGCTGATCCCGTGGTCGCTGATCACGGTGATCTCGGCGAAGCTGTGGGCCTACATCTACGATCCGACCTTCGGGATCGCCGATTCGATCCTGCACGGGCTCGGGTTGGGCGATCCAACGATCTTGGGAACCAACGCCGGGGCGATCATCGGGATGATCATCGCGGAGGTGTGGAAGACGACGCCGTTCGTGGCGATCATCGTGCTCGCCGGCCTGGTGATGCTCCCGCAGGAGATCTACGAGGCGGCCGACGTCGACGGCGCGTCGGGGTGGACGACCTTCTGGAGGGTCACCTTCCCGCTGCTGCGCCCGACCCTCGCCCTGGCGGTCCTGTTCCGGGTGCTGCAGGCGTTCGGCCTGTTCGACCTGCCGTTCGTGCTGACCCAGGGCGGACCCGGGCACGCGACGACGTCGCTCGCGGTCCTCGGCTATGACGCGATGTTCCAGAACCTCGAATTCGGCCCGGGCTCGGCGGTGGCGACGACGACTGCCCTACTCGTGGTGATGGGCTGCATGCTGTTCCTGAAGGTGTTCAAGGCCCAGGTCGGGGAGGAGGATCTCTGATGCGCAAACGCAAGCGCACCGGTTGGCGGCGCTACGTCAACGGCATCACGATCTCGACGACGGTGACGGTCCTGTTCGTCACGCTGCCGCTGTACCTGATGCTCGCGAGCAGCTTCAAGGGCGCGAAGGGGATCGGCAGCGCGGCCTTCTATCCGAAGGACTTCAGCACGTCCAACTACAACAACGCCTTCAGCCAGTACACGTTCGCCCGCTACATCCTCAACTCGGTGCTGATCGCGGTGATCACGACGGCGCTCGTTCTGTTCCTGTCGACGATGGCGGGCTACGCACTCGGGCGCCTGCCGATGCGCGCGAAGCTGCCGGTGATGGTGGCGCTCCTGATGATCTCGGTGTTCCCGGCGATCGCGGTGATCGCGCCGCTGTTCCTGCTGATGAAGACGATCCATTGGCTCAACAGCTACCAGGCGCTGATCGTGCCCTACACGGCGTTCAACCTGCCGTTCGCGATCTGGATCATGCGCAACTACATGCTCGGGATCCCGAAGGAGATGGAGGAAACGAGCAGGATCGATGGGGCCGGGCCGCTGCGGACGCTGTGGTCGATCGTGCTGCCGCAGGCCAAGCCAGGGCTGTTCACCGCCGGGATCTTCACGTTCACGGCGTGCTGGACTGAGTTCCTGATGGCGCTGTCGTTCAACAGCGACAACAACTTCCGGACGATCCCGGTCGGGACCGCGCTGTTCGGCTCGCCGTTCACGATCCCCTACGGCACGATCTTCGCGGCGAGTATGGTCGCCGTCGTCCCGATCGCGATCCTCGTGCTGATCTTCCGGAAATCCGTAGTCTCCGGTCTGACCGCAGGCGCGGTGAAGGGATGAGCGACCCGACCCGTGTCTTGGCCCGCCGGCGGCGCGGCGGCACGTTTCCGACCGACCGAACAATCAGGATGCACCGCGAACAGGAGCGACTGCACGATGGCAACCGTTGAGCTGGAGAGCGTAAGGAAGGTCTATCCGAACGGATTCGAGGCGGTCCATGGGATCGATCTGGAGATCGCTGACGGGGAGCTGATGGTGCTGGTCGGTCCGTCCGGGTGCGGCAAGACGACGGTGTTGCGGATGATCGCCGGGCTGGAGGACATCAGCGCTGGGGTGTTGCGGATCGGCGAGAAGGTCGTCAACGACCTCGGGCCGAAGGAGCGGGACATCGCGATGGTGTTCCAGAACTACGCGCTGTACCCGCACATGACGGTCGCGGAGAACATCGGGTTCGCGCTGCGGCTGCGCAAGATGCCCAAGGACGAGGTCACGCGGAAGGTCGGTGACGCCGCGAAGATCCTCGGGTTGACGCCGTGGCTCGATCGCAAGCCCGCGCAGCTGTCGGGCGGGCAGCGCCAGCGGGTCGCGATGGGCCGCGCGATCGTGCGCAATCCGTCGGTGTTCCTGATGGATGAGCCGCTGTCGAACCTCGATGCGAAGCTGCGCGTGCAGATGCGGGCCGAGGTCAGCCAGATCCAGCGGACCGTCGGTGTCGCGACCGTGTACGTGACCCACGATCAGATCGAGGCGATGACGATGGGCGATCGGGTCGCGGTGATGCGGGAAGGGGTGTTGCAGCAGTGCGACACCCCCCAGAAGCTCTACGACCACCCGAACAACGTGTTCGTGGCGGCGTTCATCGGCTCGCCGGCGATGAACCTGTACGAGGCGGCGATCACCGACGGGTGCGCGGCGGTGCGGATCGGGACGCAGGAGCTCCCGCTGCCAGACCGGGCGCGGGCGGCGCATCCGGGTCTCGCGGCCTATGCCGGGAAGCCGGTGATCGTCGGGATCCGGCCCGAGAGCCTGCCGGCGGCCAACGGCAGCGCCGCGGGCGTGATGACCGCGCAGGTCGAACTTGTCGAGGCGCTCGGGTCTGAGCTGCAGGTCCACTTCTCGATCGACGCCAAGCGCGTCATCGCCGAGGGCCCCAGCGACGCGGACGAGCTGACGACCAGCGGCGCCGGCGTCGCCCGTGTCGGGCCTCACGTCCCCGCGAAGCTCGGCGATCCGATCCGGTTCGCGGTCGATATCGACGCGATGCACTTCTTCGATCCGGACAGCGGTGGCGCGATCTGGAACTGAAGCCACGGGCCTGCCGGGGCGACCGCGCCGCCGCCGGCGTTGAGCGACCCGGGACAAGCCCGCCGGGTGGCGATCGTCACAGGCGCCAGCCGGCGCTCCGCGATTGGGGCTGCGATCGTGCGCCGGCTCGCGGCCGATGGTCTGGATCTGCTCATCCACCACTGGGAGCCTCACGATGCGGCACAGCCTTGTGGGCCTGACGCGGGCGCGGCCCGCGCGCTCGCGGCGGAGGCCAGGGCGCGTGGCGGATGCGCTGACGATGTCAGCCTCGACCTGGCCGCTCCGGACGCCCCGGCAGAGCTCGTGGCGCTGGCTCGAGAGCTGTTCGGCGGACTCGACGTGCTCGTCGCGAACCACGCCAGGTCGAGTCGTCAATCGCTCGGCGAGCTGACCGTCGGCGAGCTCGACCTGTGCTTCGCCGTCAACACGCGGGCGACGCTTTTGATGATCCAGGCGATGATCGCGTCGCGGCCGGAGCGGCCCGGCGGGCGCGTCGTGCTGTTCACCTCGGGTCAGTACCACGATGCGATGCCGCAAGAGCTTCCCTACATCGCCTCAAAGGGGGCGCTGCACCAGCTGACGGGCACGCTCGCGGTCGAGCTGATGCCGCGGGGGGTCACGGTCAACTGCGTCGATCCCGGGCCGACTGACACCGGCTATGCCGACGCGGCCGGGCTCGCAGCGCTTGCGAACAAGATTCCGGGCGGGCGCTGGGGCGTACCCGACGACGCCGCCAGATTGGTTCGCTGGTTGGTAAGCGACGACGCCGCCTGGGTGACCGGCCAGGTGATCGCGTCCGACGGCGGCTGGTCGCGTCGGTCAAGGGCTGGATGATGCGCCTCACGCTCGCGCCCACGGCGATCCGCTCAGCCGATCTGCTCGACCTGCCGTGGTCCGAGCCGCTCGAGTCGTGGGCCGACGAGCGCCTCGTCAAGCCCCGTCACGAGGGGATCCATCGCCACGTCGTGCGATTCATGGAGGACGGCGGCCAGCTCTGGGCGATCAAGGAGCTCCCGGAGGAGTTCGCCCTGCGCGAGTACCGCATCCTGCTTCACCTGCTCGACCTCGGGATCCCCTGCGTTCCCGTCCAGGCGGTGGTCGCCGATCGTGCGGCCGGACTCGACGCCGCGCTGATCACCGGGTACCTCGAGTACTCGTCGACCTATCGCGCCCTGTTCAGCGAGCCTCGCGGGCTCCACTCGCGCCAGCGCCTGCTCGACGCCCTCGTCCAGCTGCTCGCGCGGCTGCATCTCGCCGGCATCTACTGGGGCGACTGCTCCCTGTCGAACACGCTATTTCGGCTCGACGCCGGTCAGCTCGCGGCTTATCTGGTCGACGCCGAGACCGCCGAGCTGCACCCTGAGCTGTCGAACGGGCAGCGCGAGACAGACGTCCTGATGGCCGGTGAGAACATCGCCGGGGAGTTGCTCGACCTGGAGGCGGGCGGGTTACTCAGTGCGGATGTGGATCCGCTCGAGGTGGTCTCGCGGATGGAGGATGGTTACGAGGCGCTGTGGGACGAGCTGACCGGCGAGTGGCTGATCCCGATTGGTGAGGTCTCGCAACGGGTCGCCAAGCGCGTCCGCTGCCTCAACGAGCTCGGCTTCGACCTGGAGGAGATCGAGCTGGACGACGCCGGTCCCGACCGCGTCCGCCTACGCGTGACGACGCGCGTCTCCGAGCCTGGTCACCACCGGCAACTGCTGTATCGGCGCACCGGACTGGTCGCCGAGGAGAACCAGGCCCGCCGGCTGCTCGACGACATCGCCTCGTTCCGCGCGATGCTCGAGCGCCGGTCCGGCCGGCCCGTATCGAGGGTGGTGGCCGCGAACCGCTGGCTGGAGGAGGTGTACGACCCGGTCATCGTCAGCATTCCGACGCGGCTGCGCGACAAGCTCGATCCGGTCGAGGTCTTCCACGAGGTGCTCGAGCACCGCTGGTACCTGTCCGAGCAGGCCGGCCACGATGTTGGCACCGCCGCGGCAACCGCCTCATACCTCGCGAACATCCTCCCGGCCGTGCCAGATGGCCTGACCTCGGGTCGCGCGCCGGACCTGGAGCGGACCCAGCCTTAGTAGTGCTAAGGGCCGGGCCGCCGGAAAGCTCCCGCCTCGGGCATCATGGTGCGGTGAGCCGATCCGAACCGGAGATCGTCCACCCGGTCGGCCCCGAGGCCGTGCCGGACTGGGCGCGGGCGATGGCGACGACGTTCTTGCGCGATCCGCGCGACGCCGACGCCGACGGCTGGATCGAGGGGCTGACGCGTTCCTGGGAGCCGGCACGCGCCTGGGGCGCGCGGGTGGCCGACCGCTGGGTCGCGACGCTCCGCACCGAGCCGCGCATGCTGACCGTTCCCGGCGCCGGCGACGCCTGCCCGGAGCTGCCGGTCGATGCCGTCACGAACGTGACGGTCGCGGCCACCCATCGTCGGCGCGGGCTGATGCGGGAGATGCTGACAGGCTCGCTGCAGGCGGCCCGCGAGCGCGGCGACGCCGCCAGCGTGCTGATCGCCGCGCAGTGGCAGATCTACGGCCGGTTCGGGTACGCGCCCGCCACGCTGTCGGCCGACTATCTGCTCGACCGTCGCCGCCCCGGAGCGGTTTGCCCGGGTGATCCGTCGCGGCTGCGACAGGTAGATCGCGACGAGTTCCGACGGCTCGCGCCTGCCGTGTTTCACCATGCCCGCCGGGGGCGCGCCGGTCAAATGGACCGCGCCGGCTCTTGGTGGAGTCGGGCGCTGGGCGGCGACGGATACCCGGGCCGGCCCGGGCTGCCCCACAACTGGCTCGTCCATGAAGGCGACGGCGGGCCCGACGGGCTGCTCGCGTGGACGGCGCACGGCGAGTCGAACCTCGACTCGCCGCTGCAGGCCCTCGACGTGTGGCTGCTCGCGAGTGCCGGCGACGCCGCCTACCGGAACCTGTGGGCATACCTCACGAGCGTCGATCTGCTCGATGCCGTGCGGCTGACCAACCGCCCACCGCACGAGCCCGCGCGCTGGCTGCTCGACGACGCGCGTACGCTCAGCGTCACCAGGCTTGTCGACCTTCTGTGGCTGCGGTTGCTCGATGTGCCGGCGGCGCTGGCCGCGCGGCGTTACGCCTGTGGGGGAGAGGTGGTGCTCGACGTCCACGATGACGAGGCGGGCTTCACCGGGGGCCGCTACCGGCTGGCGGCGAAGCCGGGCGGGGCGAGCTGCGAGCGCACCGACGCGACGGCGGATCTGACGATCGCCCAGCGGGCGCTGGCGTCCATCTATCTCGGTGGATTCCGTCTCGCCGAGCTGCCACCGGGGTCGGCGACCGAACTCACGCCCGGGGCGCTCGCGCTCGTCGATCTGATGTTCTCGACGCCGCTGCCGCCATGGAACGCGACCTGGTTCTGAGCCCGCTCCCGCGCGACCCGATGCGCCGGTGGCGTGGATCACCAGCGCCAGCTTCGCCGCAGGCGCACCGGCGGGAGCGGTGGGAGCGGCGGTGACAGCTCGGCCGCGAGCAGCTCCGGCGAGGGCCGGCGTGGCCCGGCGGGGCGCACCGCCGGGACCGGGACCGGGATCGGGAGCTCAGGCGCCGGCACCGGGGCGGCCGGCAGCCGCGGCAGCGGCTCCCGGCTTGCGGCCCTCCTGAGCGACGCGAGGACCTCGTAGGGCGGTATCCGCAGCCGGCTGCCGAGGTGCTCGACGATGTCGAGCTTGCGCGCGGACACCGTTTCGACCGGGATCCCGGCCGCCGTTGCGAGGGCACCGTCCGGCAGGTCCTGTCGCATCCAGAGATCGAGCAGCGCACGGTCCGCCGGGTCGAGACCAGCGGCAGCGTGCATCAGCTTCCGAGCAGGAATCTCCTCCACGTCACGATCGCGCCCCATCATCGTCAGGCGCGGAGGCTATCGCCAAAAACTTCTTTAACGGTCCGATCGGTCGGGCGGGCAGCGGGACTACTCTGTGCTGAGGATGACCGACCGCCGCCTCGACCCCTACCAGACGCTCGACGTCGCCCGCGATGCCTCCGAGGTCGAGCTCCGCGCCGCCTACCGCCGGCTCGTCCAGCTCCACCACCCGGATCACAACAACGGCTCACCCGAGTCGGCGCGGCGCTTCGCCGATGTGCAGCAGGCGTACTCGCAGATCGTCGCCGAACGCCGCTCCGGTGCCCGGCGCCAGACGCCGTACTCAGACGGCGCGATCAACGCGCGCCTCGCGGAGATGGAGCGCGAGCTGCAGGCGGCGAAGCTCGCGAAGGAGCGCGCTCGGCAGGCCGCCGCCAAGGCCGCGGCCGGCGGGCCGCGGCCACCGACCCCCGAGGAGCTCGGCTACGTCACGACCGACGACAGCTTGAGCAAGATCCTCGACGATGCCCGCGACGAGCTGGGCCGGCGCTGGGAGAAGGGCCGCGACCGCCCGCTGTCCGAGCGGCTCGCGGACCTGTTCTCAGACGAGCCCTAGCAGCTAAGGCGGCCGCCTACGTGACGCGCGTGAACTGGCCGTGAACTCGAGGATCAGGCTCGCGGCAACATCGGGGACGTCGAGCTGCGGGCAGTGACCGACGCCCTCGAGCACGACCCAGTCGGCACCGGCGAGCAGGCCGTCGCGGAACTTGACCGCCGCGTCGGGCCAGGGCAGCAGCCGGTCGGAGGCTCCCCACACGACCCGCACGGGACAGCTCGGCTCGGCGTCGTCGAGCCGCCAGCCGTTGTCGATCGCCTGCCGGATCAGGGTTCGGGCGCCGCCGCAGCCGACGGCGCCGACCGCCTGATGGGCGATCAGCTCCGCCGGGATGTGCTCGAACGCCTCCGTGGAGTATTGCGTCGCGGCGCGCCGGCCCGCCTTGGTCGCAAGCAGCGAGTCGAGCGCCGGGAGCGCCAGCGCCAGCCCGTCGAGCATGATCCCGAAGTGGGCAAGCGTCGCGCGGTGCGAGCGGTTGCCTTCTGCCCAGCCGCCGGCGGGCGCGAACGCGACGACCGACTCGGCCCGCCCGCGCGCGGCCAGCTGCAGCGCCACGAACCCGCCGAGCGAGTTGCCGACGATGTGCGCGCGCTCGAAGCCGGCCTCGTCCATCGCGGCCTCGACCGACTCGACCAGCGAGGTGTCCGTCAGCGGCTCCGGCAGCGCCGGCCCGCCAGCGTGCCCGGCGAGCGTCGGGGCGAGCACGTCATGCTGGCGCTCGAGCGCCGGCAGGATCAGCTCCCAGCAGCGCCACGTGTCGGTGAACCCGTGGATGGCGACGAGCGGGGTGCCGCTACCGCCCCGGTGCCATCGCGTGAACGGAGCGCCGCGGGCCACCACTCAGTGGCCGGCGCGATGCAGCAGCTCTGCGCGCGAGACGAGCTTCACCCGTGGCCGGCCGTGTGGTTCTCCGAGCGCCCGCTCGTGTGCGTCGATCGCCTCCCAGCCGGTGTAGTCGACCACCTTCTGGCCGGCATCGCGCAGCCGCTCGAACAGCTCCGCGGATGACATGCTCGGCTCTGGCAAGACCCCGGCCGCGAAGTCCTCGAGCAGGCGCTCGGTCGTCTCCTGGGCGCACTTCTTGTTGGTGCCGATCACCCCGGACGGGCCCCGCTTGATCCAGCCGGCCGCGTACACGCCCGGAAGCGGCCGGTGCGTGTCGGGGTCGAGCACGCGTCCGTCCGCGTTGAGCACGGTCCGGCGCCGCTCGTCGAACGGGACACCCGGCAGCGGCGCGCCGACGTAGCCGATCGAGCGCAGCACGAGCCCTGCCTCGATCCGCTCGCGCTCGCCCGTCGGGCGCGCACGCACTGTCCCGTCGTCGTCGATCAGCAGCCGGTTGCGCTCGATCACGAGCGCCTCGACCCGGTCACTGCCCTCGATCGCGACCGGCGAGACGAGGAACCGCAGGACGACCCGCCTGGGCTTGCCCGCCGGCGTCTGGCGGGAATAGGCGGATAGCGTCTCGACGTTGCGACGGGTCGTACCGTCGGCGGTCTCGAGCGATGCGGCGCTGTACTCGTCGAGCGCGACGTCGCCCGGGTCGACGATCACGTCCGCCAGTTCCAGCTCGGCGAGCTCGCGCAGCTCCGGATTGGTGAAGGCCGCCTGGGCCGGCCCACGCCGGCCGAGCACGACGATCTCCTCCACCTGCGAGTCGCGTAATGCCGCGAGTGCGTGATCGGCGATGTCGGTGACCGCAAGCTCGTCCGTCGACAGCGCCAGCATCCGCGCGACGTCGAGCGCCACGTTGCCGGCACCGACCACGACCGCGCGTCGAGCCGTGAGGTCGAACTCCATGTCCGCGTAGTCCGGGTGGCCGTTGTACCAGGCGACGAAATCGGTCGCCGAGTAGCTCCCGGGAAGATCTTCGCCGTCGATCGCGAGGCGCCGGTCGCCCGGCGTCCCGACCGCGTACAGAACGGCATGGTAGGCCGACGCAAGCTGGCCGTGGCTGATGTCGGTCCCGACCTCGACGTTGCCGTGGAAGCGGAAACCGGGCTGGCGCGCCGTCCGCTCGAACACGCGTGTCACCGACTTGATCTTCGGATGGTCTGGCGCGACGCCCAGTCTGACCAGGCCCCACGGCGTCGGCAGCCGGTCGAACACGTCGACTGTGACGACCGGGTCCGGGCACGCGAGCAGCTGGCCGGCGGCGTAGAAGCCGGCCGGGCCCGAGCCGATGACGGCTACGCGTACGGGGTGCTCTCTTGTTCCTGGGATTACGCTCATCGGTCCCTGGTCGTGTTAGGCGACGTGACGCCTTAGAGGATATTCACGGCGCGTGAGACGACGAGCCCGAGCGTCACCAGCGAGACCAGCGACTGCAGTCCCATCAAGCCCTTGGCTGCCAGCGTCAGTGGCATCGTGTCGGTCGGGCTGAACGCGGTCGCGTTGGTCAGCGAGACGTACAGGTAGTCGGCGAAGACAGGCCGCCAGCCGGGGGCGCAGCGCGCGTCGCTCATCTGCGGGAACAGCATGTCGGGGAGGTTGTCCTGGCCTGCCGCCCGGCGCCCCGGGCCGCCGCGGTCGTTCTCCCAGTACCAGAGCGAGAAGATCAGCACGTTTGTGAGCCAGATCAGCGAGCCCGCGACGATCAGCCTGTCGCCGTTGGTGACGCGCCTGTGCAGCAGGAGGTGGGCGAGCAGCACCAGCGAGATCCCGTTCCCGATGCTCGCGAGCGCGGTGACGCCGATCCCCAGCCGCCGGCGCACCGCATGCGGCGCGACGACTCGCTGCGGCGAGGCGATCACCAGGCTTACCAGCACGAGCGACTCGAGCGCCGGCAGCAGCCACGGCGGGCCTGCGACCAACCGATGCGGGAGCAGCAGCTGCAGGGCGATCGCCGCCGCGATCGTCAGCTGCGCGGGCCAATGCGGCTCCCCGCGCCCAGGCGGCGGATAGTCGGGCTCCTCGCGTGGACTCACGTGCTCTCATTCCCCGTGGGACGGGCGTTCCCTCCGCCGGACCGCGCCGCAGACATGTGCGCCGGCCGCCTGTGGGTGCGGGTTGGGCGGCCTGGCGGCCCATATACTTTCCGTTCACGACCGAGCACGAGCAGGAGCGTCCAGTGCAGGAGATGGTCATCTACGGCGTCAGCTTCGACATGGTCGGCAAGCAGCCGATCGTCTTGCTGAAAACCGTCGAGAGCAACAAGTTCCTCCCGATCTGGATCGGCCACCCAGAGGCCGCGGCGATCCTGATGAAGCTGCAGGGCGCGACCACGCCGCGCCCGATGACCCACGACCTGCTGTCGGACATGCTCGGCGAGCTGGATGTCGAGTGCACCAGGGTGTCGGTCACCGAATTGCGCGAGAACACCTTCTACGCCTCGATCTCGCTTCGCGCCAACGGCCGCGAGCTCGAGATCGACTCGCGTCCATCGGACGCGCTCGCGCTTGCGGTCCGGTCCGGCGCGCCGATCTTCGCCGCCGATGAGGTGATCGCCGAGTCGGCGATCGAGTTCGAGCACGAGGTCGAGGACACCGAAGAGGTTGTCGAGAAGTTCAAGGACTTCCTCGACCACGTCAAGCCGGACGACTTCGCCGGCGAGTAGCCGCGGCGCTCAGGGAGCACTCAGACGCTATTGGCCGGCGCGCGAGCCGACGCAATCGCCTCAGCGACGATCCGCCCGATCAGCTCGTCGAAGCCGATTCCCGCGGCCTCGGCGGCCTGCGGCAGCAGGCTCGTTTCGGTCAGGCCCGGGATCGGGTTGACCTCGAGTACGTACAGCTGTCCGTCGCTCTGGTCGAGCATCACGTCGACCCGCGCGAATCCCGAACAGCCGAGCATCCGCACCGATTCGATCGCGATCTCCTCCGCCCGGGAGCTGACCTCCGGGTCGAGCTCGGCCGGACAGACGAAGCGCGTGCGGCCGATCTCGTAGCGGGACTCGAAGTCGTAGAAGTCCTCGTGCATCGGGACCGCCTCGACGATCGGCAACGCGCGCGGCTCACCCGCCTCGTCGATCAGCGACACCGCCAGGTCCCGTCCGCCGACGTAGCGCTCGAGCAGGACCTTGCGGTCATACGAGAAAGCGGCGAGCAGCGCCCCCGGCACATCCTCCGGCGTCTGGGCGAACTTGATTCCGAGGGCCGACCCCTGGCTCGCTGGCTTGACGACGATCGGGAAGCGCAGCCGCTGCTCGATCTGCGGCAGCGCCCGACCGGCGCCGAGCGACCTGAACGCCGTCTCGTTGAACGCGAAGAAGTCGGGCGTCGGGATCCCGTGGTCGCGCATCGCATGCTTGGCCAGGACCTTGTCCGAGCTGCGGATACACGCGGACACGCCGGACCCGGTGTACGGGATCCCCATCGCCTCGAGCAGCTCCTGGACGGTCCCGTCCTCGCCGTCGCGGCCGTGCAGCGCGACGAACGCGACGTCCGGGGCGACCTCGGTCAGCCGCCGCACGAGGTCCTGGCCGACGTCGATCGCCACCGTCTGGTGCCCGAGGCGGCGCAGCGCCTCCTCGACGCGCGCTCCCGACTTGAGCGACACCTGACGCTCGAGCGAGTTGCCGCCCTTCAGCACCGCCACGGAAGCTAGCCCGTTCGGCATCCTCCGTGCTATCCGGCCCGCTTGCGTGGGAGCCGCACGATCGAGGCCAATCCGGGCGCGGTGGCGGGCGGCTCGCCGGGCGCCGGCGCCGGGCGCACCGCCGGCTTGCGCTCAGCGGGCTGGGAGGGCGTCAGCTGGCCGGTCAGCGTGCCGTACAGCGCCACCTGCTCGCTGACGATCTCGCCGATCCGGCGCACGCCCTCGCGGATGCTGTCCTCGTCGACGCCCGAGAAGTTCAGGCGCATCGACGAGCCGCCACGCCCGTCGACGTACGCCGCCCGCCCGGGCACGAACGCGACCTGCTCCTGCAGAGCGCGGGCGAGCAGGTCGGTCGTGTCGATGTAGTCGGGCAGCGTCACCCAGATGAACAGGCCTCCCTGCGGGTGGGTCCAGCTCGCCTCGCGCGGGAAATGCTCGGCGAGCGCATCGAGCATCACGTCCCGGCGCAGGCGGTAGATCCCGATCAGTGAGCGGACGTAGTCCTCCCATGGGCCCGAGTCGAAGTAGGCGCCGACGAAGTACTGCGAGATCGAGGAGGAGCACAGGTCCGAGGCCTGCTTGCCGATGTTCATCTTCGCGAGCACCGGGGCCGGGGCGACGGTCCAGCCGAGCCGCACGCCGGGCGACAGGATCTTCGAGAAGGTGCTCGCGTAGATCACGAACTCGTCGTCGAGCGAGTGCAGGGTTGGCAGGGGGTCGCCCTCGTAGCGCAGCAGTCCGTATGGGTTGTCCTCGAGGATCAGGAGCTCGCGCTCGGCCGCGATCCGGACGAGCTCGTGGCGGCGCTCGAGCGACAGCGTCACTCCGGCCGGGTTGTGGAAGTTCGGGACCGTCTAGATGAACTTGGGTCGCCGTCCGGCTGCTTCGAGGCGCGTCAGCGTCTGCTCGAGCTCGTCGGTCCGCATGCCGTCGCGGTCCATCGTGACCTGGACCACGTCGGCCTGGTAGGCGCAGAAGGTTGGCACCGCACCGGGGTAGGTCGGCGCCTCGGTGATCACGATGTCGCCGGGATCGAGCAGCGTCTTGCACGCGAGGTCGATCACCTGCTGGCCGCCGGTCGTGACGAGCACCTCGTCGGGCTCGATCAGCATCCCCTCCGCCGCCATTACATCGGCGATGCAGCGCTTGACGCTGGCGAGGCCCTCGGTCGGCCCGTACTGGAGCGCCCGGGCGCACGACTGCGCGGCGACGGTGCCCATCAGCGACGCGTAGGAGTCCGGTGGGAACGTCGAGGTGTCGGGCATGCCGCCGGCGAGGGAGATCACGTCGTCGCGCTCGGTCAGCGCCATCAGGTCCCGCATCGCCGATGACTTCATCACCTTGGTGCGCTCGGCGAACAGAGCCGCGTAGCGCTCGATGTCGCGCGCGGTCGACCTCGGGCGGCGTCCCCGGGAGCTCATTCCGTGTCTCCGCGACCCGCGTCCGCCATCGGCGTCTGCTCTACAGTCACGCTCCGTCACGGTACACCACGGTGCATCTGGTCTTCGACATATTCCAGGGGGTCGGGATCGCGGCGGCGGTTGGAATCCGGCCGTTCCTCCCGGGGCTGGCGGCGGGCGCCCTCGCCGCCGGTGACATCGGCGTCGACCACTTCGACTTCAACCACACGCACTACAGTTTTCTTCAGAGTTCGTGGTTCCTGCTCGTGATGGCGGTCGGGGCCGTTGCGTCGGTCATGGTCGAGCGCTCGGCACTGGTGGAGCGGATCAGGCGCCCACCGCTGTCCTACCTGCTGATGCTGATCGCGGCCGGAATCGGCGGCATGTTCTTCGCCGGGTCGCTGTGCCGGGGCGGGTACCTCGTGTGGCCCGGCTGGGTCGGGGGCGTGCTGTGCGCGGCCGTCGGGGTCGCTGCCTCGCGGCCGTTCCTCGATCGGGTGCGCCAGCGGCTCGACGCCGCCGCGGCGGCCGTCGGGCTGCCGTTGATCGGCGAGGGGTCGGCGCTGCTGCTGGCGGTGCTGTCGGTCGTCGCGCCTCCGGTCGGCCCGGTCGTGCTGCTGCTCCTGCTGTGGATGCTGATCCGCGGCCGCGGCCGCGACGATCAGAAGTACGCGGGGCTGCGGATCCTGCGATGAGCGAGCGCGGTCTGGTGCGGGGAAGCCCTAAGAAGCTCGTCCTCGTCGTGATCGACGCGCTCAAGCCGGAGATGCTCGAGCGCGCGATCACCGCCGGCCGCGCGCCGGCGCTGCAGCGGATCGCCGAGGAGGGCGTCTATGTCGGTGACTGTGTCGCCGCATTCCCGTCGGTCACGCCCGTGTGCGCCGCGACGATCACGACCGGCGTCTACCCCGACGAGCACCACATCCCGAGCATGAACTGGTACCACCGGGAGGAGGAGCGCTACGTCGAGTACGGCTCGAGCTTCTCGGCCACGCGGCAGTTCGGGGTGGTCCGGTCGCTGACCGACACCGTCTACCGGATGAACGCCGAGCACCTGTCGGGCGACGTGCGCACGGTGTTCGAGGCGCTCGATGACAACGGCGTGCGAACCGCCGGTACGACCTATCTGATCTACCGCGGCCGCCACCAGCACGAGGTCGCGCAGGAGTCGACGCTAGCCCGGATCGTCACCTCGACGCTGTTCAGGCGCACGATCGACGGCCCGCTCGAGCTGTTCTATGCCGACCTTTACGCATCGCGGAAGACCGGCTGCCGCGGCCAGCTGGGGATGCCGGGGTTGCGCGATCAGCACACCGGCTGCGTCGGCGCCTACCTGGTGGAGCACGACCTGTTCGACTTCATGCTGTTCTCGCTGCCCGACAACGACGCGTGGTCGCACAAGCACGGGCCGCACTCGCAGGTCACCTCGATCGCGGCAGCCGATCGCCAGCTCGAGCGCCTGATGCACGCCGGCGGCGGGCCCGATGCGTTTCTCGAGGATCACGCGGTGATCGTGACCTCCGACCACTCGCAGGCCGCGGTCGAGGCCCGGATCCAGCTGGAGGAGCGGTTCGCCGACTTCCACGTCGCGAGTCCAAGCGCCTCGCGCTCGGTCGGGGCTGAGCTGGCGCTGAGCCCGGCGCAGCGCTCGGCGATGATCTACGCGCTTGACCCCGAGCGCCGCGACCAGCTCGTCCACAGCGCGCTCGACGCGATCGCCGGACTCGAGGGGATCGACATCGCCACCTGGCTCGATCGCGGCGCGCACGAGGCGATCGTGCGCACCGATCGCGGCGAGCTGCGGTTCGCCGCCGGCGGTGACGTGATCGATCCGCGCGGCGCGCTGTGGAGCATCGACGGCGATCTGGGGGCGCTGGGGGCGAGCATCGAGGACGGCCGTTTCGTGTGCGACGAGTATCCGGACGCGCTCGCACGGGTCTGGTCGGCGCTGCACTGCGCCAACGCCGGCGACCTGCTGCTGTCGGCGGCGCCTGGCTACGAATTCGTCGACTGGGGCGGCGCCGACCACGTCGGCGGCGGCAGCCACGGCTCGCTGCATCGGTCCGATTCGCTCGGCGCGCTGCTGTGGTGCGGCACCGGCCCGGGGTCCCGCGACGACAAGGAGCAGTGGTCGTTGAAGGACATCGCGCCGATCGTGTGCAACCATTTCGGCGCGGGCTAGCCGATGCCCTGTGACCGCGCTGGGAACCTGGAGTGCGCTAAGCAATCCTCCGGATTCCGGCGCGAAAGCGGTCGATTAGCAGCGTGTTAGCTGGAATCCACGTGTTAGGTCCGCGTCACCAAGCGCCGATACATTTGCCGTCGTGTCCGATGAGATGACCTCCACGCTCGAGTTGCCGGCTGTTGCCCCGGCCGGGCGTGTGCGCCACGGTGTGCGGGCGACGCGCGTGCGGCTCAAGCACGGAGTTCGGCGTCCCTCCAACTGGAAGCAGCTGATGCGCTTCCTGTGCGTCGGCGCGTCGGGCTACGCCGTCAACCTCACGGTGTTCGCAGCCTGCGTCCACCTGATCGGCATCGACTACCGGCTCGCTTCCGTGATCGCGTTCCTGTTCGGGTGCGCGAACAACTTCTGGTGGAACCGCCACTGGACCTTCGATGCCAAGCACCACCATCCCGGCGAGCAGGGACTGAGGTTCTTCCTCGTCTCGCTGCTCGTGTTCGGGTTCGCGTACGCGATGCTCGTCGCCCTGGTCAGCACGACCGGGATGGACAAGGTGCTGGCACAGGCGATCGCGAACGCGGCAGCGACGCCGCTGTCGTTCACCGCGCAGAAGCTTTGGAGCTTCCGGGCCTAGCGCTGCTCAGCCGGGCGCGCGCCGACGCCCGCTCCGCCCTGCTGTGCACGATCCTCGCGGGCGTCATGCTGGCGCTGTTGCCGGCCGCCGCGGGAGCATTCGCGCAGCCGCTGTCGGCGCCGCCGGGGACGCCGATCCTCGTCACCTCGATGACGACGGCGCCTGCGGGCTATCGCCTGATCCCACAACAGGTCGAGCGGATTGCCGCGCGCTACCCGGAGGTGATCGCCGAACTGCGCAGGCACCCGCGCCTGGTCCCCTACGTCTACACCCATTCGGACGGCGTCTGGCAGGTCAGCTGGTTCACCCCGGCGGCGGGCGTGCACCACACGCAGCACGAGATGATCCAGGTCTACGTCGACGACACGACCGCCCAGGTAACCCAGGTCTGGACCGGCTACCAGATCGCCTGGACGATGGCCAGGGGGTATCCCGGTGCGTTCGGGCGCAAGGTCAACTCCTTGGTCGTCTGGCTGCCGCTGTGCGCGATGTTCGTGGTGCCCTTCCTGCCCGTGCCTTGGCGCCGGCGGGCCGGCGGAAAGCGCCAGTGGGGATGGCGGGTCCGTCCCTCGCTCGTGCACCTCGATCTGCTGATGCTGCTTGGGTTGTCGATCTCGCTCGCCTTGTTCAACCACGCGAACCTGGGGTTGTCGGTGCCGCTGCTGTACCCGTTCCTGCTCTACCTGCTCGTCCGGATGCTGCTGCTCGGGTTCGGCATCGGCCGGCCGCGAGAGCCGCTGCGTTCGCTCGTCCCGAGCGCGTGGCTCGTCGTCGGGCTGGTGTTCCTGCTCGGCTTCCGGATCGGGCTAAACGTCACCGATTCGAACGTGATCGACGTCGGCTTCGCGGGCGTGATCGGCGCCAACAAGGTCCTCTACGGCGACAAGCTCTACGGCGGCTGGCCCGCGGACAACGCGTACGGCGATACGTACGGGCCGATCAACTACGACGCCTACGTCCCGTTCAACGTGATCTTCGGCTGGAGCGGCGTGTGGGACAACCTGCCGGCCGCGCACGCCGCCGCGATCGCCTTCGACTTGTTGACGATCCTCGGCCTGTTCCTGCTCGGTCGTCAGATCCGCGGCCCGACGATGGGGATCACGCTCGCCTACCTCTGGGCCGCCTACCCGTTCACGCTGTTCACGCTCAGCTCGAACTCCAACGACTCGCTGGTGGCGCTGACGCTCGTCGTCACCCTCCTCGTGCTCCGCTGGGCCCCCGCGCGGGGTGTCGCGGCCGCGTTCGCGGGCCTCACCAAGTTCGCGCCGCTGGCGCTGGCGCCGCTGTTCCTACGCGGCGCCGGGCCGCCGCCAACACGTCGCCTCCTCGCCGGGTACGTGATCGGCTTCGTGTTGGCGTTCGCCGCGGCGATGGCGCCCGTCGTCCTGACCGGCGACCTCGGCGCGTTCTGGCGCGACACGATCCAGTATCAGATCGGCCGCCCCGCGCCCTTCTCGATCTGGGGCATCTGGGGCGGCTCGTTCACCAACGCCTCGAACAGCCTGTCGGTCGAGCAGCACCTCGCGGAGGGCGCGATGCTGGCGATGGCGGTCGGCGTCATGTTCGTCCCGCGCCGCCGCGGAATCGTCGAGGTGGCAGCCCTCGGCGCCGCCGTCATGATCGCCTTTGAGCTGTGCCTGACCTACTGGTTCTACCTGTACATCGTCTGGTTCTTCCCGCTCGTGATCGTCGCGCTCGTCGGCGCCCACCCGGCCCGGCCTGGCGTTGACCAACGCCCGCCGTCCGGCCACCGCTACCTGCGTACGCTCGAGAGCGATCCGCACGCGGCCGTTCCGAGCGGCTGACCGGCGGCGCCCGACACGGATCCGAGCGTCACCGCCCGTGTGACGTTCGTGAAACGGCGGCCTTGGACGATCTCCTCCGGGGTTAGAACCGCCCCCGACGTGTTGTTGAACTTCCTCGGAAAGGGGGATCGGAATGGGTTCGCGCTTGAGTAGGGCATCGGCGATCGCGCTCGGCGTGGCGGCGGTGATCCTGATGGCTGTAGGGACGCAGGTCGCCGCCGCGGCGACGTGCGGTGATTCGTGGACGAACGCCGCCGGCGGCAGCTGGTCGACCGGATCGAACTGGTCGCTGGGGTCGGCCCCAAGCTCGTCGCAGAGTGCATGCATCACGATCGCGCTGAGCGGCCCGGTCACGGTCAGCGTGGCGGCGACCGCCGACGGGCTGACGCTCGGCGCGGCGGGCGCGGACGATCAGCTCGAATTTCAAAGCGACAGCTCGCTCGCGCTCGGCGCCGGCTCGCAGGTCGCCGACGGCAGCGCGGTCGTACTCGCGGGCGGGACCTCCGCGATCGACGTGGCGAGCGGTCAGACGTTGACGAATGACGGCACGATCACCGTACAGAGCGGCTTCACAAACCTGACGGGCGAACTCATCAATGCCGCCGACGGGGCGCTGTTCGTGACCGCCGGAACGGGCCTGACCGTGGAGTCCTCCAGTGAGCTCCTCAACGACGGGCTGGTGTCGCTCGAGGGAACCTACTCGGAGCTGAACGCGCCGTCGGGCGAGACGGGCGCGTCGATCGACAACGCCGGCGGCACGATCGAGGACGACGCCCCGGTCGGCTTTGGCGGGATCACCGTTGGGAGTGGCTCCACCTTCACCGAGGGCGGGGGCACGATCGTCGGCAGCCCGGCGTACATCGACGGCGGGGCGCTCAAGCTGTCGGGCACCGGGGCCTCGGAGTTCCTGCTGCAATCCAACCCGTCCCTGTCCGGCACCGTTGCGGCCGGTCAAACGCTGCTGGTCGACAGCACCGTCTCGGCAACTGGTTCGTTCACGAACAAGGGGACGATCACGCGCGAGGGCGGGTCCGGGACGCTCGACATTCCCGCCGACGACAAGCTCACAAACGACGGCACGATCGCCGTCCCAACGGGGGGCGTGACGATCGACGGAAACGTCTCGAACGCCAGGAGCGGCAAGATCGTCCTTGGGAACACCAGCGGCGGCGACGGCTACGGCGGGATTCTGACGCTCGCCGGCTCCTCGACGCTGACCAACAAGGGCACGATTACGCTCGCGCCCCTGGCGACCCTCGAGACGACCTCGGGCGACACCGACACGATCGACAACGCCGGTGGCACGATCGACAACGCGGGGATCGTGACCGTCACGACCGGCGGGACGTTCAGCGAAGGAGCCGGCAAGACCACCGGCAACCCGATCAACCTGATCAGCGGCGGCGCGCTGACGCTGACGGGCTCGGGCGCC
>Ga0302235_10000160_pt1 | contig 59747 bp, 58 predicted proteins | sample II_Palsa_N3_3_FD_193577 | JGI IMG/M metagenome (GOLD analysis project Ga0302235, IMG submission 193577) | Peat permafrost microbial communities from Stordalen Mire near Abisko, Sweden - II_Palsa_N3_3 | ecosystem: Environmental > Terrestrial > Soil > Palsa > Peat permafrost | place: Sweden...
ACATCCTTCACACCACCAGCCCCACATCCTTCACACCACCAGCCCCACATCCTTCACACCACCAGTCCCACATCCTTCACACCACCAGTCCCACATCCTTCACACCACCAGTCCCACATCCTTCACGGACAAGAAAATTTTTCTTGACAATAAAAGTTGTCGGATGGAAGGCTGGGCCCATGATCGATGTGGCAGTGATCGACGACCCGGCGGCGGCCGAGGCCGCCCTGGAGCCGGGGCGGGCGCGCCTGCTGGCTCAGCTGACCGAACCGCGGTCGGCGGCCATGTTGGCCGCCGCGGTCGGCCTTACCCGGCAGAAGGTTAACTATCACCTCCGGACGCTGGAGCAGCACGGGCTGATAGAGCTGGTGCAGGAACGGCGCAAGGGAAACATGACGGAGCGGCTGCTGCAGGCGACCGCGTCCTCCTACGTGATCTCGCCGGCCGCGCTCGCGGCCGTCGCGCCCGACCCGGCCCGCGCGCCGGACCGGCTGTCCGCCCGCTGGCTGCTCGCCTTGGCCGCGCAGCTCGTCCGCGATGTCGGTGACCTGATCACCGGCGCCACCCGAGCGCAGCGCAAGCTCGCGACGTTCGCCATGGACGGCACGGTGCGATTCGCGTCCCCCGCCGACCGGGCCGCCTTCACCGCCGAGCTGATGCAGGTCGTGACCTCGCTAGTGGCCAAGTACCACGACGAGCAGGCCGAAGGCGGGCGCGAGCATCATCTCGTCGTCGCCGTCCATCCGAGCCTCACGGCCCGGCCGGACGCCCAAGTCAGCGAAGCGGAGTCCTGATGGGTCACGAGTTCGCGCAGCATAATGAGGCCGAGGTCCCGGCCAGCCCGGACCAGGTCTGGGCCGCGATCGCGACCGGGCCGGGGATCGACTCCTGGTTCATGGGCCGCAACGAGGTCCAGGCCGGCGCCGGAGGCGCCGTGCGCACCGTGTTCGGCGAGTACGCGCCCGAGCTGGCGATCACCGAGTGGGATCCAGCTCGCCGGTTCGCCTACGGCAGCGGCCGGGCCCCGGACGGCCGGTTCATCGCGTATGAGTTCCTGATCGAGGGACGCGCGGGCAGCAGCACCGTGCTGCGCACGGTCACCAGCGGCTTCCTGCCCGGCGACGACTGGGCAGACGAATTCGAGGCGATGACGCTGGGCGCTGAGCTGTACTTCCGCACCCTGGTCGCCTACCTCACCCACTTCGCCGGCCGGTTCGCGGTGCCGGTAACGGCGTTCGGGCCGCCCGGCACGAGCTGGTCCCGGGACCGGTCGCTGCTGTGCCGCGCGCTCGGTCTGGCTAAGGAGCCGAAGCCCGAGGAACCGAAGCCCGGCGATCCGGTGCGGTTCGTCGGCGAGACCGGGCCCGCCGAAGGCGTCGTCTACTTCGCCAACGCCCACTCGATCGGCGTGCGCACCCCGGACGGCTTGTACCGGTTCATGCGCGGTTTCGCCAAGCCGGTCATCGCGGCCCACCACCTGTTCGGCGCCGACACCGAACCCGACCAGGCTCGCCAGGCCTGGGAAGCCTGGCTCAGCCGGACGCTCGCCTGATCATCCGAGCACCCACCAGCAACGGGAGGACCCTTCATGAACACCGTCCGCTCCGGCGACGGCACCACGATCGCCTACACCCGGGCCGGCCAGGGCCCGCCGCTTATCCTGGTCGACGGCGCTCTGTGCAGCCGGTCGTTCGGGCCGATGCCCAAGCTCGCCGAGCAGCTGACCCCGCAGTTCACCGTGTACACCTACGACCGCCGCGGTCGCGGCGACAGTGGAGATACCGCACCCTACGAGCCCGACCGCGAGGTCGAGGACCTCGAGGCGCTGATAGCCCTGGCCGGCGAGGACGTGTATGTGCACGGCACGTCGTCCGGCGCCGCCCTGGCCCTGAGAGCGGCCAAGCGCATCCGCTCGATCGCGAAGCTGGCCGTGTACGAGCCGCCGTTCATCGTCGATGACACCCGGCCGCCGATGCCCGATGACTACCTGCCCCGGCTCAAGGCCCTGGTGGCCGAAGGGGAGCGCGGCGACGCGGTCAAGATGTTCATGCGCTTCGTGGGCACCCCGAGCATCTTCGCCGCCGTGATGCCGCTCACGCCGGTCTGGGGCAAGCTCAAGGCGGCGGCGCCCACCATCCCGTACGACCTCGCGATTATGCACGACCACCAGCAGGGGATTCCGCTCACGCCGGCGGACTGGGCCGCGATCAAGCTGCCGACGCTGGTCGCGGTCGGCGGCAAGAGCCCGGACTGGATGACCAACGGGACGCGTGCCCTGGCCGACGCCCTGCCCGACGCGACGTATCGCACGCTCCCCGGCCAGAACCACATGGTCAAGGCCCTGGCTATCGCGCCCGTGCTGACCGAGTTCTTCACCGGCAACGGCTAGGAAGGAAACGTAACGATGCGACAGATAGCCGCCGGCCTGTTCATCTCGCTTGATGGCGTGATCGAGGCGCCGGAAAAGTGGACCGGACCGTATTTCAACGACCAGGTCGGCCAGGCCGTGGGAGCTCTGATGGCGCAGAGCGACGCCATGCTGCTCGGCCGGGTGACCTACGAGGGATTCGCCGCCGCCTTCGGCGGCCAGTCCGGCGGCATGGCCGACCAGATGAACAACACGCCGAAGTACGTGGTGTCCAGCACGCTGGCCTCGACCGACTGGCAGAACTCGACGTTGATCAACGGCGACGTGGCCGCCCAGATCAGCGAGCTGAAGCAGCAGCCGGGTGAGAACATCGGCATGACCGGCAGCTCCGCCCTGGTCAGCTGGCTGCTGCGGCACGGCCTGCTCGACCGCCTAGACCTGCTCGTCTTCCCGGTCGTACTGGGCGGCGGCAAGCGTCTGTTCAGCGAACTGGACGGCCAGGTGCCGCTCACGCTAACCGGCTCGGAGGCGTTCGGCACCGGCGTGGTGCACCTGGCCTACGAACCGGCCCGCTAAGGGACCAGCTAGCCCACCGCCGGGACCGGCCGGCCGTTCTCCAGGTAGACCAGCCTCTTGCGGTTGGTGGCCGCGCGGACCCGCCGCCGGATCGGGCCGCGGAGCAGTTCGAGAGCGTCGGAAACGGCCGCCAGCCGGTACTCGGAGACCTCCTCGGGCTGCACCACGATCCCGGCTAGCGCCTCGTCGTCGACCTGGCCGCAGTCGAACAGGAACCGGATGCCGCCCGCCCGGCCGGGCTTCGGGTGGCGGAAATCCATGCAGGCCAGCCGGCCGCGGCGGACCTCGATGCCGCACTCTTCGCGCACCTCGCGCCGGCACGCCTCCCAGGGCGTCTCGCCGTCCGCCTCCATGACGCCACCGGGGATCGTCCAGCCGCTCTTGTAGGTCGGCTTGAGGATCAGCAGCCGCCCCGCCCCGTCGAAGACCAGTGCCCCAGCCGACACCGGGATAGCCGGGAGCTGCTCGTCCCCGGAGCCATTATCTGTCACGGCATCCATTATAAAAGAGCCAACTGCCTGAGAAGGTCAGCCACTTAATTCATATGTCGACAACTCGCCATTTCAAAATGAGCCTGCACCGGGAATAGCTAAGGGCTGGGCCGGGCGGTCTTTCTTGGGCAACTTGCTGACGACAGTCGCGTAGGAGGTGTCGATCGCCTCGGTGAGCTCGTCGTCCGGTATGGCGCCGCCGATCCGCAGCGTGTTCCATCCGGAGCGGCCGATGTAGGCCATCACCGAAGCGTCGTCTGGGTACCGTAGCAGCCATTCATCGGCCGCCTCGCGCGAGGCGCCGCACTTGAGGCCCACCGCCGTCCCCGAGCCCAAGAACGCGAAGATCTTGGCGCCGACCTTGACCACGACGTCGCCCTCCCAGGGCTCGTCCGGCCAGGCGCCCGGCTTGGCCAAGCAGTACGCGAGCAAGTCTTCCGATGTCATGGCGGCTTCTCCAGATGGTCGCGAGCCCCGGGAACGCCACCCTAGCGCACGCGTGAAATAACCACGATTAAACAGATAAGGTAAAGTGCAACAATGGCGTTGCTGACCATCCAGCGCCACCTCCAGCCCGGTCGGCCGCAGGCCGCAGCCGGCCACCGGTGGCCGCGATAACGGGCACGAGCCTAGGAGCGAGATGGGTCCGGTCGGTTTTGACCTGGACATGACGCTGATCGACTCACGGCCGGCCATCCTGGCCTCCTTCGAGGGGCTGGCCCAGGACACCGCCACCGTCATCGACCTAGCGGCCGTGGACGCCAGGCTCGGGATCAAGCTGGAAGACGAGCTGGTGTTCTGGTACCCACCAGAGCAGCGCGCCGCGGCGGTGCAGACCTACCGCCGGCACTACGTGCGGCTCGCCGAGCAGATGACGACCGTGCTGCCCGGCGCGCACGAGGCGCTGGCGGCGGTCCGGGCCGCGGGGGAGCGCGCGGTCATCATCACCGCCAAGCACCCGATCTCGGTGGCGCCGAGCCTGCGGGCCGTCGGCCTGGACGCCGACGAGGTGTTCACCTGGGTGCACGGACCGGAGAAGGCGGCCGTCCTGAGCCGGATCCACGCGGTCGCCTACGTCGGCGACAGCCCGCCCGACATGGCCGCCGCGGTGCAGGCCGGCGTCCGGGCGGTCGGCGTCGCGACCGGATCGTTCACCGGCGAGGACCTGGCCCGCGCGGGCGCCGAGGTGATCCTGGACTCACTCGCCGACTTCCCGGCCTGGTACCGGACTGCCCGCTAGGAAGCGTCGGCGATCGCCGCCACCACCTGGCCCGGCAGGTACCGCGGGTACACCAGCAGCGCCCGGGCCACCTGGCGGATCCGCAGCCGCAGCGGAGTCAGCGTCTGCTCGCAGTACCGCCAGGCCGCGAACTCGTCCTCGCCGAAGCGCGCCCGTATCCCGTGCCGGAACCGCCGCGCGTCGCCGCCGTCGTCGCGCCAGGTCGGCAGCCAGGCGCGCAGCTGGTCGTCGCCGGCCAGCATGGACCAGTCTCGCAGCCGCTCGGCAATCTGGCCCGCCGCGTCGATGACGAACGCCTCCTGGCCCCCGCCGGTCACACCATGCACGCGCCCCTGACTCGAACCGCCGTGGCGGATGCTGGCCGAGCTGAACCGTGCGCCGACCTGCAGCGCGGCGACGACGTGCCCGGCCTCGTGCCAGGCCGTCCGCACCGCCGCCGTCCGCGCGGGCGCGTAGCTTGCCGCGGCGCCCAGGTCGTACCGCTGCCTGATCCAGTGCTCGTGCACGATCGACTCGTCGTCGTAGCGGACGAGCCGGCTGAGCTCGGCCCGGATCTGCGCCAGGTGCCGGGCCTCGGCAGGCGTCATCGCGGCGACCGGCCGATCGCCGCCCCGACTGCCGCCACCGCCACGGCGCCCGCGCCCGGCCGGCCGGTGTCCACCTCGATCAATAGCCCGCCTAGCCGCAGCGGGGTCACCGTGGCCGCCAGCGACGCGAGGTGTTCCGGGGAGCCGACCCCGGCCGGATTGATCATGTCGCGGTGGATGCGATGCCGTCCGCTCTCGTTTCGGGCCAGCGACCGGGCCGCGGCCAGGTCCGGTTCAACGCGGCAGAAGACCTCGACCGCCCCGGCGAACTCCGCCACCGCCCGGTCCCGCCGCGCCCCGCGCCACCAGCCTTCGGCCACCGCGCCAGGAAAGTCCGCCGCCAGGCGGAACACCACTTCAGCCGCCGCGTCCCCGAGCCGGTTCGACCAGTCCTCGTCGCCCAGCCCCAGGACGTCGGCCAGCGCCTCCTTGATCGGATCGAGCGACAGCACGGGGAGTTCCAGGGCCGCCCCCAGCTCGCGGGCGATCGTGGACTTCCCGGCGCCCGGCGCGCCCGAGATCACGATGAGGCTCAAGCCTCAGCGCGCCGCGATTTCGTACCGCCTTGGCTGCCTGGTCAGCCACTGCCAGAACGTCCGGTACGGCGGGCGCGCGACGAAATGGCCGCTGCCGACCTTGCCCGAGACCTCGATCCGCAGCACCTCGGGCACGTCGTGACCCCACGGGGCGCGGACCCGCACGTGGCCACTGCGGACCACCACGTCATCGGTGTCCACCACGATGCCGGGCTTGGTAATGAGGACGACGTGACCACTGCGTACCTCGGCGTCGAGTTGCAGCGACGGCTGAGTGATGACCGCCTGGGAGAAGTCGAGCTTCAGGTGGCCGCTGCGGACCCGCGCTTCGATCCGCTGCGGCAGCACCCAGCGGCCTTCCTTTTTGGCGTGCCCGCTGCCGCAGTCGATGCGCACGACCTCCTTGGCCCGGGGGGCCTGGGGGACCCGCGGGGCCAGCGCGCTGGCCACCGACCCGTCGGCGGGCAGGTCGACGACCAGCTTGGCCAGCTCGCCGTACGTCCGGGCTGTCATGGCCAGCTCTAGGCGCTCGTCGAGTTCCTCGGCGGTCAGCCGCCCGTCTCCCGCGGACACCCGCAGCACCTCGACCACCCGGTCCCGGTCCTGGTGCGAAGCGCGCAGTTCACTCCGGGCCACCTCACGGCCCGCCTCGGCATCCGCCATGGGAAAACCTTAACCCGGACCGGTCCCGCGCCGCGCCCAGCTGATCCGGCCGCCGCCCCGCTGGGTGAGGCTGGGTGTCTGAACTACCTGCAGCTCCATATAATCCGGGTAATGACTGACATGCGCGTCACATATGAGCCGGCTGCGCGCCCGGTACCGGAGAGCCCCGCGGTCCAGGTTCGCGACCTGCGGATGAGCTACGGCTCGACCGAGGTGCTGCGCGGCGTGGACTTCGACGTTCACTACGGCGAGGTGTTCTGCCTGCTCGGCCCGAACGGCGCGGGCAAGACCACCACGCTGGAAATCCTGGAAGGCTTCCGGCCGCCGACCGGCGGCACGGTGCGTGTCCTCGGCCTCAACCCGGCGGCGCAGGCGGCCCGGCTCCGCGAACGGGTCGGCATGGTCCTGCAGGAGTGCGGCTTCCCCCGGCAGGCCCGGGTAGCCGAGCTCATCGACATCTGGCGCAGCTATTACCCGCACCCGCGTCCGCTCGCCGAGTTGCTGGACGTCGTGGAACTCGCCGAGGTGCGTAACACCCAGGTCCGCAAGCTGTCGGGCGGCCAGCGGCGCCGCCTGGACTTCGCCCTGGCCCTGGCGGGCGACCCCGACCTGGTCTTCCTCGACGAGCCGACCACCGGCTTCGACCCGGAGGCGCGCCGGCGCTGCTGGGCCGCGATCGAGAACCTTCGCGGGCTCGGCGCCACGATCATGCTCACCACCCACTACCTGGACGAGGCGGAACGACTGGCCGACCGGATCGCCATTTTGCGGGCGGGCCGGATCGAGCTGTGCGGGACCACGCACGAGGTCGCCGCACGAGCGGGCCTGGGCACCCGGATCTCATTCACCACGCCCTCGGCCCTGCGCGGTGGCCAGGTCGCCCTGCCCGACGGGGTCGGCCTCGCCGTCCGCGGCCCGGTGTCGGTGTGCCACACCGATAACGCGGCGATGACGCTGCGGCGACTGCTGGACTGGGCGCTGGAGAACCGCCTCGGCGACCTGGACGGCCTGGCCGTCGCCGCTCCCAGCCTCGAAGATACCTACCTGCAGCTCACCGGGCAGGACCCGGAGATCACGTGACGAGGTCGGTTCGCCTCGCCGCCCGCCAGGCGCTACTTGAGCAGCGCAGCTTCTGGCGCAGCGCGGAGTACGCCTTGTTCACCTTCGCCTTCCCGCTGATGATCCTGCTGCTCATCGGGGCGGCCAACGTCGGCTCCTACCTGCCCGGCACGCACGTCAAGGACACCACGGTGTTCGTGCCCAGCATCCTGGCCTTCGGGGTGATCGTGGCTGCCTACGTCAACCTGGGCTCCAAGGTCGCGGTGCTGCGCCACGATGGCGTGCTCAAGCGGATCAAGACCACCCCGCTGCCGTCCGCGGCCTACCTCGGCGGCCTGCTGGCCAGCACCGTGGCGACGGTCATCCTCATCACCGCGTGCACGGGCCTGATCGGCTGGCTGGCCTTCGGCGCCGGCCCGCGCCCCGGCGGCCTGCCGGCGCTGACCATCGGGCTGATCCTGGGCATCGTGTGCTTCGCCACCCTCGGCCTGGCCATCAGCTCGGTCATCACCAGCGCCGAGTCGGCCGGCCCGATCGCCTACGCGAGCTTCCTGCCCATCGCGATCATCTCCGGCGTCTTCGACCCCACCTTCAGCGGCCTGCCGCAGTGGCTCTCCCGCCTGGTGGACGCCTTCCCGGTCAAGGCCCTGGCCCAGCTCATGCAGGGCGGATACACGGTGCGCCCGTTCCCGGCCTGGGACCTGGTCAACCTCGCCCTGTGGACCGCCATCGGCGCCGGCCTCGTCGCCTGGCGCTTCCGCTGGCACACCTAGCGGCTAGCTCGAGCCGCCCCCGCCCGTCAGCCCGGCCGATCTCCCGCCGTAAGTGCTGGCGAGCACGGCCTGCCGAACTGTCGGCGAGCGCCTTCGTCACACCCCGGGCCGCGGCGGCCACGTGCGGCGCGATCTGGTCCAGGCGCGCCCGCCCGACCGGGCTCGTGACGGACAGGGCGGCGACGACCTGCTGATCAGGCCCGAACACCGGAGCCCCGGCGCAGATGATGTCGATGCTGGATTCCTGCCGGTCGAACGCCACCTGCCGGGCCGCCACGGTGATCAGTTCGCGCTCCAGCAAAGTAGGCGAGGTGATGGTGGCGCCCGTGTACCGGGGCAGGCCGTGGTTCATCACGTTGCCGACCACGTCGCGGGACGAAAAGGCCAGGATCGATTTGCCCAGCGACGTACAGTGCAGCGGCATCCGGCCGCCTACGCGGGATAGGTCGGTGACCCGGTAGTGGCCGGAGATCTTGTCGATGTACAAGATCTCGAGCCCGTCCATGACGCCCAGGTGCACGGTCGCGTGCGTGGCCTCGTACAGGTCCTCCAGGAACGGCAGCGCCGCCTCGCGCAGCTCGGTGCGGACCGGGCTCAGGCCCGCGAACTCGAACATGCGGGTGCCGAGTGAGTACTGGCCCTCGCGGTAGTTCAGCCAGCCGAGCTTGATCATCTGCTGGGCGGTCCGGTGGGCGGTGGACTTCGGCAGGCCGGTCCGCATCACGATCCCGGACAACGACAGCGTGCGGTGCCGCGGGCTGAACGCGGACAAGAGCGCGTTGGCCCGTTCCAGTACGGACTCGTGCGCAGTGTCCCGCTCAGTATCCCGCTCACCGGCATGCACGCTTGGAGCATACGCAGACATCCGTTTGAATGGAGCAGGGTTAGTTGTTAACGATTCTGTAACATAGTGAAGTTGCTGGAGGGACGCACGGTGCTGAAAGCGGCGATTGTCGGGTCTGGAAACATCGCCACTGACCTAATGTTCAAGCTGCTGCGGTCGGAGTACATCACACCGCGCTGGATGGTCGGCATCGATCCCGACAGCGACGGTCTGAGGCGCGCCGGGCAGCTCGGGCTTGAGACATCCGCCGAAGGCGTTCCCTGGCTGCTGCGCCAGGACCCGCGGCCAGACCTGGTCTTCGAGGCTACATCGGCCCGCGCGCACGCGGCCAACGCGCCGCTGTACGCCGAGCGCGGGATCACCGCGATCGATCTCACCCCCGCGGCCGTGGGCCCGTATGTGGTTCCGCCGGTCAATCTCACCGAGCACATCGGGCAGCCGAACCTGAACATGGTGACCTGCGGCGGCCAGGCGACCATCCCCATGGTCTACGCGGTCTCCCGGGTCACCCCGGTCCCGTACGCCGAGATTGTCGCCTCGGTGGCGTCGGCCGCGGCGGGGCCGGGTACCCGCGCCAACATCGACGAGTTCACCCGCACCACCGCTGGGGCGGTGGCCAAGCTGGGCGGCGCCGCGCAGGGCAAGGCGATCATCATCTTGAACCCGGCCAAGCCGGCGGTGATCATGCGGGACACCATCTTCGTGGCCGTGCCGGACGACGTGGACCGCCAAGCGGTCGTCGATTCGGTGCATGCGATGGAACGCGAGGTTCAACAGTACGTGCCGGGCTACCGACTGACCGCGGAACCGCAGTTCGACGACGGCCGGGTCGCCATCTTCGTACAGGTCGAGGGCGCGGGCGATTACTTCCCGCCGTACGCAGGCAACCTCGACATCATGACCGCCGCGGCCGTCAAGGTCGGCGAGGAGATCGCCAGGCACCAGGCGGCGGAGGCGAACTGACCAGTCCGTACGGGAACGCGAACCCGACCAATCTCGGAGGTACCCCACCGATGGCCTACTCTGCTGCGCTTGATGTCCGGATCACCGACAGCTGTCTGCGCGACGGCTCGCACGCGATCGGGCACCAATTCACCGAACAACAGGTCCGGTCGATCGTGCGGGCCCTCGACGACGCCCACGTCCCGGTCATCGAGGTGACCCACGGCGACGGCCTCGGCGGCTCGTCGTTCAACTACGGCTTCAGCGCTGTCGACGACCAGGTGCTGATCAAGGCGGCCGCGGAGACCGCGCGCGACATCAAGATCGCCTGCCTGATCCTGCCGGGCGTCGGCACGATCGACGACATCAGCGCCGCGCGCGACCTGGGGGTGTCCGTTATCAGGGTCGCGACGCACGCGACCGAGGCGGACATCTCCGCGCAGCACTTCGGCATCGCGCGCGACCTCGGCCTGGAGACGGTCGGCTTCCTGATGATGGCGCACTCGATCCCGCCCGACGAACTCGCGGTCCAGGCCCGGATCATGGCCGACGCAGGCTGCGAGTGCGTCTACGTGGTCGACTCGGCGGGCGCGCTGATCCTGGACGAGGTGACCGACCGAGTGCTCGCGGTGCGCGAGGCCGTCGGCCCGGACGTGCAGGTCGGCTTCCACGGCCACCAGAACCTGTCGCTCGCGGTGGCCAACACCATCCTTGCCATCCGGGCCGGGGCGCTGCAGGTCGACGGCTGCACCCGTGCGTTCGGCGCGGGCGCGGGCAACACGCCGACCGAGGTGCTGGCCGCCGTCTGCGAGCGTCTCGGCATCAGGACCGGCATCGACGTCTTCGCGCTGGCCGACGCGGCCGAAGACGTCGTGCGGCCGGCCATGGCCAGCGAGCCCGTGGTCGACCGCATGGCGCTGATCATGGGTTACGCTGGGGTCTACTCCAGCTTCCTGCGGCACGCCGAACGCGCGGCCGCGCGCTATGGGGTGTCCGGCGCGGACCTGCTCGTCCGCGCGGGCGAGCGCAAGCTGGTCGGCGGCCAAGAGGACATGCTCATCGGCATCGCGCTGGAACTCGCCGCCGAAAAGGCAGACCGGGAGTCAGTAAACGCAGGCGCGCTTCACGCCGCTCGCTGACCGCGTGCCAACCAGCGGGATCGTGCGTTGCCCGGCCCCTCGCAGCTAGTCAGACTAACCAGCATTATCCGTAGCAGCAGGGAGCGGAGTAATGAGACATAGACAACACAAACTAGCGGCGCTAGCGGCGCTGTCCGTTCTGACCCTGGCGGCATGCGGATCGTCAGGGTCCAGTTCAAGCTCCACTTCAAACTCTAGCGGCTCGACGAGCAGCGCCACCACCCAGGCTGGCAGTGCGGCGTCGGGCACCTTCGGCACTCTGGGCGCGGTGTGCGGCCCAGGTTCGGCGACCGGTGCCACGGCTACCGGCGTCACCAACTCCAGTGTCGAGGTGTCGGTCATCGCCGATATCAACGTGCCGGGGGCGCCGGGCCTGCTGCAGCCCATGTGGGACAGCGCGACGGCGTTCACCGACTGGTGCAACGCGGCCGGCGGCATAGACGGGCGCAAGGTCATCCTGGACAAGCGCGACTCGCAGGAGACCGACTACCTCCCGCAGGTCGAGACGAGCTGCACCGCCGACTTCGCCATGGTCGGCACGATGGGCGTGCTGGACAACACCGGCGTCGCGGCCTGGGAGAAGTGCGGGATCCCCAACTTCACCGCCTCGACCGTCAGTGAGGCGGCAGCTAACGCATCCCTGATGTATCCGGTCAACCCGCTGCCGGCCGACCAGGAGAACATCGGCGGCTTCCCGGTCATCTTCCAGCAGTACCCCGGCGTGCAGGATCACATCGGCTCGCTATACGCCGAGGGCGCCGCGGGCGCACGGGAGCAGCACACCTACAACGAGGCGATCGCCGCCGACGGCGGCAAGGTCGTCTACACCGCCGAGTACAACTCCACCGGCCAGGTCAACTGGGCACCCTACGTCGAGGCGATGAAGAACGCCGGCGTGCAGATGCTCTTCCTCAACGACACCATCGCGACTTCGGTGGCGCTGGACCAGGCCATGTCCACCGCCGGCTGGTACCCGAAGGTCCAGATCTCGCCGCCGCAGGATTACGACACCAGCTTCCTGACCACCGGCGCGTCGGTGGCGAAGAACTACTACGTCTACATGCCGTCGGAGCCGCTGGAGGCGGCCAGTGCGGTGCCTGCCGTCGCGCAGTACGAGTCGATCGTGCAAAAGTACGTGCCAACCGCGCACCTGGGCTTCTTCGGCGAGATGGCCTTCTCCTCCTGGCTGCTGTTCGCCGAGGGGGCCAAGGCCTGCGGTTCGAACCTCACCCGGACCTGCCTGGAGCAGCAGGTAGCCAAGCAGACCACCTGGACCGGCGGCGGCCTGCAGGGCAGCATCAACCCGGCCTCGAACAAGGCCAGCCAGTGCTTCATCATCATGAAGATCGAGAACAGTAAGTTCGTTCAGGCGATCCCGTCTACGCTCGGCCAGTTCTACTGCAATCCCGCGAACGTGCCGATCGTGAAGCCGTAGTAGGCAGGCCGGCTGCGGATGCGGCGCGCTAGATCCAGCCCGGCCGGGGCGGCACTGACTGCCGCCCCGGCCGGGGTCGGCCATCTCAAGAGCCGGGCATCCCTGGCAGGAAGCGGCACCGGTACGCACGATGACTGAGTTCCTCACCTACACGATCGGCGGCCTGGTCATCGCCGCCATCTACGCGATTGCCGCCAGCGGCCTGGTGGTTACCTACACCACGTCGGGCGTCTTCAACATCGCGCACGGCGCGGTGGGCATGTTCGGGGCCTTCGTCTTCTGGCAGCTGCGCTATGGGTGGAACTGGCCGACTCCGGTCGCCCTGGTGGTCGTGATCGGCGTCCTGGCTCCGCTGTTCGGAATCGCGGTGGAGAAACTCCTGATGCGCAACCTCGCCGATGCCAGCGAGGCCACCAAGCTCGCCGTGACGATCGGCCTGCTGATCGCGCTTGAGGGCGCCGCGCTGTGGATCTGGAATCCGCAGACGGCCCGCCCGTTCCCGGCCTTTTACGTCAACAACAAGGTTTCGCTGTTCGGCGTCTACGTGACCTGGACCCAGCTGATCACCCTCGGCACGTTCGTGCTCTGCGTGGCGGTGCTGTGGTTCATCCTGTACCGCACCAGGATCGGCATCGACATGCGGGCCGTGGTGGACAACCGCGGGCTGCTGATGCTCTTCGGCGGCAACCCGAACCGCGCCTCGCGGCTGAGCTGGGTCCTGGGCTCGTCGCTGGCGGCGGTCGCCGGCATCCTCATCGCGCCCACGCTCCAGCTTTCGGTGGCGCCGCTGACTCTCCTGGTCATCAACGCGTACGCGGCCGCCATCATCGGCCGGCTCAGGAGCCTGCCGTATACCTTCCTGGGCGCCGCGATCATCGGGCTGGGCAGCAGCTACGTCGTCGGCTACCTGCCGGTTTCCAGTGTCGGCTGGCTCCAGAACCTGCCCTTGGCCGTCCCCATCATCATCTTGTTCGTCGCGCTGCTGCTGCAGCCGCACGAGCGGCTGCGCGGCTACACCGTCCGGCGCAGCCGGGAGTCGTTCCCGGTTCCGTCCTACCGGCTGGCCCTGGTCGGGGGGGTCGTTCTCATTGCCGTCAGCGCCGCGCTCGGGCCGCTACTGGGTCCCCAGCCGCTGTATTTCGCGAGCATCGGCCTGGCCCTCGGCGTGATCGGCCTGTCGCTCGTCCCGCTGCTGGGCTGGGCCGGCCAGATCTCACTGTGCCAGATGACCTTCGCCGGCGTCGGCGCGCTGGCGTTCGCCCACGCCACGGGCGGCGGCAGCGTGCTCGGCCTGGTAGCCGCGTTCGCCGTGGCGGCGGTCATCGGACTGCTGACCGCGCTGCCGGCCATCCGGCTGCGCGGTCTGTACCTGGCGCTGGCCACCGCGGCCGTCGCCGAGCTCTTCGACTCGTGGATCTTCGGCCTGCCGTCGGTGACCTTCTTCCATCACACGCTGCCGCTGTTCGAGACCGGCGCGCTGCCGATCGCGCGACTCAGCATCGGCGGCCTCAAGCTGACCAACGACCACGTCTACCTGATCGCGCTGGCCGTCATCTTCAGCTTGTTCGGGCTGCTGGTGGTGGCCATGCGCCGGTCCAGGTTCGGCCGGTCCCTGATCGCGATGCGGGAGAGCCAGGCGGGCTGCGAGACCCTGGGCATGCGCACCACCGCGCTCAAGCTCAGCGTCTTCACCCTGTCGGCCGGCATCGCGGGCATCGGCGGCGTGCTGCTCGCCGGGGTCTACACGCAGGTGACCCCCACGCAGTTCTCCTTCCTGGACAGCCTGCCGCTGCTGCTGCTGATCATGGCCGGCGGAGCCAGCACGGTCGGCGGCGCGACCTTCGGCGCGCTGGCCCTTGGCGTCTTCGGCTACCTCGGCACGATCTCGCAGTTCGTCTATCAGATCGCGCAACTGCTGCCCGGCCTGGTCGGCGTCGGCCTGGGCAAGCAGCCCAACGGTGTGGCCGCCGACATCTCCGCATCACTGGACCGGCTCGCCAGGCGGCTACCCGGGCATCCGGCCAAGTGGCTGGGGCTGAACTCACCGGCCGCCGTGGTCAGCGCGAGCGGCCCGGTCCGCCCCGGCGACCCCCCGGCCGTGCCAGACGCGGAGGTGCCCGAGGTATCCCTGCCGGACGCGGCCCTGCCGGACGCGAACGGAATCGCGAGCGAACCGCCCGTCGACGTGGAGGGGCGGCACTGATGGCCCTGTTCGAGGTGTGTGACGTCACCGTCCGCTATGGCGGCGTGACCGCCCTGCGCGGCGCCAGCCTCACCGCCGAGCCGCACGGCATCCACGGCCTCATCGGCCCGAACGGCGCCGGCAAGTCGACGCTGTTCAACGTGGCCACCGGGCTGGTCGCGCCGTCCAAGGGCCGGGTACTGCTGGAAGGCCAGGACGTGACGCGGCTCAGCCCGCACGGCCGGGCCCGGCGCGGCCTGGCCCGCACGTTCCAGCAGCTCGAGCTGTTCGGCGTGCTGACCGTGCACGACAACCTGCTGATCGCGGCCGAACTGCACACACGCCGCCGCGACCAGGGGCGCGATCCGCGCGGCGCGGTCGCGGCCATGCTGGAGCGGATGAACCTGAGTCCGTTCAGCCAGGCGCGCGCCGACCATCTGCCGACCGGCATTGCCCGCCTGGTCGAGGTGGCGCGCGCGCTGATGACCCAGCCAAAGGTCCTGCTCCTGGACGAGCCCGCGGCCGGGCTCATCGAGGCCGAGACGGAGGCGCTTGGCCGGCTGCTGCGTGAGCTGGCCGCTGAGGGTTTGTCGATCATCCTGGTAGAACACGATATGGAGCTGGTCATGCCGGTGTGCTCGACCGTCACGGTGCTCGATCAGGGGCAGATCCTGGCCACCGGGACGCCCGCGGAGATCCTTCGTAACCAGGCAGTGGTCGAGGCCTACCTCGGCGCGTCGGCCGGGACCGCGCAGTGACCGCCCCGGTAGATACGCCGGCCCCGATGCTCCAGCTGACCGGCCTGTGCGCCTCCTACGGGGCCATCGAGGTGCTGCACGGTATCGACCTGACCGTGCCGAAGGGCGGCCTGTTCGCGATGCTCGGGCCGAACGGGGCAGGCAAGTCCACCCTGCTGCGCGTCATCGCGGGCCTGCACGCGGTCGGCGCGGGCACGATCGCCATCGACGGCCGGGCCGTCTCCGGCAGCCAGCCCTACGTGCTGGCCAGGCACGGCGTCTGCCTGCTGCCCGAGGGGCGCGGCGTGTTCCCCAACCTCACCATCGCCGACAACCTCCGGCTGGTGACCCATCTCGGCGCCAGCCTGTCCGATATCGAGGCCCGCGTCTACGAAACCTTCCCCGGGCTGGGCAGCAGGCGCCGGCAGCTCGCGGGCACGCTGTCCGGCGGCGAGCAGCAGATGCTGGCGCTAGCCCGGGCCGTGGCCACCGAGCCGTCGTTCCTGCTGCTTGACGAGCTGTCGACCGGCCTGGCGCCGCGCGTCGTCGAGACGCTGTACGCGCACGTGGTAGCCCTGATGGCCAACGGCACCACCGTGCTGGCGGTGGAGCAGTTCGCCCGCACCGTGCTGGAGATCGCCCACGCCGGGGCGGTCATGGTCACCGGCCGGGTGGTGGCCACCGGCACCCCGGCCGACCTGCACGACGCGCTGGCCGGCCTGTACCTCGGCGCGGGCTGATACCTCGGTGCAGGCACAGGCACAGGCGCAAGCGCGGTCAGGGCAGCGTGCGGGTGCCTATGTCCTCCATGTCGACGACGCGCTCGCTCAGCTTCCAGCCCGCGTCCTCGGTACGGGCGAACGCGTCTAGGTAGCGGCCGAAGACCAGGACGTGCGGGCCAGTGGGTGACTCGTGCACCATCATGAAGTAGGCGCTGGCCGTGGCCGACCGGCCGTCGTCGGACAGGGTGATCGACGGCAGTCCCATGAAATGCTTGTGGTAGACGGCCGGCGCCGAGGTGTGACCGTCGGCGAACTTCGCCAGCGCCTCGGCGCCTTGGTGCCGGAACATCGGCTCCCCGCGACGGCGGACGTCGAAGACGCCGTCGGGCGTGTAGCAGGCGGCCCACCCGGCGCTGTCCCCGTAGTCGAGCGTCTGCGTGTATCTGACCATCGTTTCCCTGATCGCCTGCTCGGCTTCCAGCCGGTCCAGCCGGTCGGCCAGGTCCCGCAGCACGTCCGCGTCGGTCATCGGGTCACGCCCCGTTCTGCGTCGCCGCGGCGACATCCAGCAGTTCGATCCGGTTTCCCTCGGGATCCTCCACGAAGGCGAAGCGGGCACCGGGCTGGAACTCGGTGACCGGCATCGCCACGGTGGCCCCGAACCGCTCGCACTCGGCCACCAGGTCGTCGATGTTGGACACGAACAGGCTCATGTACCGGTAACCGGTCGCGGTCACCTCGCCCGGCGGGTTCGACCCGGTCGGCTCCTCACGGAAGAGCAGCAGCTTCACCACCGAGGTGCCGGCCTGGAACCGCCACATGTGCGCGACCCCGAAGTCGAGGTCACCGAGGTACGGCAGCCCCAGCACGTCACGGTAGAACTCCAGGCACCGGTCGGCGTCGCGGACGACGACCCCGACCTCGATCGCGTCGGAGCTGAGTTTTGCGGTCATCGACGTTCTCTCCTTTTTCTCGGAACGGCCCTGGCTCAACCGCCGAAGTCATATGACACTTCGCCCATGGCGCCTGCGGCGAGCAGCCCGCCGTCGATGACGAAGTCGGCCCCGGTGATGAACGTCGCCTCGTCGCTGGCCAGGAACGCGACCAGCGCCGCGATCTCGTCCAGTCGGGCGCCGCGGCGCAGCGGCGTCGCCAGCCGGATCCGTTCGGTCACCTCGGGCGCACCTTCGCTCATCGGCGACACCACCAGACCCGGGTGCACCGCGTTGACTCGGATACCCCAGGTGGCGAACTCCAGCGACGCCGTCTTGGTCAGCCCGCGCAGCGCCCACTTGCTCGCGTTGTAGGCGGGCAGCGCGAACCCGTAAAAGGCCGCGGCCGAGGCGGTGTTCACGATCGCCCCGCCGCCGCCGGCCCGCATCACCGGCGCGACGGCCTGCATGCCGATCAGCGCGCCTTCGAGGTTGACGGCCATCACGGCCGACCACTCCTGGGCCGTGACCGACTCGATCGTCTCGGCGATGCCGATGCCGGCGTTGTTGACGAGCACATCGATCCGGCCGTACTCGTCGACCACCCGCTTGACCACGCTGGTCCAGTCGTCCCTGGACGTGACGTCCAGCTTGGTGTAGCTGATGCCGGGCCCGACATCGGCCTCGTCGTGCACGTCGACGGCGACGGTCGCCGCGCCCTCGCGGCTGAACCGCTCGGCCTCGGCCAGTCCCTGGCCGCGGGCGCCTCCGGTGACCAGCGCCACCTTCCCCTCGAACCGGCGCTCCCAGAAGCCCGGGCCCTGCTGGCCGCCGGGGGGGACTACCCCCCCGAGCCCCCCCGCAAAATCGCCGGTCACCGGTCGTCCCGGTCCGGCTCACCGGCGGCGTGCGCGCCCGCCTGGTACGCCCACACCAGCGCGTTGCCGAGGGTGGCCCCGCCCGACCAGTACGCGCCGTGGCCCGGCGAGCCCGCGCAGTTGCCGGCCGCGTAGAAACCCGGGATGGCTTGCTCGTCCGGCCCGACGACCTGCGCGTTCTCGTTCAGGGACGGGCCTCCGTTGGTGTCAAAGCCGGCCGCGCCGAGCAGGATCGCGTAGTAAGGGCCGGACGAGGCGAACGGGTACATGGTCCGGTTCACCCCGCGGGTGAGCCCCATCACGCTGTATCCGTGCTCGGCCGCTCGCTCGCCGCGGAAGAAGTCGTCGTCGTGGCCGCTGGCGGCGAACGAGTTGAACCGGGTGACGGTGTCGGCCAGCCGGTCCGCGAACCGCTCGTCCAGCTTGACGCCGCCGGTCCTGGCCGCGATCTTGGCCAGCCGGGCGTCGATGTTGGCCGCCAGCTCGGCCCAGGTGTTCCCGGTTATCACGTGCTCAGTGGACTGGCCGGGGAAGGGAACCGGGTACTTCACGCCCATCTCCGGGTTGTCCGCGACCCCGGCGTCGTACACCTGGAACAGCACGTTGTTCTCGTACTGCTTGGTGCTGGCGTTGTACACGCTGTGGATGCGGCCGCGCTCGTTGTAGTGCGCCTTCTCGTTCGCCACCCGGACGCCGTACCGGTTCACCATGATCATGCTGTCGCCGTAGAGCCAGAACGCCATGTTGTCACTGCGCTGGGTGTCGAGGACCTCCTCTACTCCCATCTGGCCCCACCAGCAGCTGTCGGTGTTCTCTACCATCGCGCCGAGCTGCTCGGCGATCGTCATCAGCGCGCCGGTGTTGGTGTACGGCGCAGTGGCGCCCCACACCGTGCCGCGCAGCAGCAGGGTTCGCAGCGCGAGGTTGTGGAAGAACCCCCCGCTGGTGAAGATCACGCCCTTGCGCGCCCGGATCGCGCGCGTGCCGGCGGGCGTCTGCGCCTCGACGCCGACCACCTCGCCCCGGGCGTTGGCGAACGCGCGGTGCACGACGTGCCCGGTGCGCAGTTCGATCCCGGCCCGGGCGGCGTGGGCGACCAGTAGGTCGACGGTCTGCTGGCCCTGGCCGGGGCCGTGCGTGCCGCCGGTGTCCGCCATCAGCGCCCGGCCGTACTCGATCTTGTTCTCGGGCAGCTCCGCGTGGTATTCCAGGTGGCCCATCGGGTTGAACACCCCGTCGGGGGTCACGCCGTCGCTCAGCACCGAACCCATCGCGCCGATCTCCTTGAGCTCGGCGACCGCCTTCGCCGCAACGTCGTAGTAGGTGGAGATCTGCCGGAACGGCCGGTCCTGCAAGCCGAGCGTGGGCGACTCCGGGTCATACCGCGTCGGGTACGACAACCGTGCCATCAGCCGCAGGCAGTCGGCCCGCGGGTCGGAGATGCCGGCCTCGCGCAGGAACGAGTTGTTGGGGATCCAGTACTCACCGGAGGAGATCCGCATGATCCCGCCCGGCTCCTGCGCGGCCTCCAGCACGATGACCTCGCGGCCGCGCCCGCGGGCGGTGGCCGCAGCGACCAGGCCGGCGAAGCCGCCGCCGACCACAACGACGTCGGTCTCGCTGTCCCACGAGGCCGGCGGGCGCTCGTTTGCTGTACTTGTCATGTCGTCGACTAGTCCCTTCCTCGTGGGAAAATCAGCCGGAGAACCCTCCGTACTGGCTGCGGAAGAACAAGAGCGGCTCGAACCCGGGGTTCTCGCCTACGTACATCGGGCGGCCCGTCACGATGTCGTGATCGCCGCCCGCCATCACGGCCTCCAGACGGCATTCAATGTGCGCGATGACGCCGGACAGGATCGGTGCCCCGGTCACCCCGGGCGACCACGCCACGCCGTCGAACTTGTCCGCGCCGGAGACGGCAAACTTCTGGCAGATCGCCAACTGGTCGGCGGCGAGGATGTTGACCGCGAAGGTTCCTACCGCGCGGATGCGCGGCCAGGTCTGCGACGAGTGGGCGGGGCAGAACATGACCAGCGGCGGATCCAGGGATACCGAGGAGAACGACTGGCAGGTCATCCCGATCGGCTCGGTATCGTGCGCGGTGACCACGACGATCCCGGTCGCGAAGTGGCTGAGTATCCGGCGGAAGGTCGCGGGGTCCTCGGCCAGCGAGCCGGCTGGGGGCACGTCGCTGTTACCGGCGCTCATCCCGGCTCCGGCCGCGGCGGCTGTCCTGACGGCGGGCATCGCCGGGCACCGTCAGAAGTCCGCGCGGCTGTACAGCCGCCGCGCGTTCCCCTCGAAGATCTTGTGCTTGTCCTGCGCCGACAGCCAGTCCAGATCCTGGACCAGGGCCAGCGTGTCGTCGAAGGGCCGCCCGGTGACCGGGTCGATGGCCTGGGCCGTGCCCAGCATCTCGGTGGCGAACAGCACGTTGTCCGGGCCCATCCGGCGGATGGTCAGGTTCATCGCCTCGTCGTCGTAGACGGCCAGGTCGAAGTACAGGCGCCGGACCGCCTCCTCGAACGGGGGGCCGGGCCGGGCGGCGAACAGGCTGCGCAGCCGGTTCCAGTGGAACGGGACGCCGCCGCCGCCGTGCGGGATGATCAGCTTGAGGTCGGGGAAGTCGGTCAGCACCCGGGAGGTGGTCAGCTCGACCACCGCCGCGACGTCCGTGTTGACGTAGTGCGCGCCGTTCATGTGCAGGTGGGGGTTGAGCGTCGAGCCGGCGTGGATGAGGCCGGGCACGTCGAGTTCGGACATCTTCTCCCACAGCGGGTACCACCAGCGGTCGCCCAGCGACGGGGTGAGCGGGGCAACGCCGCCGGACACGTCGGGGTTGATGTTGCAGCCGACGAATCCCATCCCCACGCACCGCTCGAGCTCACCCAGCGCGTTCGCCGGGCTCACGCCCGGCGACTGGGGAAGCTGGCAGGCGGGCACGAACTGCTCCGGGTACATGGCCGCCGCCCGCGCGATGAGGTCGTTGTTCACCTCCGTCCAGTTGCGGCTGATGGTCTCGCTGCCGAACTCGTGGCCCATGAACGCGGCCCGCGGGGAGAAGATTGACTTGTCGACGCCGCGCAGGGCCATCGCGTCGAGGTGCACCTGCAGGGTGGCCTTGAGCTGATCGTCGGAGATGCCGGGATTGCCCTTGACGCCGCCCCGGGCCAGCTGCAGGATCTGCCGTCCCCGGTAAGCGTCCAGTTCCGGGGGCACCTTCGTGTAGTGCCCGTGCACGTCGATGATCACGATGCCACCTGCCTCGCGGCCAGCCGCTTCCGGCCGATTTCCGTCGCGCGATGAGTCCGGCCGGGGTTCGGCATCAGCCACCGGAACCCCTGCTCGATACGCTTTTCCACGTTCTGCTCGGTGACGTGCGGGATCCCGCACGGCACGCCCGCGTCGGCGCAGATCGCCAGCACGTCAGCGATGGCCGCCTCGACATCTGGATGCTCGTACTCGCGCGGATGCCCGAGGTCCTGGCTGAGGTCACCCTCGCCGATGAGCACCACCCCGACGCCGGGCACCTGCGCCAGGATGTCCGGCAGGTTCCTGATCGCCGCGACCTCCTCGCACATGATCACGGCCAGGATGTCGCCGTCCGGGGCGAGCGGCCAGGTATCGGCCCGCCGGTAGTACTCTGCGACGTCGACGCCCCAGTACCGGGACGCGCCGAACGGGCCGTCCCCGCGCAGTCCGGGCGGCTCGTATCCCGGGGCCGTCGCCGGGCGCGGGTAGCGGCACGCCGCGACCGCGTTGCGCGCCTCGCGGACCGTGCTGACATGCGGCCAGATCACGCCGTAGACCCCAGCGTCCAGGACCTGCTTGGCCAGCCACTGCGTCATCTCCGAGCCGTTGGCCGGGATCCGGACGAACGGCGTGACCTGCGGCTTGACGTCGCCCTGCGCCGCGATCGCCTTACGGTCTAGCAGGAACTGCAAGCTGGTACGCAGGGCGGCCACGTCGAACGGGTTGTGCTCCATTTCGAAGACGACCACGTCGTAGGGCCCGCCGGCCATGGCCTGCGCGTTGCCGATGTCGGCGGGCGCGAACGAGGCGAAGACCGTGTCGCCCGCCGCCAGCGCCGCGATGGCGCCGTTGAGGTGCTCGCTCAGCTGCATCCGCTCTCCTATTTCGTGGCCGGCGCGGGCCAGTAGCCCCAGTAGCTGAGGTTGGTCAGCTCCCGCGTGACCCAGGTCGACTCGTCGACGTGCCGCCCGTGCACGCCGAACTCGAACTCGAAGCCGCCCGGGCAGAAGACGTAGAACGACAGCACCTCGTCGTTGGAGTGCTGGCCGATCTCGGTCTTCAGCACGCCCGCCTCACGGGCCCGGGCGAAGCTGCGGCCGAACGTCTTGATGGAGTCGACCTCGATCATCATGTGCCGCATGCCCTGCGGGGAGGGCGCCTCGGTGAGCGCGATCGTGTGGTGGCGCGGGTTACAGCCCAGAAAGCGCAGCTTGCGGACCGGCATCCCGGGGATGCGCACCACCATCGAGTCCCGGTGCGACAGCCCGATCAGCCGGGTGTAGAAGTCGAACGCGGCGTCGATGTCCTCGGCGGGCAGGACCACGTGTCCCGCGCCGAGCGCGCCGGTGACGAACTCGCCGCCGTGCGGCAGGCTGACCGGCAGCCCGTCTACCTGCTGGCTGTAGAACAGCTCGAGCGGGTTCCCGCACGGGTCCGCCACGCTGACGAAGCGCTCGACCAGGCGCTCCTCGGCGTCGGCGGCCGAGCCTTCCTTGACCGCGATACCCGCCGCGTCCAGTTCGGAGACGGCCAGGTCCAGCGCGGCCTTGTCCCGCAACTCCAGGCCGACCGCCGCGACCCGGTCGGTCTCACCGGGCACGATGGCGATGCGGACCGGACGGTCGTCCATCCGCAGCCGCAGTGTCCCGTCCGGGCCATCGGTGGCCCGCAGGCCGAGCACGTCCTCGGCGAACCCGCGCCACTGCTCGACGACGGTCGATTCCAGGCGCACGTAGCCCAGGCTGTAAATCTTCATGACCGCTTCTTCTCCTTAACGCAGGTCAGGCGCTGACGTCAGCCAGCCGCCAGGAAGTCGGTAGTGACCCGCTCGAACTCCGCTCGCTGCTCGATCTGGGCCCAGTGGCCGCACTTGGGGAAGACGTAGAGCCGGGCGTTCTGCAGGAGCCGGAAGCCGAGGAAGGCCCCGTCCAGCGGCTGCACTCGGTCCTCGCGGCCCCAGGTGATAAGCACCTCATGCTCGACCTGGGACGCCTCCCGCCACAGCTCCCCGGCCTGGGCGAAGGCCGGGTTCCGGTTGGCCCGCTGCATCGCGCCCAGTCCGTCCGTAGCCGGGTTGGTCGCGGCGAGGAACCGGTCCTCGATCAGTTCCTCGGTGACCAGCGACTGGTCGTAGACCAGCGTGCGCAGGAACGCGGCCATCTTCTCGCGTGTCGGCCCGGGCGGCGCGCCGAACTCCATCAGCCGCCTGATGCCCTCGCTCGGCCGCGGCGCGAACAGGCCCATGGACAGCGCCGACCCGGGACCCATCAGCACCAGCCGGTTCGCCCGGTCGGGGAAGTCGAGCGCGAACCGCACCACGACCGAGGCGCCGAGCGAGTTCCCGATCAGGTGCACCTTGTCCAGGCCCTGGTCGTCCAGGAACCCGGCCAGCATGGCCGCGGTCCAGCTCAGGTAGTGCCGGTCGTATTCGGCCGGGCCTTCGGTGCCGCCGAAGCCCGGCTGGTCGATGAGGAACGTGCGGAAGTGCTCGCTGTAGGCCGGCAGGTTGCCGGAGAAGTTGCTCCAGGCCGACACTCCGGGCCCGGCGCCGTGCAGCATGACCAGGGGATAGCCGGAGCCGGCCTCGTGGTAGTGCACGGCCAGGCCGCCGACCTTCGTGCTGCGGCTGGTCTCTTCGTAGCTCAGTGACTCGGGCATGACTGCTCCAAGGGCAACTAGTCGGGGATGAGATCGGCTAGATTCCGGAATCCGCGATGGACAGTCCGAAGGACATGGCGCCGTATGCCATCAGCATCGGCTCCGGGACATTGCTGTTGTGCTGCGCTCCGGCGTGGATGTCCCGCCAGGCCCGCTGGATCGGGTTGAGCTCGTGCAGCACCCGCCCGCCGGAGTTCTGGAACACGCGGTCCACCGCGGAGATCGCGAGCTGGGTGGCGCGCACCTGGTCCAGCCGCGCGCGGGCTCTGATCTCGATCGGGATGTCCTTCTCGTCGCGGGCCAGGGCGAGCATGTCGTCCAGGTCGCGCCAGATCTGGAGCCGGGCGCCGTCCAGTTCCCCGGCCGCTTCGGCCACCCGGGCTTGCGAGAACGGTTCCTCGGCGACCCGCGTCCCCTTGGTGATCCGGACCCGCTCGGCGGTCCAGGCGACGTGGTCGTCGAGCGCGCCCTGGGCCGCGCCCAGCAGGGGCGCCGCGATCCCGAAGGTGAAGACCGGCCCGAACGGCAGCCGGTAGATGGGCGAGTCGCTGGTCACGCTGCCGGACCGGTAGTCGTGCGTGCGGTGCTCGGGGACGAAGGCGTCCTCGATGACGACGTCGTTGCTGCCGGTGCCACGCAGCCCGACCACGCGCCAGACGTCGTCGATCGTGTAGTCGGTACGCGGCACCAGGAAGCACAGCCGCTTGATGTTGCCGGCGGCGTCGGTGGCCACCCCGCCCAGGATCGCCCACTGCGCGTGCTCGCAGCCCGAGGAGAACGACCAGCGGCCGCTCAGCCGGTAGCCGCCGTCCACGATCTCGACGTGTCCGCGCGGCGTGTACGAGGAGCAGATCAGCGTGTCCTGGTCCTCTCCCCACACGTCCACCTGGGCCTGCTCCGGCATCAGGCCGAGCTGCCAGTTGTGCACGCCGATCACCGAGTACACCCAGCCGGTGGAGCCGCAGGCGGCACTGATGATCATGCCGGCTTCCAGGAACACCCGCGGATCGAGCTCAAAGCCGCCGAACCTGGCCGGCTGCAGGATCCGGAACAGCCCGGCTTCCTTGAGCTCCCTGATCGTTTCGTCGGAAATCCGGCGTGCTTGTTCGGTGGCGAAAGCTCTCTCGCGCAGCACCGGGGCCAGCGACCGGGCCTTGTCCAACGCCTCGACTGGACGCATCCGCAATCCCTTCCGTCTTTGACTGCAAGGGCCTGGAACCCACCAGACCCTTATTGATCACAATCTGCCATCCCGTTGAGCCTGTCATGCGCTTATCCCGGTCAGCGGCACGAACCGGCCAGCAAACTTGCCGGCTGGGGCAGCCTGCTGTCATGACAGCGATTGCCGGGCGCAAGCTCGGTCCTTCAGGGTGGGGGTAAGCCCGGAAGTTACTTTGGCGGGTGTTCTGTGCTGCTGGATGATGCGGAGCGGCGCACCCGGCAGGATGTGGCGAGTAGGACGGGGACCAGAAATGTCCGTGCATGATGTGCCGGTTCACCGGCCGCAGCCGCCGGGCCGATACGCCCTTGAGGGCGTTCACCAGGGCGGACACGGCCACCTTGGGCGCGTACTCCACCGGCAGGTGCACGTGGTCGTCTGCGCCGCTGAACTCGCGCGGGTCGGCGCCGAAGTCGGCGCAGACCTTCCGCATGACGTCCTCGCAGCACTGGAGCATGTCCGCGTCGAGCACGCCACGCCGGTACTTTGTCATGAAGACCAAATGGACATGGAGTGCGGAAACCACATGCCTGCCACGGCGGTAATTACCGGGGTTTGTCATAGGCCATCGCTAGGCTCTGGTGCTGTGCAGGTTAGGTACCGGTACCGGATCTACCCGACGCCGGGGCAGCAGCAGGCCCTGGCGCGGACGTTCGGGTGCGCCAGGGTGGTGTACAACGATTGTCTGCGGGTCCGCGATGAGGCATACGCGGCCGGGGAGAAGATCGGCGACACCGAGGTGCAGCGCCGTGTGGTCACCTTGGCCAAGCGGACCCCGGAGCGGGCCTGGCTGGGCGAGGTGGCATCGGTCGCGCTGGTGCAGGCATGCCAGGACGCCCGCCGCGCCTACCGGAACTGGTTCGACTCGCTGTCGGGCAAGCGGAAGGGCCGCAAGGTAGGGCACCCGGCGCTCCGGCGCAAGCATCAGCGCCAGTCGATCCGCCTGACCCGCAACGGGTTCGCACTGCACGGGGAGCGCCTGTACGTGCCCAAGGTGGGTGACATCGAGGTCAGGTGGTCGCGGGACCTGCCGTCGGTTCCGTCCTCGGTCACGGTGATCCGCGAGCCGGATGGCCGGTACTACGCCTCGTTCGTGGTCGAGCGTGCGGTCACGCTGTTGCCCGCATGTGATCACGAGGTGGGTATCGACCTAGGGCTCGAGGCCCTAGCCGTCACTTCAGACGGAGAGAAGATCCCGAACCCGCGGTTCCTGCGGGCAAAGGAACGCAAGCTCGCCCGCGCGCAGCGGGCACTGTCCCGTACGCAGAAGGGGGGCGCGAACCGGGCCAAAGCCCGGCACCGGGTCGCGGCCGTGCACCGGAAGGTCCGGGAGGCCCGGCTCGACCACGCGCATAAGGTCGCTCTGCGGCTAGTCCGCGACAACCAAGCGGTCTACGCCGAAGACTTGTGCGTGTCCGGACTAGTCCGGACCCGGCTAGCCAAGTCAGTCGCCGACGCGGGCTGGTCGCAGCTCCTACGGCTTATTGAGGAGAAGGCAGCCCAGTACGGGCGCACCTTCGCCAGGATCGGCCGGTTCGAGCCAACCAGCCAGGTCTGCTCGGCCTGCGGCGTGAAGGACGGCCCGAAGCCTCTCAGCGTCCGCCAGTGGACCTGCGCGGCGTGCGGGACGGTTCAGGACCGGGACGTGAACGCGGCCAAGAACGTGCTCGCCCTCGGGCGGAGGGAGAGCCTAAACGCCTGTGGAGGTGGCATAAGACCAGGACATGTCCTGGCGGCTGCCGACGAAGCAGGAACCCACCGGAGCGTGGCATGAGCCGCGCCGGAGGAATCCCAGCCGTTCACGGCGGGGAGGACGTCAAAGCTGCATTCGTTACCGGCGCCGGCGGCGGCATTGGCCGGGCCGTGGCCCTGCGCTTCGCCCGGGCTGGCTCCGCGGTCACGGTGGTCGACATCGATCCGGCCAAAGGCGAGGAAACCGCGGATCTGGTTCGCCAGACCGGAGCGGCGGCGCTGTTCGTCCGGGCGGACGTGGCCAATGGCCAGGAGGTCGAGGAGGCCGTGCGCGCGACCGTGGCGGAGTTCGGGAGCTTGGACTTCGCGCACAACAACGCCGGCATCACCGGCGAGCGGACGCTGGTCCATGAAACCAGCCCCGAGGACTGGCAGCGGATCCTAGACGTCAACCTCACCGGGATCTGGAACTGCCTGCGGCACCAGATCCCGGTCATGCTGGCGGCGGGCGGCGGCGCGATCGTCAACACCTCCTCCGCGGCCGGACTGACCGGCACGCCCGAGCTGTCGGCCTACGCGGCCAGCAAGTTCGGTGTCATCGGGCTGACCCGGTCGGTGGCGGTGGAATACGCGGCCGAAGGGATCAGGGTCAACGCCGTGTGTCCCGGCCTGGTCGCCACGCCGATGCTGGCCGCGTTCACCCAGGCCCACCCGGACTGGCTGGACGGACTGTACCTGCCGCAAGGCCGGATGGCGGACCCGGACGACATCGCCGCCGCCGTATTCTGGCTCTGCTCGCCCGACTCGGGCCACGTTAACGGCGTCGCCCTGCCGGTCGACGGCGGCGTCATGGCCGGCGGCTCCCGCCGCCGGTTACCGGCCGAACACCGCTGACACTGTGCCGAGCTGTGACAGCTCGGCGACTATTCGGGTGCCCGTTTCGATCGAGACCATCGGGCCCAGTGCCCCGCTCAGGATCACTTCGCCCGCGCGCAGCGGCGATCCGTAGTCGCAGCAGGTCCGGGCCAGCCAGGCCAGCGCGTTCAGCGGATCGCCCATGCAGTCGGCCCCGGATCCGGTCGAGACGGTGGCGCCGTCCTTGGTCATCGTCATGGTCACCGCCACCGGGCTGATGTCCGCGAGGCGGCACGCCCGGCTGCCCAGCACGAACAGCCCGCTCGACGCGTTATCCGCGACGGTGTCGGTGATCGAGATGTCCCAGGCCTTGATCCGGCTGTCGACGATCTCCAGAGCGGCCACCACGTGGTCGACGGCCGCCTCGAGGCGGCCGGCCTCCAGGACCTCGTCGTCGAGGTCGGCGCCCAGCACGAACGCCACCTCGGCCTCCGCCTTCGGCTGCAGCAACCGCTCCATCGGGATCGCCTCGGACTCCGGGTACAGCATGTCGTCGAACAGCACCCCGGAGTCGGGCTGGTCGACGCCGATCTGCCGCTGGACCGCCGGAGAGGTCAGGCCGATCTTGCGCCCCACGATCCGCACGCCCGTGGCCAGCCGGTCGCGGTTCACCGCTTCCTGCACCTGGTAGGCGAGCGGTATGTCAGCGGTGCCGAGCAGGTCACGGACCGGCTCGCAGGGCTGGCCGTCGCGCGCGGCGCCCTGCAGCCGGGCCGCCGCCGCTCGCACCAGGTCGGCTCGGGACGGCTCAGAGCTGGCCATGGGTTTCCTTCTTCCAGGTGGACGCCATCGCGGAGGCTATCACGCTGCCCTAAGGCACCGGCTGGCGCAGGTGACGGCTGACGTCACCGACATGCTCGATGATGATCAGCCGGTCGGTGAAGTACCACCGGCCGTCGCCGTCGCGGGCGAAGGTGTCCTCGTAGCGGCCCGCCACGATGGGCTGCAGCGGCAGGTCCGGCCGGCTTTGCAGCACGGTGAAGTACGACCGGGCCGACGCGGTTCCGGCCGCCTCGTCGGCGTCCACGATCAGGTTGGTCGTCACGTGCTTGGTCGACGGGGTGCCGTCCTCGAACCGCTGCACGCTGCCGTCGAACGCGGCCAGCACCTCGGCCGCCCCGGTGAACGTGGCGCCGTCACCGGAGACCGTGTGCAGCCGAGCCCGGCCGAAGAACGCCGCCATCCCGGCCAGGTCCCCGGCGTCGAGCCGGTCGGCGTACCCGAAAACGAGCCGCGCGATCGCGGCGTAGACCGGTTCCATGCCCCCGACGGTAGGCCGCCCTCCCGCCCCGGCGGCCCGCCCGTCCTGGACAACGGGACACTCTCGGTGGTCAGGCTTCGCTGGCGGGGGCGGCGGGATGAAAGCCGTTGTCGAGGGCGCGGCGGACGCGGGTTAGCAGGGTGGCCTCGGTGAATGGTTTTTCCAGGAGGTCGATCTGATCGGCGAAGGCGCCGTGGGTGTCCAGGACCGGCTGGGCGTATCCGGACATGTACAGGACGGGCAGGGCTGGGCGGATGGTGTGCACCCGCCTGGCCACCTCGTTGCCGAGCATCTCGGGCATGACCACATCGGTGAGCAGCAGGTCGATGGTCTGCCCGGTGTCCCCTGCGATGCTGGGCGCCTCTGGCGCGGAGCGGGCGACGCGGACCTGGTAGCCGTTCCGGGTCAGCAGGCGGCTGGCCAGTTCTTGCAGGCTGGCTTCGTCTTCGACGAGCAGGATCGTCTCCCCCCGGCCGCGGGGGGGTGCGGCGGGCGGTGCCTTGGATCTGGCCGCTTCTTCGCTGGTGGCGGGCAGCATGCCGGTGACGGTGGTGCCCATCCCAGGTTCGGAGTAGATCTGGACGTGGCCGCCGGCTCCGGTGATGATGCCGTAGAACGTCGCGAGGCCGAGCCCGGTGCCCTTGCCGGCCGGCTTGGTGGTGAAGAACGGCTCGAACACGCGGGCGAGGACCTCGGGGGGAATGCCGGTGCCGGTGTCGGAGACCCGCAGCCGGGTGTAGCGGCCTGGCTTGAGGCCGGGCCGGCCCTCTGCGTAGGCCTCGTCCACGGTGATGTTCGCGGTGTCGATGGTGAGCTTCCCGCCGCCGGGCATCGCGTCGCGGGCGTTGACGGCGAGGTTGACCAGGACCTGCTCGAGCTGGCCGGCGTCCGCCTTGACCGGCCACAGGCCGTCGCCGGGTGCGGTGTTCAGGGTGATGTGCTCGCCGAGGGTGCGGCGCAGCAGCTGCTCCAGGCCGGCGATGATCTCGTTGAGGCTGAGCACTTCGGGGTGCACGACGTCGCTGCGGGCGAAGATCAGCAGCTGGCGGGTGAGCCTTGTCGCCCGCTGCGTCGCGCCGCGGACCTGCTCGACGTCGTCGAGCACGCTGCCCAGCCGCGCGTCCTCGGCAGCCAGGCCCGCTATCTCCTCGGCGAGCATGTCGCTAAAGCCGCCGATCACGTTCAGCAGGTTGTTGAAGTCGTGCGCGATGCCGCCGACCAGCTGGCCGAGGCTCTCCATCCGCTCGGCGTGCCGGAGCCGGTCCTGCGCCGTTGCCCGCTCGGCATCGGCGCGCACCACGTCGGCCATCAGCCGGGCGTTGTAGATCGCCTGGGCGCCCCGCTCGGCCAGGTCGGCGCACAGCGCAAGGTCAGTCTGGTCGTACGGCTCCTCAGTCACGTCGCGGAAGACAAGGAGCACGCCGAGTGCCGTGCCCGCCGCGATCAGCGGCGCAATGATCAAACTGCGTACTTCGGCGCGGGCGGCTATATAGCCTCGGTCGTCCGTCAGCCCGGAGCCGGCGGGATCGAACCGCGCCATCAAGATCGCCTCACCGGTTCGCAGCGCTCTCCCGGAAAGTGACCCGGATACGGACGCCGGGCGCCCGTACACGGAATCTTTGAACGCCTGCGCACGGAGGGCATCGTTGTGGTGCGTCGCGGTGGGCAGCAGGAACTCGCCCGACTCGCCGAGCAGGCGTATCTGACAGCAGTCGCCCAGGGCCTGCGCCGTCTTCGTCACCACCAGGTCAAGGACCACGTCCAGGTCCAGGCTTGAGCCGAACAGCTTGCCGGCCTCGGCGATCATCGTGAGCCGCCGGTGCTCAGCGGCGGCAAGCGCCAGCGCCTCGCCCAGCGCCTGCTGATCGCTGTCTTTGCCGGGCAGATGCGCTATCCACAAGGTTCCGGTCCCGCGCTCCAGGGGCACTCGCAGTCCGGTCGCCTGGAGCATGAACTCGGAGCCGTCCTGCCGCTGGTACACCAAGGAGCCGGACCACCATCCCGCCGCGACGATGAGCGGGGTAAGGCTCTTGCGGCCCAGGCCGGTCGCGGTACGGTGCTGGCCCACCACGTGGGCGACCGACTGCCCCACCGCCTGCGCCGCCGGTATGCCGAACAAATCGGCGGCCGTCTCATTCCACAACACGATCTTCTGGTTCTCGTCGACGAGGACCACCGAGAGCCCGGGCGTGCCAGAGATGGCATCGATGTCAACCGAGTACCCGATCCTCCCCGGGATCATGATCCCGGCCTCGTATCCGCTGCAGCTACCTGGCGTGTACGCCCGCTGCACCGCAGGTCAAGGCATATCTGTCCGGTACGCGCGGACCCGCGGAGCCTTGCCAGCCAGATCAATGACTTTCCGCCATCCTGCAATGCTGCGAACAAGGCGAGTGCGGGGGCATGCTCCCGCGACGACGAGCCTGTACAGGGATTTTAGCATATAGTAATTATAAAGTTACTTTAGGTAAATAGGCGGCGAACGTAACAGGTGAACTCATGTCAAGCGCGGCTGGCTGACCGCATCGAGCGTCCGCGGCCAGGCAAGCCCATCGATCTCGTCGAGCTCGGGCGGCACCTTGGCTGTGGCCCGAGCTCAGGACCGGCTGGCGCGGTCGGCTCTGCCGATCACTGCAGCAGGACCCCCGGGCATCAAGCGCTTTACGCAGGAGCCTGGCCAGGAACCCCGAAGGAGCCTGATGAACCATACCTTGCTTTACATCGAGGACGACGAGCACAACATCGCCCTGGTTGAAGCAGTACTCAGACGCCGCCCTCAGATCGAGTTGCACGTGGCAATGAACGGCCGTGACGGTGTCCAAGCCGCCATCGACAAGCAGCCGGGCCTCATCCTGCTCGACAATCGCCTCCCCGACACAACCGGCAGCAAAATCCTGCAGGAGCTCGCGTCCTCATCAGCTACTGCGGCGATCCCAGTGGTTATCCTCACCGGCGACTCAGACGAGGTCATCGATGAGCTGCTAGCCAGCGGAGCCGCTGAGTCTGTCGCGAAGCCGTTTAGTTTTCGCCAGTTCATTGAAATAATCGACCGCTACCTGAAATGACGACAGGGAAATCAGTGTAACTGGATAGGTCCGCGGTTTGTGGATGCTGGGGCGCCGGTTCTGGTTTTGCGGTAGCGATTTAGCAAGCGTCAGCGTGTTATGGCTGGTTGCGGGGCAGAGCCGTCTTGAATGATTCCCCCGACCGTCCGGCCAATGTACGCGTCGCCTGGTGATCGAGGCCACCTACCCACTCTGACATCCCGGCTGCGCTCAGGGCCCGGTGAAGCTGACCTCGGCCGTCTCGACGGTCCCGCCCCGGCGTCCGGGCGCGAGCTGGTACTTCCAGTACAGGTTCGTGTGCACGATCACCAGGTCCGGGGTCGGCGCGCCCTCATCGGTGTGGTCCTCGGTAGTGTGCGCGTCGCCGACCAGCGTCACGTCGTAGCCACGGACCATCGCGCCGTGCAGGGTCGACCGGATGCAGATGTCGCTATCCGCGCCGGTGACGAACAGCCGGCCCACCCCGCGCTCGGCCAGCCGTTCCTCCAGGTCGCTGTCCTCGAACGCGTCGGCCCAGCTCTTGTGCACCAGCGGCTCTGAGTCGCGGCGGGCCAGCTCGGGCACGCACTGCCATTCCTGGGAGCCCTTGGGCAGGTCCTCGTCGAAATGCTGCACCCAGATCACGGGCGCGCCTTCGGCCCGCGCCTTGTCGACCAGCGCGCCGATGTTCGCGATCACCCCGTCACGGTTGTGCACCCGGGCCATCACATCGTTCTGGACGTCGATGGCGAGCACCGCGCTGTTCGGCCGGTTGGCCAGGGTCGTCATGGTCTCGACCCTACGCCTGCGCACCGCCGCATATTCGAAGCGGCGATCCAGCCTTGACACTACGCCACCGGCGCGGGGCCGCTGCGCTGCTGGCCACGGCCGGGACCAGACAGCAGCTGAGCCACCACCTCGCGCTGACAGAGCCCGGCGTTTTGCGAGCTGGCTTGGCGTGTCAGGTTGATCACTGAGGACCGGCAGTGGCAGGCTGCGGCGTGTGTCCGATACGCCCGGGATGGCTGGTGCTGCCGGGCTGCGTGCGGCGAACGGGCGGCTGCGGGAGCTACTGGCGCAGCGGGATGCGGAGATCGCCAGGCTGCGGGCACAGGTGGCGGAGCTTCAGGAGCAGGTCGCTGACCTGGCAGCCAGGGTGGGACAGAACTCGAAGAACTCCTCGAAGCCGCCGTCCTCGGACGGGCTGGGTAAGCCGGCGCCGAAGTCGCTGCGGGGGAAGACCGGCCGCAGGCCGGGCCGCCCGAAGGGACAGCCGGGCGTGACGATGCAGTTGACGGACCATCCTGACCGCGTGGTCCGGCATGTGCCGGGATGCTGCGGCACGTGCGGCGGGAGCCTGGACGGGGCGGAAGAGACCAGGATAGAGCGGCGTCAGGTGACCGAGATCCCGCCGGTGAGGGCCGAGGTCACCGAGCACCAGATCGTTGAACTGGAGTGCGGCGGCTGCGGAGCGCGGACCAGGGGGCGCGCGCCAGGCGGGGTGACCGCGCCGGTGCAGTACGGGCCGCGGGCGGCGGCGCTGGGCGCCTACCTGTGGCACGGGCAGTTCCTGTCCCGGGACCGGGCCTGCGCCGCGATGGCGGACATGTTCGGCTGCGCGCCATCGCCGGGCGCGCTGGCCGCGATGACGAAGAAGATCGCCGGGCTGATCGCCCCGGCACTGGACGCCATCGTGACGGCTCTCATCGTCTCTGAGGTCGCGCACTTCGATGAGACCGGGTTCCGGGTGGCGGGAAAGCTGGCCTGGGCGCACTCCGCCTCGTCCGGCAGGTACGTGCTGGTCACCGTCCACTCTAAGCGCGGGACCCAGGGGATGGACGCCGCCGGGGTGCTGCCGTCGTTCGCCGGGATCGCCTGCCACGACGCCTGGAAGCCCTACGACAGCTACGACGGCGTGGCCGCGCACGCTCTTTGCAATGCTCATCTGCTGCGCGAGCTGATCGCGGTCACCGAGACCGGCACCGCGGACGACGTGGTCTGGGCACAGCAGGCCATCGACGCGCTGCTGGAACTCAAGCAGGCCGCGGATACCGCCCCCGCCGGCGGGCATGACACCGCCGATCCGGAAGTCCTGGAAAAGCACGGCCGCTGGTTCCGCGACGCAGCGGAAGCGGGGATTGTCTTGAACGCCGCCCGCTGCGGCAAACTCCAGAAGAAGCATCACGCCCTGGCCACCCGGATGGCCGCCCGCGCCGATGACTACCTCCGCTTCGCCCATGACCTGCAGATTCATTTCGACAACAACGAGGCCGAGCGCGTCATCCGGATGAGCAAGCTACGCATCAAGGTCTCAGGCTGCATGCGCTCCATGACCGGAGCCGAGACCTTCTGCGCCATCCGGTCCTACCTCGCCACCGCCACCCGGCACGGCATCGGCTGGCTCGACGCCCTCACCCAGGCCGCCCGGGGCAACCCCTGGATCCCGGACACAACATAACCGCGACCGCAATAGGACACCGGTCCGCCGGACCATAACCGCGGCTAACTATTAGTCACTGGATGAAAATAATGAATTGTCCGTACGGCTCGGGAAGTCTAGGGTCGCAGCGATGACTGACGACCTCCCGCCGAGGTTTACCCGCCTCACGTTCCACGGTCCCTTGTCCGAGGCCAGAGCCGCACGCATCGTCGACCGGCTCGCCAGGACACGCCCGGCCACGGTGCTGGACGTCGGCTGTGGCTGGGGTGAGCTGATGCTCCGCATCCTCGCCGCGGTCCCCGGCGCGGCCGGTACCGGGATCGACATCAGCGACGCCGACCTGGCCAGGGGCCGGGACAACGCGACGGCCCGCGGGCTCGCCGGGCGGGTCTCGTTCATCGAGGAGTCCGCGGTCAGCACCGCGCGCGGGCCGGCCGACCTGGTCCTGTGTGTCGGCTCTACCCACGCCCTCAGCGAGGCCAAGCCGCCGCAGCACACCCTCGACACGCTGCCCGCGCTGCGCCGCCTGGTCAACCCCGCAGGCCGGGTGCTCGTCGGTGAATGCTTTTGGGAGCATCCGCCGACCCCCGCCGAGATCGCCGCCGCCTGGCCCGGCATCACGGCCGAGGACCACTACGACCTGCCCGGGCTCATCGACCTGGCGATCATGGCCGGGTTCCGGCCGGAATGGATCGAGACCGCCAGCCTGGAAGAATGGGATGACTTCGAGTCCGGTTCCATGGCCGATGCGGAGGAATGGCTCGCGGACCATCACGATCACCCGCTGGCCGCCGAGACCAGGAAGATGGCCGACGACCACCTGTCCGTCTGGCTCCGCGCCTCCCGCGGACTCCTGGGAGTGGCCTACCTCACGCTTATCCCGCTGCCGTAACACCCCGGCGCGGAGATCCGCACGATACGCGGCTCGCCTGGGCCGCAGCGGCGCGGGCGAGAGCGGCTCACGGCCTGCACGCCACGCCCCCAGAAGGCGGCCGGGCTCGCGGCTTCGAGCTCGGCGGCCCTCCACAAGCAACAAGACATGCCGCATCGGCCGACAGGAACTAAAGAACCCGCACGACAAAGGACCGGCAGGCAGCCCAGAAAGGAACCTATCTAGTTACAAATCAGTTAGCGCAATGAAGTCCGCTTCCACGACTGCCGGGTCCTGCTACTGCTGGTGATGTCGGTGGGGTGCCGAGTATCGGCGCTCTAGGCCGGCGGCTCCGCGGCGAGGTACGCGACGGGCAGCTCAAGGCCGCCGGCGGCGGGGCCGAGGCGGAACACGATGCGTGCCCCCAGCCGGGGCTCGGCGGCCTGGCTCGGGGCCAGGTTGCAGATGATTCGCGGGCCCTCATCCAGCTCGACCAGCGCGATCAGGTAGGGCAGCCGGCCCGCCACGGCGGGGTGGGCCGCGTGCGCCACGCTGGTGAAGCTCGCCAGCCGCCCGAGGCCGGAGGCCTCGAACCACTCCAGCTGGTGCCCGGCACCGCCCGGGCACACCGGCGCCGGCGGGTGCAGCACGGCGCCGCAGTCGCCGCAGCGCTGCAGCAAGATCACCCCCCGCCGGGCCGCCGACCAGTATTCCGCCGTCAGTGGCGTCTCCGCGGGCACGATCCGGCCCGGGCTAGCGCCCGCACCAGCGCCGCCCCCGCCGCTCATGGCGCCAGCACCACGGCGCTCGGGCCGGAGCTGACCAGCACTGGTCCGCTCCGGCTGACCTGGCTGGCGGACTCGCCGCGGCACTGCCTGACCGCCTCGGCCAGCAGGTTCATGCCGTGCACGTAGGCCTCGGACAGATGGCCGCCGCTCGTGTTGACCGGCAGCGGGCTCGCCGGGCCTATTCCGTGCTCGGTCACGCCCTGCCACGCGGTGAACGGCTCGTAGAAGCCGTACGCCTCCAGGCCCAGCAGCACTGAGATGGTCGTCGCGTCGTAGATCATCGCGGCCGCTATATCGGCGGGCCGGACGCCCGCGTCCCGCAGCAACTCGCGACCGACGCGGCGGTATTGCGGGCCTTTACGCAGCTCACCGTAGACCGAGATCGACTCGGCGTAGGGAAACAGGCCGGCCACCGCGGCCAGTACGCGGACCCCCGGCCGGGCCAGGCCCGCGGCCACCGACGGCGCGGCGACCACCACCGCGGCGGCGCCGTCGGATTCAAGGGCCAGGTCGAATAGCCGCAGCGGCGTGGAGATCATCCGGCCGGCCAGGTACCCGGCCTCGTCGAGCGGCCGGTTCCGCATGATGGCCCGGGGGTTGGCGGCCGCGTAGCATCGCTGGTCGATCGCCACCCGGCCAAGCGCGGCCGCCAGCTGCGCGTCGGTGAGCCCGGCCCGCCACTGGTACTCCCGCGCCCATAGCGCCATCACCTGCCCGGGGCTGAGCAGGCCGTAGGGCGCGGCGAAAGCGCCCGACGGGGCGCGGTCCCCGGCCGCGATCACGTCCGCAGGCCCGCCGTCGCCAAGCGTCCGTTCGGCCCGGCCGTACCTTGTCCTGGACCAGCCGTTCAGCGAGCGGTAGCAGACCACGACCCGGGCCAGGCCGCTGGCCACCGCGGCGTACGCGTGCGCGAGGACCGCGGGCGCACCCAGCCCGCCGTAGCCGGTCTGGGAGTAGTAGCCAAGCCGCAGGCCCAGCGACCGGACCAGCATCGCCTCGTCCACCTCGTCGTAGGAGTAGCGGACCAGCCCGTCCACGTCGTCGGCCGTCAGGCCCGCGTCGGCCAGCGCGCGCGAGACCGCCGTCACGGCCAGCTCCCACTCCGAACGGTCCGTGCCTCGTGAATACTCCGATTCGCCCACGCCGACCACCAGGGCCCGCGCCATCACAGCACCGCCACCGGGTTGACCGCCGACCCCGTGGCCCGGCGCAGCCGCAGCGGGCAGATGACGGTGAGGAACTCCCACCTGCCCTCGGCCGCGCACGCGGCGGTCAGATCCTCCAGCCAGGCGTTGTCCAGCAACGGCAGGCCGAGCAACACCAGCGCGCCGGCGTGCACGGGCATCGGGTGCGGGGCGCCGCCCGGTGTCATCTGATCGGACTGCACGTCGCTGCCGAGCAGCGCGATGTCGTGTCGGCGCAGCCAGGGCAGGCAATCGGCGGCCAGGCCCGGCGATCCGGCGGTGATCGGGTCGAGCCTGCCGTGCCGTTCGGCTCGCGCATCCCGGCCGACCCGGACGAACAGGATGTCACCGGGGCGGATCTCGGTCGGCTGCATCACCGCGGCCGCGTCTAGGTCAGACGGATGCACCGCCTCGCCCGGTTCCAGCCAAGGTCGGCCATGAACGCGCGGCAGATCGAGCAGCACCCCGCGGCCGACGATGCCGTCCGCGAAGGCCTCGACCGACCCCGCGGCGGCCCCGTTGGCCGCCGTCACCAAGGAGGCAGGCCGTCCGTTGTACATCGCGGCGTCAAAGAACTGATGCGAGAACGCGTCCACGTGCGTCACCGCGAAGCCGTGCGGCGCCAGCCCGAGCCAGTCGCTGGCGTGACTTCCGCCCCTGGCCCGCGCGGCCTCCCCGGTCGCCAGCATGTGCTGCAGCGGGGGCACCGGATTGTCCGGCGCCGGCGAGCCACCGATCCTGCGCCCCAGGCCGAGACAGGTCCCGGTCCTGACCAGCGCGGCCGCGGCGACGCGGCGCCGCGGGGTGAGCAGGTTGAGCGTCCCGAGCTGGTCGTCGGGGCCCCACCGGCCCCAGTTGGCGATGGCCGCGGCGTAGCCGTCAAGCTCCGCCAGCAGGCCCGGCGTCCAGCCAGCCGGAGCGGGCAATCAGATCACGCCCCGCTCGCGCAGCGGGCCCAGCTCGGCCTCGGTCAGCCCGAGGCGGCCGTACACGATCTCGTTGTGCGCGCCGAGCCGCGGCCCGGCCCAGCGGATCTGGCCGGGGGTCCGGGACAGCCGGAACGGCGTGGCCACCATCCGCAGCGGCCCGAGATCGGCGTCCGGCACCGTGGCGATGGCGCCCAGTGCGGCGTACTGCGGGTCGGCCATGATGTCACGCACGTCGTAGACGGTGGAGACGGGCACACCCGCGGTCCGGCAGTCCGCCAGTACCTCCTGATGGTCGAGGCCGGCCACCCAGCCGCCCACGATGTCGTCAAGCTCGTCGGCGTGCCTGGCCCGTTCGGCGGCGCTGGAGAACCACGGCTGCGCCACCACGTCCGGCCTGCCGATCAGGGCGAGCAGGCGGTCGGCGGTCGACTGGGTGCTGGTCGACAGGGCCAGCCACCGCCCGTCCCGGGACAGGTACATGTTCCTCGGCGCGTTGACGGTGGACCGGTTCCCCACCCGCTGCGCCACCCGGCCCAGCTGGTCGTGCTCGATGATCTGCGGCTCCAGCACGGTCAGCAGCGGCTCGATGATCGACACGTCGATCTCCTGGCCCGTTCCGCTCACCCGCCGCTCCCACAGCGCCGTCATGATCGCCAGCGCGGTGGTGATGCCGGTCACGGTGTCCGCGAGGCCGAACGGGGGGAGCATCGGCGGCCCGTCCGGCGTGCCGTTGCGCTGCGCGAAACCGCTCATCGACTCGGCGATGGTGCCGAACCCGGGCTGTGACGACATCGGCCCGGACTGCCCGAAGCCGGTGACGTGCGCCATCACCAGCGACGGGTTGACCGCTCGCAGCGCGGTGAAGTCAATGCCCCACCTGGCCATCGTGCCCGGCCGGAAGTTCTCCACCACCACGTCGGCCCGGCTGGCCAGCCGGCGGAAGATGTCCTGGCCTTCGGGCCGGCTGATGTTGAGGGTGACGCAGAGCTTCCCGCGGCCCAGCTCCTTCCACCACAGTCCGTGGCCGTCCTTCTGCCCGCCGTGGTTGCGCAGCGAGTCACCCGCCGAGGGATGCTCGATCTTCACTACCTCGGCGCCCAGGTCGGCCAGCAGCATGGTGGCCAGCGGGCCCGCGATCAGATTCGACGCGTCCAGGACCCGTAGGTCGCTCAGCGGACCGCTGGCCTGAGCCGGCTCTGCCATGTGCCCTCCGTTAGCTCGCGGTCCGGCCCGGCCCGATAGCCGGGATGACCTCCCGGCCGAACAGCTCGATTGACTTCATGGTCTCCTCGTGCGGGATGTCCCCCAGTTGCATGGCCACGAGCATCTGCGTCGCGCCCGCCTCCTGGAAGCCGCGGATCCGCTCGACGATGGTCTCCGGCGAGCCGACCAGGATCATGCCGTTCTCCAGCAGGTACTCGAACTTGACCGGCCCGGACCTGACCGGGCCCTTCTTCAGCGCCGTCGCGTACCACTCGTACCCGGGAGGCAGCTCACGCTTTTCGCCCCAGCGCAGGAAGTGATCCACGGTGACGTCCAGGTACCGGATGAACGAGTTCTGGCAGATCTTCCGCGCGGCCGCCTCTGTCTCGGCGCAGAAGCACATCATGAACACCGCGGCCTGCTCGTTCTTCACCGACAGGGGCCGGGTGGACGCCGCCATGGCGGCCCGCCACTCGGCCAGCCGCCGGCCCATCGCATCCTTGTCGACGGCCATGCCGAACGCGAGTACGCCCAGCCCGTAGTCACCCGCCAGCGTGTAGCTCATCGGACTGGTCGCCGCCATCCACATCGGCGGGTGCGGTCGCTGGATCGGCCGGGGGAAGACCTTCCGCGGCGGCAGTTCCAGGTACTTGCCGTGAAACTCGACCTCGGCCTCGCCGCTGGTCCACAGCTGCCGCAGGAAATCGACCGACTCGGACCACATGCCCCGGGTGTCGCCCGGGTCGATGCCGAACCCGCCGATCTCCAGTTCGGCGATCGAACGGCCGGTGCCGAACTCGACCCGGCCGCCGGACAGCACGTCCAGCGCGCCGATCCGCTCGGCGACCCGGACCGGATGGTTGAACGGCGTCGGCAGCAGTACCACGCCGTGCCCGATCCGGACCCGGCTGGTGCGCTGCGCCACCGTGGCGAGCCAGATCTCGGGCGCTCCCATGTGTGAGAACTCTTCCCGGAAGTGATGTTCGACCGCCCACACGTGGGTGAAGCCCGCCTGCTCGGCCGCGACGGCCTGGATGACGCTGTTGCGGTACGCGTCGGCTTCCGTGGTCGGACCCCACGGCTTGGGCACCTGCATTTCGAAGAGCAGACCGAAGTCCATCCCGCCTCCTGTCCGGCCGTCCGCGCGACGGCTCCGGTGGACTCATGCTTGACGACGAATGGCCCGATACCAAGCCCGCGTCCTGCTTACCGGGAAACTCCCGCCTGACATCCGCAGTGGTCAAGTGAGCGGAACAGGTCCGCCCGCCGCGCGGCAGGCCGGGCACACTGGGGAGGCCAGACTGTCGCCCACCAACCGGAGCCAGCCGTGAAAGTGTCCCAGATCATCGCCCGGCGACTGCGAGACGCGGGCGTCGCGGTGGTCTTCGGCGTGATGGGCGACGGCAACATGCACTGGCTGGCCGAGTACGCGGCCCTGCCGGGCGTGCGCTGGTGCCCGGCCTGGCACGAGGCAGGCGCGGTCGGCATGGCCGACGGCTACGCCCGCGCCGCCGGCCGGGAGAGCGTCGGCGTGTCCACCGTGACCATGGGACCAGGGCTGGCGCAGGCCCTCGCCGCCCTGACCGCCGCGGTCCGCACCCGGTCCTCCGTCCTAGTCATCACCGCCGAGCCGGATCACGTGTCCCCGCCGAACGCCCAGGACGTCGACCAGCGGTCGTGGGCCGCGACCGCCGGCGCGCGGTACCGGCTGGTGACCGACTCCGCCGACCTGAGCGCCGCGCTGGCCGAGACGATGGCCTGCGCCCGGTCAGGCCGCCCCGCCGTGCTGGCCGTGGCCGTGAGCCTGATGGACAGTGAACACGACAGCCAGGCCCCGCCCACCACGAGCCCGCCCGCCACGGGCCCGGCCGGGACGCACATAACAGGCCTGGACACCGCGGCCCGCCTGCTGGCCGCCAGCCGCCGCCCCCTCGTGCTACTGGGACGCGGGGCCGAACTGAGCGGCGCGGTCGAGACGGCCCTCGAGGTCGGCCGCGCAATCGGGGCGTGCTTCCTTACCACGGTCCCGGCCAAGGGCTGCCTGGCGGCCGCGCGGGATCCCTTTGACCTTGGCCTGGCCGGGACGATGGCGCACCCGTCCGCCCGCCGCCTGGCCGGCACGGCCGATGTCGTCCTGGTGGTCGGCGCGGCGCTCGACGCCCACAACACCGCCGGCGGTTCCTTCTTCGGCGACGCGCGGCTGATCCGGGTCGACATCCGCCCCCCGGCCCAGATGTGGCACCCGGCAGGCGACGTCATCGAGATCACCGCCGACGCCACCGCCGCGATCACCCGCCTCGCGGCGGAGCTTCCGTCTGGGCGCCGACCTGGCCTCCGCGGTCCCGACACAGCGGCGCTGCTGGCTGGCGAGCCCGCCCGGCGCGCCGCGCTGGCGGCCACCCAGCCCGCCGACGGGCTGAATCCGTGGGCCGTGATCGCCGCGATCGACGACGCCGTCTCCGACTCCGCGCACATCGTGACCGGCGTAGGCCACTTCTGGTACTTCGCCGCCCCCTACCTGTCGGCCCGGCCCGGCCGCACCTTTCACTTCGGCTACGGCTTCGGCCTGATCGGGCAGGGCCTCCCGCTGGCCACCGGGGGAGCGGTCGCGGCGACCGAGGCCAACCGTCAAACGGTCGCTATCGAAGGGGACGGCAGCTTCTTGATGAACCCGCAGGAGCTTCAGTCGGCCGTCCGGTTCGGAGCCGACCTGCTGGTAATCGTGCTGAACAACGCGGCCTACGGATCGGAGTTCCATAAGCTCGGCATCGCGGGCCTGGATCCGGCCGCGGGCACCTTCGACCGCCCCGCCGACCTGGTCGCCGTCGCCCGGGCCCTGGGCGCCGCCGCCCGACGGGTCGGCACGATGGACGAACTGCGCGCCGGGCTGGCCGCCTTCGCCGGGTCCGGCGGCGTCCGGGTACTCGACATCGGCATCGCGCGGTCGGTCATGAGTGAGGCCTACCAGCGCATGCACCTGGCGCCCGCGGACGAGACTAGGCTGGTCCAGGGAGCAAACCGATGACAACGCATCAACCGCATCAGCCGACCGCCGAATTCGCCCCGATCGATCTGGCCCTGGCCGACATCGCGGCGGGCCGGCCGCTAGTGGTCGTGGACGACGAGGACCGGGAGAACGAAGGCGACCTTATCTTCGCGGCCGAGAAGGCCACGGCCGACCTGGTGACGCTCATGATCAGGGAGTGCGGAGGCCTGATCTGCGTGCCGATGACCGGTGCCGACCTGGACCGGCTGGCCCTAGACCAGATGGTCAACCAGAACACCGAACGGATGGGAACCGCGTTCACCGTGTCCGTCGACGCGCGCGCCGGGGTGAGCACGGGCATCTCCGCCGCCGACCGCGCCGCGACGATCAGCCTGCTCGCCGACCCGGCGAGCACGTCGCAGGACATCGTCCGGCCGGGACACGTCTTCCCGCTGCGCGCCCGCCCCGGTGGCGTGCTGCGCCGGGCCGGGCACACCGAGGCCGCGGTGGACCTGGCCAGGCTGGCCGGGCTACGGCCCGCGGGGGCCATCTGCGAGATCATGAACGCCGACGGGACGCTCGCCCGGCTGCCCGAACTGGCCAGCTTCTGTGCCCGCCATTCGATCAGGCTCATCTCGATCGCGGACCTCATCGCCTACCGTCGCCGGACGGAAAAGCAGGTCGAGCGCGTCGCCGAGGTCCGCCTGCCGCTGCGACAGGGGGATTTCACCGCGTTCGGTTACCGCAGCCTGGTCGATGACTCCGAGCACATCGCACTGACCATGGGCGATCTGTCCGACGGCGAGGACGTACTGGTCCGGGTGCACTCAGAGTGCCTGACCGGCGACGCCTTCGGCTCGCTGCGCTGCGACTGCGGTCCCCAGCTGACGGCGGCGATGGACGCCGTGGCCGCCGAGGGCCGCGGCGTCGTGCTCTACGTGCGCGGGCAGGAAGGACGCGGCATCGGCCTGCTGCACAAGCTGCAGGCCTATCAGCTACAGGACCACGGGGCCGACACCGTCGACGCCAACCTCCAGCTCGGCCTGCCCGCCGACGCCAGGGACTACGGCACCGGTGCCCAGATCCTGGCCGACCTGGGCGTGCGCACCATGCGGTTGCTGACTAACAACCCCGCCAAGCGCGCCGGGCTGGAAGGCTACGGCCTCTCGATCATCGACCGGGTCCCGCTGCCCGTGCACGCCAACGAGCACAACCTCCGCTACCTGCGGGTCAAGCGGGACCGGATGGGACACGACCTGCCCGGCCTGCCCTGGCACGATGACGAGGTCTCCTGGGCCACGCTGGCCAGCCGCCCGGCCGGGACCAGCGCGAGTCCGGACGCGGCCGAGCAAGTGGCCAGGTTCGGCCTCGACGCCGGCGACTAAGCGCCTCGTGCCGATCAGCGGGACGTCTGGTTGCTTGCGTTCAAGCAATTAGTCAGTGTTGCTTGCATCGCCCAGCGCGTCCTGGAGGGGCCATGCAGCTTCCCGGTCAGAGGACCAGCACCAAGATCAGCGCAGTGGTATCCGTCCTGGCCTTGCTGGCCCTGGCGGCCTGCAGCTCGTCGTCGTCCTCGTCGGCTGGCTCGAGCACGCCCTCGAGCACATCCTCGACTACGCAGTCCGGCCAGGCGCAGTCCACGGCCTCGGGCAGCTTCGGGACGCTCGGCCAGGTCTGCGGGCCCGGCAGCGCCACCGGCGCGACCGCCACTGGCGTCACCGCCTCGAGCATCCAGGTGGCGACCGTCGCGGACGTCGGGGCGGCGTCCTCGCCCGGGCTCGATCAGGCGTTCTGGGACACCGGGACGGCATTTACCGCCTGGTGCAACGCCGCGGGCGGAATCAACGGGCGCAAGCTGGTCCTCGACAAGCGCGACGCCGCGCTCACCGACTACCCGCCGATCGTGCAGACCAGCTGCACGGCCGACCTGGCCATGGTGGGCGGCCAGGCGGTGCTCGACGACACCGGCCTGGCCGACCGGCTCAAGTGCGGGCTGCCTGACATCGCGCCGTACATCTTCGGCCCGAACTCGGTCAACGCGCCTCTGAAGGCCGCCGCCTTCCCCACCCCGAACGACCAGGTGTTCCTCGGCGGCGTGGCCAAGTTCTTCACCGCGTTTCCGGGCACCAAGCAGGCCGTCGGCGTCATAGTCCCGAATGGCGCGGCCGGGGCCGAGCAGCAGAAGATCTTCACCGAGGGGCTCAAGGCCATCGGCGGCGACCTCGTCTCGGTCCTGGAGTACAACACGACCGTGCAGGCCAGCTGGACGCCGCTGGTGGACAAGCTGCGTAGCGCCGGGGTGAAGCTGCTGCTGATCGACGCCGATCTCGGCCCGACCGCGGCGCTGGAAGAGGCGATGCAGACGCAGAACTGGTGGCCGCAGGTCCAGGTCGTTCCGCCGCACTTGTACGCGTCCGAATTCCTCAAGCAGCTCACCGTCGCGCCCGAGAACTTCTACGTCTACACCCCGATCGCCCCCCTCGAGGACGCCTCGGCCAACCCGCCCACCGCACAGTACATCCAGATCATGCACACCTACGACCCCAGCGGCGAGATCGGCTTCCCCAGCGTGGAAGCCTTCTCGTCGTGGCTGTTGTTCGCCGAGGCCGCGAAGGCGTGCGGATCGTCGCTGACCCGGACCTGCCTGATGAGCAAGATCGCCACCACGACCTCGTGGACCGGCGGAGGCCTCACCTCGCAGGCCAACCCGGCCGCCAACGCGATGCCCGCCTGCTACGTGGTCCTCAAGATCACCGGCTCAGCGGGGCACCTGGCCTTTTCCCGCTACGAGCCGGCCAGCGGCTTTGACTGCAGCCCGGACAACGCGCCGCACATCGCGCCGTAGGCCCTAGGATGCGGCCGACTGCCCGGCGCGGCGGCCGAAGAAACTGCAGTCGCCGAGCGAGATCCCGCTGCAGTAGCCGGAGACGGCCAGGGCCGACGTGGCTCGCCCGGCCGCGTACAGGCCGGCGATCGGCGAGCCGTCCGGCGTGAGCACCTCCCCGCCGACCGCGGTACGCAGCCCACCCATGGTGAAGGCGGACATCGGGAAGGCCTGCTGACGCAGGTCGATGACCGCGTAGGGCGGCACCAGCGGCTGCAGCCACCGCTCGCCCTTGTGGAAGAGCGGGTCCGCGCCGCGGGCCGCGTGCTCGTTGTAGTAGGCCACCGTCTGCTCCAGCGCGCCGGCCGGAAGCTCCATCTGGGTCTCAAGCTCGGCCAGCGAGTCCTCGGCCCAGGACGGCCTGCGCCAGGAGCTCTCCAGGAACGTCGACTCATCGAGCAGCAGGTAGGCGATGGTGTCCTGGCGGAACGCCGCCTCCGCGCCGAGGCGTCCGTAGTACGTGTCCTCGTTGATGAACCGCCGCCCGAGCGCGTTGAACAAGATCCCGCGCGCGTAGGACATCGGCGGGGTCAGGACCAGCGTGATGTCGGCGGTGTCCATGTGGATCGCGTCCGCGCCCGCCGCCTGCGCCATCTGGATGCCGAGGCCGTCCTGGCCGCCATGCCCGAGCTTGCTGACGGCCAGCATCGCCGGGGTGTGCTGCGCGAGCATCTCATCGTTGTAGATGAAACCGCCCGTGGTCAGCACCACGCCCCGGCGGGCCCGCACCCGGAGCACCGTGCCGAACCTCCTGGCCTCGACGCCGGTCACCCGGCCTTCGTCGTCAACCACCAGCCGCTGGACGCCGACGTTGTACTCGGTCCGGACACCGGCCCGCTCCGCGGCGCGCACCAGGCACTTCAGCACGGCCCCCTCGAACAGGTCCTCGTCGCTGTCGGGGTCGCGGGGGATGTGTCCGCGCGGCGCCGGCCGGACCAGCGCGCTGAACGGATGAGCCTGCTCGCCGCCCGTCCAGACCAGGCCGCCGCCCGCGTACTCCTGCCCGCCCACGTTGATGAAGCCGTCGTCCTCCGGCGACGCCAGCATCGTGCCGGCCTCGTCGGGACCGGTGATCAACGGAACGCCCTGCCGGACGAGCCAGTCGAAGTGCAGCAAGCTCTCGTCGCAGTAGACGCGCAGCTTCTCCTCGTCGACCCCGGGACCCAGCGCCGCGAGCAGGAAGGTGTACATCTCCTCGGCCGTGTCGTCGAACCCCATGGCCTTCTGCATCGGGGTTCCGCCACCGAGGTAGACGATCCCGCCGCAGGTCCCCTCGGGGCCCCCGCCGCGTTCTAGCGCCAGCACGTCGCTGGTCACCTCGAGGGCGCCTAGCGCCGCTGCCGCGCCGGACATGCTGAAACCGACGATCACCACGTCAGCCTCGAGATCCCAGGACTGGACCTCAGCTACCTTGCGGGGCGTGGTTGACAACGGGTCTGGCATCGGTGGTCCTTCCGACCTGGCTGATTGCGGCGTACCCTGCCACGTTCGCAGGGTAGACAGCGGATGGATCCGTCCTTCCCGCTGTATGGGATGGTTCAGCGATCAGGCCCGCCACTGCCAGCAATCGGCCGCCTGGCCCGCGGCCCGGCCCTTGGCCGCGATTCCCTTGAGCAGGGCGACCACCAGAATCACCAGGCCGAGCAGGAACGTCACGGAAGCGGCGGGCAGCACGAAACCGACCACCGTGAGCGTGACACCGACGACCAGTGATACAGGCTCCCAGTGGGTCCGCGTGGTCCGGGCCAGGCGCATGACGCCGATGAGTGCCAGCAGCGCGCCGGTCCGGAGCCACCACCGGATCCGCCGTCGGCGGGCCGGACGCCAGGCCCAGGACTCGCCGCCCGGCACGCCGGACGAACTCCAGATAACGAGGTTGCCGCGACGCGGCCGCAGTCTCATGACAACTTTCCTATGATCCAGACGGCGCCACCCGAGTCATTCGGGCGCGTCTTTCCACCATAAGCGCTCGACTGGTTACGTCAACGGCGGGGCGTCACTCGATCCGCGTCGCGATGGGCGTGCCGAGTTCGACCGTCCGGCTCACCGTGCACAGCCGGTCGTGCGACTTGCGCACCGCGTCCGGCAGCAATTCCCTGGCCTTGTCACCCTGCTCGCCGGGCGGGAACGCGATACGGAACGTCACCTGCAGGCCGCTCAGGTGATTGCCCGCCGGGTCGCGGACCTTGTCCGCCTCTGCGACGATCTCGAAGGAGTCCGGCTCGGCTCGCCGCGACGTCAAGATGTCCACGTCGACCGCCGTGCAGCCGCCGATCGCGACCAGCAGCAGCTCGACCGGGGTGAAGTCGGTCCCCGCGCCGGTCCCGATGGTGATCGTGCCGCCGCGCTCGTTGGTCACCGTGTACCTGCTGTTCTCGATGCGCTCCAGCCGCACGCTGCGATGCCCGGAATCAGTCGTCATGCCGTCCACACTGCCACACGCCGCCGCGCAGTCCCCGGTCGCCGGTCAGCGCCGCGTGCCAGAATGGCCCGGTGACGCAGGGATCTGGGCTGGACAGCGGCGGTCCGTCGATCACGGCCCGGCGGGTGGCCGCCTACCGCCTCGGATTCGCCCGGGTTCCGGCTCCCTACGGCGATCCCGCCGCCGACGAGGCGCTGGCCGCGGACATCGCGGACGGCCGGGAGCCTCCGGCGGGCCGGATGGGCGAGTACCTCGACGCCCGCACGAGGTTCTTCGACCGGCTGGTGGTCGGGGCCATCGGCCGGGGCGTCCGCCAGATCGTGATCGGCGCGGCCGGCTACGACGGTCGGCCCCTCCGGTACGCCAGCTCCGGCGTCCGCTGGTTCGAGGTAGACCATCCCGCGACCCAGCGCGACAAGCGAGAACGGCTGGCGCGGCTGGGCATCGCCTCCCGCCAGGTGCAGTTCGTCGAGGCCGACTTCACCCGCGACCCGGTCGCGGAACGGCTGATCGCCGCCGGGCTGAACCCGGGCCAGCTCAGCCTCTTCCTGCTCGAAGGGGTCGCGGTCTACCTGGAGCCAGCCGTCCTCGGTCGCGTCCTCACCGAGTTCCGCCAGGTCGCGCGGGTCGGCAGCCGCCTGGCGGTCAGTGTCTCGCGGTCCAGCACTTCCGGTGAGGCCAGGGCCCGCTTCCAGGCCCGCGTCGCCGCGCTGGGCGAGCCGGCCAGATCCACCCTCGAAGCGGACGAAGCCACCGAACTCCTCGCTCGCGCCGGCTGGCGGGTCCTGGCTGGCGACGACGCTAACGATCCAGACGCCGCCGCGCAGCGCGAACGACTCCATTCGGCCGGCCTGCTCACGGCCACCACAGACACTGCCCCTACAGCCACCAAAACCCGCAAACCCCAGCAGGCCGAACAACCCAACGGTCCCCTGTCCCTGTCCGCCCTGCTGTCCCAGGCGCTCGTCGCATTCACCATCGAGCTCGACAACGAGGCCGAACACCGTCTCCCGCACCGCACCACCAACCAGGGCGCGAGCCGGGGCAGCGGGGCCTGGCTGACGTCAACGGCCATGTTCGAGAACTGCCTGCGGTTCGTCGCCGACCAGCCCATCACGGTCGGGGAACTCGAGACCCTGGCCCGCACCGGGACCAACCTGGACGGCATGCGCCGCTGGGGTTACATCACCATCGACGGCACCGCCCAGAGGATCCACCACGGACGTCCCGGCGCGGACGCCGTCCTGCGCGCCACCGCTCGGGGCCTGCAGGCCCGGCAGACCTGGCTGCCGCTGCCCGCCGTCATCGAGCAGCGCTGGACCGAACGCTTCGGTGCCGGCCCGATCGGCCAGCTACGCCAGGCCCTGCAGGCGGTCGCCGGGCAGCTCGACCCCGGCCTGCCCGACACCCTCCCGATCCTGGGCGCGGTCCTGTTCAACCGGGGACCGGACCCCGCCCTGCCGCCCCGGCCGGAACCACCCGACGTCGCCGCGCTGCCCCTCTCGGCGCTGCTGTCCCGCGTCCTGCTGGCCTTCGCCCTGGAGTACGAGCACGAGTCCGAGCTATCCCTAGCCGTCGGCGCCAACCTGCTCCGCGTCCTCGGCGAGGACGGCACGCGGCTGCGCGACCTCCCGCTCCTGGCCGGCATCTCCAAGGAAGCCGTCGCCTGGGCCATGGGCGTCCTGCTCCGGGCCCGCCTCGCAGTCGAGGCACCCGACCCCGCCGCCAGCCGCGGCAAAGTCGCCCGCCTCACCGCCCGCGGCCTGCACGCGCAGCGCCTCTACCTCGAGCTCCTGGGCACCATCGAGGACCGCTGGCAAGACCGCTTCGGCACGGACACCATCGACGCCCTGCGCCGGTCCCTGGAGGTGCTGGCCCTCGGCCCCGACGGCCAGCCGCCGCCCCTGTTCCAGGCCCTGCAGCCCTACCCGGACAACTGGCGCGCCTCGGTCCGCCCGCCCCGTACGCTGCCGTACTACCCGATGGTCCTGCACCGCGGCGGCTACCCCGACGGCAGTTGACCGGTCAGCCGCCCCCGTCCGCGAGGACCTCCAGGATCTGCTGCCCGTACCGGCCCAGCTTGGTCTCGCCCACCCCGTTAACCAGGGCCAGCCCGGCCATCGTCGTGGGCGGCGCGGCCGCGATCTGCCGCAGCGTCGCGTCGTGGAAGATCACGTAAGGCGGCATGCCCAGTTCCTTCGCGACCCCCGTCCGCCAGGCCCGCAGCCGCTCGAACACTGCCTCCGCCTCCGGTCCCAGCTCGCCCGCGGCCGGCCCCGGCGTCGCCCGCCGGGACTTCCCCCCGCCCCGCCCCGCCGCAGCCGAGCCACCACCCGAAGCAGCCGCAGCCGCCGGAACAACCGGCCGCGGCGCATCGCGCCGGAACGTGACCTGCCGCTCCCCGCGCAGCACCTCCCCGCTGAGGTCGGTCAGCGCCAGCGTCCCGTGGTCTCCCTGGACCGCGAGCAGCCCGCCGGCCAGCAACTGCCGCACCACGCCCCGCCACTCCGCCTCGCGCAGCTCCGCGCCCACCCCGAAGGTAGACAAAGAGTCGTGCCCGTAAGACAGCACCCGCGGCGTCTTTTTCCCCAGCAGGATGTCGATCGGCTGCCCCGCGCCGAACGACGGGCCCCCGAGCCGCTGAAGCCGCACGATGGTCGAGAGCAGCTTCTGCGCCGCGACGGTGCCGTCCCAGACCGAAGGCGGCGACAGGCACGTGTCGCAGTTGCCGCACGGGCCCGTACCCGTCTCGCCGAAGTACGCCAGCAGCTGCGCCCGCCGGCACTCCGCCGTCTCGCACAGCGCGAGCATCGCGTCCAGGTGCGAGACCAGCCGCCGCCGGTGCGCGAAGTCGCCTTCGGAATCGTCGATGAGACGCCGCTGCTGCACCACGTCGGCCAGACCGTAGGCCAGCCACGCCGTGGCCGGCGCGCCGTCGCGCCCGGCCCGCCCGGTCTCCTGGTAGTAGCCCTCGACCGACCGGGGCAGGTCCAGGTGCGCCACGAAGCGGACGTCCGGCTTGTCGATGCCCATGCCGAACGCGATCGTGGCCACCATGATCAGCCCGTCCTCGCGCAGGAACCGCGACTGGTTCGCGGCCCGGGTCCGCGCGTCGAGCCCGGCGTGATACGGCAGCGCGGTGAGCCCCTCGGCACACAGGAACTCCGCCGTCTTGTCCACCGAAGCCCGGGACAGGCAGTAGACGATCCCCGCGTGTCCCGCGTGCTCGGTGCGCAGCAGCCGCAGCAGCTGGCGGCGCGGTTCGTTCTTGGGCTCGATCCGGTACTGGATGTTGGGCCGGTCGAAGCTGGCCACGAAGTGCCGGGCCTCACCGAGCCCGAGTCGCGTGACGATCTCGCCCAGCGTCTGCCGGGTCGCGGTGGCCGTCACCGCGATCCGCGGCACCGCGGGCCACCGCTCGTGCAGCACGGACAGCGCCAGGTAGTCGGGCCGGAAGTCGTGTCCCCACTGGGCCACGCAGTGCGCCTCGTCGATCGCGAACAGCGCCACCGTGCCCCGGTCGAGCAGCCGCAGCGTCGCGTCGGTCCGCAGCCGTTCGGGGGCCAGGTACAGCAGGTCAAGCTTGCCGTCCAGAAAGGCGTACTCCACGCCCCGCCGCGTGTCCGGATCCTGGGTCGAGTTCAGGAACCCGGCCCGCACGCCCAGCACGGTCAGCGCGTCGACCTGGTCCTGCATAAGCGCGATCAGCGGCGAGATGACCACCCCGGTACCGTCCCGGACCAGCGAGGGGATCTGGTAGCACAGCGACTTGCCGCTGCCGGTCGGCATCAGCGCGACCGCGTCCCCGCCACCGCACAGGTGCTCGATGATCTCCTGCTGCTGCCCGCGGAACGAGCTGTACCCGAACACGCGGTGCAGCGCCTCGGCCGCCGCCGCGCCGGTTCCGCTCTCGGGCACGTCCACGCGGGCGATTCTACGGCCCGCTCCCGTCATAATTCCTCGAACAGGTGCCGGAAGAACGACCGTGGCTCGTGCATGAACTGCCGCCACGCGATGACCAGGCCAGGACCGGCCGGGCGTCGAACTCCTCGCTGTCCGGCATGCTCCATCAAAGCATTTCGGCCGAACGGCCGTGGTGCCTCCCGCCGGTCATGCACTACCGTGCCCAGAGTGGACGCTGCGCTTGCTGACCGCCTGGCCATCAGGGACGTCGTCGAGACCTGGGCGAGCGCCAGGGACTCCCGGGACTGGGAGGCGTTCCGGGCCTGCTGGCACGAGGACGGCTACATGATGGCGACCTGGTTCCAGGGCCCGAAGGAAGACTTCATCCGGGTCAGCCAGGAAGGCGCCGCCCGCGGGGTCAACATCCTGCACTTCACCGGCGGCGTCCGGATCACCCTGGCCCCGGCCTCGCCGCGCGCCATCGCGCAGACCCGGATGACGATCATGCAGCGCGCTGAGGTGCACGGCGTGCCGTGCGACGTGGCCTGCACCGGCCGGTTCTACGACTTCTTCGAAAAGCGCGCGGGCCGGTGGGCGATCGTGCTGCGCCAGCCCATCTACGAGAAGGACCGCCTGGACCCGGTCGATCCGGCCGCCTCGCTCACCCTGGACCCGGAGGTGCTGGCGCGCTACCCGGAGGGTTACCGGTACCTGGCCTACCTGCAGGTCCAGGTTGGGTACCCGGTGAAGCCCGACATGCCCGGCGTGACCGGGCCCGAGGTGGACCGCCTGTACCAGCGCGGCGCCGCCTGGCTGGCCGGCCAGCCCGTCGCCCCCTAGGCGCCGACGATCACGATGTCCAGGGTCCGCGGCCCGTGCACGCCCTCGACCCGGCGCAGCTCGATGTCGCTGGTGGCGCTGGGCCCGCTGATCCAGGTCAGGGGGCGCGCCGGGTCAAGGGCCGCTACCGCGTCGGGTACGGCGGCGACGATCTGCCCGGTGCGTACCACCGCCAGGTGGTAGTCCGGCACCAGGGTGAAGGCCCGGCTCCCCTGCCCCGGGCCGGTGTCCAGCACGATGGTCCCGGTCTCGGCGATCGCGACCGCGCAGGTCGTCACCACCCCGTCCAGGGCGTCGAGCGCCGCGACGTCCAGCGGCGGACCTACGGCCCCGCGTAGCAAGGCCGACCACTTAGCCGGAAACCCGTCCGGCACCCCTATTCGCTCCGCCCCGCGGGCGGCCACGGCGTCCGCGATGACCTGAGCGACCTCGTCTGCTCCACAGCGGCGCACCGTGGCCCGGTAGTCGCTGGCCCGCTCTTCAAACCTGCTGACCAGCTCCTCGTCGGCCGATCCCGGCCCCCGGCGGCCCGGGTTGTACCGCCGCGGCACCTCCGGCAGATCCGTGATGTCCGCGGTGGCCGCGCGGATCCGGGCCAGCATCTCCTCTCGGCTGCTCATCTCATATCCCGCGCTCGTCTCCGGCTCGCGACCCCTCCGCTCGCCACCAGTCGCGGAACGTCTGCCGCGGCGGTCGCGGCAGGTCCCGGGACGAGGTCCAGGCGGCCAGCGGCCCGGGCAGGTGCCGGATCCGGTCATAACGCCGGCCGAGCAGCCGCCCGGCATGCCCGGCCCGCAGGGCCCAGGTCCAGCGGCGCGGGTCGCTCATCGTCCAGGCCAGGCCGCGCATGGCCGCGGCTTCCGGTGTCGGGCCTCGGTGGTGGGCCAGCTTGTCGTCGACCACCCGGGAGCGCAGGTGCACCAGCATCGAGGGAATGTCGATCGCGACCGGGCACACGTCGTAGCAGGCGCCGCACAGGGTCGACGCGAACGGCAGGTCCGGGTTGTCGGTCACCCCGGTGAGCTGCGGTGACAGCACGGCGCCGATCGGCCCGGGGTAGACCGAGCCGTAGGCGTGCCCGCCGGTGCGCTCGTAGACCGGGCACACGTTCAGGCAGGCCGAGCACCTGATGCAGCGCAGCGCGGCCCGGCCGCGCGGGTCGGCCAGCGTCGCGGTCCGGCCGTTGTCCAGCAGGACGAGGTGGAAGTCCTGGCCCTCGACCGCCCCGGACCACGTCGAGGTATACGGGTTCATCCGTTCCGCGGTGGACGAGCGCGGCAGCAATTGGAGGAACACCTCCAGGTCGCGCCAGGCCGGGAGGATCTTCTCGATGCCCATCACGGTGATCAGGGTCCGCGGCAGGGTCAGGCACATCCGGCCGTTGCCCTCGGATTCCACTACCGCCAGGGTGCCGGTCTCCGCGATCGCGAAGTTCGCCCCGGAGATGGCCACCTGCGCGGCCAGGAACTTGCGGCGCAGGTGGGCGCGGGCCGCCGCGGCCAGCTCGGCCGGGTTGTCGGACAGCTGGGCCGGTGCGTCCGGCATCTCGCGCAGGAAGATGTCGCGGATCTGGTTGCGGTTGAGGTGGATGGCGGGGACCAGGATGTGGCTGGGCCGGTCGTGGCCGAGCTGGACGATCAGCTCGGCCAGGTCGGTCTCGGTCGCCTCGATGCCGGCCGCGGCCAGCGCCTCGTTCAGCCCGATCTCCTGGGTGGCCATCGACTTGACCTTCACCACGCTGGTCTGGCCGGTCGCGCGGATCAGGCCGGCGATGATCTGGTTCGCCTCGTTCGCGTCGGCGGCCCAGTGCACCGTGCCGCCGCGCGCGGTGACCTGCTCTTCGAGCTGCAGGAGGTAGCCGTCCAGGTGCGCCAGGACGTCGTCCTTGATGGCCGCGCCCGCCGCCCGCAGCTCCTGCCAGTCCGGCACCTCGGCCACCACGGCCGCGCGCTTGGCCCGGATCGTGGAGGTGGCGTGACCGAGGTTGCGCCGCAGCTGGCTGTCGTCCAGCGCGATGGCCGCTGCGACCGGGAACGGGACCTCCTGGCGGAGCTGGCCCACCCCCCGCGGGGCGGTCGGCATGCCGAGGAACGTCATGGCTGCCTCCTGGTCGTGGCGAGGATCTCGGCCAGGTGCCGGGTGCCGATGCCGGTGCTCAGCCGGGACAGCCCGCCGCCGATGTGCAGCAGGCAGGACGAGTCACCTGCGGCGGCGTACTCCGCGCCGGTGCGCCGCACCGCCGCGACCTTGTCGGCCAGCATCGCCGATGACACCGCCGGGTTCTTCAGCGCGAACGTGCCACCGAACCCGCAGCACTGCTCGGCGCCCGGCAACTCCACCAGGTCGATGTCCTGCACCGCGCGCAGCAGCCGCAGCGGCCGCTCGCCCACCCGGAGCAGCCGCAGCGAATGGCAGGTCGGGTGATAGGTCACCCGGTGCGGGAAGTACGCCCCGACGTCGGTCACGCCCAGCACGTCGACCAGGAACTCCGACAGCTCCCAGGTCCGGGCCGCGATCGCCTGCGCCGCGTCGGCCAACGCCGGATCCCCGGCCAACCGCGCCACATCGGCGTGCTGATGCCGGATCGCGGCCGTGCACGACCCGCTCGGCACCACGATCGCCTCGTAACTCTCGAACGCCGCCACGTGGTTGCGGACCAGCGGGATCGCTTCCCGCGGGTACCCGGTGTTGACGTGCATCTGCCCGCAGCAGGTCTGCCCCCAGGGCATCTCCACGGTCACGCCCAGCCGTTCCAGTACCCGGACCGTGGCCTTCGCGACCTGCGGCACGACGCCGTCCACGAGGCAGGTGACGAACAGCGCGGCCCTCACCACCCCATACTAAAACAGTTAGCATTCCAGCCAATGGAAGACGACCGCGAGCCGCGCACCCGGGGCAAGCGCCCGCCGCAGGGCGAGCCGGTGATCGACCGCGCGCTCTCGCTACTGTCGGCGTTCGACGCGGGCCAGCGTCGGCTTAGCCTGGCCGAGCTGAGCCGGCGTAGCGGCATCCCGCTGAGCTCGACCCTCCGGCTGGCCGGGCACCTGGTCCGCTGGGGAGCACTGGAGCGGGACGAGAAGGGGCGGTACTGCGTCGGGCTGCGGCTGCTGGAGGTCGCCTCGCTCGCGCCGCGCGGGCACGGGCTGCGCCAGGTGGCGATGCCGTTCATGAGCGACCTGGCCGAGGTCACCCGCCAGCACGTCCAGCTCGCCGTCCGCGAGGGCACCGAGGCGACGCTAATCGAGCGGCTCTCGGCGCACCAGGCCACGCCGGTGCAGTACCGGATCGGGGGCCGGCTGCCGCTGCACTCCACCGCGGTCGGCTTGGTCCTGCTCGCCTTCGCCCCGTCCGGCCTGCAGGAGGAGTTTCTCGCCCGGCCCATGTACGGCGAGCCCGATCACCTGCCGATCCCGGCCGATGTCATGCGCCGGACCCTGGCCGAGGTCCGGCAGGAGCGACTGGCCGTCTACCGGCGTCAGGAGCAAGAGGTCATCGTGGCCGTGGCCGCGCCAATCTTCGGAGCCGACGACGCGGTCGTCGCCGCGCTCGGCGTCCTGCTACCGGAACGGGTCGCGCAGCCGCGCCGCCTCGGCCTCGCCGTCCGCACCGCCGCCCAGGGCATCTCCCGCGAGCTCGGCGCCCGCCGGGCCATCGGGCTGGGCTAAGGCGTGCGCCCGCAGGAACTCGATCGAGCGCGCGATGATCGCGGGGACGTCGCTCGCGCCCTTCCACAGGTGCGTCGCCCCCGGCACCAGCTCCAGTTCGACGGCGGCCCCGGCCCGGCCGAGCGCCTCGGCCAGCCGGATGCTCTGCGCCGGCGGCACCATGTTGTCCACCGTCCCGTGCATGAGCAGGATCGGCGGCGCGGCGGCGTTCGCGTGGGTCACCGGGCTGGCCTCCCGGGCCAGGTCGGGTACGTCCGAGGCGGGCGCGCCGAGGAGCCGCGCCTCGCGCGAGTCCGGCCCGGCATCCGGTGCGCCGCCCGCGGCGGCCACGTCGGACGGCATGCCCGCCAGGTCGGTGACCGGGAACCAGGCCACCACCCCGGCCACCTTGGCGCCGGTCAGCGCGGCCAGCAGCGAGAGATGCCCGCCGGCCGAGTCGCCCCACAGGAACACCCGGCCCGCGTCCAGCCCGTACGACGAGGCATGGTCCCGGATCCAGCTCACCGCGTGGCGGACGTCCTTCAGCGGCGCCGGGAAGGGTGCCTCGCCGCTGAGCCGGTAGTCGATCGCCGCCACCGCGAAGCCCTGGGCCGCGATCTGGTCGTAGAAGTCCGCGTCAACCAGCGGCGGCGGGTCGCGCCGCGAGCCACGCAACCACCCGCCGCCGTGCACGTACACGATGACGGGCACCGGCCCGTCGGCCTGCGGCAGGTACAGGTCCAGTTCCAGCGGCCGGTACCCGAGCACCTCGCCGTACCGGATGTCCGCCACCCGCCGCACCAGCGGCGTCATGCGGCGGTCAGCTGCTCGGCCAGCTTGTAGAACGCGCCGTTCTGCATGATCGCGAGCAGGTTATCGGTGTCCTGCAGCACGCTGACGTCCTGGACGGGCTCGCCGCGGACGACCAGCACGTCGGCGAAGTAGCCCGGCGTCAGCAGGCCGACCGGCAGGTCCATGACCTGCCCGCCGTACTGGGTCGTGGCCCGCAGGGCTTCGGCCGGGGAGTAGCCGAACAGCCGGACGAACAGCTCCAGGTCCCGGGCGTTGCGCCCGATCGGGTTGTTCGGGAAGCCGTAGTCGCCGCCGGGCAGCACCCGCAGCCCGCGCTTGCGCAGCTCGGGGTAGAGCTCGGTCATCGCCCGCAGCGCCTTCACCGACCCCATCTTCTCCGCCATCGCGGTATCGATGCCGTATTCGGCGCCCTCGTACACGTTGGCCCACATGATGCCGACCGCGGGGGACAGGAAGATCGAGTCCTTGTGCTCCTCCAGCAGGTCGACCGCCTCGGCGTCGGCATAGGTGCAGTGGTAGACCGAGCGGAACCCGTGGCGAACGGCCAGCTTGATCGACTCCGGGGACTGGGCGTGACAGTTCAGCCAGACGCCGGACTCGCGGGCCTGCTGGCCGGCCGCCTGCGCCTCCTCGGGGCTGTACTGGGTGATCATCGAGCCGCCCTCGACGAACACGTCATCGTTGCTCATCAGCAGCTTGACCGCATCGAAGCCGATCGCGGCCTGCTCGGCGATGAACTCACGCACCGCGGCCGGCCCTGTCTGCTTTGGCTTCGGGCCGTCCGGGCCCATCTGCACCGGGTTGTTGTCCCGCTCGAACGACGCGGCGCGCAGCCGCGGGCCCGGCGTCGTCCCGGCCGCGATCTCCTCGCGCAGCCGCACCTCGGTCGGCACCGGGGTGAGCGAGCCGGCCGAGTAGGCGCTGGTAAAGCCGTGGTCCAGCAGGATCTTGGCGTTGCGCCTGGCGATCTCCAGGTGCTCATCCGGCGTCGGCATGTGGCGGAAGAAGCTCACGTCCAGCGGCGGGTTGAACGACGGGTCGATGTGCCCGACCGCGGACGGGAATGTTAGGTGCGAGTGCGACTCGACCAGGCCGGGCATGACCGTGGCCCCGGTGCAGTCCACCACCTGGTCGTTCGGCTCGATGGGGGTTCCGCCGCCGGCCTGGACGCGGTCGATACGGTCATCCCGGACCACCACGTCGGCCGGCGCCGCAGGCGCGCCGGTGCCGTCGAAGACCTGCCCGTTGACGAACACAATGCGGTTCACACCGAAAAGTGAACCTCCCCGCGGGCCGCGCGGCAACGTCCTTTCCGTCCAATGGCATACGTCGCGACCGGCGTCACCCGGCTGGTAAGACTGGGGCGGTGAACGTCGACGTCCTGGTCATCGGCTGCGGCCCGGCCGGGGCCAGCGCGGCCATCGCCGCGCACGACGCGGGCGCCAGCGTCCTGGTCGTGGAGAAACGCGGCCACGCCGGCGGGAACGCTCTGGTCGCCGGCGGTTTCCTCTGGGACGTCCGCGGCACCGAGGCGGTCCGGCACGTCGAGACTCTCTTCTTCGGCAAGACCGGCCGCTCCGTGGCGCAGGCCTACGTCGCCGGGCTCAACGACCTGCGGGCCTGGATCACCGAACTGGGCGGTGAGCCGGTCGTCGTGGACCCGCCGCCCGGCTCCTTTCCCGCGGTCATACCCTCCTGGCCGTCGGTGCCCGGCAGTGACGGCGTGCGGTACTGGGTGGTTGGCGGCCACCCTGACCTGCGGCGCGGCGAGGCCCTGTGGCGACTGCTGGCCGACAGCCTCGCCGCCCGCGGGATAACCGTCCGTTACGGGCACGCCGCCACCAGCTTGACCGTGACCGACGCCGGACAGGTGTCCGGCGCCCTGGTGACCAGCGGCGCTCAGGTAACCGGCGGCACGCAGGGCGAGCCGGTCACCGCGTCGCGCGGCGTGATCCTGGCCTGCGGCGGGTTCGAGGCCGACGAGTACTTCAAGGACGCCTTCCTCCCGGTCCCGGGCCTGCACCGGGTCGGCCACGACGGCAACACCGGCGACGCCATCCGGATGGTGCTGCCGGTCGGCGGGGCCCTGTGGCACATGTCGGAGTTCTTCGGCTGGTTCGCCTTCCAGGCCGCCGAGTACGCTGCGGCCTTCGCCATCGACTACCACGCCCCTGGGTTCCTGCTGGTCAACGCGGCCGGTCAGCGGTTCGCCGACGAAACCGGCTACGAGGTGCACGAGCGGTTGCGCGCCCTGGTGAACGTCAAGCCCGCCCTGGGCTACTACCCGGTCCTGCCGGCCTACGGCATCTGCGACGGGCGCACCCTGGCGGCCGGTGCCCTCAACGGCGTGGTGGGCACCCCGAACGACTATCGCTGGAGCACGGACAACCTCGCCGAGGTGCGCCGGGGCTGGATCACCCGGGCGGGCGACCCAGGCGAACTGGCCGAGCGCCTCGCCCTGGATCCGGCCGCGCTGACCGCGACGCTGACCGAGTTCAACGCGGCCGCCACCGCCGGGCACGACGACCGGTTCGGACGGCGCGCCGAGTACATGGCCCCCCTCGACCCGGCCGACCTGTACGCGATCGAGCTATGGCCGGCCGTCGCCACCACCTCCGGCGGCCCGAGGCGTGACGCCGAGGCCCGGGTCGTCCGCCCCGACGGCACCCCGGTCCCCGGCCTGTACGCCGCTGGC